>Ga0299906_10004090_pt1 | contig 11969 bp, 13 predicted proteins | sample RVTome_14_FD_200259 | JGI IMG/M metagenome (GOLD analysis project Ga0299906, IMG submission 200259) | Soil microbial communities from uranium-contaminated site in the Upper Colorado River Basin, Wyoming, United States - RVT145D125 (version 2) ...
CCCATCGTCGAGGCGCCGCTCAAGGACGGCGACCAGATCCTGCTCGGCAAGTTCCAGCTCTCCTTCGGGCGCAGCCTCGAGGGCCAGGTGGTCCTGGACGAGGCGAAGCCGCTGGAGGAGGCCGGCACGATCATCCGCAGCGTCGGGGACATCTCGAAGCTGCTCGCTGGTCAGGAGAAGACGCAGCCTGGAGAGGTCACTGCCGCAGAGCAGCAGAAGGGCAAGGACATCCAGGAGATCGAGAACGCGAACCGGATCCTGAAGGTCCTGACCAACGTCGCGGAGACGCTGATCGCGGTCCGGCCCGTCGAGGAGGTCCTCACCCAGGTCGTGGACATCGTGTTCGAGAACATCCCCGCGGACCGGGGCTTCCTGATGCTGGAGGAGGGCGGCGACAAGCTCGTCCCGATGGTGGTCAAGCACCGCAAGCCGGGAGGGGGGAACGACAAGGGGATCACGATCTCGAAGACGATCGCCGACAAGGTGATGAAGGAGAAGGTCTCGATCCTGACCTCGGACGCTCAGGTGGACGCCCGCTTCAGCGCGGGAGACTCGATCCGCTTCCACGGGATCCGCAGCGCGATGTGCGCGCCGCTCTGGAACCGCGACCAGGTGATCGGCATCATCTTCGTCGACTCGCTGATGCTGACGAACTGTTTCACGGCGAACGACCTCGACATGCTGACGGCGCTGGCCAACTACGCGGCCGTGGCGGTGGAGCGCTCGCGTCTCAACCAGAAGATCGTGGCCGAGGAGAAGAAGCGCGACCGCCTCGGCCGCTTCCTCTCGCCCCAGGTGGCGAGCCGGATACTGGCCACCTCGGACTCGCAGGACAACGCCCTGGGCGTGCCCGAGGTCCGGGAGGTCACGGTCCTCTTCTCCGACATCTGCGGCTTCACGAGCATGTCGGAGAAGATGAGCCCCTCGTCGGTCGCCTTGCTCCTGAACGACTACCTGTCCCGGATGACGGACGTCATCTTCAAGCAGGAGGGGACCCTCGACAAGTTCATCGGGGACGCGATCATGGCCGTGTTCGGCGCCCCCATCGACATGCCGGACCACGCCTCCCGGGCGATCAAGTCCGCGATCGAGATGATGGAGCGGCTCGACGAGTTCAACAACGAGCACCGCGAGGGTCCGAAGCTGCAGATCCGGATCGGGATCAACAGCGGCAAGGCCGTCGCCTGCGAGATCGGCAGCATCAACAAGAAGGAGTACACGGTGCTCGGTGACACCGTGAACACCGCCAGCCGGCTCGAGAGCTCGGTCGCCAAGCCGATGACGATCGTCGTCGGAGAGAACACCTACGAGGCCGTCAAGGGCCGCTTCGACATGAAGCCCCTGGGGAAGGCCACCCTCAAGGGTAAGCAGAAGGAGGTCGTGGCCTACCAGGTGCTCGGAGAGCTCCCTGCGACCGAGGCTACGGTCCCGCCCTCGACGCAGCCGGAGCTTTGAGGGTGTCGCCGATCCTCGAGGGGAGATCGGGGCGGAGCAGGGCCCGCCGGTGAGCCCTCGTTCGGGACGCTCCGGCATCCTCTTCTCGATCCTGCTGCTGCTGTTCGTGGTGGGTCTGGTGCCCCTCATCGGCACCTCCATGACGCTCGTCCGCGGTGGCGAGCAGATCCTGGAGGCGGGCCAGTGGGAGGTGCAGCACGACAAGGTCACGGCGCTCGCGGACTACGTGGAGGCCTTCGTCGACTCCCTGAGGGCGCGGGTCTCCACCACGGCCCGTACCCTGGAGTCGGGCTCGGCTCGCGGCCAGCTCTCTCAGCGGATCGCTCGCATGGGAGCCACGAACGCCCTCGAGCGCTACATGGAGGGCGAGACCCCGCTGATCTATCTCGCCGTCGTGGACGCCCGGGGCGACGGGACCCGCTCGGGAACCGAGCTCCCCGTGTTCCAGTCCTCGGTGGAGGCGGTCTGGGGCCGGGCGATGCAGGGGGAGTCGACCTTCGGGGAGCCGACCTTCGTCCCCGACCTCCAGGCCTCGGTGCTCGTCCTCGGGGAGCCGATCCGGCCCGACGGCGAAGTGGTGGAGGGGGCCGTGGTGGGCGTGGCGATCCTTGACCGGCTCTTCGAGGTCGCGAATCGGCTGGCGCGGGGCGGAGCCTACGAGGTCTACCTGATCGATCCGACGGGTCGGATGATCGCCCACTCGAGCCCCGAGCAGTTCACGGCCGGTCAGGTCTCGGCGGCGCTCCCCAACCTCTCGGGAGTGGAGATCGTGAGCCAGTTCCTGGCGCACCGGGAGGCCGTCGAGGCACAGACCACGACGTTCAACATGGAGACCGTGAGCGGACCCACCCAGATGCTGGGGACCTACCGGCGGATCCTCCCCGGCGAGCTGGACTGGGGGGTCGTCGTCCAGGTGGAGGCCGCGCGGGCCTACGCCGAAGTCACCAAGATGCGGAACCAGGCGATCCTGTTGGTGGGCGCGGTAGCGATCCTGGCCGTCCTGCTCGGGACGGTCTTCGCCGGCCGGCTGACGCGCCCGATCCGCCAGCTCGCGGGTGGTGCCCGACGGCTGGCCCAGGGCGAGTACGGAACGCGAGTGCTGATCAGGAGCCGCAACGAGGTGGGGCTGCTCGCCGATACCTTCAACCACATGGGGGACGAGATCCAGAAGGCCTTCGAGGAGATCAAGGAGGCCGCCCGGGTCAACAAGGAGCTCTTCATGGGCTCGATCCGGATGCTCGCGAACGCCATCGACGAGAAGGACCCCTACACGAGAGGTCACTCGGAACGCGTCGCGTACTACTCGGCGGTGATCGCGAAGCACATGGGGATGTCCGAGGACGAGGTCGAGCGAGTCCACCTCTCGGGCATCATCCACGACGTGGGGAAGATCGGGATCGAGGACAAGATCCTGCGGAAGGCGGCGGCACTCACCGACGACGAGTACGAGATCATGAAGCAGCACCCGACGAAGGGGGCCCACATCCTGGAGGCGGTTCCGATCCTCCGGGACATGGCCGGGGCCGGCCTGATGCACCACGAGAACGTGGACGGCAGCGGCTACCCCGACGGGCTCAAAGGCGAGGAGATCCCGCTCCTCGGGAGGATCGTCAGTGTCGCCGACGCCTTCGACGCGATGACCACCGATCGCCCGTACTCCAAGGCGATGACCTTCGAGGCCGCCCTGGCCCGGCTCCGTTTCCTGGTAGGCAAGAAGTTCGACGAGGGGAGCGTCGCGGCGATGGAGAAGGCGATGGAGGCCGGAGACCTGACCCCGGCCAAGGCGCGGCGCGCGTCGATCGCCGCCCGGCAGCCGTCGCGCCCGGCGTCGTGAGGCGTACGAGGAGGACAGAAACGATGCGAAGAACCGGCTCTTCCCGGTGGAGGGTTGCAGGCTCCCTGGTGGCCCTGGTGCTCACCGTGACTCCCGCGACGGCGCAGGAGGGGGAGGTGAGCTTCAACGCCGGTCTCGGTCACCTGCGCGACGGGCGTGCCGACCTCGCGATCGAGGCGTTCGAGGATGCGATCGACGAGGACGGCGAGAACCCCTACTTCCACAAGGGGCTGGGGCTCGCCTACATGCGTGCGAACCGGCTCAAGGACGCGATCAAGTCGTTCGAGAAGGCCATCGACCTGAACCCCTACTACGTGGACGTCCGCAACGACCTCGGCACGGCGCTGGTACTGAGCGGCAAGCGGGAGGAGGGCAAGGCCGAGTTCCTGAAGGCCTTCAACGACGCGCAGAACCCGACTCCGGAGATCTCCGCCCACAATCTGGGCCAGGCTTTCTTCGAGGAGCAGAACTACCAGCAGGCCCTGAGCTGGTTCCGCACCTCCGCGCAGCGCAACGAGCGCTACCCCGGCTCCCACATCGGGATCGCGCACACGCTGTTCGCCATGGGCCAGACCGAGCAGGGGATCGCACAGCTCGAGCTGGGCCTCGAGCAGCTTCCCAAGGAGACGGAGCTGCTCCTGGCTCTCGGCGAGGCGTGCTACGAGGTCGGCCGCTTCGGCGAGGCGCGGCAGAAGCTCGAGGCCGTAGCGGCCTCGGATCCCGCCGGCCCCTTCGGGCGCCGCGCCCTGGAGCTCCTGGGCAAGTTCCCAAAGTAGGCCGGGCTCCGCTTGCCCTACCAGCGGCTGCTCGACCGCCTGATGAGCTCCGTCGAGGGAGCGCTGGGCGCGGTGCTGCTCGACTCCGAAGGGGAGGTCGTGGTGGAGGCGGGCGCCCGCGACTTCCGGCACCGGTTGATCGGCGCCTACCAGGGGATCGCCCTGGCCACGGTGCAGCGGACCCTGGCCCGTTACGCCGCTGGGGGGATCCGTTTCGTCCTGTGCCGCTACGCCTGGGGGAGCGTGATCCTCCGGCCGCTGCGGGACGGCTACTACCTGATCCTCTCCCTGGCGCCCGAGGTGCCGATCGGCCCCGGTCTCCACGAGTCGGCCCGGACCCAGGTCGCGATGGACGAGGAGCTCTGAGCGCCCCGTGGCCGAACCGAGCTCGGTCAGGGAGCGCCTCCGCCGGGGACTGCGCCGCACCCGGGACGTCCTCAACACCCCCGTGGGAGAGCTGGTCGGGGGCCGGCGCGGCCTGGACGCGGACGCCGTGGAGTCCATCGAGGAGGCACTGATCGGCGCCGACGTGGGGCTTGCCGTCACCGAGCAGCTGATCGGCGTGCTGCGAGAGGCCGGTGCCGACTCCGCGGGCGGCGCCCGGGAGCGGCTGCGCGAGGAAGTGGCGCGTCGCCTCGCGCCGGGAGTGGCGCCTCCCGCGTTCCGTGAGCGGCCCTGGGTGGTGCTGGTCGTGGGGGTCAACGGGGTCGGCAAGACCACGACGGTCGGCAAGCTGGCGCGGGTCTGGGGGGCCGAGGGCCGGAGCTGCCTCGTCTGCGCGGCGGACACGTTCCGTGCCGCGGCTGCGGAGCAGCTGGAGGTGTGGGCGAGCCGGGCCGGGGCTGCCTTCCACGCCGGCGCGCCCGGCGCGGATCCGTCGGCGGTCCTGACCGACGGGCTGCGCGCGGCCCGGGCCCGGGGGCTCGACGTGGTGCTCGTGGACACCGCCGGCCGGCTCCACACCAAGAGCAACCTGATGACCGAGCTCGCGAAGATGCGCCGGGTCGCCGAGCGGGAGCTGCCCGGAGCGCCCCACGAGACGCTGCTGGTGCTGGACGCGACGATCGGCTCCAACGGGCTCTCCCAGGCCCGGGAGTTCGCCCGCGCTGCCGGCGTGAGCGGGTTGGTGCTCACGAAGCTCGACGGGACGGCGCGGGGAGGCGTCGCCCTGGCCGTCGTGGCCGAGCTCGGGGTGCCGATCCGATACGTAGGGGTCGGCGAGGGAGCCGACGACCTGCTCCCCTTCGATGCGGGCGCCTACGCGGACGGGCTTCTGGGCGAGTGAAGACCTCTCCGCGGGACGAGCGGCTGATGCGCCGGGCGCTGGAGCTGGCCCTGGGAGGCGCCGGCGAGACCTCTCCCAACCCCCTGGTCGGCTGCGTCGTAGCCCGGGGCGGGCGGGTCGTCTCCGAGGGCTTCCACGCGCGGCTCGGTGGCCCGCACGCCGAGGCGGTCGCGCTGGCTCGGGCGGGCCGCGCGGCCCGCGGAGCGACGCTCTACGTGAACCTCGAGCCCTGCGCCCACGTCGGCCGCCAGCCCCCGTGCGCGCCGCGGGTTGCCGAGGCGGGGATCCGCCGGGTGGTGGTCGCGACCCGGGACCCGAACCCGAAAGTGGCGGGTCGGGGGCTCCGGCACCTGCGCAGCCGCGGCCTCGCGGTCGAAACCGGGGCGCTGCGCAGGGAGGCGCTCCATCTGAACCAGCGCTTCCTGTCGGCTGCCCGGGGCGAGCGCCCCTTCGTGGTGTTGAAGGCGGGGCTGACCCTCGACGGCCGGATCGCGACCCGAGCGGGGGAGTCGCGCTGGATCACGAGCCGGGACCAGCGGCGCCGGGCCCGGGGTCTGCGGCGGCTCCACGACGCCGTGGCTGTCGGCGTCGGCACGGCGCTGGCCGACGATCCGCTGCTGCTCCCCGAGCCGTCGGTACGCCGACCGTTCCACCGCATCGTGTTCGACTCGCGGCTGCGGCTGCCGCCGGGGAGCCGGCTCGCCCGGACGGCGCGTCGATCTCCCGTCTGGGTGCTCGCCGCCCGGGACGTCCCGTCCCGTCGGCGGGCCCTCGAGGCCCGAGGCGTGAATGTCGTGGTCGGGCGCGGATCCGGCGGCCGGGTCTCCCTGGGCTGGGCACTCGCCGCGCTCCGCGAAGCGGGGATCTGGAGCCTGATGGTGGAGGGAGGAGCGGAGCTCCTCGGCGCGTTCCTTGCCGAGCGCAGTTTCGACCAGGTGGCGCTGTTCCGGGCACCGCTGCTGCTGGGGGGGCGCGGGGGCCTCGCCGCTTTCGGGGGCCCTGATCCGCGCCGCCTGGCGGAAGCGGTGGGCCTCAGCACCATGAGCCCCCTCTCCGGGCTCACCGGCGACCCCCTGATCGAGCCGAGCCCGGGGCTCGAGCTCTGGTACCCTGAGAGGATCTGATGTTCACGGGCATCGTGTCGGAGCTGGGCCGCGTGGTCGGGAGCGATTCCCGCGGTGAGCTGCTGATCGTCAGGATCGCGGCGCCCGACACGACCTCCGGGCTGGCCGCCGGCGACTCCGTGGCCGTGAACGGCTGCTGCCTGACCGCGGTCGAGGTCGGCGCCGGCGTCTTCCGCACCGAGCTGACCCCGGAGACGCTGCGCCGCACCGCGTTCGGGGAGCGCCTCGCCGCCGGCGCCCGGGTGAACCTGGAGCGCCCGCTCCGGGCCGACGGCCGCTTCGACGGCCACATCGTCCAGGGACACGTGGACGGCGTCTGCCGGGTGCGCCGGGTGGACCACCTCGGCGACTCGGCGGAGCTGAGTCTCGAGCTGCCCGGGGAGCTGTCCCGCTACCTGGTGGAGAAGGGGTCCGTCGCCGTCGACGGGGTCTCGCTGACCGTGGCGTCGCTGGGCGACGACGGGTTCGCGGTCGCGCTGATTCCGTATACACTCGAGCACACGACGCTCGGCGGGGCCGCACCAGGCGATCTCGTCAACGTGGAGGTGGACGTGGTCGCCAAGTACGTCGAGCGGTTGATGGGCACCCGTCGATGACCTTCTCCAGCATCCCCGACGCGATCGAGGCGGTCCGGCAGGGCCGGATGGTCGTCGTCGTGGACGACGAGGACCGGGAGAACGAGGGCGACCTGACGATCGCCGCGGAGAAGGTCACCCCCGAGGCGATCAACTTCATGGCCCGCCACGGCCGGGGGCTGATCTGCCTGCCCATGACCGGCGAGCGCCTCGACGAGCTGCGCATCCCGCTCATGGTGCAGGACGAGGAGAACAGCGCCCGCTTCGGCACGGCGTTCTGCGTGCCGATCGAGGCGAAGCAGGGCGTGACGACGGGCATCTCCGCGTACGACCGGGCCCGGACCGTCAGCGCAGCGATCGACCCGGCCACCCGGCCCGAGGACCTCGCGCGGCCGGGACACATGTTCCCGCTGCGGGCCGTCCGCGGGGGGGTCCTGGTTCGGGCCGGCCAGACCGAGGCCGCCGTGGACCTGGCCCGGATGGCAGGGCTGTACCCGGCCGGCGTGATCTGCGAGGTGATGGACGAGGACGGGACCATGGCCCGGCTGCCGAAGCTGGAGGCCTTCTGCCGGGAGCACTCGCTGCCGCTGATCACCGTCAAGGACCTGATCCACCACCGCATGAAGAACGAGCGTCTCGTCCGCAAGGTCGCCGACGCCCAGCTCCCGACGGACTACGGACCGTTCCGGATCCACGCCTACGAGAGCCTGATCGACGGGCGCACCCACGTGGCGCTGGTGATGGGGGAGATCCGCCACGACGAGCCGGTGCCGGTCCGGGTCCACTCCCAGTGCCTGACCGGGGACATCTTCGGCTCCACCCGTTGTGACTGCGGGCGCCAGCTGGACCGGGCCATGGAGATCATCGCGGAAGCCGGCAAGGGAGTCCTGCTCTACCTCCGGCAGGAAGGCCGCGGGATCGGGCTGCGCCACAAGATCATGGCCTACCGCCTCCAGGACGAGGGCAAGGACACCGTGGAGGCGAACGAGGCTCTCGGCTTCAAGGCGGACCAGCGCGACTACGGGATCGGCGCCCAGATCCTGGCGGAGCTGGGGCTTCACCGGATCAAGCTGCTGACGAACAACCCGCGGAAGTTCGTCGGCCTCGAAGGATACGGCCTGGAGATCGCAGAGCGACTGCCCATCGAGGTCCCGGCGTCGGAGGAGAGCCGGCGCTACCTGAAGACCAAGCGGGACAAGCTCGGGCACCTGCTGCGCTTCGTCTGACGCCCCCTCCCCGGCCCGGCCTCCTTTTGACACGGGACCTCCAACCGACCTAAAATCATCGTTTTGCGCCGGACGTCGACCCGGGGTGTGCCGGCGTCCGGACGATCGCGGGTTCCATGTTCGAAACGCTCACTCAGAGGCTCCAAGGCGTCTTCCAGTCCCTGCGGGGACAGGGGCGCCTGAGCGAGGGCCAGGTCGAGGCCGCGCTGCGCGAGATCCGGCTCGCGCTGCTCGAGGCCGACGTCCACTTCAAGGTGGCCCGGGACCTGCTGGCCCGGGTGCGGGAGAAGGCCATCGGGCAGGACGTGCTGGCGAGCCTCACCCCGGACCAGTCCGTGATGCGAGCGGTGCGCGACGAGATGCTCACGGCTCTCGGCGAGGCGCCCGCCGCCCGGCTCGCGAGCGCTCCGCGACTCCCCTCCCCGGTGCTCCTGGTGGGGCTGCAAGGGTCGGGAAAGACGACCACCACCGCGAAGCTCGGGCGCTGGCTCGCCGGCGCGGGTCACCACCCGCTCCTGGTCTCCACCGACGTCTACCGGCCGGCGGCCCGCGAGCAGCTGCAGGGGGCCGCAGCGGATGCGGGGCTCAAGGTGCACGCGGCGGCGAGCGACGAGCCCGCGGAGATCCTGCGCTCGGCACTGGAGGAGGGGCGGTCCGTGGGGCACGACTACCTGCTGGTGGACACGGCGGGTCGGCTCCACGTCGACGACGCCCTGATGGAGGAGCTCGCGAGGCTGTGCGAGCTGGGGAAGCCCAGCGAGGTGCTGTACGTGGCCGACGCCATGACCGGCCAGGATGCCGTGAAGAGCGCCTCCGAGTTCGCCGGGCGGATTCCCCTGACCGGGATCGTCCTGAGCAAGCTGGACGGGGATGCCCGGGGAGGGGCCGCCCTCTCCGCCGCAGCCGTCACCGGCTGTCCGGTGCGCTTCGCGGGCGTGGGGGAGAAGCCCGAGGACTTCGAGGTCTTCCACCCGGCCCGTATGGTCTCCCGGATCCTGGGTGCGGGAGACGTGCTGACCCTGATCGAGCGGGCCGAGCAGGCCGTCGACCGGGAGCAGGCGGTGCGGACCGCGGAGCGGCTGCGCCGGGGCAGCTTCACCCTGGAGGACTTCCGGGACCAGATGCTCCAGCTCCGCAAGCTGGGGCCATTGGAGCAGGTGCTGCAGATGCTCCCCGGGGCGGGCTCCCTCAGAGGCGTGGACACCGAGGCCGGGGAGCGAGAGATGAAGCGATCCGTGGCGATCATCGACTCGATGACGCCCCGGGAGCGGCGCGAGCCGTCGCTGATCAACGGCAGCCGCCGCAAGCGGATCGCCGGTGGAAGCGGCACCCGGGTGGAGGACGTGAACCGCCTGCTCAAGCAGTACGCGCAGGCAAGGAAGATGATGAAGGGGCTGGGCAAGGGCAGTGGCAAGATGCTGAAGCGCCTGGCCGCACAGATGCCCGGTTCGATGGGCTTCTGAAAAGAGAGGACGCGAGATCAGATGCTGGCGATCAGACTGAGACGGACAGGGACCACGAAGAGGCCCCACTACCGGGTGGTGGTGTCGGACTCCCGGTCGCGGCGGGACGGCCGCTTCCTGGAGATCCTCGGGCACTACGACCCCCGGCGAAACCCGCCGGAGGTCTCCATCGACGGCGAGCGCGCGCAATACTGGATCGTGCGCGGCGCCCGGCCGAGCGAGACCGTGCGCAGCCTCCTGAAGCGCAAGGCGGCCGCCGGGACGTCGGCGTGAAAGCTCTCCTCACCACCTTCGCCCGCGCCCTCGTCGACCAGCCCGAGAGGGTCCGGGTCGACGAGTACGACGGCGGAGAGCTGCTCGAGCTCAGCGTGGCCGACGCGGACCGCGGTGCGGTGATCGGGCGCCGGGGCCGCACCGCGGACGCGCTGCGGACTCTGCTGGACGCGGCTGCGCGGCGCCGCGGCCGCCGCTGCGAGCTGGAGATCCTGGGGTGAGCACGGCCGCGACCGCCACCCGACCTTCCGCCGAGCTCGTCTCCATCGGGCGCATCGACCGCCCCTGGGGGCGGAACGGCGCCGTGGTGGTGACGCCGCTTTCGGACCGTCCGGGGCGTTTCGAGGGCCTCCGCCGCGCCTTCGTGGGCGGCCCGGACGGTGTGGCGCGGGAGGTCGCGGTCGAGGCCAGTCGGGAGCACCGGGGTCGTTACGTCGTGAAGCTGTCCGGGGTCGAGTCGATCGACGCTGCGGAGCGCTACCGGGGGCTCGAGCTGGGCATCGGCGAGGAGGAGCTGGAGCCCCTGCCGGAAGGGAGCTACTACCATCACGAGCTCGCCGGCCTCAGCGCGGAGAGCGAGGACGGCGCGAGCCTGGGTCGGGTTCGCGAGGTTCTCGAGGCCGGCGCCGCTCCCGTGCTGGTGATCGAGGGCCCGGAGGGGGAGCTGCTGGTTCCCCTGGCCGAGCCCTTCGTCCGGACCGTGGATCTGGCCGCCGGCCGGATCCGCCTCGTGCGGCCGGTGCTGGTGGATGCTCAGGATTGACGTCGTCACGATCTTCCCCGGGATGCTCGAGCCTCCCCTCGGGGACGGGATCGTGCGTCGGGCCCGCGAGCGGGGGCTCGTGGAGGTCGGCGTCCACGACCTGCGCGACTTCACGACGGACAAGCACCGGTCCGTGGACGACGCTCCGTTCGGGGGCGGTCCGGGAATGGTGATGTCGGCCGAGCCGTTCCATCGCGCCGTGGACCACCTGCTGCCGGACGGCGCCGGGGCGCAGGCCGCGGTGGTGCTGCTCTCGCCCCGGGGGCGTCGCTTCGACCAGGCTGCGGCGGTCCGCTACGCGGGATTGCGACGTCTGGTGCTGCTGGCCGGGCGCTACGAGGGAGTCGACGAACGGGTGGCGCAGCACCTCGCCACCGAGGAGCTGAGCCTGGGCGACTTCGTGCTGACCGGTGGCGAGGTGGCCGCCCTCGCCGTCTGCGAGGCCGTGATCCGGTTGCTGCCGGGCGCACTCGGAGACGCGTGCTCGGCAGAGGCCGACTCCTTCTCGGACGGGATACTGGACCACCCTCACTACACGCGGCCGGCAACGGTGCGGGAGCGGTCCGTCCCCGAGGTGCTGCTGTCGGGGGACCACGAGCGCGTGCGGCGCTGGCGGCGCAAGCAGGCGCTCCGCGCCACCCGGGACCGCCGGCCGGAGCTGCTGGCGGCCGCCGCTTTGTCGGCCGAGGACAGAGAGTTGCTCCGGGAGATCGAGAACGAAGAACCACTGTCGCTGCGGGCGAGCTGACGGCGACACGAGGGCCCCGTGGCGACCCCCCGGCGGCCAGGAGATGAGTCAGATGAAGGCGATCGAGAAGGTCGAGGCGGGCGAGCTCAAGGAGCTGCCCAGGATCGAGCCCGGCGACACCGTGCGCGTCCACGTGAAGGTCAAGGAGACCAACGTCAAGGAAGAGGCCAAGGGGAAGAAGAAGGCCAAGGCCGAGGAGCGGGAGCGCATCCAGGTGTTCGAGGGCGTGGTGATCGGGCTGCGGGGGGCGGGCTCCCGCGCCAGCATCACGGTGCGGAAGGTGTCTTTCGGCGAAGGCGTCGAGCGGATCTTCCCCCTGCACGCGCCCACCGTGGACAAGATCGAGGTGGTGAAGCACGCCCACGTGCGGCGCGCGAAGCTCTACTACCTGAGGGATCTGCGCGGCAAGGCGGCGCGCATGAAGGAGCGCCGGGTCAGGTAAGCGGC
>Ga0299906_10004091_pt1 | contig 11967 bp, 10 predicted proteins | sample RVTome_14_FD_200259 | JGI IMG/M metagenome (GOLD analysis project Ga0299906, IMG submission 200259) | Soil microbial communities from uranium-contaminated site in the Upper Colorado River Basin, Wyoming, United States - RVT145D125 (version 2) ...
CCTTCATGACGAGGGCTTGAAGCTAGTGATGCTCACCGGCGACAGCCGGGTGACCGCGCTCGCGGTCGCGCGGAGGCTCGGAATCGACAGGGTCGAAGCCGAAGTCCTCCCCCGCGAAAAAGCGGAGAAGGTAGAACGGCTGCAGCGGGAGGGCCGCAAAGTGGCCATGGCCGGAGACGGGATCAACGACGCTCCCGCCCTCGCGCGGGCGGACGTCGGGATCGCCATGGGAACCGGCACCGACGTCGCCATCGAAAGCGCCGACGTGGTTCTGGTGAAGGGCGACCTCCGCGGGATCGTCCGCGCGCGCCGGCTCTCCCGGGGGACGATGAGAAACATCCGGCAGAACCTGTTCTTCGCCTTCGTCTACAACACGCTGGGAGTGCCCCTGGCCGCCGGCGTTCTCTATCCCTTCTTCGGTCTTCTCCTGAGCCCGATGATCGCGAGCGCCGCCATGACGGTGAGCTCGGTCTCGGTCATCCTCAACGCCCTGCGGTTGCGAAAACTCGACTTGTGACATACCGTTGGAGCCGCCGCCGAGGAGGAATGATGAAAATCGCCGTTCTCTCGATGGTCCTCGCCGTACTCGCTTCCAGCTGTGCCTCGAAAGGCCTCGACGCCGACCGGGCCGCCTCCGAGCCCGCGTCCCAGGAATGGTCCGCGGTCGAGAAGCTCTCCGTGGGGACCGCGATTCGCGTCACCGAGCGCGACGGGGACAAGGCCTATGGCCGCGTCATGGTCGTCACCGATCTGAAGCTCACCCTCGAGCTCGAGGCCGGCTCGCAGTCAATCGCGAGGAGCGACGTCCTCCTCATCGAGCGGTTCCCCACGAGCTTCCCCACGTCCGTTCCCGGCGCCGCCGTCGGCGTGGGAGCCGCGCTCTCCGTTGCCAGCTCGGCCACGCCCGAGACCTACCGGCGGTCGGTCGCCCCGGCCCAGGAGACCCTGGACAAAGCGAGCACCCCGCTGCGAGACGGGTACTACGTCGACGCCCTCGAGCTCGTCGGGGAGACCGCGGAGCGTGTGAAGAAGGCCGTCGAGCGGACGCGAAGGACGGTCGTCGTCTACCGCGCGCGTTAGCACTAGAGAGAGTGGTCGAAGAAGAAGTCTCCCGGACGCTCAGGGGCATCAACCAGGCCTGGCTCGAGGGAAAGCCCCTCGATCTCGAGCCCCTGTTCGACCCGAACGTCGTGATGCTGCTTCCGGGGGGGACCCGCGTCAAGGGCGGGAACCTCCTCGTCCAGAGCTTCGTGGACATGTGCGAGAACGCGCGAATCCACTGCTTCGAGGAGAGCGATCGGCAAGTCGACGTCTTCGGTCAAACCGCGGTCGCGAGCTTCGCTTTCACGATGGTGTACGAGCGGGGCGGGGAGAAGTACCGCTCGACGGGAAGAGACCTCTGGGTCTTCTGCCATGGCGATGAGGGCTGGACGGCGGTTTTTAGAACGATGCTCGACCTGGCGGAGGAGCCGGTCTAGGCGGCGTGCCTCGTGTTAATCTGAATCTGATGAGCGCGACTCGGCGCCGCAAGATGGCGAGCTACGAGGATATCCTTGCGTTGCCCGAACACCTGGTGGGAGAGATACTCGACGGCGAGCTCTTCGCACTTCCAAGACCTTCCCCGCGGCATGCTCTGGCTACCTCCGGTTTGGGAGCAGCCGTGTTCGACCGTTTTGCCGGCCCCGGAGGGGGCGACCCTCCGGGAGGCTGGTGGATCCTCTACGAGCCCGAGCTTCACCTCGGCGCCGACATTCTGGTTCCGGATATCGCCGGATGGCGGCGGGAGAAGATGGCGAGCCTTCCCGAGGCGGCGTTTTTCGAGCTCGCGCCCGACTGGGCGTGCGAAGTGCTCTCGCCCTCGACCGAAGCCATCGATCGGGGGCGGAAGATGGAAGTCTACGCCCGCGAGGGAGTGAGCTACCTATGGCTCGTCAACCCGATCCATCGCACGCTCGAGAGCTATCGGCTGGTGGAGTCGCGATGGACTCTCCTTGCCACGTCCGTCGGCGACCAGAGGGTACAGGCGGAGCCTTTCGCGGCGGTCGCTCTCGACATGTCGCGCTGGTGGGTTCCTGACACCAAGCCTGCTCCCGACGAAGCTTGACGAGCTCTTTCGAGGTTCGACTTCACCGCCACCAGATACTTCTCGAGGCCGTCTCGGGCCTTGCCGCGGATCTTCCCGCTGAGCATCGCGCCGGTGAAACCCGTGAGCCCGTCGCTTCGCGAGCGGTTCGCGATCACCAGGTAGTAGGCGCCGTTCTCCTCCGGCTCCTGCGCCAGGAACTTCAGCTCGACGCCCGTATTGAAATAATGCGTGGTGTAGATCATCTTCGAGGCGATGGTGTACTTCACGAGGTCGGAATTCTCCGGGCGCCAGATCACGACATGGTTCAGCCGGATGACGGGTTTCAACCCGAAGTCGACCTTGGACCAGTAGAAGATCTCCTCGCTCCCCGGGAGCGGTGACGCCGGATAGTCCAGGAGGAACCGCAAGAGCGCCGGGAAATAGACGGGAAGATCCGGATCCTCTATCATCTCCTCGAACTGCCGGCCGACGAGAAGCGGCTTCTCTTTGTCGTGGAACAATCCCAGCGACCGGTTCCCGCCCGCGCGGTAGCTCTCGAGAAAGTCCACGATCATGCGCCGCGCCAGCTGGTTCGCCTGCTCGGTCGCGTCCGGTTTCTTCCAGTCGATCGTCCGAAACGCATTCATGGTGACTTCGCTCATCTTGATCGCGCAGTCGCCGGGCCGGCATTCCTGGACGTCCTCGATATCGCCCTCGTCCACGGTGAGCGACGCGAGATCCGAAAGCTGCGGAGGCTCGCTGAAACGGCCGATCTGGAGAACGCCGGTGCCCCTCTCGAAGGTGACGATGTCGCGGTATCGCTCGACGAGCTTCTCGGGCGAGCCCTGAATCTTCACCACGCCCATCAGCCGGGTCTCCGAGCCGTCGCGCCCCTGGCGGATCTTGACGATTGGGTTTCCCGCCTGGATCTCACTCCACTCTTTCTCGTCGATCTCGAGCCTTCTTTCGAGGAACGCCCGAAGCGAGGGCGTCTCCGTCTGCGCGGCGAGAAGCGTGTGAAAGATGGCGATCCAGAGAGCCGGCATGGCGATCGGGCCTAATCCCTTGCCGCGCTGGCGCTGAGCACGAAAGGGGTTTCCTTCACTTCCGCCCGCTTGCGGCCGCTGACCACCAGGACCCACTCCCGGGCCGAGGCGAGGATCACCAGCCACACCACCGTCATGAACAGGAGCGCCACGTAGGCGTCGAGCCGGTCATTGAAGATGAGCCGCGCGGCGCTGGCGTCGAGCGAGCCCTCGAGCGACCGCGCGTGGGCGAGAAAGCCGAGCTTGGGATCGGGCGAGAATACTTTCTGAATTCCCGCGGTCATGGTGACGGTGACGAGCCAGACGAGAGGCCCGAGCGTGACCCATACGTAGCGCGCTTTTCCCATCTTGATGATGATGGTGGTGGCGACGCAGAGCGCCACCGTCGCCAGGAGCTGGTTCGCGATTCCGAAGAGCGGCCAGAGCGAGTTGATCCCGCCGAGCGGATCCACCACTCCCTGGTAGAGGAAGTAGCCCCAGCCGGCAACGATGAGCGCGCTCGACAGAAGCACTCCGGGATACCACGACGTCTCCCCCAGCTTGGGCCAAGCGTGCCCGAGGAGGTCCTGCAGCATGAACCGGCCGACCCGGGTCCCCGCGTCCACCGTGGTCAGGATGAAGAGCGCCTCGAACATGATGGCGAAGTGGTACCAGAGGGCGGTCGCCGTCCTTCCGCCGACGGCGCTGGAAACGGAAGAGAGGATATTCGCCATTCCCACGGCGAGCGAAGGGGCGCCCCCCGTGCGGGCGATGAGCGTCTCCTCGCCCATTTCATCGGCGAGCTGGGCCATGTGCTCGGGGGTGACCACGAATCCCGACTGATTCAGCACCTCGGAGGCCTGCTCCAGCGCCGCCGGCGTGGTGTTCATCGCGAAGTAGACGCCGGGGTCGAGGGTGCAGGCGGCGATGATCGCCATGATCGCCACGAACGACTCCATGAGCATCGAGCCGTATCCCACCAGACGCGCGTCGCCTTCGCGGGTGATCATCTTGGGCGACGTACCCGAAGCGATGAGGGCGTGGAATCCGGAGATGGCGCCGCAGGCGATGGTAATGAACGCGAAGGGGAAGAGCGTCCCCGAGAACACCGGTCCTCCGCCGCCCGTCGCGAACTCCGTGACCGCGGGCATCAGGAGCGGGGGCCGCAGAACGAGGATCGCCACCCCCAGGCCGAGCACGGTGGTGATCTTCAGAAACGTCGACAGGTAGTCGCGGGGGAGAAGCAGGATCCAGACCGGAAGGACCGAGGCGCAGAACCCGTAGCCGATCATCATCCAGGTGAGAGTGGTTCCGCTGTAAGTAAAGAGCGGCGCCCAGGTGGGAGACTCGGAGACCCAGCCGCCCGCGACCAGCGCCAGGACCAGGAGCACGGCGCCGGCGATGGAGGCCTCACCCACTTTGCCCGGGCGCCAGGATTTCATCCACCATCCCATCATCACGGCGATGGGCATGGTGCAGGCGATGGTGAAGAATCCCCAGGGGGAAGCCCGGAGGGCGTTCACCACCACCAGCGCCAGGACCGCGAGGAGGATGATCATGATGAGGAGAATGGCGACCATTCCCGTTACGCCCGCGACCCGGTTGATCTCCTCCTTGGCCATCTGCCCGAGCGATTTTCCGTCGCGGCGGAGCGAGCAGCAGAGGATGGTGAAGTCCTGGACCGCTCCCGCGAGCACCACACCGATCACGATCCAGATGGTTCCCGGGAGGTAGCCGAACTGCGCCGCGAGCGTCGGTCCCACGAGAGGCCCGGCTCCGGCGATGGCGGCGAAATGGTGCCCGAAGAGCACCCAGCGGTTGGTGGGAATGAAATCCCGGCCGTTGTTCAGCCGCTCGGCGGGAGTCGCCCGGCGGTCGTCGAGCTCGAAGATCTTGCGGGCGATGAACAAGGCGTAGAACCGGTAGCCGACCGCGTAGGTACAGACGGCAGCGGTGAGGAGCCAGATGGAATTGATGCTCTCCCCTCGGCTGAGGGCCACGACTCCGAACGCCGCCGCGCCGAGAAGGGAAACCGCGGACCAGGTGAGGATGGAGGCGATTCGTCTTGATGTCATCGGGTTCCTGTTGAATCGGCATCTTCTCGACTGGCGCTCGTCCTGTCAACCCGGGAGATCAAAGCCGATGACGTTTCGTTACAATCCGTCGATAGGGTATTCAGGGGAATAGAGACCGTCATCGAGGCAGTTGAAGGCGGCTCGCGAGTCGCCTATTCTTCGAAGCGGCGAAACATGACGGGCGATCGGTTCGAGCCTCTCGGGGGAAACGTCATGCCCCGCTTCGGCGGGCTCGCGACCATGATGCGGCTGCCGGCGGTCGAAAGCGCACACGGGCTCGACGCCTGTTTCGTCGGCGTCCCCTTCGATATCGGAACCTCCAACCGGCCGGGGGCGCGCTTCGGCCCGCGCCAGATCCGCGCCGAGAGCTGCCTCATTCGTCCGTACAACATGGCGACCCGGGCGGCGCCCTTCGACAGCCTTCGCGTCGCCGACGTGGGCGACGTCGCCATCAACACGTTCAACCTCGGTGCCAGTATGGAGATCATCGAGGGCGCGTACCGCGAGATCGCGGCCTCGGGCGCGCGTCCGCTCACCCTCGGAGGCGATCACACCATCATTCTTCCGATCCTGCGCGCGCTGAAGGAGACGCACGGTCCTCTCGGCGTGGTTCACATCGACGCCCATGCCGACGTGAACGACACCATGTTCGGCGAGAAGATCGCGCACGGCACCCCGTTCCGCCGTCTGGTGGAGGAGGGGCTGGTGGAGGGACGTCGGGTGGTTCAGATCGGGCTTCGAGGGACGGGCTACACCGCCGAGGATTTCGATTGGCCCCGGCGGCAAGGCTTCCGCGTCGTCCAGGTCGAGGAGTGCTGGCACCGCTCGCTCGCGCCTCTCATGAACGAGGTACGAGAGCAGCTCGGGAGCGGGCCGGTTTACGTCAGCTTCGACATCGACGGCCTCGACCCGGCTTTCGCCCCGGGGACGGGAACCCCCGAGATCGGGGGGCTCACCATCGTCCAGGGCCTCGAGATCGTTCGCGGCTGCCGCGGCCTCGACGTCGTGGGCGGAGACCTGGTGGAAGTGGCGCCCGCCTACGACACGACGGGCAACACCTCGCTCGTCGCCGCGAACCTGCTCTTCGAGATGCTCTGCGTCCTTCCCGGGGTCGTCTATCGCGACGGCTCTTGAAGAGACTCTTCGTAATCCGCTAGGGGATCGAAAACCTCATCGGGTGATGCGGCGGGGGTCGCCCCGCGCCCCCGCCGCCCACCAGAGGACGAATCCGAGCGACATCCACACGAAGAGCCCGAGATACTGCGGCCAGCTCATATGGCCGGGAACGAACGGGAAGAGCTTCATCAACACCAGAGCGAGCGCCACCAGAGCGCCGAATCCTGCCATCCACAAGGCGCCGCGTCCTGGAGGCCGAGACGCGCTCCAGGAAACGCCCTTCAGAAAGCACACGCAGGCGGAGAGCCACCCGACGGCGATGGCAAGAGAGCCGAGCTCGCTCAGGGGCACGAGGAGCGCGTCGCCCAGAAACGTCGAGAGCACCGTGACGAGACCGACGAAGGCGATGGCGAGATGCGGGGTCTGGAAGCGCGGGTGGACGCTCGCGAGGCTCGAATGCACGAGACCGCGCTTGCCCATTCCGTAAACCATCCGCGTCGCGGCAATGAAGCAGCCGTTGAAGACCTTGAAGAGCGAGAGGAGCGCTCCGAGAAGGATGAAGTCTCCGATAGCGCGGGATCCGAACGCCCGCTCGAAGGCGACCGCGGTGCCGAAGGGGATTGCCGCGAGCTCGGTCCAGGGATGGACCATGGGAACGACCAGCAGCACCGTCGCGTAGAAGAAACCTCCCACGGCGATCGCGAGGAGGATGGCGTTGCGGAACCCGGTCGGCTGGAAGTCGGAGTGCGCTTCTTCGGAGGACTTCGCCACGGCCTCGAAGCCGGTCATGAAGTACGGGACGATCTGGAGGACGAGAAGTATCGAGACCAGAGCGCCCCCCGCCCCGGGATGACTGAAAAGAGGCGTCAGGTTCGACAGGTCGCCGCGGACGAGACCCAGGGCGGAGAAAACCGCGAAGACCGCGAGGAGTCCGAAGGTGCAGACGTTCTGAAACGTCGCCGAGGAGCGGATTCCGCGATAGTTCAGATAGCAGATGAACGCCGTCACCGCGAGACCGAGAAGGAGCCGGTACAGGAAAACCGGCTGGCCGCCGAACCGGTAGAGCTCGACCGAGTCGAGAACCGGCGCGACTCGCGAGAGGAGCTTTCCGATAGCGACCGCCTCCCAGGGGCAGACCACGAGGTAAGCGAGCACCACGAACCAGCCGGTGACGAAGCTGACGGCGCGGGGGAAGACGCGCTCGGTGTAGGCGACCTCGCCCCCCGCGTCGGGAAGGCCTGCGACCAGCCGCCCGTAGGTGAGGCCTATGGGGATCAAGAGAAGTGAGCCGAGGAGGAATCCGAGGATCCCTCCGAGCGGTCCGCCCCGGGTGAGCCAGTCGTCGATGATGATGAGCCAGCCCGCCCCCACCATGCTGCCGAAAGCGAGGGTAAAGTACTCGAGGGTGCGGAGCTTCCGCGCCAGCGTTACCGGGACGCGTTCTTCGGACACGAAGGCGAGAAACTACCACATGACTCCCGCGAGAATCTTTCTCCTCTCTCCCGCGAGCCTCCGCGGCAAGCGATCGAAATACCTTCTGGACGAGAGCGGGGACTCCGAGCTGGCGCGAAGACTGCGCTCGTCGGAGGGCGCGGCCCTCGGAGAGCTGTTCGCGTTCGTCAGCAGCCTGTACTTTCGTGGAAAGCTGGCCTACGTCCGCGCCTTCGCCGATCCTCCGCCGGGTCTTCCCGGAGCTCTGGTGATCACCCCCGGTTTGGGTCTGAAGCCCCCGGAAGAGAGGGTGACTCTGGAAGGCCTCCGTCGCATCGCCGAGGTTCCCATCGACGCCGATGACGAGCGCTACCGCGAGCCTCTCGAACGAGACGCGAGAGACCTCGCGGAGAGAGCCGGGCCCGCGCCCACCGTGATTCTTCTGGGAAGCGTCGCGACCTCGAAGTACGCGGACGTACTTCTCCCGGTTTTCGGCCAACGCCTGCGATTCCCGGCGGCGTTCGTGGGAAGGGGCGACATGAGCCGCGGAGGCCTGATGCTTCGAAGCGCTTCGGAGCGAAAGGAGCTCGAGTACGCCGTTCTTCGGGACGCCCAGCTCCACGGCCCCCGCCCCCCGCGACTCCCGAAAAAACGACGGGTACAATAGCCCGGCGATGACGAAGGTGGCCTTGGTCGGTTCTCTGGTCTTCGGCGGCGGCCTCTGCCTCTTCGCCCTCGGTCCTTCACTTTTCGGCGACAACTTTCGCGCCGTCGTTCCCGATCGTGTGTACCGGAGCGGCCAGCTCTCTCCGGAGGAGCTCGAAGACCGCATCCGTCGCCACGGGCTCAAGTCCATCGTGAACCTGAGGGGAGAGAAGGAAGATCGCGACTGGTATCGCCGGGAGCTCGAGGTGGCGCGGCGGCACGGAGTCGATTTTCGAAGCCTCGATCTGATACCCGAGAGGCTTCCCTCGCGTCCCGATCTGGTCGCGCTCATCGATCGGCTCGAGGGCCTCTCCGAGCCCATCCTCATCCATTGCAGCGCCGGGGCCGATCGCACCGGGTTCGCGAGCGTCATCGCGCGCATGGCTAAAGGTGGAGCCTCGTTCGAAGAGGCGCGTTCCGAGCTGAGCCTCCGGTACGGCCACCTCCCTTTCGGACCGGCATCGGAGATCGGGCGCATCTTCGATCAGTACGAGGAACATCGCCGGTCCTCCGGCGCCGGCTCCGACTGGGCGCCGTTCGAGCGCTGGGCGCGCGAGCTCTACGTTCCCTATGTATACAAGGCGGCGATCGACGCCGCGGGCGTTCCTGCCGAAGTCGCCGCCCGGGAACGACTGGACGTCCGGGTGCGCGCCCGAAACGAGAGCCCCGGGCCGTGGGTCTTCACCAGCGACGAAACGCGCGGCGTGAAGCTCGGAGTGAAGCTCCTCGAAGCCGGAAGCGCGAGCTGGGTCGACTACGATCGTCACGGCCACATGGACCGCGTCGTCGGCCCGGGGGAGACTCTGGAGCTCGACGCAGCGATCTGGGCTCCGGCGACCCCGGGAGAGTACGAGCTGAAGCTCGACATGGTCGACGAGCACGTCACCTGGTTCGAGGATCAGGGATCGGAGCCCCTCGTCTGGAAGCTCTTGGTGCGAGCCTCAGAACCGTAACCGGCCTGCGAGCGTGAGAGTGCGGGCCGGCTGGACGAACGTCGGCTCGCGGAACGTTTCGCCGCTCCTCACGTTCTCCCCGGTCTGCAGAGTCTGGTTGAAGAGGTTGAAGGCGTCGAGCCCCAGGGCGAGACGGCTTCTGCCGAGAGGGAATTCCCGTTCGAGCCTCACGTCCACCGTCATGTTGAAGGCGTAGCGAAGCCGTCCCCGGTAGTACGCCTGCACGATGGTGAAGCCCTGGCCGAGGTCGGGAAAAAATAGGTGACGGGTGAACGGCTGTCCGTCCCAGTATCGGATCGCCGCACCGACGTCGATACCGAGAGGCGCTTTCGCGGTGAGCGCCAGCTTTCCGGTGAAAGCGCGATCGAAGTAGATCCGCCCCTCGGCGCTGGTGAGGGTGTTCGGGTCGTCGAAGAGATCTCCCATGACTCCGGTGTCGTTCTCTTCCGGCTCGTTGCCGACGTTTCCCGATCCGACGTCTCGATACGCCCGGCCCGAGAGCTGCCACGAGAGGCGGCCGTGATCGAAGCCGAGGAGAAGATCGACTCCCTGCGCGAAGCTCTCGAGACCCGGAGGCTGGGTGAGCCGAAATAGGTCCTCGCCGAGCTGACGTCTCTGGTCGTAGATCGGGATCTCGCGATCGTCTGCCGTTCCGAGGTCGCCGTCGACACCCACGTCGTGGAAGAGGAAGCTCTCGTAGCTTTCGAGCGCGATCCCCACGTTCACCGTCTGGAGAAGTCGTTTCTCCCACCGCTGGTAGCCGGAGAACCGGAGGAACCCTCGCCGAAAGTGCTTCTCGATCCCGATGGTGAGCTCGTGGGTGTAGGGTCTCGGGAGATCGTCCTCGATCGAGGTAAAGCCGCCTCCTCCGCGGCGGAGAACGTCGCCGAGCTCGCCCTCTTCGACCCGAAGGTCGCCGTTCGCGTCGTTCCAACGCCGCCACACCCGGGACAGGCCCTGCTCCACTCCCGGAAGGCGCGTCGTCAGAACGTGCGGGTAGCGGCCGAGCGAAAAATGGATCTCGCTCGAGGGCGTGAGCTCATACCCGAGATCGACCGCTCCCGAAAGGCTCGCCCATCGAACGGGCCCCGAGCGGCTCAGGTCGACCCGGATACCTGGCGAGACGCGAAACGAACCGGCGAAGAACGCGTCCTGGAGATGAATCCCGAATCGGGTGGCGGACGACTCCCGCTCCCCGCTTCCCGAGTACGACGAGACCGCGTGGCCGCGGCCATCGACCACCAGACGCTCGATCGACCCGGGCACCACCTCGCGCCCCGACTCGGCCGCGTGGGAAATCTCGAGCCCTCCTCGCAACAGGTGGCGCGAAAGGGCGAGATCGCCGAGCGCGACGGCGCTCCATCGGGTGCGCGTGCGATCCAAGACCCGGAGAGGGGCGTCGAAGAGCTCCCCGGTCGCGAGATCCCGAAGCGGAGAACCTTCCCCCGAAAAGCTCGAGTCGAGCTCGCCTCGGGCGAAGCCGAGCCGGAAGAAGCGGTCGCCTGCGTCGAGACCGGCCTGCGCCGCCTGGAACCACTCGCTCGCCTCCACGGCCGTCGCGGGCTCGGCGAGAGGACGGGCGCCATACGTCGGGCGGTCGACGCGCTCGGCGATGCCGAGAAGAGACCAGCGTTCGCGGCTCAGCTTGGCCGCGGCGCCGAGAAGGCTCGTCTTCTCCTCGGCGTCGAACTTCGGTAGCCGCGCCGCGAGGTCGAATCCCTGGATCGCTCCGTAGAAACCACGGCCTCCGAGCTCGAGCCGAGCGCTCGGGAAGCGAAGGACCTCCCGAGGCTCGACGCCCAGAGCGACGAGGTCAGAACCGAGGTTCTCCGACTGGAGGGCGCTTCCCGTGTACCGGAGCGAGAGGGAACCTTCGTACGAGGAAGGAGGAGCCCGGGTCGAAAGATGAAGCTCGGCGCCGGGTCCGGCGATCGCGGGAGGGTTTCCGCTGGTGACGAGGGAGATCTCCTCGAAGAACGGCACGTCGGGATAGAGGAGCGATGAGCCTCCCGCGGGGTCGGTGACGTCGAGGCCGTCGACGAGGATTCGGTTCTGCGTCCAGGAGCTGCCGCGCACGCTCCAGAGCGGGTCGGTCGCGCTCTCGACGCCTGCGACGTCGATGCGATCGGTGACCGCGAACGGTTCGAGGGTCTCGAGCACGGTGCTCACCGTTGCCGCGTGGGGAAGCCGCGAGAGGCTCTCGCCCCGGAGGGTCGTCCGGCCGTATCGACCGGCGTAGTAGACCGGGGGAGCGTCGAGATCGAAGGTCAGCATCTCGGTCTCGGTCGTGAGAACGAGCTCCCACTCGAGAGCGCCCGCCTTCAACACGAAGGTTCCGGGTGCAACGCCGAGGAAGCGCCCGACGCCGTCCGTGCCCGTCACCTCTTCGAGTGCCGCTTCGAAGCTTGCGAGCGTTACCCGGAGGCCCGCCTCGGGCTTGCCGTCGCGTACGAATCGGAGGTTCAGGCTCCCCGGAAGAGAAGCCGAGAGCGCGAACAGCAGGGAAGAGCAAAACCACCCGCTCATTGCCGGTTCGCATCATAGACGTTTACGAGGGACCTGAAGCGAGCGGGGACTCCGTTGGGGGACCCCACGCC
>Ga0299906_10004092_pt1 | contig 11966 bp, 11 predicted proteins | sample RVTome_14_FD_200259 | JGI IMG/M metagenome (GOLD analysis project Ga0299906, IMG submission 200259) | Soil microbial communities from uranium-contaminated site in the Upper Colorado River Basin, Wyoming, United States - RVT145D125 (version 2) ...
TCGCAGGCATCCATCGGAGGGACGAAGATTCTCTTGAAGTTCTGCTGTCGCGCAACTGCAGCCATCGGCAAGATACCACGCACATGCCGGACGGCGCCATCCAAGGATAACTCACCGACCATTAACGAATCTTCGAGACAGATGGGCTCGAGCTGGTCCGTGGCGATTAATACGCCGATTGCGATTGGCAGATCGTATGCGGGACCTTCTTTGCGCACAGCCGCGGGGGCCAGATTTACGATTATCCGTTTTCTAAGGAAATAGGACGCCGAGTTCTTGATTGCAGCTTGAACACGTTCGCGGCTTTCCTGTACGGTGGCGTCCGGTAGACCGACAATCGTGATACCGGGCAGACCCTGACCGATATCCACTTCTACGTCGACAATCACCCCCTCCAACCCGATGACAGCGCAGGACTTGACTCGGGCAAGCATAGATCAAGGATCCTGACGGTTGTCGAGCCCGAGTTTATTGCGTTTATTCGCGTAGAGCGCCTGATCCGCTTTGACCATCATATCTTCAAGAGAGATTTGCTCATTAGGATTACACCTTGCCACCCCGTAGCTAATCGATACGCGGTATGGTTTGCCATTACTATTACACTGCTTTATATTTTGGTGAAGCCGGGAAATAATGGTATCGATACACGAATCGGTGGCATTGATGGCCAACACAATAAATTCATCTCCTCCAATACGCGCCATTACATCCGAAGTGCGGAATGTATTTCTGAGGATGGTTGCGACTGTTCTCAAAGCCTGATCTCCCTCCGGATGACCAAAACTATCGTTGATGGATTTTAGTTCATCCAGATCAATGAAAAAGACTAATAACTCCCATCCCGCCCTCTGAGCGATCTTTACATGTTTCGCCGCCAATGATAAGAACCCGCGCCGGTTAAGCAAACCGGTTAGCTCATCACTTAAGGATAAAGTTTGGAGCATGCGGCGGGACCGGTGCCGCTCGATGGAGAAAAGTAATGAGCGAACAAACTGGTTGACCTCCAGGTCTCCCTTCACAAGATAATCTTGAGCTCCTTCACGCACGGATTTGACCGCCAGGGACCGGTCGTTATGACCTGTTACAACGACGATGGGTATTTCAGGCACCTGCTCAATCAGTTTGGCAAATGTTTTATGACCTTTGCTGTCCGGCAGAAAGAGATCCAGGACAACAATATCGAAGTCAGATTTTTTCAGTAGATCAATCGCATCTTCCAGTGATGCTGCGAAGGTCGGTACGAATTGACCTAAGTTGACCGCCGTCAGAATGGCTTCCAACATGGCGGCAAATTCATGATCATCTTCCACCAACAAAACCTTGATTGGAGCATTTGAGACTGGACCTGTCACTTGGTCAACCTTTGAGGGGGTTCTCTATGAAACAAGCTTGATGGTTCGATGGTTTCTTCAATGATGTTTTTCATGATGTTTAATTGGACACCACCGACAACTGCGTGCGGCCTATCTAAAACCTGGAGTGCTTGCCTGAGATGATAAGGATTTTAGCACGCCCTCACAGCCTGGTCAACAAGTACCGGATGGCAACCGCAAATATTCCTGTCAATCGGTTAAATGGCAGGGAAAAATCATGCTACAATTATTTATGAGATGGAAAGTATGAAATCCCCACAATTCTTAGATCGGAATCCGGTTGCCCAAAGGTCCCATGCTCGCCAGAAGCTGTGGCAAATTATGCTCCCAATTTTTGCGGGATTGGTTCTGGTGGTTTTTTTCGCAGTGCTGGCAGGTTTAGCGGGACCAGCGGAAGCCAGCCGATGGGCGGATATCTCGCTAATCTTTCTTCTGATCCCGGTCATGATCGTTTCACTGTTGTTTCTGGCGATATTTGCGGGTTCGATTTACGCCTTCATGCGGATCTTGAGGATTATTCCGCCCTTTGCCCTCAGGGTTCAAAACCTGTTCTCCAAAATTGAACAGCAGGTGCGGCGCGGGGCTAATATTGCTGTTGAGCCCATCATCCGCATCGAAAGCTGGTGGGCTGCACTTCGGGCGCTGCGACGTGAGCTGTGAGTAAATTTTTCGAGCGGGAAAGGTAGCTCATGAACTTGGAGGGGGTATTGGTGTTATTCTGGCTGGCATTTTGGAATAACTGTACCTTTTTATAAAGACATGAGAAAGGAGAATATTGATGAGCACCAGTATTGATTTGCGCGACGCAGATGAAAGCTGGAAAACCAAGACGATGGTCGCCGGCGCGGTTGTTGGCGCTCTGATTGGAGTTAGCGGCGCTTATTTATTAATTCAAAACGCAGACAAACGCGGTGAGCGCGTTGAAGTGACGACTGGGAGTGGGATTAAGTTGGGTTTGCTCCTGCTCGGGTTATTACGCCAGGTTGCTCAATTAGGCGAGTAAGCATTAGACCGATAAGGTTAAATAAAGTGTATTTTGTCAGCGTCTTTTCTGTCAATTAGTTTTTTTATCGTTGAACAGGAGATAAGCGATGGATGATCTGAAGAGTATGGATTGCGTCCGCGTAAAGGGTGAGGAGGCGACGCTTACTGAAGAAGAAATAAAAGAATATAAGTCTCAAATCCCGGATTGGGAGATCGTCGAGGAAAACGGGGTAAAGCGCTTGAGACGTGCATATAAATTTAGGAATTTTAGGGAAGCGCTGGCATTTACGAACAAGATTGGTGAGCTGGCTGAGGAACAAGATCATCACCCTCAGATCATCACCGAGTGGGGGAAGGTCACTTTGAGCTGGTGGACTCACGTGGTTGACGGTCTGCACCTCAATGATTTCATCATGGCAGCAAAGTCCGACCAGGCTTACAAATCATAAGACCAGTTAAATAGCAGGACAGGTGCAGCCGAATTTCTCGGCTGCACCTGTTTTTAATTGCAGCTGCCTAGAACCATTTGATAAGGAGTTGTAATCGAACAACTTCCTATACCGAGTGAGGCGCGGGTTGCCGCTGCCCAAAGGAATGGAAAAGAATTGCTGAATACACCGTGATAACGGGTGGAATGTTACAATACACCTATGCGTAAAGAGCGGGTGGATGTATTGTTGGTTAATCAGGGATTGGCTGAAAGCCGTTCTCAAGCCATACGCCTGGTCATGGCGGGACAGGTAAGGGCAGATGGTCAGCTGATCCAAAAACCATCCACAACGGTTCCCGCAGAGGTTGAACTTCAAGTCGATGTGGGGCCACGTTATGTGTCGCGTGGCGGTGAAAAACTTGAGGCAGCCATTCAAACTTTTGATCTGGCGATCTCCGGAAAAGTGTGCGCTGACGTCGGTGCTTCCACCGGTGGATTTACGGATTGTCTGTTGCAGCACGGAGCAGCTGAGGTCTATGCCATCGATGTGGGTAAAGGCATACTGCACTGGAAACTGCGTCAGGATCCGCGCGTCGTCGTCATGGAAAGCACAAATGCCCGCCAGGTGGAGCGCCTACCGGAAGCGGTGGAATTGATTACTGTGGACGCCTCTTTTATCTCTTTAAGGCTGTTGCTCCCGGTCGTGCGCGGTTGGTTTGACCCAGGCGAACGGGGCGAAGTCGTCGCCCTGATCAAACCCCAGTTTGAGGCCGGTCGAAAGGAAGCCGCGCGGGGCGAAGGCGTGATCCGAGATCCGGACATCCACCGGCGAGTCCTCGGCGAAGTCCTTAGTTATGCGCAGCAGATTGGCTATGGCGTGGATGGTCTGGCCCATTCTCCACTGTTGGGTCCAAAAGGGAATATCGAGTTTCTGGCCTATCTGATCTTTTCGCGAGGATCAAGTGCAGACCTGCAAGATCTGATTGCTAATGTTCTGAATTAACTGGGATGATGAAAACCTGGTTAAATGGATTTTTTGATTATACTTCAGCCCGCCTATGTCCGATTTATCCACGATTGAAAACATCCGTAACTTTTGTATTGTCGCACACATCGACCACGGGAAATCCACCCTGGCAGATCGAATGCTGCAGATAACCGGCACCATATCCGACCGCGATATGACGGAACAGGTGCTGGATGCGATGGACCTGGAACGCGAAAAAGGGGTAACGATCAAGGCATCCGCGGTTCGTATGAACTATATGGCTCATGATGGACAGACTTATGAGCTGAATCTGATTGATACACCCGGACATGTGGATTTTGGCTATGAGGTATCCCGGGCGCTGGAAGCTTGTGAAGGGGCGCTCCTGGTGGTAGATGCTAGCCAGGGGATAGAAGCGCAAACTCTGGCAAACCTTTATCTTGCGCTGGAAGCCGATTTAGAGATCATACCTGTGGTAAATAAGATTGATTTGCCTGCCGCCCGGCCTGATGAAGTCTCTCAGGAGCTCAGCAATTTGCTCGGAGTGCCCGAACATCAGATTTTGCGAATATCGGCCAAGGGTGGGCTCAACGTTGAAACGGTTTTGGAAGCGGTGGTGGAGCGAGTGCCGCCTCCGGCGGCCAACCCGACGGAGCCACTGCGAGCACTGATCTTTGATTCTCACTATGATCCTTACAAAGGGGTTGTGGCCTATGTGCGACTGGTCGATGGACAGATTAATCCAGATGATACGCTGCGGCTGATGTCCAATAATGTCGTTGTGAAGCCGGTCGAAATCGGGATATTTACACCGCAAATGCGGAGTGCACCGCGTCTAATTGCTGGGGAAGTTGGCTACGTCGCTACGGGGCTGAAGACTGTCCGAGAATGCCGGGTGGGAGATACGTTGACCAATGCGGACCAACCAGCGGCAGCGGCACTGCCGGGGTACCGCAAAGTCAAGCCGATGGTATTCGCCGGGATATATCCGGTCGAAGGCGAGGACTATTCGGATCTAAAAGATGCGCTGGAGAAGCTGCAGCTCAACGACGCCTCGCTGGTATATGAGCCAGAGACATCGGAAGCGCTGAATTTCGGTTTTCGCTGCGGTTTCCTGGGAATGTTCCATATGGAAATCTTCCAGGAAAGGTTAGAACGTGAATATGACCTGGACATCATAATTACCGCGCCTTCAGTGGAGTATGAGGTTGTTTTGCGCGATGGCGAGGTGATCCGCATCGATTCACCTGCAGAATTGCCGGAAGAGGACGAGATTGCGGAAATCCGGGAACCCTGGATGAAAATCGAGATTTTTACGCCCACAGATTATTATGGGCAGGTGATGGAGCTGGCTACGAGCCGCCGCGGATTCTTTCTCGATCAGGATTATCCTACTGCAAACCGGGTGCAATTAAATTTTGAGATTCCGCTGGCGGAGATGATCGTTGATTTCTTCGATCAGCTTAAGTCTCGAACACGCGGGTACGCTTCGCTGGATTACCAATTCGCCGGGTACCGGCCGGATGATCTTGTCAAACTAGAAATTCTTGTGAATGGCGAACCAGTAGACGCGCTGGCGACAATTGTGCACCGAAATGATGCCTACCATCGAGGGCAGGCGATTATTTCGAAATTAAAGGACTTGATACCGCGGCAGTTATTCGTGGTACCGATTCAAGCTTATGCTGCGGGGAGGGTGATCTCGCGTGCTAACGTCAAAGCTTTGCGTAAAGATGTCCTGGCCAAGTGCTATGGTGGGGATGTCTCTCGCAAGCGGAAACTGCTGGAAAGACAAAAGCGCGGGAAGAAACGCATGAAGATGGTTGGCAATGTTGAGATTCCCCAGGAAGCCTTTTTGGCAGTCCTCAAGTTGAGGGAGGATTAAAATCGAAACATCCGCTCCCAACTCGAGAGGGCTGTGGCGAGTTTTACCTGGAATCCTGATCAGCCTGGCAGCCCTCGCGGCTGTTCTTTATCTTATTGATTTTAATGAGGTCAAAGAAGCGTTCCGGAAGGCCGATTATCGTTATCTCCTTCCGGTGATCCTGGTTTACACGATCGGTCTGGGTTTGCGCGCGATGGCCTGGCGGAGCCTTTTGAAAGAGGAGGTTTCTTATAGAAACGTCTTCCTGGTTCTAAATGCCGGTTACCTGCTAAACAATGTTTTGCCCTTCCGGTTGGGTGAGCTGGGCCGGGCTTTTATTCTGGGACGGAAAGGACTTGGTTTTTGGCGGGTGTTTACGACCATCCTGATCGAAAGGGCTTTTGACATGGCGATTGTGGCAGGGTTGGTGCTGGGCACCTTGCCAGCTGTCTGGGGATCCGCAGGCGCGAACCAGGTTGCGGTTTTGGTCATGGGTGTCGTTCTGACCGGCTTGTTTGTCCTGCATCTGTTAGCGCGCAATCGAGATAAAGCGTTGGCGCTGTTTGATAAATTGAGCTTGCGATCGCCGCGATTGCTCGCTCTTGGCAAACATCGCATCCAGGCTTTTTTTACTGGATTGGCCGCATTGACCGATTTCAGCCGGTTTGCGCAGGTCTTAGCCTGGATGCTGGCAGCCTGGCTTTCCGCAGTGTTGGCCCAGTTTTTACTTCTAAGAGCGTTCGCGCCCTCAGCAAATTTCCTGTGGGCTGCGTTTGGCCAGGGCGTGGTGGCGTTAGGGGTGGCCCTGCCGTCATCGCCGGCGTATGTAGGGATTTTGGAAGCAGCCTGGGTCAGTGCCCTTACCCTGGTAGGTTTGCAACCGGGCACTGCGCTGGCTTACGCGTTTGCCAGCCATCTTTTGAATATTGTGGTAACCGGCCTGATCGGTGGATATGCTTTGGCAAATGAAGGTTTTTCCTTAGGAAACCTGTATTACCGCATCCGAAAGGAAACGACTTGAGAAAATAGGATGGAAGTGGAAAAATGAGGAAGACTTATCTTGTTACGGGAGGCGCAGGCTTTATCGGAAGCAATTATGTAGACCGCCTGCTCAGACAAGAGGAACGTGTAATCGCTTTTGACAATCTCTCCAGAGCGGGTGCTATGAACAATATCGCCTGGCTGCAGGAGAGCCATGGAAAGAAGTCATTCGAACTGGTGGTCGGGGATGTGCGGGATGCTGCCTTGCTCACCGCAACTGCCCGGAATGCGGAGATAATCGTACACCTCGCCGGCCAGGTCGCGGTGACGAGGTCGGTCGCCCATCCAAGGGAAGATTTTGAGAGCAACGCCATCGGCACGTTTAATGTCATGGAGGCGGCCAGGTTATCTGGGAATAAACCGATGGTGTTATATGCTTCCACCAATAAAGTTTACGGGGGCATGGAAGACGTGGGCGTAATTGAGGAGGAGAGGCGCTACCGGTATGTTGACCTACCTTTAGGGATTCCCGAGTCTTATCCCCTAGATTTTCATTCACCTTACGGCTGCTCAAAGGGGGCCGGTGACCAGTACGTGCGAGATTACAGCCGCATCTATGGTCTGCCCACGGTTGTTTTCCGCCAGAGCTGCATCTATGGTCCTCGCCAGTTCGGCATTGAGGATCAGGGCTGGTTGGCCTGGTTTGTGATCGCAGCGGTCACCGGTATGCCGATCACCATTTATGGGGATGGGAAACAGGTTCGGGATGTCCTGCACGTAGCCGATCTAATGGATGCATACGACCTTGCTATAGGAAAAACCGAACAAGCCGCCGGAGAAGTATTTAATATTGGCGGCGGTCCGGAGAACACGCTCTCCGTCTGGCAGGAGTTCAGGCCTCTCCTTCAGGATTTGATCGGTGGTCCGATTAAAGCAAATTCCCTGGATTGGCGTGCAGGCGACCAGCGCGTTTATGTATCTGATATTCGCAAGGCAGAACGGATTTTGGGCTGGAAACCAAGGATCGATGTAGAGAGGGGTGTGCAAGAGCTGGGTAAGTGGGTAAAGGAACACATCCACTTATTCAGTACATGACCAGGATTATTTTTCTTAATCCAACACTAAAGATATTCCTTTTTATTAGCGGTTAAATTAAATAAATGCGAATATTGACAGCCCTTACATATTATCGGCCTTATGTCAGTGGTTTGACGGTCTATACCGAGCGACTGGTAAAGGCTTTTGCGCGCCAGGGTCACCAGGTTACGGTGCTCACCTCCCAGTTCGATCGCTCGTTGCCCAGAGAGGAAGTCCGGGATGGCGTATTCATCGTGCGTGCACCGGTGATGATGCGAATCAGCAAAGGGGTAATCATGCCCACGATCGGCGCATTGGCTACGAAATTGGTGTCGGAAAATGATGTTGTGCACTTACATTTGCCCCAGTTTGATGCAGCCGGGATTGCCCTGCGCGGCCGATTCATGAACAAACCGACCGTGCTGACGTATCATTGCGATGTGAAGCTGCCCCCCGGTTTATTCAATAAGATGGCAAATTATGCGGTAGACCTGATGAACCATATCGCGGCGCTTTCCGCCCACCGGATCGTGACCTATACCGAAGATTACGCCAAAAACTCGCCGTATGCCAGCCGGTATTCTGGCAAAGTTCACACAATCCTGCCTCCCGTCGAACTGCCAGAGACTTCCATTGAGGCAGTTGGTCGTTTTGCTCAGAAGGAGCGCCTGGACGGGCGCGGACCTGTCATCGGCATGGCAGCTCGCTTCGCCGCTGAGAAGGGCGTAGAAGTCCTGTTGGGTGCGCTTTCCCTCTTAGAGAAGGCCTATCCAAATGCGGTTGTTTTATATGCCGGTCAATATAAGGCTGTTTTGGGCGAGGAAGAATACGCCGGGCGCCTTTTCCCGGTTATCGAAAAATACCGGGAGAGAGATCAGTGGCAGTTTCTCGGTACATTGGAGCCAAGAGAAATGGCGGCCTTTTATCATAATTTGGATGTCCTGGTGGTTCCCAGTCTGAATTCCACGGAGTCTTTCGGTTTGGTCCAGATTGAGGCGATGATGAACGGCATTCCGGTAATTGCCTCGGACCTGCCAGGGGTAAGGCAGCCGGTATCAATTACGGGTATGGGACAGGTGGTGCCAACGGGCGATGCAAGGCGTTTGGCACAGGCTATTCAGGAGGTCTTTGAGAGACCTCAGGACTTTCAAGGTGATGCACCCTCCGTGAAAGATCAGTTTTCACCGGAGAAAGCTGCTAAGGAATATGAGAAGCTGTTTTTGCAAATCAGGAAAGAAATCAGGAGCTAAGGATGACAAGATTTGCGCTAAAAACGGGCGTAGGAATGTAGTCAGAAGACTGACGCCGCCGAGGACGGTCATAAGAATGACTCAGGCTGAGCGTGTACTCATGACAACCTTTGCGTGCATACTGAAGGCACAAAATGATGGGTGAAAAAGATTTGCTATGGTACCATCTCCAAGAACTGCCTTACTTCCGATCGTTATTGCGAGCGGTTGAGGCCCGTTTTTACCATGATCATAACCTGACATCGCCGGTGCTGGACGTTGGGTGCGGAGATGGTCACTTTGCACGGGCTGCATTTGACCGGCAATTGGACGCCGGGATCGATCCAGAGAGCAGTTCCCTGCGGCAGGCCAATCGTTATAAGAGCTATAAAATTCTTGTTCAAGCATTTGGAAATCAGATGCCGTTTCCAGATGCATACTTTGGCAGTGTCGTCAGCAACTCAGTTTTGGAACACATTCCAGATGTGGAAGCCGTGCTGGATGAGGTTGCAAGAGTGACTAAGCCTGGAGGGCTCTTTTTGTTCTGCGTTCCAAATGACAGATTCCTCGATAGCCTTTCCATTGGCCGTGTCCTTGACCGGATCAAATTGCGTTCTCTTGGGAAGGCTTATCGATCCTTCTTTAACCGGATCTCACGCCATCAGAATTGTGATCCGCCAGAAATATGGCAAACGCGTCTAAATCAGGCGGGCTTTGAACTGGAACAGTGGTGGCATTACTTCCCTCCGGAGGCCCTACACATCTTGGAGTGGGGACACTACTTCGGGTTGCCCTCTCTGGTCAGCCACCGGTTAACCGGGCGCTGGATTTTGGCGCCTCACGCCTGGAATCTGGCCTTGACCCGAAGGTTAGTGCAACCTTATTTCGACGCCGACCCGGTTGGTGCCAGGGGCGTGTATTCATTTTTTATTGCCAGGCGAAACTAACAAAATGGGCTAATTCTTAAATGAGAATTTCTGTCCATAAGATCTTGCAGACACCGAATGGTTGCAGTATGATACAAAATTGTCAATATTGCCGGTAATTATTCGATTTATGAACGAACCAAGTGTCCTGGATTACGTAAAAGCAAAACTCGCCCCTTGGAAAGGTATCAGGATTGATTTCCCGTCCGAGCGGTCCAGTGATTATCGAGAAGTCCCAATCGAGCGGGATATCCCGATTGCATCCTCGGACTCGAAGGCCGGTGTTTTGGGTGGGGCAGAGGCAAGACCCGATGTCAAGGTCGATGCCCAGGCGGCGATCATTCCATGGAGAGTCTTAGCGACCATATTTTTGGCGCTGCTGGCCCAACGCGCCTTTGAGCCCCCAGACCGGTCAGTTGTCCAAGGAATCTTGTTTTATGCTTTGGCGGCGGTATCGTTGGCGTGGGCGGCCTCGAAGAAAGAGCTAACATTGGATTCGGCGCCTGAAGCCGTGAGGCGCATTGACCCGTACAGTGTGCGACAGGGTGCTTTTGTCGTCGGTGCCCTGCTTGCGATGCTGGCTCTTTTGACATTTGGGGGCAACCGGTTTACTGCAGTAAATGTAACCCTATGGTTGTCTGGCCTGGGGGCAATAATCTACTCCCTTTGGCTTCCTCCAGCAGCTGAGGCCAGATCCTGGTTGTCGCAGTTAAAGGACTTTGTTGGCAACCCCGTTTGGGATATTAGAGTCTCGCGTTGGTCTTTATTTGTCCTGGCTGTTGTCGTCCTGGTGTTATTCTTCCGTTTTTACCGTTTGGACCAGGTGCCCCCAGAGATGTTTAGCGACCATGCGGAAAAGCTCCTGGATGTACAGGACGTGTTAAATGGCCAGACGAGCATATTTTTTCCGCGGAATACCGGTCGTGAGGCGCTGCAAATGGTTCTCACCGCAGGTATCGCCAAGTACCTGGGCACAGGTATATCTTTTGCGAGTTTGAAGATTGGCACCATCTTGGCGGGCCTGCTGACCCTCCCGTTCATTTACTTATTGGGCAAGGAAGCGGGCAATCGAAGAATCGGACTGATGGCGTTGCTCTTCGCCGGAATGGCGTACTGGCCGAACGTGATCTCGAGAGTCGGCCTGCGGTTTCCACTCTACCCGCTGTTTGTAGCACCCGCGTTATATTTTATGGTGAGGGGATTGCGGACTTCCGATCGCAACAGTTTCATTTGGGCGGGGGTTGCCATTGGGATGGGTCTGCACGGATACAGCCCTGCCCGGGTAATTCCGATCGTCATAACGGCTGGTTTTCTGCTGTATGTGCTTCACCGGAAATCACAGGAGGACAGACAGCAGGCAGTCTGGTATTTTATGGTCCTGGCGTTGGTCGCATTGATTGTCTTTCTTCCCCTGGGTAGATTCGCCCTTGAAAATCCCGAAATCTTTAATTACCGCACGATGACTCGGGTTGGGAATATCGAACAACCTTTGCCCGGGCCAGCCTGGCAGATTTTCTTGAAGAATCTGGGTAATGCACTGCTGATGTTCCACTGGAATAATGGTGAAACCTGGGTGCACTCCATTGTGTACAGACCCGCGCTAGACGTTATCTCGGCTGCATTTTTGTTTCTTGGAAGCATCTTACTCATCCTGCGATACCGGCAGGAAAAAAACTGGATTGATTTGTTTCTCCTGGTCTCCGTCCCTTTGTTGATGTTGCCCTCGATACTATCTCTGGCGTTCCCGAATGAGAATCCTTCGCTGAATCGAGCAGGGGGAGCGTTGGTACCGGTGTTTATCATCGTAGGTTTTGGATTTGATCATATCGTGACCAGTATCCGGTCGAGGCTGCGGGAGGGCTGGGGAAAGAAACTGGCCGTTGGCCTGGCCGCCCTGCTAATCGTGCTATCCGCGAGCCAGAACTACGACCTGGTTTTTAATCAGTATTACCGGCAATTTCTCTATTCATCCTGGAATACCACTGAGCTCGGTGGTGTGATACGGGCGTTTGATGATTCTATTGGGAGCCCCGACAGCGCCTGGGTCGTGGCATATCCCCATTGGGTGGATACCCGGCTCGTCGGTATAAACGCAGGATATCCGGTCAGGGACT
>Ga0299906_10004093_pt1 | contig 11964 bp, 9 predicted proteins | sample RVTome_14_FD_200259 | JGI IMG/M metagenome (GOLD analysis project Ga0299906, IMG submission 200259) | Soil microbial communities from uranium-contaminated site in the Upper Colorado River Basin, Wyoming, United States - RVT145D125 (version 2) ...
CAGGATCGCCCCGCCGGTGGCAATCGCCCCTGACAGCACCAGCGGCCCTGGCCACCAGGCGCGGATCTCCTGCACCAGCGCGAAGGGCGAAAGCCGGCCGGCATGGCCGCCGGCACCGTGCGCCACCGCGATCAGCCCGTCGACGCCGCGCTCGGCCGCCTTGTGCGCGTGCTCGAGGCTGATGATGTCGTGCAGCACCGTGCCGCCGTAGGCCTTGACCGCCTGGATCACGTCGGTGCGCGCGCCCAGCGAGGTGATGACCAGCGGCACGCGGTGCTTCTGCACCAGCGCCACCTCCTGCTCGACGCGGCTGTTGGTGCGGTGAACGATCAGGTTGACGGCAAAGGGCGCTGCCTTGGCGTCTAGGCCGTCGCGTATCTGCGTCAGCCATTCGTCGAGCTGCTCCAGCGGCCGCGCGTTCAGCGCCGGAAAGGCGCCGACGACGCCGGCGCGGCACTGGGCGATCACCAGCTCCGGCCCCGACACCAGGAACATCGGCGCGCCGATCGCGGGCAGGCGGAGCCGCCCCTGCAAGACCGCCGGAAGCGCCATCTCAATGGCCGGTGAAGCTCGGTTTGCGTTTGGCCAGGAAGGCGGCGATCCCCTCGCGGAAGTCGTCGGTCTCCGTGCCGCGCGCGAAGGCCTGCAGCTCGGCCTGGAGCTGCGCCGGAAGGTCGTTGGCGAAGCTCTCGCGCAAGAGGCGCTTGCAGCGTGCATAGGCATGGGTCGGGCCCGCCGCCAGCCGCTCGGCCAGCGCCAAGGTCTCCGTCTCCAGGCTCGCAGCCGGCACCACTCTGTTGACCAGGCCCAGGCGCAGCGCTTCGGCGGCGTCGAGCTTCGGCGACAGGAACGCCAGCTCCAGCGCCTTGCGAAGCCCCACCATGCGCGGCAGGAAATAGGATGAGGAGGCATCGAGCGAGGCGCCGATGAAAGTGTAGGCCAGCGTCATCGCCAGGTCGTCGGCGGCAAGGGCGATGTCCGGCACCAGCGCGACGCTGAAGCCGCCGCCAGCGACCGCACCCTGCAGCGCGCCCACGACCGGCACCGGCAGCGTGGTCAGCAGGCGCAGGCCCTCGTGCAGCGGCACGATGATCGAGTGCGCGGTCTGCGGCGTCGGCTCGGCATGGAAGACGGCCAGGTCGCCGCCGGCCATGAAGGCGCGGCCGCGGCCGCGCAGCACGACACAGCGCAGCCTCTCGTCCGCCGCGAGCGTGCGGACGTGATCGCGCAGCTGCGTCGCCATCGCCACGTCGATGGCGTTGAGCTGCTGTGGCCGGTTGAAGGTCAGGAAGGCGATGGCCCCCTCGCGCTCCAGCAGCACCGGTGCTTCGCTCATGTCGAACTGTTCCTCATCTCGTTCCTTCGCCGGGCGCGGCTGTGATCCGGCATCCGAAACATCTTCGGCAAAGGCGCAGATGTTGGAGGCTGCCAGAAGCGCGCGGTCAAGCCCGGCGATGACGACAACAGGGCGCCATCATCGGCAGCGATCAGCGCCGCACGTCCCAGAAAAGCCCATAGAACGCGCCGTTCCAGCTGTGCTCGGTGTAGAAGTCGTACCATAGGCCGACGTGCTGGTACTGCGGCTGGTCCGCCAGCGTGCCGACGCGGCGAAGTTCCAGGGGCTGGTGCACCTCGCCCAGCGCCACATAGTTTGCGGCACTGTTGCGCACCGCTTCGCTTGCGGCCTGGCCGGCAACCGCGATGCCGGCACCCGCGGCGGCGCCCGCGCCGCCGGTGCCCACGGCCACCAGAGCGCCGGCGATCGCGGAAGTGATGGAGGTGAAGCCGGCGAGGAAATCCCGGCCGAAGCTGTCGTAGTGGTAGACGTGCGCCTGCAACATGGCGTTCTGCGCCCAGCCCTGCCAGATCAGCACGTTCAAGGGGATGACGTCGCCTACCCGGACGTTCTGCCAGGGCTGATTTTCGCCGGGTACGAAGATCGGAAGCGAGACCTGGCCGTTCTCCTCGACGACATAGGCGACGATGAAGGGGTCTTCGCCGTCGATCCGTGTCTGCACCACCTGCACGCCGGTCAGGTAGATGTAGAGGAAGTCTTCCGCCCGCGCGCTGCCGCCGGCAACGGCCGAAGCGAGCGCCATGGCCAGGGCGATGGCCGTGATCAGCAGTTTCATCGTTGGCCTCCTCGGATGCGCGGCGAGGCCCCATCGCCCGGCCGCGCTTCGGCGGCCATCGCCGCCCGACGGCATCCCCACCCAAGCGGGGCGATCGCAACCATTGAAGCCGGAGGAATGACTGCAGAGCAAGCGCGCTTCGGCTCTCCAGGCGAGAGGGCGCCTCTCGCGCCGCCCGCCGACGTACAAGGATGCCAGCACTTCCTCGCCGGCCTCAGAAAGGCCGGGGCATCGGATCGAACCGAAGCCGCAGCAACCCTCAAACGGCCGGCCGGCTTTCTCGCCAACCGCAGGCAGCGAAGGCAGCGTGCAGGGCAGGGGGCAGCGGCGCCTCGGCCGCCACCGCCGGCTTGTTCGGATAAAGCGGTATCGAGAGCCGCCGCGCGTGAAGATGCAGCGGCCGGCCGCGGCTCTCCTGACTCTTCGGCCCGTAGAGCGGGTCGCCCAGGATCGGGCAGCCGAGCCCGGCCAGGTGCACGCGGATCTGGTGGGTGCGGCCGGTCAGCGGCCGGCAGGCGAGCCAGGCCAGCCCCGGCCCCCTGCCAAGGACCTCCCATTCGGTGGCGGCAGGCCGACCGTCGGGACTCGCGATCATCTTCCAGCCGCGGACGGCGTTGAGCTTGGCGAGCGGTTGGTCGATGCGTCCGCTGTCCCCGGTCGGCCCGCCGATCACCACCGCCCAGTAGGTCTTCTCCACCTTGCCCGCGGCGAAGAGCGCGCCCAGCCGCTGCAGCGCCTTGCGGTGGCGGCCGAGCGCAAGGCAGCCGGAGGTGTCGCGGTCCAGCCGGTGCGCGAGCTGCGGGTCGTTGGGCAGGCCGAAGCGGAGCTGGCCGAGGTCGTCCTCCAGCGTCGCACCGCCCTTCGGTCCGGCGTGGACCGGCAGGCCGGCGGGCTTGTCGATCACCAGCAGCAGGGCGTCGCGGTAGAGTAGACGCGCGACAAGGTCGAGCGCGGGCTGCTGCGGCCTGGCCGCGGGACGGCGGCGCGGCAGCGGTCGTTTCGGCTTGCGGGCCCCAAGCATGGCCGTGCTTGATAGCATGCAGCCGCGCTCGCTTGCCCCCTGAAGGGCCATGCAAGGGGTGCGCACCGGACACGTGCGGGGATGGCAGGGACCAAGCACGAGCTGCTGCGCTTTCTCGCCGGCCACCTGCTGGTCGGCATTGCTGCGGGCTGGATGGTCCTGGCAGCCATGCTTTGGCTCGACGTCGGCGGGCTGGCGACGCTGCTGTGGGCCAGTCCAGACTGGCCGGTGCTGCTCGCGTTGCTGCTGTTCGGCTTCGCCATCACCTTCGGCAGCCTCGCCATGGGCACCGGCGTCATGGAGCTGGGCAGGCGCCGCCGCTGACCCTTGCCGCGGCGCCGGGCGGCCGGCATCTAGGCCATTATGGCGTTGCCCATCGATCCCCTGCTGCCGGACATCGTCGCCTCGCTCGCAGAGCGGAACGCGCTGGTGCTGGTGGCGCCGCCGGGCGCGGGCAAGACCACGCGGGTACCGCTGGCGCTGGCCGACGCGCCCTGGGCCAAGTACGGACGCATCCTGGTGCTGGAGCCGCGCCGCCTGGCGGCGAAGCTCGCCGCCCGCCACATGGCGGCCGGCCTCGGCGAGGCGGTCGGTGGCCGCGTCGGCTACCGCGTGCGGCTGGACAGCAAGGTCGGCCCGAAAACGCAGGTCGAGCTTCTGACCGACGGCCTCTTCCTGCGCCGGCTGCAGTCCGATCCGGGCCTGGAGGGCGTCGCCTGCGTCGTGTTCGACGAATTCCACGAGCGCGGCCTGGAAAGCGATCTGGCGCTCGCGCTCTCCGTCGAGGCGCAGACGCTCAATCCGGCGCTGCGCCTGCTGGTCATGTCGGCGACGCTGGCGGCCGAGCCGGTGGCGAGGCTACTGGGCGGCGCGCCGGTCCTGCGCAGCGAGGGCCGCAGCTTCCCGGTGGAGATCCGCTGGGCGGCCCCGGCGACACCGCGCGAGCGCATGGAGGAGACGGTGGCCGCGACAGTGCGACGGGCGCTCGCGGAGGCAGCAGGCAGCCTCCTGGTCTTCCTGCCGGGCGCCCGGGAGATCCGCCGCACCGCGGCGCTGCTCGAGGTCTTGCCCGAGGGCGTCGAGGTCGCGCGTCTCGCGGGCGAACTGGCCGGGCCGGAACAGGAGGCGGCCCTGGCACCGGCGCCGCCAGGCCGCCGTAAGGTGGTGCTCGCCACCGCCATCGCCGAAACCAGCCTGACCATCGAAGGCATCCGCATCGTCATCGACAGCGGCTGGGCGCGGTTGCCGCGCTTCGATCCGCGCTCGGCGATGACGCGGCTGGAGACCCTGCCGGCGAGCCAGGCAACGGCGACGCAGCGCACCGGGCGGGCCGGCCGGCTGCAGCCCGGGCTTTGCTATCGCCTCTGGAGCGAGGCGGAGCACCGCGCGCGGCCGCCCTTCGCGTCGCCGGAGATACTGGCGGCCGACCTGGCGCCGCTGGCCTTGGAACTCGCGCTCTGGGGCGGCGGGGAGGCGCTGGCCTTCCTCGATCCACCGCCGCCGGGTCCGCTGGCGCAGGCGCGCGAGCTGCTGACGACGCTGGCCGCGCTCGATCACGACGGCCGCATCACCGCGCCCGGCCGGGCCATGGCGGCGCTCGGCCTGCACCCGCGCCTGGCGCACATGCTCCTGCGCGCAAAGCAGTGGGGCCAGGGCGGGCTCGCCTGCGGCGTGGCGGCCTTGCTGGAAGCGCGCGACCCGCTGCGTGGACAGCGCGACAGCGACCTGGCGCACCGGCTGGAGCTCCTCTTCGGCCGCGCACGCGACCCGCGGGTGGACCGGGGCGCGCTGGAGGAGGCGAGGCGCCTGATGCGGCAGTGGCAGCGCCAGCTCGGCGTCGGCCCGCCGCAGAGCCTGGCCGAGGCCGGCGCGGTGCTGGCGCTGGCCTATCCCGACCGCCTGGCACAGCAGAGCGGGGCGCCGGGGCATTTCCGTCTCGCCAACGGCCGGCGCGCGTTCCTGCCGCCGGAGGACCCCTTGGCCGGGGAGCCCTTCCTTGCCGTCGCCTCGCTCGACGGCGCGGCCGAGCGGGCGCGCATCTTCCTCGCGCTGCCGATCGCCCGGAGCCAGATCGAGGCGCGCTTCGCCGAGGCCATCGCCGAGCGCAGCCGCGTTGCCTGGGATGCGCAAACCGAGGCGGTAACCGCGCAGAGCGAGCGGCGCTTGGGTGCGCTCCGTCTGGAGTCGCGTCCGCTGCGCGACGTCGTTGGCACGGCGGCGGTGGCCGAAGGCATCCGGCGCCTCGGCCACGCGGCGCTGCCGTGGACCGACGCGGCGCGGCAGTTGCAGGCGCGTGTTGCCTTCCTGCGCGCTCTGGCGCCGGCGGACTGGCCGGACCTTTCGGATGCGACGCTGCTGGACGATCCGGCGGCTTGGCTGGGGTCGCAGCTGGAGGGCGTCACGCGCCGCGCGCAGTTCGCTCGGCTCGACCTGGCACGGGCGCTGCGCGAGCGCCTGGACGGGCGCCGGCGCGGTGAGCTCGACCGCCTGGCGCCGGAGCGCCTGCCGGTGCCCAGCGGTCGCGAGGCGGCGATCGGCTATGGCAGCGGCGCGCCGGTGCTGGCGGTGAAGCTGCAGGAGCTCTTCGGCCTGCTCGAGACCCCCCGGGTGGCCGGCGGGCGCGTGCCGGTGACCTTGGAGCTGCTGTCGCCGGCCGGGCGGCCGGTGCAGGTGACCCAGGACCTAGCCGGGTTCTGGCGCAACGGCTACGCGGCGGTGCGCGCCGAGCTGCGCGGCCGCTATCCCCGGCATCCCTGGCCGGAGGACCCCCTGTCGGCGCCGCCGCAGCGGGGCACCAAGCGCCGCGGACGCTAGAAGGTGACGGGAAAGTCCCGCCTCCAGGTCCGCTCTAGAGATGCTCGGTGCCGGCCAGCCCGATGTCGCGGCGCGCGCCGGCCAGCGTGACGGTGAAGCCGGCGATCACGTCGATCACGGTCAGCCACATCAGCAGGAAGAATCCCGAGGTCGCCGCCCCGGTCCACAGCAGGAACAGGATGAGGCACACCACGAAGGTCAGCATCGAGAGCGCGTGGTCGGCCACGCTGACGCGGCTGGTGCGGGTCGCCTTCAGAATCTCCGCGAAGAGGCCGATCAAGCCGAGCAGCAGGATCAGATCGACCACCGTCAGGCTCCAGATGCCGCCGGACGGCAGGGTGATCGCCAGGAGCTGACGTCCCAGCGCGTCGGGGTCGATGACGGCCACGATGGCGTAGATGATCACCACGCCCGCCAGCCAAGGGATCTGGCGAAGCACACGAAACACCGTCAGCGGACGCTCGCGAACGACCATGGCAGGGGCCTCCCGGCATGTCTGGGGCTGCCGCATCATGCCCGAAGGCAAGGGGAAGGGCTACCGCGGCCCTCGCCCGCGGCCTTCCCGCCCTGCGGCGCCCGGCCGCGCCCGCCGCTGCGAAATGCGTTGATCGGGCAGTCGCGCTGCGCTAAGCCGCGCCGTCCGCGCCCCGCGGAACGACTCCTCCCCGGTCACGCCCCACTCATGCAGCATCTCGACGAGCTGGAAGCCAGGTCCGTCTACATCCTGCGCGAAGCCTACAATCGCATCGATCCCCTGTTCATGCTGTGGTCGCTGGGCAAGGATTCGAACGTGATGGTGTGGCTGGCGAAGAAGGCCTTCTTCGGCCACGTCCCCTTCCCCGTGCTGCATGTCGATACCGGCAGGAAGTTTCCCGAGATGTACGCCTTCCGGGACCGCTATGCGGCCGAGTGGCGGCTCGACTTCCGCAAGGTCGACTGCCCGCCGGTCGACGCCATCGATCCCTCGCTGCCGCCGGCCGCGCGCTCGGCCGCGCGCAAGACCGAGGGCCTGCGCCACGCGATCGCGCACTGGGGCATCCAGGGCATCATCGCCGGCATCCGGCGAGACGAGCAGGCCACGCGCGCCAAGGAGCGCTACTTCTCGCCGCGCGACCAGCAGGGCAGCTGGGATCTGAAGGACCAGCCACCGGAGTTCTGGGAGCAGTACAAGACCGACTTCCCGCCCGGCACGCACCTGCGCATCCATCCGCTGCTGCATTGGACCGAGCTGGACATCTGGCGCTACACGCGCCGCGAGGGCATTCCGACGGTGCCGCTCTACTACGCCAAGGGCGGCAAGCGCTACCGCTCGCTGGGCGACGCCGACATCACCTTCCCGGTGGACTCCGACGCCGCCACCATCGACGAGATCATCGCCGAGCTGGAGACGACGAGGACCTCCGAGCGGGCCGGCCGGGCCATGGACCACGAACGCGAGGACGCCTTCGAGCGCCTGCGCGCGACCGGCTACATGTGATGCAGGACTCCTCGCTCCACACGCCCTTCAAGGTGGTCGTCGTCGGCCACGTCGATCATGGAAAGTCGAGCCTGATCGGCCGCCTGCTGTACGACACCGGCATGCTTTCCGATGCCAAGGTGAAGGAGCTGGAGGCGGTCTCCGCCCGCCGCGGCATGCCGCTGGAGTGGTCGTTCGCGCTCGACGCCTTCCAGGCCGAGCGGGACCAGGCGATCACCATCGACACTACGCAGATCTTCTTCACGACCGCGCAACGGCCCTACGTCATCATCGACGCGCCGGGGCACCGCGAGTTCCTGAAGAACATGGTTTCCGGCGCGGCGCAGGCCGATGCCGCGGTCCTGGTGGTGGACGCCAGCGAAGGCGTGCGCGAGCAGACGCGCCGCCACGCCTACCTGCTGCACCTGCTGGGCCTGCGGCAGGTGCTGGTGGCGATCAACAAGATGGACCTGGTCGGTTATGCCCAGGCGCGCTTCGAGGAGGTGGCGCGCGACATCACCGGCTATCTCAACTCGATCGGCCAGGCGCCGTTGCATCTCATCCCGATCACCGCGCGGCAGGGCGACAACCTCGCCAGGCCCTCGCCGCAGTTCGGCTGGTACCGCGGTCCGACCCTGCTGGAAGCACTCGATCGCCTGGTGCAGCCGGCGCCGCCCGAGGGCCAGCCGCTACGGATGCCGGTGCAGGACGTCTATCATTTCGACGAGCGGCGCATCATCGCCGGCCGTATCGAATCGGGCCGGCTCGGTGTCGGCGACACCCTGGTGTTTTCGCCCTCGAACAAGACCGCGCTGGTCGCTTCGATCGAGAGCTGGTCCACGTCCGGCCAGCCGGTCGAGGCGGGGGCCGGCCACTCGGTCGGCATCACCCTCAGGGAGCAGATCTTCGTCGAGCGCGGCGAAGTGGCGAGCCATCTCGATGATGCGCCGAAGCTGACCACGGTGTTCCGCGCGCACCTGTTCTTCCTGGGCCGCAAGCCGATCACCATCGGCAAGCGCTACAAGCTGAAGCTCGCAAACGCCGAAGCGCAGGTCTCGGTCGAAGCGATCGAGAGCATCATCGACACCGACACGCTGGCCTCCCGCCCGGGCGAAAGCGTCGCCCGCAACGAGGTGGCCGAGGTGGTGCTGCGCACGCGGCGCATCCTGGCGGTCGACGAGTTCCGCGACCTGCCGCGGACCGGCCGCTTCGTGCTGATCGAGGACTACGACACCGTCGCCGGCGGTCTCATTTCGATGGAGGGTTATCCCGACCAGCGCGCGGCGCTGACGGTGAAGTCGACCAACGTCTATTCGGTGCAGCACCGCATCGATGCCGAGCATCGGTTCCATCGCAATGGCCATCGCGGCGGCGTGCTCTGGCTGACCGGGCTCTCCGGCTCCGGCAAGTCGACCTTGGCCATGGAGGTGGAGAACCGCCTGTTCAAGCGGGGCTGGCAGGTCTACGTGCTGGACGGCGACAACGTCCGCCGCGGCCTCAATGCGAACCTCGGCTTCACCCCGGACGACCGGGCAGAAAACATCCGGCGCGTGGGCGAGGTGGCGGCGCTCTTCGCCGAGGCCGGCTTCATCGTGGTGACCGCCTTCATCTCGCCCTACCAGGCCGACCGCGACCGCGCGCGGGCCGCCGCGCAGGGCGCCTTCCACGAGATCTACATCAAGGCCGATCTGGCGACCTGCGAGCGCCGCGATCCCAAAGGCCTCTACGCCAAGGCGCGGCAGGGCAAGATCGCCGACTTCACCGGCATCTCCGCGCCCTACGAGGCGCCGTCCGTGGCGGAGCTCGTCGTCGACACCGCCGCGCTGTCGGTCGACGACAGCGTCGCGCGCGTCATCGACTATGTGGAGCAGGTTTTCGCGCTGACGCTGCGCCGGAGCAACGGCGGCAAGGCTTGAGCAATCGCGCCGGCGCTCGGTGCGGTTGTCTAGTTGATTGATATCTTGCCGAAGCGTCAGCGCGGGAATTCTGGAAGATATTCGGTCCATCGGCGATTTCGCCTTGACCGTGATATATCGGCGACTAGAGTCGGCGCTGCCAAGAGCATCGCAAAAGGTGCCTGGCCTGTGCCGAGTGACGGCACAGGTGGGTCGGTAACGGGAGGCTGGCCCAGCTGCGGCGTTCGTCGGGGGACTACCCTCGCGCATTTTTAGGGGCCGTTTGCCGGTGCAACCCGGACGGCGTGCCCCGGTGCTTACGCGGAGCGTCGCGGCGACGCGCCGCCGGCATTGTCTGGCGCTGTGCTGCATTGGGCGGCGGCCTGAGGCGCAGCTTCAGTCAACGGTCGGTCAGCCATGCCGGCCTTCCGGAGTTCCGGTCGCATTTCTGCGGTTCGGTACGCTCCGCAACAAGAAGGGGAGGAATGCGGCAGTGGGAGAACACCGCAAGCGCCAGCGTCCCATCGTTGGACCGGTGCAAGCTTGGCTCGATGCCACCTTCGTCGACCGCGAGATCATCCTTCGCTCCCAGGACCGCATCAAGTATCTCAGGGTCAGTAGCCGGTTGCAGCGCTGGGCTGCGGCGGTCAGCGTGGTCGCCGGTGGTTGGCTGCTCTACGCCACGCTCGCGTACTTCCTTTCCCCCTACATGGTCCGCGCCAAGGATGCCGAGATCGCCGAGCATCGCCTGGCCTATTTCGACCTCCTGAGCGAGGTCAGCGAGTACCAGGGCCATTTCGCGCAGATCACGCGCAATCTGCAATCCAACCAGGATTTCCTGCTCGGCCTGCTGAACAGCGACGGCACCGCAGCCGCCCTCGCCGGCAACCTGAGGTCTTCCGACAGCGAGTACGCCCGGGTCGCCGTCGCGCGCGACTCGCTGCGCGAGCGCCTGGAGGCCTTCGAAAGCGAGTTGCAGGACATCGCGCAGCGCAACGGCGACCTGCACGAGAAGGTGGCGACGCTGCAGGAGGCGCTACAGTGGACCGAGCAGGAACGCCAGGCAGTAACCGCAGCGCGCGAGCGGCTCGGCCAGCGCCTGCAGGAGACCGAGCAGGAACTGGCCCTGGCCTCGGCCAGCAAGTCCGAGCTCGAGACCACGGTGCGCACGCTGCTGGCCGAGCTGGAGGCGCGCGAGGCGGCCAACCGCGAGCTTGCCGCGCTGCGCGAAGGCGAGACGCAGAGCTACACATCCGAACGCGAGCGGCTGCAGGGACAGATCTTGCTGCTGCAGGACTCTCTGGCAGAGGCCGGCCTGCACGAAACCGACCTGGAGCGGCAGATCGGTGCGCTGGAAGGCGCGCTGTCGCGCGCGCTCGATCGCGGCCTGGAGCTGGCGCGCACCCGCGACAGCCTCGAGAAGGAGAACACTAGCCTCGAGGGGCTGATCGTCGACATCCGCGACCAGCAGAAGGAGCTGGTCGACCGCGTCAACACTCACACCGTCGACACCATCACCGATCTGGAATCGCTGGTCGCCAGCACCGGCCTCGATGTCGAGTTCCTGCTGGCCCAGGTGGACGGTTTCGGCAACGCCCAGGGCGGCCCGTTCATCCCGGCGGACGATCTGCTGAGCGCCGATGCCGCCTACGAGCTGCAGGTCTCGGTCGCCATGCTCGACCTGCGGCTTGATCGCTGGGATGCGCTGCAGCGCCTGGTCGCGGCGCTGCCGACCGCCACCCCGCTGGAACACTTCGAAATCACCAGCGACTACGGCTATCGCCGCGATCCAATAAACGGCCGCTCGGCGGTGCATAGCGGCGTCGATTTCGCCGCACCGCGCAACACGCCGCTTTACACGACCGCTCCGGGCGTGGTCAGCTTTGCCGGCTGGCGCGGGCGCTATGGCCGGGTCGTGGAAATCGACCATGGGTTCGGCATCAAGACCCGCTACGCACACTTGGCAAAGATATCGGTGAAGAAGGGGGAGGAGTTGGGGATCGGCGTCGAGGTGGGCCTGCTAGGCTCATCCGGGCGCGTTACCGGTCCGCATCTGCATTACGAAGTCCTCTTCGACGGCGCTCCCCTGGACCCGATGAACTTCATCAAGGCAGGTAAGAATGTTCTCTAAGGGCAACAAACCGACCACTGGACCCGGCTCGACACCGTCGACTTCCTCCGCGTCCGCAGCGGCGGCATCGGGCGGCCCGAGCACGGGCGTGACGTCGCCAGCATCGGCCGCGCGCTCCGGCTCCAACACCAGCGCGGTGCCGTCCATCATCAGCGCCGACTTGAAGATCATCGGCAATCTGCAGTCCAGCGGCGACATTCAGCTCGACGGCCAGGTCGAGGGCGATGTGCTGAGCCGCACGCTGACCGTGGGCGAGGGCGCCACGGTGAAGGGCTCGGTGCGTGGCGAAACCGTCCGCATCTGCGGCGAGGTGCACGGCGAGGTGCAGGCCTCCTCGGTGATCATCGCCAAGACTGCCCGCGTTTCCGGCGATGTCGTCCACCAGAGCCTGGCGATCGAGGCCGGCGCCTATCTGGAGGGCTCGATCAAGCGCATGGAGGCGAACCGCTCCTACGCCAGCGCCACGCCTGGCGGCGCACCGGCCATCAAGCCGAGCGATCACGGCCTCGACAAGA
>Ga0299906_10004095_pt1 | contig 11963 bp, 13 predicted proteins | sample RVTome_14_FD_200259 | JGI IMG/M metagenome (GOLD analysis project Ga0299906, IMG submission 200259) | Soil microbial communities from uranium-contaminated site in the Upper Colorado River Basin, Wyoming, United States - RVT145D125 (version 2) ...
CGGTCGAATCACCGATGCCGACGCCCGGAAGGACGACCAGCGCGAGTAGCGTGACGATCGCGCCGAACGCGGCGGGCCTCACGGTCCTGGGTATCGAACCTCGTCTCATCGCGTTTCCTTCCTGACCGGGCGGTCACCGGGCGCGGAGACCGCCTGCCGCGACCCCTCGGCGGACGGAACTGAGACATGAACCCCCGACCGAGCTCATTCGCATACAAGGATGTGGTGGGGCCTGGTGTCGCCCTTTCCTTCCGGACGCAACCCGGCGTACCGTTCGGCCCGCAGGCCACAACGCCACGGGCGGTTCAGATGTTGGAACGGCACCTCGGAACGCCCTCAGGCTCGGACGCGCCCCCGGTCCCGGCGGATCGGACGGGCAGCTTCGAGGCGTTCTTCGAAGACCACCACGCCGACCTGTTCGGGGCGCTGTACCTGATCACGAGGAACCGGCACGAGGCTGAGGAGATCATGCAGGACGCGTTCCTCAAGGTCCTGGAGCGCTGGGAGCGGGTGAGCTCGCTGGCAGACCCCGTCGGCTACCTGTACCGAACGGCGATGAACCTGTTCCGGAAACGTTGGAGGAGGGCGTCCGTCATGCTGCGGCGCACGGTCGGCCTCAGCGATCGGGACGACGAGATCTCGGTGATCGAGACGCGGGTGGACGTGGCCCGGGCACTGGCCTCGCTCACCCCGAGGCAGCGCGCGGTGGTCGTCCTCACGGAGCTGCTGGAGCTCAGCTCCGAGGAGGCCGGGCGGATGCTGGGGATCGCGCCCGGCACGGTGCGGATGCACGCCTCCAGGGGTCGTGCGGCCCTCGCCGACATGCTGGGGGGCTCCCGGTGAGGAGCTACAAGGACGCCCTCGATCAGACCCGCCGAGCGCTCCGGCCCCCTGAGAACGCCTACGAGCGTCTGCTCAGGCGTCGCGACCGGAAGCGGCGGAACAATCAGATCGCGGCCGGCGTGCTTGGCCTGGTGATCGCCTCGGGCGGCCTCCTCGCCGCGATCAGCGCCTTCACGAGTGTGCGTGAGGAGGCCGGGCCCGGTCCCAAGTGCGTTCCGTCTCCACCCGGCCTCGTGGGCTGGTGGCCGGGGGACGGCAGCGGCTCGGACGTGGTAGGCGGCAGGCACGCAACCCTCCACGGGGACGCGACGTTCGGGCCTGGGCTCGTCGGTCAGGCCTTCGTGCTCGACGGCGCAGGTGATTTCGTCTCCGTCCCCGACGATCCGGCGCTCGACGTGGGAACGGCGGACTTCACCATTGCATGGTGGGCGATGTTCGAGGCGACCGAGGGCGAAAGCGTCCTGCTCGAGAAGTGGATCCAAGGATCTCCAACGGGCGAGGGCGTCACGGGGTGGACCGTCACGATGACCGAGACGCCCGTGGAGGGGACGGTCGTCGACACCACCTTCACCCTTGAAACGGCAGGGGGGTTCTCGGTCCAAACGCCCGCTCTCAGGATCGACCAGCGGACGTGGATCCACTTCGCCGTTCGGCGGAGGGAAGACACGTTCGAGCTTCTCATCAACGGAGAGGTCGTTGCCTCAAAGACGGCCCCGAAGGGGGTCGTGATCGATCTCGATTCACCGGCGTCCCTCAAGTTCGGTCACCGTGGGAGTCCCGAGGACACGCCAGGATCGGTCGATGATCGGGGCCTGTTCCTGGACGGTCGCCTCGACGAGGTGAGGCTCTTCGTCGGTCGTGCCCTGTCCGACAAGCAGATCAGGGCGATCATCGAAGCGGAGGCGAACAGAGCGCGATGCTGACGAGCGGCGACCCAAGGCACCCACGTCGCGAGGCGGTTGAGCCGATTCGTGGTTGGTCGTCGGCTGTAGGAAGCGTGCTCACGCGCAAGAGGAACCTGATCGCGGCGATGCTCTGCCTCCTGCCGTCGCTGCCCGCCTGCTTCATCGGGTCTACGGGCGGCCCAGCCTGGACGCTTGACGGCGTTCCACTTCCCCACGACGAGAACTCGATCCAGCGAACGATCGATCTCATGTCGACCATCAGCGCCAAATATGACCTGACGTTCCTGCCGGGCGACCGGGAGCCGCCCTCTCTGTTCGCGCTGCGGCCTCTTGGCCTGGAGGTGTATCGGGTCGACGCGGACGGCTACCTCGGAGTAGGGCGGGCAAGCTCGGAGTGGGGCGACGGGTGGAAGGTCGCAGGCGTGTCCGTGCCCATGGCCGCTCGGGGCGGCCTGCCCGGCGACACGGCGGTCGAGTTCCTCCGGGATTTCAGCGAGCGCGTGCAGGCCGGAGGGGGCCGCGTCGAGGCCCGGGATCTCGAACCGGATGTCGGCGTGGTCTGGGTCGCCACCGACGTGGCGGGCACGCACGGACTCGTTTGGGGTGCGCCGGCTTCCCCTTGGGTGTTCGAGGCCGCAGCGGAGACGCAGGCAGAGATGGCGAAGTTGGTCCGAGCCTTCGCCGAGGCGGCCCGGGCTGCGAACCGCGATCGAGCGTTCTCCCGATCAACTGCTCTGGCGGGATCCACGCTCCTCGTCACCTCCGACACGACCCTCCGCGGCGATCACCAAGGATCGGTCGAGGTCGAGGCTGACGACGTGACGCTCGACTGCGCTGGGCACACGATATCGGGACCGGGTACTCGCGCCGAAGACGAATACGGTTTCATCGGTATATTGCTGGACGGACGCACCGGCGTGACGGTGAGGGATTGCCGGGTCTCCGGCTTCGACTACGGGATCCTGCTGACCGCTCGGCTGGGAGCGGGCTCCGACGCGAACCGACTCATCGACAACGCAGCCTCCGGGAATCGCCTGGACGGTGTCCGCGTCAACGAGTCCGAGCACAACGTGCTGACCGGCAACATCGCGTCTTCGAATGGGGGGAGCGGCTTCGCTTTGTTGGGCAACTCCAACGTCGTTACGCAGAACCAGACGTTCGACAACGAGTTGGATGGGTTCATCGTCGATGCCGGACGTCGAGACATCGTGTTTTCCGCGAACGTCTCGAGAGGGAACCAGATCGATGGGTTCGGAATCACTGGGACCGGGCACACGCTCCTGCGAAATAGGGCCGCCAGCAATGGTGCTCATGGGTTCGGGATTGGCGGCGAGTCCATCTCCGTGAGGCGGAACCGAGCCGTCCGCAACGGAGTGGACGGGTTCGCCATCGGTAGGGGATCCAGACACAACCTGTTCTATGGCAACACGTCCATCCGGAACCGGGCCCATGGGTTCGGGATCGTGGGGACCGGTCACACATTCGTGCGGAACAAGGCGAGCGAGAACGGCTTGGTTGGCTTTGCTGTTGACGGTCGTTTCGGGAGCCGGAGCAACACATTCGAGCGCAACAGGGCAACCGAGAACAGGATCTATGGGTTCCAGCTAGCAGGCTCTCGCGGAAACACATTGATGCGGAACACCGCCAGCAACAACGGTGCGGTGGGGTTCTCGGTCGAGCTCGACGCACGCGACAATGCGTTCTATCGAAATCTCGCTCGCAGCAACGGCGAGGACGGTTTTCGAACGATACAAGACTCCATCCGGAACACGCTCGAGAGGAACGTTGCCCTGGACAACCGCTGGATCGGCTTCCGGATCGAGGCGGGTCCTAACTTGCTCTCGAGCAATCGGGCCTGCAGGAACGGTGAAGCCGATGCCCTGGACATGGGTTCGAACAGCAGATGGAGGAGCAACGCCTTCTGTGTGGTTGGGCACGCGTGACGGCTCAGCCGTCATGAGGAAGTTCGACGGGGAGTGCAGAGAGCTCAAGCCGGGATCGGCTAGGTCGGGCTGGGCGGGCAACCACCCAGGCCGGCCTGGGGAACCGACCAGGGAAGATGATGAGTACGTCGCCTTCCTCTCGCACCTCTCCGGGCGCATCCTTGCCCCATGAACGACTCGCGAGGCGAGGCGACGGGCCACATCGAGACAGGGGGAGAGCGCGAGGCCCGCTCCTACCGGCGGAAGCTCCTCGCCCTGGTGTCCTCGGCCGGCTTCTTCGAGGGCTATGACAGCTTCGTCCTTGCCTTCGTCACCGCCGCGATCCTGCGAGACCTGGACGTGCCGGTCCGCCACGGCGGTCTCGTCAAGGGCATCGTCGAGGTCGGCGCCGTGGCCGCCTTCTTCCTGGCGATGCTCGTGGATCGGTTCGGGCGGCGCCGGCTCCTGCTCATCACCATCAGCGGCTACACCGTCGCCACGTTCCTCACGGCGTTCGCTCCCCATGTGACCCTGCTCACCGGGCTCCAACTCGTTGCCAGGACGTTCGCCGGAGCCGAGGGAGCCATCGCCACGACGATGATCGTGGAGGAGTTCCCAGCCGGGGAACGCGGCAAGGCGATCGGCATCCTCGCATCGATGGGGACCCTGGCCACGATCGTGGTCGGGCTCATGGGCCTGTTCGGTTTCCAGGACGCCTTCGGGTGGCGGGCCTTCTATCTGGTCGGCATCGTGCCGCTCGTCTTGGTCGCGATCGGCCGGCGGGGGCTCCGAGAGACGGAGCGCTTCACCCGCGTTCGCGCCACGGCCGGAGCGGTCGGTCTGAACCAAACCAGTCCGTGGGAGCCGTGGAGGACCCCTCTCCGGCGCAGCCTGCTGTCGATCGGGGCGCTGCACTTCTTCCGCAACCTCGCAACGGCCTCGGCCGTGTCCTGGTTCGCGTTCTACGCAGAGGAAGAGGTGGGTCTCTCGGGCCGAACGACGGGTCTGTTCCTCGCCGTGGGCGCTGCGGTCGGTGTGTTCGGGTTCCTCCTCGGCGGTCTGCTGATGGACCGGATCGGGAGGAGGCACGCGTTCATCCTGTACACGGCCCTATCCGCGGTGTTCGGCGTCGTGCTGTTCCAGTCGCACCGATCGACCGTCGTGCTCGCGGCGCTGTGCGGCGCGATCTTCTTCGGTCTCGGTTCGGGGTCGATGACCAACGCGTTCGCCACCGAGCCGTTCCCGACATACGTGCGCGGCCGGGCGGCCACCTGGTGCCGGAACTTCTTCGAGATCCCGGGGGGCATCGTCGGCCCCATCCTGGTGGGGTTCCTCGGTGATCCCGACACCGGGGTCCTGGAGAGCGTGGGGAACGCGATGACGCTCCTCTTCGCGTTCATGGTCATCCCCGTGCTCCTGATCGCCTGGCGGCTGGTCCCGGAGACGAAGGACGTGAACCTGGCCGAGATGGATGCTGCCGCCACTCGATCCGCGGGCGCGGCGGCGTGACCCGCCCGAACTGCCCCGGACGATCAGCCCTGCATCTGCCCGACCGGAAACGGCTGAAACTCATCCGACTGGTCAACACGATGCGAGTGAGCCTCGTCACCTTCGTTGTCTCGTTGCTCGTGGTCGGTCTGATCCGCGTCTGGAACGCGATCATCCAATACTTCGACCATCACTACCTTGCGTATGGACGGGGCTTGCTAGCCGCGCTGTTATCGGCCGCGTGGGCCGTCGCAACGTCTGCTGGGCTAATCATGCTGGGCCTCCTCCCGTAATCGCGAGTGCAATCGCGAGTGCGCGGCTGGTGGCTTCACGGCGCGGCGCGGTGGCGCGGCTTAGGAGATCTCGTCGTCAAGGAAGGAGATCATCTTCGACTCGTACGCCGTCGGGTCGACGTTCCAGCACTCGATGTGTCCCGCGGCGGGGCAGCGTACGAGCTGGATCTCGGGAACGAGGCGCTTTAGCTCGTCGCTCGTCGCGATGGGGACCACATCGTCACGTGTTCCGTGGAACACCAGGGTGGGCATCGAGAACGTGCTGGGATGTTCGAGGTAGTCGAGTTCGCCCCACTCGACGTGCCACCTCAGCCGGGCGATAAGCTTGGCCGTGGCGGCCAGCCCGGGAGGAAGGGGAGTGCCGATGACGGGGAGGCGCGCTCGCGAGGCGTTGTCGTCGATCGTCGCCGAGAAGTCCAGCATCGGGGCGTCCAGGACGAGCGCTCGAACCTGCTCGGCGAGGTCCGAGCGCTCGAGGAACGCGGCGATCACGCCCCCACCCATCGAAACACCCATCAGCACGACACCGGCCGAGCCTCGACCGATCGCGTATCCGACCCCCGCCTCGAGGTCCTTCCACTCGCTCAGCCCGTACTGCAGGAGCCCGCTCGGATCCTGGGGCGCACCCACGTCGTTCCGATACGTGATGGTGAGCGTCGGATACCCAGCATCCCGGAGCGCGGGGAGGATCCGAACGTTGTCGAGCCTCGACATCGAGTTGCCGTGAACGACCACGACCCATGTCTTCCGCTCGCCGGGCACGAACCAGGCCGGGTACCTTCCGAGCGGCCCCTGCACGGACACGTCGCGCGCCCGGACGCCGGCCGTTCGCAGATCGGGGAACGCGCGAGCGTCGATCTCGGCGGGCGTGTCTGGATCGGGCGGATCGCCCTGCAGGATCGAGAACGAGCGCTCGATCGCGGCGCCGGCACGACCGACGATGTCGCCCAGTTGACCGTACCCGTCCGCCCACCGGAGTCCCCAGAGCCCCGGAGCCTCCAGCTCCGGGGGCGGCTCGTCGCCGATCGGGGCGAGCGTGATCGTTCCGCCGCCGACGGAAGCGATCCGAGCGTTAGGGTCCAGGGCGAGCGACTCGCGCCGTTCCTCGGCATCGAGCGCGCCTGCGTGGATCTCGTTCGCGAAGTACCACCCACCGCCCGCGTAGGCGACGGCGGTCAGGCCGATCAGGACGACGAGACCCGCCAGGAGTCGTCCGATCATCGGCTGTTGGTTGCGCGAGCCATCGTCGACGAGGATCGTAGGCCGCAGCCCGATGCCGTGCACACGGTTCGACCATCTTGGTCGCGCGTCTGAGGGGGTCGCAATATCGATCTGCAGGGCGCTTGGTCCCACTCGTCGTCGCCGCCACTGGTCGCATCGGAGTCATAAGCATCTCAGCGCCCTCGCGATTCGAGCTTGATGCGGATGTTCCTCAGATGCGTCTGAACGGTCCCATAACCGATGGAGAGGGTTTCCGCGATTTGAGCGACGGTATAGTCCTCGGCGATCAGCGTTAACGTCCCCGGACGTGGTGGAAATTCGGGGTGGACTTTCGGGGTGGAAATCCCACTGACGTAGATGGCCACCGGGCACTGTTGCATTGGCCGCCGGCGTCGGCATCGGGGAGACTCGCGCGATGAGATCACGCCGGCATCCTCCTGTCCGACCAGCGCCCAGCTCGGCCTTCGCCGGGTATCGCTTCCCGCCCGAGGTCATCACCCTGGCGGTCCGCTGGTACCTGCGGTTCGGTCTTTCCTACCGAGACGTCGAGGAGCTCCTGGCGGAACGCGGCATCGAGGTCGATCACGTGAGCATCTACCGGTGGGTCCAGCGGTTCGCGCCGGAGGTCGCGGAGGCCGCTCGGGCTCGACAGCACGTCATTGGGGATCGCTGGCATGTCGATGAGACCTACCTGAAGGTCGGAGGGGCGTGGCGCTACCTGTTCCGGGCCATCGACCAGTTCGGCCGGGTCATCGACGTCTTCCTCTCACCTCGCCGGGACGCCAAAGCAGCCCGCCACTTCCTCGAGGGAGCGATCGATCGGACCCGGATCTCGCCCGTCGAGGTCACCACCGATCGGTACCGAGTCTATCCTCGCGCGCTCGCTGAGCTGCTGCCGGCGGCCTTCCATGACACGGAGGTCCATGCGAACAACGCGCTTGAGACCGACCACGGACGCCTGAAGGCTCGACTTCGACAGATGCGCGGGCTGAAGCGAGACCGCACCGCCAGGGTGATCGTCGCCGCGCACGCCTTCGTTCAGAACCTCCGCAGGGGCTTCTACGATCTCGTGACCGATGTCCGTCCACCCCTCCGTCTGGCCGACGCGTTCGCTGAACTGGCTCTCGTTATCTGACACCTGCCCAAGGCGTCGGTCCACCTCGCCCAGGCTTCGGCCAACGCAACAGTGCCCTTCAAGCCGCTTCGTGGCGGACCCGAGACCGGCCACGACCATTCGGCCCAGCCCCGGACAGGCCCCAGACGAGAGGTCGGCAGCTCGTTATCGTGACGGCCCCGAGTACGCCGCGGGGCCAATGCGGGGCCATTTGCCCTGGTGATTCCCCGATATGGCCTCTGACCTGCGTAGTCCCAACGGGATTTGAACCCGTGTCTCCACCTTGAGAGTGTTCTCGGGGCCGATCTCTCTACCTGCGGCGATGGCCGAATCTCTTCCTGACATGCGGATTCGATGCTCCAGCCGTTCCCGTCATTTCTTGACCTCTCCCGGTCGTTCGCGGGACGGATGCGGGACGATCGAGACCGCGACTTGAGCCCAACGCGGTTCGTGGTCGTACGCGAGCGCGAGACGGCTGCATCCGGACCGTCTGTTTGAAGGGGAGGAAGCCGTCCCCACGAGATGGGCTAGGAGCGGGGGCGGGAGAGGCGGAAAGTGGTAAGGGCGCCTTCTTGCCGGCGACACGGCACACATACACCACATCCGAGGGAGGCCAGAGGCCGCTCACGTATTGGACTTGTGCGAGCCACTCCACCTCGTATCGTTTCAAGCCTGTGGGCTTATCGATCGCGGTTCCCGACGGTCTGATCCTCCGGACCGATGTCGCCCCCACCGAATGGGTCGACGAGAGACTCTTACCGCATCGCGGAATGAGCGAGGGAGTCAGGGTTGGGGAGATCGTGCCGACGGGGTTCGAGGCGTACGCGAGGATCCTTCATCCCGCCTCTCGACGCGTGGGCGATCGATTCGAGCCTGTCACCTGGTCGGAGCTCGCTCGCACGCGAGGCAAGACGATTCATCCGGAGGTACAGCTGGAGGCGCTGCTCGGTGACGAGTTTCGACAGCCTCCTCCGTGGGGCGAGCTGCCCGAAGAGGACTCGATCCCCGAATCGCTCCGCGCTCCGCTCGTCGAAATCCTGCGCCGCTTCACGCGGACCGCCGATCGATGCTGGTTCTGCATCTGGGAGGGATACGGGGTGTGGTTCGGTGCCCACGAGCTGAAGGCGTACTCGGACACGTCCGGGTCGGCCCTGCGTGCGCGGGAGCGGGAGGCGTTCCGGCGCGCGAAGAGGGAGGCAGCCGCCCTGGAGAAGATCCCGAAAGCCTCGATCATGAGAGGGATGCGGCGGTGCCTGGTGTTCACCGGGTCGATCGACGCCGTACCCGGTCTCACGATCGGTGGTTGGTCGCGCACGCCGAATTGGTGGTGGCCCGACGATCGCGCATGGGTGGTGGTCAGCGAGCTCGACGCACCGTCGACCTATGTTGGAGGCTCTGCGGCGCTCGCGCAGGCGATTCTGGACGAGCCCCAACTCGAGGCGGTGCCAGGCCACCCGGACCATCGGTTCGACTGGCTCGGTGACCGGATCAACGCCTCCGGATAACTTCGCGACCCTGCGCTCGACAGGACACCCCAAGTCAGACTGCTGTCTGGTGTACGTGGGAGCAGAAATCGGCGGATCGCGAGGATTGGCGCCTTGGCGAGAGCTCTGTGGCCAGTCCGATGTTCGGCTATGTCGCCTGGGGCCGCTCAGCCGAGAGGATCTGGACGTGATTGCCCTCTGGGTCCACAAATCCATGCATCGCGAAGGTGCCGTCCGCGCTGCCGGCATCTTCGAGCCGGGGGTGTTCCGGCTCGGTATCGGCAAGGCGCCCCCGAAGGACGGTGCTGCTCCTGAAAGCTCATGCTATGAAGACTCCATGATGACGACGCCGCAAATCGACGAGTTCGTCTTCCCGCACGCCGACTTCCCGCGGGACTTCGATATCCAGCTCTGGGCCTTCGTGCGACTCGTTTGGGGCGAGGACCTACGCGGCGATGCTCGATTCCGCACACGCAGTTGGGACGACCCAAGCCCAATACACTTTGTCCGCGCGGCTGGCGACCTGCTAGTCAGCCACGTGCTCGTCTTTCCGCTTTCAATCGAGGGCCATCGCGGGGCGCTGAGAGTCGGATGCGTCGGGGCGGTGCTCACCTTCCCGCAGTTCCGTCGCGAGGGTCATGCGAGCAAGCTCATGCGCCGGGCTGCGCAGCACATTCGCCAGACCGCCGATGTCGGAATGCTCTTCTGCGATGCCGTGAACGCTCCGTTCTACGAGCGACTCGACTGGAGTGCGCTGCCCCGTGGACGCGCTCTCGTCAAAGGCGAGATTCCCGATGGTGTCCTCATGATCCTGGGCGACGACCTCATCGTGCCTGATCCGATTCGACTGCCCTGGGTTTGGTAACGCCCGCTCGAGTCGAGGCCAGTGTGGGCACTGGGTTTGCGCGTCGCCCGGCGGCAACAGGTCTACGCATATGGAACGTTGTCCGCGGATCCGGAGGGTGCCCGATGAAGACACCGCCTCGCCCGACCCGGCGTAGAGTCGTGCCATGCGGAATCTCCCTTGGTATCTGCTCGGCGGGATGGGGATCGCCGTCGCCGTCGAAGGGGTCCTCGGAGTCGGTTGGTGGCCGTTGAACATCTTGGGGGGTGTCTTCCTCTTCAACGCCGCGTACGCCCTGTACAGGCAATGGACCGACGGTGGGATACCGAGGTCCCGACGAACAGCCGTAAGAGCTGACTTCGGCGGGACCGGCGCGCTCCGCCCGTATACGCCGACGGAGCATGAGGCGCGGATCGAGAGGGTTGCACGGCATAGGCGCCCCCTTTCGGGGGTGGTCACGCTTTGAGGCTCGAACGGCATATCTTCTGAGAGATCAGGGTTCCTAACGCTCGCCCTGTCCGTCGCTCTACCTGTCCGTCGCTCTATTTGCCGCCTGCCGAGATGCGCCAGTCGTCGCAGCAGGGGATGTCTCACCATCGGGCGAGGCTTCGACCACGGCGTCAAGCTTGTTCTTCGCGACGCCGCACGGAGAGGGCCAGCGTTCGGGTATGGAGGCCCTGTACCGCGGATCGCTCGTCGTCCACGACAGGTGCGTCTTGATCGGCGGTTCCGGTGACTACACCGTGCCGATCTGGCATGAGCGCCGGTGGCCTCGAAGGGCGAGATGCCTGCGATGCTTTCGCCACGCATCGACAGCAACCGTTCCCTGCCTGCGGCGATACGCGCCTGCAGGTTGCGTGCTATACGGTGTGGCGATGGAGACGTTCGATGTGCTCCGTGAGCGTCTCCTCGACCAGGCGCGTGGACCCATCGAACTGAAGGGCGTGGCGTACCCGGTGCCGTTGTTCCGAGCGGCACCCTGGTGATGGCCGAGGTCGCGCTCAGCGAGACGATCGACGCGGACCTCGGCACGCTGTTCGAGTTCGAGGCCGACCGTGAGGCGAGCGCGATGGCGGCGTTTCCGTCGCGCGACCTGCCCGCGTTCCTGGAGCGCGAGGCGAGGATCAAGGCCGACCCATCGAACATCAAGCGAACGATCGTCGCCGGCGGGGGAGTCGTCGGCTGGATCGGGAGCTGGGAGGTCGAGGGCGAGCGCGACGTCGGGTTCTGGATCGGTCGCGATCACTGGGGAAACGGCTACGCGACCGCGGCCCTGCGCGCGTTCCTCGACATCGACCTCCACAGGCCGTTGCACGCCCACGTGGCCGACCACAACGTCGGTTCCAGGCGCGTGCTCGAGAAGTGCGGCTTCGTACTCGACCACTCGACGCAGGAAGAAGACGTGCTCGAACACGTGCTCGTGCTGGCGGATTGACGCGGCAGGCGACGTCGTTCAGGTGAGTCAGCATCCCGTTCGTGGAGGAGCGAGAGGCCGGGCGTGGCTCACGTGGTCGATCCACGCAGAATGCGATGAGAACGAGCAAGGACCGGCGGATCGAGCCGGTCCTTGGAAGACTCGTGAGCGACGATCAGGCGGACGCGCGTACGTTGCCCGCTTGCGGGCCTTTCTGGCCCTGCGTGACGTCGTACTCGACCTTCTGGTTCTCCTCGAGGTTTCGGTATCCCTCACCCGAGATCGCGCTGAAGTGCACGAACACGTCTGCGCTGCCGTCCTCGGGAGTGATGAAGCCGAAGCCCTTCTCCGAGCTGAACCATTTCACGGTTCCGGTTGCCACTACGATCCCTCCTTCCTTTCGTCGTCCGGGCCTTGGGGCTGCCCTTCTGGCGG
>Ga0299906_10004096_pt1 | contig 11963 bp, 12 predicted proteins | sample RVTome_14_FD_200259 | JGI IMG/M metagenome (GOLD analysis project Ga0299906, IMG submission 200259) | Soil microbial communities from uranium-contaminated site in the Upper Colorado River Basin, Wyoming, United States - RVT145D125 (version 2) ...
TTAGAAGCACCATTTTTTAGAAAAAGCAATGAGCTGTATCCAATATTAGCCCCAGCATCTAAAATAAAATCACCTTGCATGATAAATCGTTCAGCGATCAATTGATCGAGATGTTTCTGGTTGTTTAGGATAGTCTCGTAGTAAGCGCGTTCATGTGGAAATCTCATGTCTAAGTGCAATGCCTTTCCACCTAGCTCTATCTTTTTAGTCTTTCGGATGCCTAAAATGGAAAATGCATAGTTTAACATGTTAGACTATCCATTATTAATGTTTACAAAAGAGGTGTCTTGCATGCCTAGCTATCATCGCGATGCTTACATCTGACATATATTGAACAGGGGCCAATGTTCGGCTTTGGTCTATTGAAGAAAAGCGCGAATATATTTAGCGAACTACCATATAGATTATCTCTAATCTTCCCTCCAAAGTTAGACAGGGCTAGAACACTGCCATTCACCCTTCATTTGCGTCGGTGCACCACTAAAGAAATCACCTTCAACTTTGAATTTACGTGCCGAAGGATGCCAGAGAAGTGGTCTGGTGTTCTTTTCATCAGATATGACTACCGCAAGGTAATAATTGCCGGGATTTAAGTTGATGCTTTGAAGGCATAATGATATGGAAATAAGGCCTCCAGAGTTGTGAAATTTAAATCCATTATATCCAGAGTGACATTCTGTGATGAAGCTGCCATCCTGTCCCATAAAGCCAATTGAGGCATGGAAAGCTTCGTATTTCCTTGAAATCTCTAAATTAAAGTCAATATTTATTTGGCTATCAAACCTTAAATTATATTGCTCGCAACCGTTTTCATCCTTTATTACAACATTGGAAATAGAAGCCTCTCTTGTGCCTCCTATCTCCTGCTCTTTGAAATCGAATAATTCGTTGTAAATTGAAATGGACTTATTGGCATCTCCTTTAAAGTGAACTTTCCCCTTCTGTAGAACGATTGCTTTATTGCACAATTTGCCGATTTGCTGCATTTGGTGGGATACGAATATAACGGCGGCCTTTTTTACAATTTCCGATATTTGCGTATAGCACTTTGAGCGAAACCCGATATCTCCGACGGCCAATACCTCATCTATTATCAAGACATCCGGCTCCATCTGGGCAGCGATGGCAAACCCAAGCCGCACCTTCATCCCCGAGCTATAATTCTGCACCGGGGTGTCAAGAAAGGCCCTTATCTCTGCAAACTCAACGATCTCCTCAAACTTCCGGTCGATTTCCTCCTTCGTCAACCCAAGCACCGCCCCGTTGACGTAGATATTCTCACGCCCCGTCAGGATCGGATTGAACCCCGCCCCCAACTCGATCAGCGCCCCCACCCGCCCGCGCATGGTGATCCGCCCCTTGTCCGGCTTGATCAGCCCGTTGAGCATCTTGAGCAGGGTGCTCTTGCCGGCGCCGTTGGGCCCAATCAGCCCCAGGCACTCGCCGCGCTTGAGTTCAAAACTGACGTCGTTAACCGCCCAGAACTCGTCAGGCCGCAACTCGCCATTGCCACCATGTCGGCGGCCAAGGACTTCATTGCCGAGGTCTTTCATTCCGTACCAGAGAGAGCGTTTCAAGGAGCGGCAGAACTTCTTCGAGACCCCTTCGACCTTGATTAACGTATCGCTCATAGTCAGGCGCTCATCCGCTCGATCAATATTGGCATAGCTAGCCGATAAACCATCCAGACCACCAATAGCAGGGCTACTGTGGCAAGGTTGACCATCAGGAATGGGCCGAGATATTCAGGAGCAAAACCCGTCAGCCAATCACGACTTGTCAGTATAATTGGAGACAGCGGGTTGAGGGTGAACAAGGTAGATGCCCAACCTTTTTTGGGCATGGGGAAGACTACCGGAGTGACGTACATGAGAAATTGCATCAGCAGCGGCAAGGCACGACCGACATCGGTGTAGAGCATGCCGATCGGGGTGATCAGCATGCCGAAAGCAGTCCCCACCAGGACCAGCGACAGGATGCCAAAAGGGAAGAGCAGCACCCCCCAACCAGGGTTGATCCCAACAACGACCAACGCGCTAAGCAGCAGAACAATCTTGATCGATGCATTGAACAGCGTCTGGTAGATGCCTGAAACAATCAGAGCCTCGCGCGGGAAGTTGAGCTTGGTCAACATGGATTTGGCAGCTATTGCTTGCTGCAACGGTGCATTGAGGGCGTCCATGAAAATGGCCCAGAGCATGGTACCAGTAAAGACATATACTGGATACGAAAGCGAAGTGTCAGCGATCGTAACTATTCCGGTGCTGTTGAGGAATATCCAGGCGAGAGTATTAGCAAGCGGCAGGATGAAAGCCCAAAGGATGCCAAGGAAGGCCTGGCGGTACTGGGCGCTGATGTCGCGCACCGCTAAGCGCCAGGCCAACTCCCGGGAAGCCACAAGGTCAGAGAACATCTCGCGCAGCATCTTCCGTGGGTTTGCCAGGGAAGAATCCGATGTATAAACGGTAATTTGCGGTTCGTTCATATAAGTTATCCAGACGGAATGTCTACCTGCCGTCGAAACGAATGTGACCCACTGATACTCTCCTTAGAGAGGTCTTGCACAGGTCGGGGATCATGTTAGCACGTCAGCGGATCGGACGCAGCCTTCGAATCGGCGGGAAGCACTTTGATAGCACAAAACCTGCCTTGGCGAGGCCACTCCAGACACATCCGAAGTTCTTTCGTGTTACGGTGGTCAGTTCCTCAATATTAAGCTCCCGCGTTAGGCCACCTGGGAATGCATACGCCTGCAAATCAGGAGAAAACCGAAAGCTTGTTCCCTGCTTCAGAAGACGTTGATTGAAATCGAAATCCGCGTACAACGGGTATTCGAGATTGAATGGCGGCTCTGGGTGCAGTTTCTTCGGTACAAGAAGAGCCTGGTGATGAACGGAATTGTAGAGCTTCAACCAAAAACCGTTCCTGGCGTGGAAGACTGCCCCCCCTTCAAGATTGACCGAGCCATAGACAACTGCCCCCGTCAAATTGGCCATCTCAACTTTATCCGGGAGCGAAAGTAATTTATCACCTGCGCCAAGAAAAAGCATATAACTCTCGGAGGATGCCATCCCCCACCCCTTGTTCATGGCATCGTAAATACCTCGATCCGGCTCACTCAACCAGCCAGCAAGCAGTTTTTCTTTCGCCTTGATTACATCGACAGTTCCATCCGTCGAGCCACCGTCAATAACCAGATAATCAAGGTCCAAATAAGATTGGGCAAAAACGCTCTGCATAGTTTCTCGCAAAGCATCCGCCTGGTTGAGCACCACAGTAACAACCGTAATCTTGGCAGTCAAAACAACCTCTCACCCTTGACAGGCTTTCTCAAAGGAAACGCCCGGATTCATCATTAACCGTGTCACCATCCTTGCGCGCCGCCACTGACCGAAAACCAACCGAAGGACAACCGCGCAGCTCAACCCAAAATAAACCGTAGGCAAAGCCCATGGGCAGTGTTGTCGAGTAAAGCGAATCCGATTGCGCAAAGTATAAAAATCGGACGTCAAACTTTTGCGTGCAGGATGGCTGCTGGTCCCGATACTGCCACCGATCTTATGGTATACCAGACTATCCGGAGCCCAAGCCATGGCGAACCGGCCTCGAGCACGCATCGCCCAGTCGAGCTCTTCGTAATAGAGGAAAAAGGACTCTTCCATCAGACCGACCTCGCGCAGAAACCGCGTAGAAACGAACATTGACGAACCGACCACGTAGTCCATATGCCTGAGGACACGATCCGGATTGATATGGTCAGGAAGTCTGCGGCAACGGCCCAAATGCCAGGCCAACCCGAGCCAGTTGCAATAATGGGCGCCGCCGAGGGCATCCACACGATGAGGATACCAGTAATTCAGCACGGAAGAACCGCAGATACCTGCCGTTGGCTGCGATTGCAGACAGGCGACAAGGGCCTTCAAAGCACCAGGATCGACAACGGTGTCGTTATTAAGAACCCATGCATAATCCGCATCCCCCCTGGCTAGCAGGTAACGCAGACCGACGTTATTCCCACCAGCAAAACCCAGGTTGGCGTCGTTGCGAATAACGACGAGTTCTGCCGCGTCCCCTTGATGTCCACCTGCTTCGGCTGTCGGCCGGTCATACTCAACAACGCGTAGCGATCTGGCCTGTGGTTTTGGGTAATCCCTACAGGTCATATCCGCCGGCAAGATGTCGAGTTGTCCAGCGGACCAGGACTGTAGGCGTTCCAGAGAGTTGTCCGTCGATCCATTATCGCAGACGACAATCCGGAAATTCGGATACTCCAGACGCAGCAGGCTTTCCAAGCATTCCAGAGTATCGGGCCAATTGTTCCAGTTGAGCAGAACAATATAGACGCGGCTCACTGGTATATGCTCCAGGCCACCATGGCGACCCAGAGCAGACTGGTCGCCATCAGTGGCAAGTCCCGCAACAAGGCATGAGTCGGATCGCCACTTCTTCCAACATTGACATGAAACAGGTAACGCAGCAGACCGAACATACAGAGGGGAACAGTGAAGACCATGTAAGGGTGGTTCAGAGCATAGATAGCGTATGTAACAATCACCGCTCCGCCACAGAGATACATGGCTTTTTCAAGGAACCTTTCCGGGTAGATTTCCAGGATCAACCGGTGCTGTCCAGCTTGGTCACCAAGAGAAACCTTTTCCGCGTGTCGTTTACCGAGGCTTAGAAACAGCGAGAGTAAGAAGACCGTCAAAAACAACCAGTCCGATATATAAACGTCGAAAGCTTCACCACCGGCATAGAGTCGCAGGACGAAACCAAGCGATATACAAAACACATCCACAATCGGCCAGTCTTTGAGTGTGAATGAATAGAACCCTGTAAAAAGCAGATATAAACCGATAAAGGTTAAAAAACGACTTGAAACCTGGGCTCCCAGGGCAAAAGCACTGAAAAGCAGAAAGATCATCAGCACAACGGCCGGGGTTTTTCCAAAGGTTCCGGACGCCAGCGGCCTTGCGCACTTATCCGGGTGTTGACGATCACGCTCAATATCTCTCAGGTCATTGAAGATATAGGTAGCGCTTGACGCAAGCGAGAATGCCAGAAAAGGCACCAAGCCACGCATTACCATGCCGGGATGCAAAAGCGCTCCACCAAGAAAGGGCGGGAAGAACAGCATCAGGTTCTTCAGCCACTGGTGGAGGCGAAGTATTTTCAAGTATCCTGAGATATTCATTTGTTTCGCATTTTTTCTGCCAACTTGCCGGCAGGAGCTTTATAAATGGAATCTTCCGGTAAAGAATTATGAGCTGCAGAAAAACTCTCCCGAGCCTCTACATACTCACCTAACGTCATCTGCAATAGACCGATACGATAGAGATAAAAAGGATCTCCACTACTGTGTAACAATTGCTTCAGGTAGTCTATCCTTTCCCTATCATAATCCTGAGCCTGCTCCAAATCAGCACATTTATCCCTTAGCATGCCAAGAATTTTGTCAAGCATCTTTAGCGTTCCAGTACGGTAAGCTTGGGAATTTTCTGCCTGTAGCTTGTCTAACAGAAATGTCCGGGCATCACCCAGCCTGCCCTGTTCGACAAAAACCAGCGCTTTGCTAAGAGACCCCGGTTGGGAATCCGGCACATCTGATGTCGCAAGGAGCGCCAAAGCATCTTTCTTATGACCTCGCTGTAACAAAGCGATCGCAAGTTCACTCTTGGCCAACGCGAAATCAGGGGATTTGGCTACAGTATCGGAAAACAGGGTTAAGTTGTCCTGCCATACGATACCACGCTGCAAAACGCCCGCGGCTGCTACTAAAAAGAGCAGAGGCAAACACCAACGCAACACCGCCGAACAGCCCTTCTTGCCATGCTTCTGGAGCGCCTCGGCAGACGCCAAAGTACAACCGATCATAGTCATGGCGGCCGGGCTGTACATATATCGCTCTGCAACGGGCGTCCATGAAATGTCCCCCAGTGCAACCAGCAAGGCAATGGAGCCAAGACTCATCGCGGTAAGGAAAAAACACCCCGCCCATGTCAACCGCAAAATAAGAACAAACGCAAAGATTAGCAACAGACAGCCTACCAGCCAGTAGCCATCCGGCACATCCACGATCCCGAAATTCAACGGGAATGGCTGCATCAGTTTGCGCAAATAAAAACCGGCAACAGCCAAAGCTGTTTGAGCGATCTCTACAAACCGGGCCGACAGGGAAAAGGTCTGCGTTGCCACAACAGACGGAGCATCAGGCGAACCGGACGCCACATATGCAACATGCTGGAGCCCCAAGTCTCTGTCACGCAATACATAACTACGCAACAGAAAATACCCGGTTGAGCCAAGCAGGCAGATAATCACCGGCCAAACTGCAGCCCAACGTTGCCGGGCAACTTCTCGCACCTGCTTTCTCAACAGTAAAGAAAATAAACCGATACCGGGCAAAACAAACAAGACCGTCTCTTTTGCCAGACAACCTGTCACAAACACCAGCATCAACGCGGGCAACCAAAGCCGGTTTGCCGAGTCGAGGTAACGAATCGTACAGATGAGACTCAATAGAATAAAGGTACAAGCCAAAAGGTCCGCCCGTCCCGCCACCCAAATTACTGCTTCAGTATTAATCGGATGCAGGGCAAATGCGAGTGCCGCAACGAAAGGGACAAGCATCACATCGATACCGAGTTTGCGGGCGGCTAGACGGGCCAGAACGAAAACCAAAAGTGCGTTGATCCAGTGAAATAGTATATTTTCAAAATGCAGGAATGGCGTTTCGAGGTGCCAGAGCAACAGGTCGAGAATAAAGGAACCACTGATCAGTGGCCGATAATAGGTTGTTGAGCGTGGAAACCAGACATCCATCCAACCAACTTCCGGTCGGTTGAGCAGATCGTTGACCAAACGGACATCATCGACAGAACAAAGCGGTGCAAACAGGGCTGGATAATAAACAGCCCATAAAATACAGGATAGCACAGCGATGACGTGCCAGTTCTTGATCCGCATAGAACTCACTTGGCAATGATTTTCAGAAAAAAATCCTCGAGGCTCTTTCGCTTGGGCTCGATCAAACTAATATCACATCCCGCCTGACTCACCAGGCGCATAAATTGGTGGAGTTTTTGCCGGGGAACATAGAGTTCGGCATTATCCTGCGCAGGGTCATTTGAGCAAAACTCCTGCAAAGCTGACGGCACCGCCTGTTCCAGATGGACATGGTAGCCGGCGATGCCCGCAGCGGTAATTTCAGCCACAGTATTCTCGGCACGCAACTCGCCCTGAACGACAATTGCCACCCGGTCGCAAACGGCTTCCACATCAGCAACCACATGCGTACTGAAAAAAATCGTCTTGCCCTGTTTCCTTAAATCCAGGATCAAATCTTTCACCAGCGCCCGGCCGACCGGATCGAGACCGCTCATCGGCTCATCCAGCACATAAAGATCAGGGTTATGCAGAAGCGTCTGGGCCAGGCCCAACCGCTGCACCATCCCTTTGCTGTAGCCCTTAATCGGCCGACGAGCCGCAGCAGTGAGATCAAGCAAATCCAAGACCCGCTCTGTTTCACGGTGAATGGAGGATTTGTCCATGCCGAAGGCACTGCCAACCAGCGACAGATACTCCTGCGCGGTCAAAAAAGCATAAAACGCTGGATTTTCCGGCAGGTAGCCGATCCTATTTCGCGCAGCGGTATTCTCAGCGGGCATGCCGAACAGTTTAACCGAGCCACTCGTCGGACGAATCTGCCCCATAAGAGTTTTAATTGTTGTACTTTTCCCCGCACCGTTCGGACCGAGGAAGCCCACTACTTCAGCAGTGTTGATCGTCAAGCTGAGTCCCTTGAGGGCTTCAACCTGAGCACCCTTCTTACCACGATACACTTTAGAGAGATTCTCTATTACAATCGGACTCATTACACACACTCAATTACTGCGAATTTTTGGCAGGTTTCGTAAAATTACTCGTCGTCCGCACCTTCCCCAGCGTATCCAGATAAAAAGTTCCACCGTAAGGATCATGCGGCAATTCTCTCAAAAGACCGAGGCGCACCAAATCAGCAAGTCTTTTCGGCCCCTCCCCATACATTGATTTATAAGCGTCTATTGCCTGTTCTAGATTAATCACAGCTAAAAGGGCCTCTCTCCTCATTTCGTAGCTTTTTCTAACTGCTGGATTCTTTGCGTCACGGATCATCGCTTCTAAAAAAACCAAACCAAAAGCAGACTGCTCTGACTCATAAAAATAGCGCGCTGCCAAATTAGCAAACAGCGGATTTCCGGAGAGCTCTGCTGCACGTTTAAAATATACAGCTGCTTGCTGATAATCCTTTAAAAAATAAGCATAATTAAAACCAAGATAGAAAGGAAGCCAAGGATCCCATGATCGTGCAATCAGGCCTTTCTTAAGTAGATGGTTTGCCTCCTCTACTCGTCCCAGGTCCCAAGTAAACGTCGCCTGAGTAAAATAGTAAGCGTCCATATTATACGGATCCAAATGGACTATCCCCTGCAGGGTTTTGTACAGGTTGAAAAACTCCGGACGCACAATGATATGTTCCTGAAGTTTTTGTATAACCGTTCCAAAATAAAACAACACCCGCGACATGAAAAAACCGGCCAGCGTCGAAGCATGTTCGCCACTTGTCGCCTTGAGTATCTGAGGGTGGGGCAGGTAGCCAAGTTTCACTTCAACCGGGCGATGCTGCATATGTTCAGCCACGGGGACGATTAACATCCCATAACAGAGAAGCAACATTACGAACAGGAGCCTGAATTTCATGGTAATTGACGTCGATTAAAAGCAAACACTGCTAAACCAAGCAATATTGCTGTATAGACCACAGCATAGAGGGCTGCTACGAGAACATCCGCTGGCGCAATATCCAAACCATAAACCGCCGCCACCTGGAAGTCGAACACCGCCAAATTCGGGACAAGATAATAGGCCATAGTTACTGCCTTGATCGTTAAAACACCTAACCCCTGGCCGAACTCACCGGTTGCGTACTCAAAAACTTCCTGAGAAGCATTACCACAAAAATAAACCACTGAAGTTCCAAAGAACGGCAGATAAAATGAAGTACCGACCGAAGAGAGAAGCAGGGAGAAACCCGCCAGCAACATATATTTCAGAAAATCCCCCAGCAGTACGAAAAAAATATTTGTCCATTGAATCGGGATATCGGAGGGATAGGTTGCAGCAGACAGGCTGATGACTACAGAGCTCCCCACCCCAAGAACAAAAGTGCAAAGTAACAGAAAAATACTGATGCTGATAAATTTGCCGAGGAGAAAGGTCATGCGACTGACCGGCAGAGTCAGAATTGATGTCGTATAGCGATACTCAACATCTCGCCAGATCGATAAGGAGCCAAGCAGTAGTGTTACCACCAACAACACACCGGACACAGTAGAAAGTGACAACGTAATCGCCAACTCCTGCACCTGGCGCATGGAAAAACTGCTCAACACCGGCACCAACAGGATCATAACCAGGGCCACAGCAAGCACCGCAAGTAACACCCGATCGCGCATAATGGCGCGCAGATTGTTGATTACAAGCGCCATGATGAGAGAAAACATAGCTAAAGTCCTAAAAAAAGGCCAGCAAGGATCAAGCTCTTGCTGGCCCAAAAAGCTAGTATCCTAGAAAGTTACATAGCGGTCCAAGAATTCGCCGTGAAAGCAGTATTGTCTTCGGCAGAAAGAGATCCGAGAGCAGTCGTACCAACGTCCAGGAAATAGATGGCCGTTGAATCGTGGGCGGTGCCATACTGTTTAGAACCGCTGCTATGCTTAGTTGCAATGGCATACCCCTGTCCGAGTGGTACTGCAGTATCCACGTTACCGACAAAAAATACCCCTTTGGACATCTTGCCAAGCAGAACCGCACTATCGCTGGCAGCATCGGCGGCATCTACGCCGCCATAGATTGACAAACCAGGTGTACCAGTCACAGTGTTATCCGTAAGCGCCGTAGGTGTCGCAGCCAAAGACACACCGCAAGTCAGAAAGGCAACAAGTATCGTCAACGCAAAAATCTTCTTCATCATATCCTCCACATATATTGTTTATGCCGTAATTATCAACCGAGATCCAATCAGTTTGTTGTAAAGCCCAGTCCAGCGGGATACTGCTGGGTTTCTGCCATAAAAGCTTCCATGCCGGTCTTGGTGTTCTTCAGGTCGCTGTTGGCGGCGCTGTTGTAAGCCTTCTGCCGGTAGGCAGAGAACTGCGGGATGGCGATGGCGGCCAGGATGCCGATGATCGCCACGACGATCAGCAGCTCGATCAGGGTGAAACCCTTTTCATTCTTTCTGAACTTCTTCAACATTGTCTTCCTCCTTGAGTGGATGGTTGATGCCGGGCGGTACGCCCGACCCATTGAGCCCTCTGTGAACTACAGCAACAACCTGCTTGCCTCAATCAAATAGCAACTGTCATGCCAAGCGTTTGCACTGCAAAACAGGGTCAAATTAACAGAGTGTTAGACAGACTTCAAGCCTTTATTCGCACCGGCAGCGCCTTGGCTACGCCGGCAACCGTCACCCGATCTGACAATTATCGTCACTCTTCCTCCGCCCCGGGATCGATATCAAACTTGGCCAGCCGGTAACGAATGGAACGAAAGGTGATCCCCAGCAGCTCAGCTGCCCTCTTGCGGACTCCGCCGGTCTTCTCCAGGGCCTTGAGCAGGATATCCTTTTCGATACCACCCAGATAGGCATCGAGATCGAGTCCCGTGTCGGGGATCTCCGCCAGTTGCCCCTGCTGTGTCGGGCGGCCGGCATGAAACTGCGGTGGCAGCCCGGACTCCGTGATCTGGCTCGACTGGCCGAGCACGAGGCAGCGTTCGACGACGTTTTCCAGCTCACGGACGTTGCCCGGCCAGTGATAATCGAGCATGCTGCACAATGCGCTCTCCGCAATGTCCACCCCCTCACGGCCGGTGATGTTACGGAAGAAATGCTCGATAAGCAGCGGGATGTCGTCCCGCCGCTCCCGCAGGGGGGGCAATATGATGCGGATGACGTTGAGCCGATAGAAGAGGTCCTCGCGAAAAGCTCCGCGTCCGACTTCTTCTTCCAGATTTTTGTTGGAGGCGGCGACCATACGAACGTCGACCTGGATGTTCTTCGTCCCACCGACCCGGCGGAACTCGCGCTCCTGGAGAACGCGCAGCAGCTTCACCTGCATCGACGGGGGAAGTTCACCGATCTCGTCGAGGAAGAGCGTCCCGCCGTTGGCGACTTCGAAGAGGCCGGCCTTCTGCTGCACCGCACCGGTGAAAGAGCCCTTTTCGTGGCCGAAAAGTTCGCTTTCGAGCAGGTTCTCCGGAATCGCCCCGCAGTTCACCGCGATGAAGGGTTTATCCTTTCGCTCACTGTTGTAATGAATCGCCTTGGCAACTAGTTCCTTGCCGGTGCCGCTCTCGCCGGCGACCAGCACGTTCGCCCGGCTTGCCGCCACTTTCTCGATGAGGTCGTAGACCTCCTGCATCTTTTTGCTCTTGCCGATCAGGCTGCCGAAGGAATAGCGCCGGTCTAGTTCCTTTTTCAGTTGGAGGTTTTCCTGACGCAGGGTCTTTCGTTCGAGGGCGTTCTTGACGACGAGACGGATCTCCTCGTTCTTGAACGGCTTGGTGATGTAGTCGTATGCCCCCTGCTTCATCGCCTCTACCGCTTCTTCGGTGGTGGAAAAGGCCGTGATCATGAGCACCACCGTCTCCGGAAACCGATCGCGGATGTGCGCCAGAAGCTCGAACCCGTTGAGGCGAGGCATCTTGATGTCGCTGATCACCAGGTCATACCCCTGCACCTTGAGCCGCTCGACGGCCTGGACCCCATCGCCGACGGCATCCACATGGTACCCCTCGCGGTGCAACATGATGGAGAGGAACTCCCGCATGCTCTCTTCGTCATCGACAAGCAGAATCTGGTAATTTGCCGGTTGCATGAAAACTCCCTTGCCTGTTCCCGTCTCACGATGGCGTGAGGGGTATTT
>Ga0299906_10004097_pt1 | contig 11961 bp, 7 predicted proteins | sample RVTome_14_FD_200259 | JGI IMG/M metagenome (GOLD analysis project Ga0299906, IMG submission 200259) | Soil microbial communities from uranium-contaminated site in the Upper Colorado River Basin, Wyoming, United States - RVT145D125 (version 2) ...
GTGCTGAAACTGGTCGCCAGATTACGCCGGATACGCTAACAGTACGATGGGAACGAGGCATCCGAAATCAACAATGGGAACACTTACCCCCCAGGAGTACTCACCTCCACGCAAGCTCATAAAATCCGATTTATCGGTCAATTCAATAGCAAAGTCAAGCGGACAAGTATTCTTTCAACAGAAACCTGGTCCATTAATGATGACTTGCAGCCATCAATGCCAGTCGTGCCGTCAAGGCTACTACATATAGGGGGTATGCTCATTAATTATACTAGATATGGGGAGTCCACACCCTGTCGGGCCCTATCGGGCTTTGCTTTGATCCGTTCATATCAGAAATTCATTTAACATTAATGAGCCTGGTTTAACCTGGTAGTTTAAGTCGTTTGATGGAACAAGTCTGGATTTTTCCTGGAGCCTATGCATCTAAACGTCTTCAATCGCAGCCAAAACACATCGCCTGAACCATTACCACTTTTTGACGAGACCTTTTTGCGCCGGATCGAGCGGCTAAGTTATCGCACCGCCCCCAACCTGCGGGGAGCGATGCTCGGCGACCGACGCAGCCGCAAGCTGCGCCCGGCCCTCGACTTTAGTGACCACCGTCCATATTCGTCCGGTGATGATCTCCGTCACGTCGACTGGAACGCCTTCGCCCGCCACCAAGAGTTATTTGTCAAACTTGGCGAAACGACCCAGAGCGTCAACATCCATATTTTGCTCGACCGCAGCCGTTCAATGGCCTGGGAGTCACGTCAAAAAGTGACGGACAATGTCGCCTCATCCAGTAAATGGGATGGGACACGTCGTTTGGCCGGCGCAATGGGTTATCTGGCCCTGGCCAGCGGCGAACGCCTCCAAATCGGACCCTTTGCCCAAAACCTGGACCGGCTTTACGGACCGACGCGAGGCAAGCGGCAAGTCATCACCCTCCTGCAATTTTTGACCGCCATCCAACCGGCCCCGGCCTTGTCCAGCAGCGAGAACAGGGGCCTGGGCCTGGCCCAAAGCCTGGCCTCATACGCCCGGGCCAACGCGGACGGCGGCTTGCTGGTCTTGATTTCTGACCTGTTCGATACGGGCGATGAAACCGATGACGCCTCCGACGAGAGCCGGTGGGGCGAAGATCTGGCCGAAGGTCTACGCCATCTCTCGCCACCCCGATGGCAGGTGGTTGTCATGCACCTGCTCACGGAGCAAGAATTGGACCCCAAGTTCAAAGGTGACTTCGATCTCCAGGACGTAGAAACCGGGGAAGATTTGCCCTTTCACCTGGTCGAGGAGACTCTGGACCGGTATCGGGATCGCGTCCGCCGCTGGTGCGCCGCAATGGAGTTGGCCTGTGCCCGGCGCGGGGCGGTCTACAGCCGCATCGTGGCCGAGTGGCCGCTGGAAAAATCGGTTATCCCCTATCTGCGACAGCGAGGGGTAGTGCAATGAGCTTATTGGTGCCCCTGGCTCTATTGGGCCTGCTAACGCTGCCCATCATCATTCTACTGCATATTCTGCGTAACCGCCGCGAGCTGCTATCGATTTCCAGTTTGCAACTGTGGCGTGAATTGCAGCAACGAAAACAGGGCGGGTTGCCGCGCTTTATTTTGCTGTCGCTGATGTTATTTCTGCAATTATGCGCGGCGACGGCCTTGACTCTGGCCCTGACCCGGCCCGCCTTTTCATTTCTACTCGACCAGCCTCGACAAACGATCTTTGTTTTGGATACGACGACCAGCATGACGGCAGAAGATGCCGGCCAGGTCACGGCCTCGGTCGACGGTAACCGCCGTTTTGATGTCGCTCGCCAGTTCATCCAAAATCAACTCCAAGCCATGGATCAGGATGACACTTTCGCTGTCATCAGCCTCGAGCCCAAACCCGAGATCCTATTGACCGGCGACGGCGAGCAAGTTGCGCCGGCCATGTTGGCCCTTGAAAATCTGGCGCCCGGCGCGACCGGCGTTGACCTACCCTCGGCCCTGACCCTGGCCAATAGCCTGGTTGACAGCTTTGATCAGGAGCACGAAATCATCGTTTTGACCGATGGCAGCTATCCGGTCGAGGCCGAGCTTTTACCTCCGTTATTGGCGCCGATCACGTGGCAAATTATTTCCTCGCGACCGGAACCGGAGGGGCGCGTCTCTAATCTGGCCTTGCTCAACGTGTCGGCCCGCCGGCTGATCGACGACCGGCACCGGCTTTTCGTGAGGGTGGTCAACTATGGCGATGCACCCGCCGGCGCAACGTTACTAATCATCGCCGATGGTCGACCGGTCGACCAGGCAACCATCCAACTGGACCCATTGGGAGAAACAGCCCGGCTATGGACCCTGCCTGCCCGAACCGAAACGGTCGCCGTTGAACTGGTCGAACCCGACAGTTTACCTCTTGACAACCGGGCCGAGCTGTACCTGGCCGGGGTCACCCGTCACCGGGTTCTGCTGGTTTCGGACACGCCCGATACCCTGGCCCAGGCGCTCGAGGTTCAACCGGGGGTGGTTTTATCCATCGACTCGCCGGAGATGATCCGCTTCAATCCCACCAATTTCGACCTGGTCGTGTTTGAAAGTATCCCTCCGGCGCTAACTGCCTGGCCCCAGGGCAATCTATTGATCGTCAATCCCCCGTTGGGGCATCCCTTACTGCCCGCTGAAAATTTTGCCCGCAACCTGCGGCCCGATTTGGAAGTCACTTCAGCCCTGTTAACCGGCCTCGATTTATCGGGGGTTTATTTTAGCCGGGTGTCCCAATTGACCCTGCCCGATTGGGCCGAAGCCGATCTAATGGGTGTTGCAATTGATCCTGAACAAGAGACCAATTCCGACCTGCCACTCATTTTCAGCGGCGCCGTCGATGACAGCAAGCTCGTCGTCTGGGCGTTTGATCTGACCGAAAGTAATCTCCCCGCCCGCCTGGCCTTGCCGCTGTTAACGGCCAACACCCTGTCGACGTTGCTTTCCTCAGGACCGCCACCGGTGGTACCGGTCGGTGAGCCGGTTCTGCTAAACGGCAGCTACAGTGTTGAGATTCCGGGCGGACGCCGGCTGCCACCTGATAGTGCTGGGAATGAGCTAAACGTTTTTACTCGAACCAAACAACCCGGTCTCTACAAAATCTATGGCTCGGATGAGGCGTTGGTGACGGGTTTTGCGGTCCAGGCCGGATCGGCCCTGGAATCGAACCTGACCACGCAACTCGATCCCGCCGCTCTCGAGCTGAGACAGGAACCAGAACGGGTCCTGGCCAGCCCTAAGCTTGAATTTGAAGAATACTGGCCCTGGTTAGCCGGGTTGGCCCTGGGCGCGGTTATCATTGAAGGATGGTTGGCATGGCGGAGATAGTTTTCCAAAATCCCTGGGGGTTGATCGCTCTGCCTATCGGCTGGCTGCTGCTGCTGCTGTTTGCCTGGCGCCGGCGCTTTCAACCCTTTATTCCTTTCTTGCTCCGTTTGGTCATTATCGTCTTGATTGGGCTGGCGCTGGCCCAGCCTGTCCGGCTGCGGGCCGAGGCTGGTGATCAATTGCTGGCCCAACGCCTGGTCATCCTGGTCGATCAATCGGCCAGTCTGGGTGAAACGGGCCGCCAAGCCCTGCGCGCCGAAGCCACGCGCCTGACCCGCGATTTCCCCGACAGCATCACGCTGTTCTTTGCCGACAGGCCGGTGATCATCCTCCCTTACAGCCCAGCTCTCATCGGCAGCCAGCCATTACCGGACAAGCCACCCGCCGAAATCGCCGTCGATTTGGGTGCGTTGACGCTCGATCCCGAAATTTCAAACCTGGCTGACGCCCTGACCCTGGGAGCTAAACTGCTCGATGACAAAGCAGGCCGGCTGATTCTGCTGTCTGATGGGCTGTCCACCAAGGGCGACGCCTTCGAAGCGACGGCCCAACTGGCTCGACAAGGCATCCCGGTCGATGTGGTTACGGTCGATGAAGCTATGCGCGCAACCTGGGCAGCAACGACCAGTGATGTTCGTCTTATCAAATTGGATGTGCCGCCTGTGCTGCGCCAGGGCGAGACCTACGACATCGAAGTGGTCATCCACAGCACGGACGCCACCAACGTCACGCTACGTTTGACCCAGGTCTCTCAAGATGAAGTCTTAGCCGAGGATGTCGTATCGGTCGAGGCGGGTCTCAATCTGTTTACGTTTGAAGCGACGGCTGAAGTGCTTGGCCCGCAGACATTTCGGGCTGACATTGCCGCCGACAGCGATGCCGAGCCGGCCAATAATGGTTATTCGGCCTGGACTCAGGTTTTTGCGCCGTCTCGAATTCTGCTGGTCGGTGAGGATCAACTCCAGATGAGCCGCTTCAAGCAGCAGTTGGAAGAGGCCGGCTACGCAGCCGACCAGGTCCGCCCCGCCAGTCTGCCTGATCGTTTGTCCCCGCTAGAAAGCTACACCGGGATGGTCATACTGAATGTGTCGGCCCGGTCATTGGAATTGGAGCAGATGGTGGCCGTACAGGAATTCGTCCGCAGCCTGGGACGCGGGCTGTTGGTAACCGGCGGACGCGAAAGCTTTAGCCTGGGACATTATGATGATACGCCGCTGGCCGATCTGCTGCCTTTAACCCTGGAGCCACCTCCGCGCGAAGAACGGCCGCCGGTGGCCTTGCTGTTGATAATCGATCATTCCGGCAGTATGCTCGAAGAGCGTGAGGGTCAAGCGGCGACCAAGCTGGCTATGGCCAAGGCTGCGGCCATCCGGGCCACCGATATTCTGGGGCCGGAAGATCTGCTGGGCATCTTGATCTTTGATAACCGCTACGAGTGGGTAGTTCCCTTCCAGCCGGTCAGTGACGGCGCGACCTTGCTGCATATCCAGGAGTCGATTGCGGCCATTCCCGGCGCTGGCGGGACCCGGATCTTGCAAGCCATGCAAATCGGGCTGCCGGCCCTGGCCGAGCAAAAGCAGGCCAGCGGCGGCAGTCACGCCGTGCTGTTCACCGATGGCAAATCCTTTGATGGCAACAGCGGCATCGAGGAGTATGACCGGGTCGTAGATGCCGCCCTGGAAGCCAATATTACCCTCTCGACGATTGCCATCGGCAATGACGCCGATATCGAGTTGTTAGGCCACCTGGCCGAGCGCGGCCTGGGTCGCTATCACTTTGCGGCGGCGCCGGATGAGCTGCCTGCCTTGACCATCGCCGAGAGTGATATTCTCCGCAGCAATGCGGTTCAAGAAGGCGAGTTTCGGCCTTCCCTGGCCGCCCCCCATTCGATCGTGCGCGGCCTGTTTAACGATTCTGCGGACTCTCAGGAGATCCTGCTGCCCGACCTGACCGGTTACATCGCGATGACACCCAAACCTCGCTCCGAGGTCGCCCTACAAATTGGGCCGGGCGATCCGCTCTTGAGCGTGTGGGGTTATGGTCTGGGCCGGGTGGCCGCCTGGAGTTCCGACGCGGGTCACGAGTGGGCCAGCCAGTGGCCTTCTTCCGCCGAGGCCACTCGATTTTGGGGCCAGGTCCTTGGCTATACCCTGCCTGCGCCAGATCTCGGTCTGCTGCAACTGAAAGCTGAGCAAGAACCTAATGGCCTGGTAACGCTGATCGCCGATAGTCTGACCGGGGCCGGTGAAACCGTCGATCTGGCTCGAACCCAGGCAACGTTGACCACACCCGGAGGCCGGGAAATCCCCGTGTCCTTAAGGCAAGTCTCGCCGGGCCGCTACCAGCAACGGCTGCAACTGGCGGATCCCGGCGCTTATGTATTACGCGTCAATCAATTAGTGCCAGGCGAGGTCGAAGAGGCAACGGCGACCCTCGGTTTCGTAGTGCCTTATCCGGCCGAATACGCGCTGCCCGTGGAAGGCACCGGCGAAACGCTCCTGACCCACATCGCGACTACAACCGGTGGCCACCCATTCGCCCTGGGCAATTCCCCACTACCTGGCAGTGATTGTGATGCAGCAGTGGACGATTGTGCCCCGGATCAACCCCTGACCCTGACTCAAAATGAGGAGTCGGTTATCGAACTGTGGCCCTGGTTACTGGGCCTCGCTTTGATCCTATGGCCTGTTGAGATCGCCTGGCGGCGCTGGAGCCGGCTGCGAATTCAATAGATTTCAGAACTCAATCCATTAACGTCCGGTGACTATTCGCTAGACTGCGGAAATAGCAGCCATCGGCACAAATCAACATGTGACAGACGAGGAACGCTTCCATGACATTTGAGACGAATCAAGCCTATTCCAATCAATACAACGATTACGCCCCGCCCCACCGTTCGGCAGAGCCCCAAATCACCGTTGACGATTTTCGGCGGACGGTCATGGCCATTGAACAAGAGGTAGGCAAAGTCATCGTTGGACAACAAAAATTGGTCCGGCAGCTTTTGCTGACGCTATTGGGGGGCGGCAATGCTCTACTCGAAGGCGCGCCCGGCCTGGGCAAAACAATGCTCATCCACACCCTGGCCGAAGTGATTCATTGTGGTTTCAGCCGGATTCAGTTTACACCCGACTTGATGCCCGCCGACATTGTCGGGACCACGGTCATCGCCGTGGATGAGTTGAATCAGCGGTATTTCCGGTTCGAACCGGGCCCGATTTTCGCCAATATTGTGCTGGCCGATGAGATCAACCGGGCCACGCCCAAAACCCAATCGGCCCTTCTGGAGGCCATGCAAGAGCGTGAGGTCACCGTCTCCAAAACGACCTATGAACTGGATCGCCCCTTCTTTGTCCTGGCCACTCAAAACCCCTTGGAAATGGAGGGGACCTATCCCTTACCGGAAGCCCAACTCGACCGGTTCTTTTTCCATATTAAGGTCGATTTTCCCACACACAATGAATTGGTTGAAATTGCCAATCGAACCACCGGGGCCGAGGATGCCCGACCGGCGACCGTCACAAATGGGGCCACCATCGTGGCGATGCAGCGCCTGGCCCGGCAAGTGCCCATCGCCAATCACCTGACCGCTTACGCCGTGACGTTGCTTGAGGGCACCCATCCCCAAAATGCCGCCGCACCAGAAATCGTCCGACGCTATGTTCGCTATGGGGCCAGCCCCCGTGGCTTGCAGGCGATGATTATTGCGGCCAAAGGCCGGGCCTTGATCGACAATCGCCACAACGTCGATCAACAAGATTTGCAAGCTGCTATGTATCCTGCCTTACGCCACCGCCTGATCCTCAACTTTGAAGGTCAGGCCGAAGGGATTACACCGGACGAAATTCTAAAAGAAGTTATCCAGACGGTCAGACCTAAAGCTTAGGATTGAGAATTAAATAACTTCCTCAAATGAAGTCAAAATATCCAGCTTATTTGCCTGCAAATAGGGAAGTTATTTAATCCTAAGCCCTTAGGTGTCTGCTGCTGCGGCCAAAATCGCTCAGGGCTGCGGTAGGTTAAAAGTCTGGCTGGACAAAGCGTCATGCTTATGATAAACTTATGATCAAAGATCCAGCAATTGAGAATTTGGCTATGAACCAATATCGTTAAGTCTCAGGATCGTCAAGACCCTTGAAGCCGGCATACGGTCCGACACATCGTCTTGACTTCCTGGATATTGGACGTTACGCCATCGCAAATAGACTCGAGTTGAAGCTGGTTGAGGGCGAGATGAATTATAGTGCGCGAATCCTATGTATCGATGATGAACCAGGGGTCGTCGAGTTAATCAGTTTAATATTGAAACCTCAAAATATCAAGGTTGATGGGGTGACGAACGGCAAGGAAGGGTTGCAACATATGCGCCAAAACCCGCCCGATGCCGTACTGCTCGATATCATGATGCCGGAAATGGATGGTTGGGAAGTCTATAAACAGATGCGGGCGGATGACGCCCTCAAAGATATTCCCGTTATCATTGTGACTGCCAGAAATAGTTCCTTCGAAGAAGTCATCGCTCGCGAACGCGCCGGTGTTAATGATTATGTGACCAAACCGTTTCTACCGGATCAGTTGAGAGAGAGTTTAGCCAAGGTCTTAAGTGTCCAAGAATAGAGCCCGGCATGTCCGACAAAATCCGTATTCTTTATATCGAAGATGAGCCCGAAATGATCGAACTGACCCGGATGGTTCTCGAACGGGAAGGTTTCGAGGTATTGGGTGCCATGGGGGGCAACGAGGGGTTGGAAAAAATCAAGCAGGAAAAACCGGATCTGATCCTCCTCGATTTGATGATGCCGGAAATGGATGGCTGGGAAGTCTATCGGCGGATCAAAGTCGATAAAGATATGGCCGATATCCCAATCATCATTGTGACCGCCAAAACCCAGAGTGTTGATAAGGCTTTGGGGCTTCACGTTGCTAAGGTCGACGACTATATCACCAAACCATTTGGTCCACAGGATATCGTTGACAGTGTTCAGCGGGTGCTGGCTCGAAAAAGCTCACCCTGATTTAGATTGACCCCCAGGTTGCTCGAATTTGTGAGCCGGCTATAATGATGGTCGATATGCCCCGGTAGCTCAAAGGATAGAGCAACTGCCTTCTAATTAATTGCTCAACCACGAGCCGGGAAGACCGGAGAAAACCCATTACGCCCCCGTAGCTCAGCGGATAGAGCAACGGCCTTCTAAGCCGCAGGTCGCAGGTTCGAGTCCTGCCGGGGGTGCCATTCAATTATTTACTCTCCCGTTCGGCAGGGTGGCCCCGGTCAGGTTGACCTCGGTGGTGGGAATAGCCAGCATTAAGTTCGCCCCGCTAAGATTGGCCCTCGATAGATCAGCCCCGGTCATGTTCGCGCCGCTCAAATTGGCTCCACTGAGATTTGCCTGAGATAATTTCGTGCCGATGAGTAAGGTCTGGCTTAAGTTGGCTCCGCTTAAATTCGCGTTTGTCAGGTCGGCCCCGGTGAAATTGGCCCCGGTGAAATTGGTTTCGGTTAGTCGGGCCTCGTTTAACTGTGCGCCGGTTAGATTGGCCCCGGATAAATCAGCCTGACGAAAGTCGATGCCACTGAGATTCATCCCGATGAAACTAAGACCACTCAAATTTGTTCGCTTCAAATCGCTGCCTACCAGTTCTTGCCCTGCGGCTCCCTCCGTTACGATGCTCAACAGCAACTGCCATGTCTCAGGTACGGTTTGCCTTGCTGCGTCATCGATCAGGATGGCCTGAAAATTGGTCAAGGTCAGGTTCGTTCCACTTAAATTCGCTCCGGTCAGGTTAGCATTCGCCAAATTAGCTCTACTGAGATCGGCATCGGTCAAGAGAGCCTGGCTCAAATCAGCCTTGACCAGGATGGCCGAGGTCAGGTTGGCTCCACTTAAGTTGGTGCCGGTCAGATTGGCCCCCCTCAAGTCGACTCCGCCGAAGTTGATATTGTGTAAGTCAATCTGGCTTAAATCAGCCCCCACCAGAGAGACGGCGGTTGGACCCTCATTCATTATGGCCAGCATAAGACGCCATTTGTCGTCGAGCAACGTTGTCGAGTCAAACCTGACATCCTCCACGTTGGCCTCATTCAATTCAGCCTTCTGTAGGTTTGCTCCTCTTAGATCGGCCTCCCGCAAGTTGGCTCTGGAAAGATTGGCTTCGCTCAAATTGGCCATAGTGAGTACGGCTTGACTTAAATCGGCCCCATCTAAGTCGGCCTGGCTCAAATTGGCTCCACTCAAGTTCATCTGACTCAGGTTCTGACCCCGCAAATTCGTCGCCTGCAAACCGGCCCTTTGCAAATCAACCCCCGCCAGGCCGGCCTGATCGAGACGAGCCCCGGTCAAATCAGCATTGGTTAGAATGGCGTTGGCCAGATTGGCCTGACTCAAATCCGCTTTATGCAGGTATGCGCCGCTCAAGTTGGCCCCGCTCAGGTTAGCCCCGGTCAGATTGGCCTTGCTCAAATTAGAATTCCGCAGGTTGGCATTACTCAAATCAATGTGGCTTAGATTTGCTCCGGTCAAATCAACGCCGACCAGGTCGGCTCCAGACCAATCGCGCTCACTAAAATTTCGCTCCGGACCTGTTAATTCAAAGGTAACAAGCGATCTTGGGTCGGCTTGAATATCGCCGATTTGGATACCTTCCAGACTCGCGCCGGTTAGATCAGTGCCAAGCAAGTTGGCCTGGTTCAGGATAGCTCGATCTAAATTAGCCTCTCGAAGATCTGTCATTCTCAAGTCAGCGCCGGACAAATCAGCTTCACTCAGATTTGCTCTTTGCAATTTAAAATCCGATAGCTTAACATTACGTAGATAGGCCCCACTCAAATCTGCACCTCTCAGATCATGAGTTACAGGGCTTTGGCTAACGATCATCGAAACCAGCAGCCATTTCCTATCGATCTCACTATTATGAAAGTTGGTTTGAAACAAATTGGCGTGTTGGAAGTTCACCCCCGTTAGATCTAGCTGGCTTAGACCGGCCTGGCTCAAATTGGCTCTTTCCAGGCTGGCACCGTGTAGTACAGTTTCAACGATTGTGACTTTGGTTAAGTCAGCTCCTGTTAGCTGAGTATTCAACAGGTTTGATTGAATGAGTTGGGCTTCGGTCAGGTTCGCCTCACTCAATTGAGCATTGCTCAAATCGGTCTGGCTGAGCGTAGCACCTATAAGGCTCGCCTTGCTCAGATCAGCCCCACTTAGATTAGACCGGGTTATGTTAACGTTATTTAAGTTCGTGCCACCCAGGTTAGCCTGGCTCAGATCGACCCAGTGCAACCAGGCGTCGCTCAAATCCATTTGCTGCAGATTAGCCCCGCTTAAATCAACCCAAATCAGGGTCACTCCCTGTAAGTCTTTTTGGCGCAGGTCGGCTTGTGAGCAGTCGAAACACTGCAAGATCCAGCGACTCCAGCCTAAAATACCGAGAAAAATACCCACTATGCACAAGATCATCAGCAAAAGGGACAGGCAGCCGCAGGACACAAAATTACGGGAAGGGGTTGATGCTTCTGTTGGAGCCGTTTCAAAATTATTGATTGTCACGTTTCTTATCCAGCTTCGATTTTATAGCAAAGTATTCTCATATCGAATCGGGACGGTCTATTGACGTAATTCATCACAAGCGATCTGGTTACGGTCAGGATCAAGTTTATGAGCATCTTTACTCGGGCCACCGGCGGCCAGGAAGACAGCCTGAGCTTCGATCCAGGATGGAAAATCACTGCATATAAGTTGCACACCGAAGGGATCAAGGGGGCCTCTGTAATCATTTAGAGAGATTTCGAAAAAATTGGGCGCCGAAGCAGAATATGGAGGCACATATGGATGCAGGCTGACTAAAGCAACATCCCACTGAAAATGGCCATCCCAGCGAAAATCTCCCCTGTATGTTTCCATAACCCCGGGTGCTCGCTTGAGGTCAAGTACGGTGTAATTATAAACCCCGGCCATTGGGTCACAGGAAATCCGGCTCTGGTCTAAGACCACGTCCATCACGCCCAGCAGACCAGAACCGGGCTGAGTTGAACCGATTCTGAGTTCAAAGCCGTAGCCCTCTGCCGGCTGGCAACTATTCGCCAGAATCGGCCCGTCCCAGTGCCACTTGAACTCAGCCGGGCCAACCGTTGGCGGAAACGTCTGTCCGGACGCAGGGGCCAGCAGTGAAATCACTCCGTTGGGCTTGGGGCCGGGTTCACTTGCGAAGAACGGGGTTGGCATGACAGTGGGGGTGGGAGCCGGCTCGCTGCCGGCCGGTGGTGGGATATAGAAATCCCGAGGGCCCGATGACAGTAGCGGCACGTAGTAGGGCTCTGTCTGGATATAGGCAATATCCCAATAAAAATGGCCGGCCCCTCCGGCCAGTCGGACAGCCGGCGTATTATTGAGATTGGTGACGGTGAAGCGCCACTTCTCAGTCTTAAGATCGCAGGAACTCGCGATCGCTGCCTGTTCTTCAACCGCATCGACGACCCCCATCGGCCCAATCGAACCACCGCCGGCTATGGTCGGATCAGGCCAGATTCTGACCTCAAAGCCATGACCATCGACGAGCTCACAAGGTTGCAGGACCTCCCCTTGCCACCCCCATTTAAATTCCAACAGGTTCAACTCAGGTGGCAGGGTAA
>Ga0299906_10004098_pt1 | contig 11960 bp, 7 predicted proteins | sample RVTome_14_FD_200259 | JGI IMG/M metagenome (GOLD analysis project Ga0299906, IMG submission 200259) | Soil microbial communities from uranium-contaminated site in the Upper Colorado River Basin, Wyoming, United States - RVT145D125 (version 2) ...
CGGAGTCACCATGAGCGGGGCTCCCCCCGCATAGGGGAAAAGTCCCCCTGGGGTATTTTCAGAGCAGCACGGCGCCGCAGGCGCCGCGCGCACGGGGGCAGAACAGAAATGCTCCCCTACTTCAGGGACTTGGCCGAGAAGCCGCGGTCGTTGAAGGTGAGGAGCGTGCGCTTGCCGCTGACGACGGTCTCCATGACGACCTCGCGCCCCCAGAGCCGGAACGCGTAGCCGAGCGTCTTCTCGGCGTTCTCGAGGTCGAGGTCGCGGCCGTCGTGGTGGTGCACCATGTAGAGGGTGCGCTTGTGGCCGAAGTCGGCGTCCTCGATGCGGATCACCGGGACGCCGCCCATGCCGACGCTGCGGAGAAGCTGCTCCTTGACGGTCTGCCACCCGTCCTCGTCGGCGACCTGCGTCACGACCAGGTCGTCGCCGCGGCTCTCGTACTGGAACAGGTCGAGCTCGCGCATCATCTCCTGCGTCAGGTAGCGGCGCAGGAACGACACGTCGCGGTCGGTGTCGCGCACCTCGAGGAGCTTCGCCATGCCGCTCTTCGCCGGGGCGCCATGCTCGGCGACCTCGTCGCGCGAGGGCTCGTCGTAGCGGCGCTTGAGCTCGGTCCAGAGCTTCAAGCCCACGTGGTAGGGGTTGACGCTCCCGGGGATCGGCCGGACCACCTGGTTGTGGCGCACCAGGAACTCGAGGTGGAGGTCCTGGGGGAGATCGATCGCGTTCAGGATCTCGCGGTGGACCCACGACGCCCAGCCCTCGTTCATGATCTTGGTCTCGATCTGGGGGATGAAGTAGCGCGCTTCCTCGTCGACGATCTGCAGGAGGTCGCGCTCCCAGTTCGCGAGGTAGGGGTTGTGATCGGCGATGAAGAGGAGGAGATCCTCCTCGGGCACGAGCGGGAGCTTCTGGAGGTCGGGCGGCACGTACTCGGCGGGGCGGTGGAGCTTGTGGAACGGGTCGTGCGGGGGCTCGGCCGCCTGCAGCAGGCGCTCGCGCTCCTCCTCCGGGGCGAGCTTCCGGATCGCGAGGTTCCGGCGCCGCTGCAGGGAGAGCGCGTGGGCGGCGTCGAGGATGGTCTCGACCCGCTCGACCCCGATCGAGGGGTCCTCGGCGTAGCCGCGCACGCGCGCGGCGTGGGCCTTGAAGGTGCCGATGGTGAACTCGGCGCGCGTCGACTTGAACGTGAAGTTGTTCTTGAAGAAGTCGTTGTGCCCGTAGACGTGGGCGATCGTCAGGATCTGCAGGCAGAGCGAGTTGTCCCGCATCAGGTAGGCGATGGCCGGGTTGCTGTTGATGACCATCTCGTACGGGAGACCGCTCACGCCGTAGTCGTAGAGGGTCTTCAGCTTCTCGAACGCCTTCCCGTACGACCAGTGCGGGTAGTGTGCGGGCATGCCCGAGTAGCCCATGTACGCGAGCATCTCGCTGTGGTTGCACATCTCGAACTCCTGGGGGTAGCAGTCGAGGCCGAGCGCCTGCACCTGCTCGCGGATCTTCGCGTCCCAGTACTCGAGGTCGTTCAGGGTCCAGCTCGCCATGGGCTCAGTCGCGCTCCCGCTCCTTGGCGAGGAACGCCTTGAAGCTCGGCCAGATGTCCTCCTTGCGCTCGATCAGGACCGTCTGGAAGTTCTCGGCGTCGAGGCGGCGGAAGATGTTGAGCATGGAGCTCTCGTAGTAGCGCGAGCCGAGCGGCTTGATCTCGCCGTAGCCGAAGAGGTTGCAGATGCCGGCGAGCTCGGCGGCGGCCTTCAGGGCGGCGGTGTTGTCGGAGTCGAAGTTGTCGCCGTCGGAGCAGTGGAAGGCGTAGATGTTCCACAGCGACGGGTGGTAGCGCTCCGCGATGATGTCGAGCGCCCGCTGGTAGCCCGACGAGATGAACGTGCCGCCGGACTCGCCCTTGTGGAAGAACTCCTCCTCGCTCACCTCCGAGGCCTCGGTGTGGTGGCTGATGAAGACGATCTCGACGCTCCGGTACTTGGTGCAGATGAACTGGTAGAGCAGGAAGAAGAAGCTCCGGGCGAGGTACTTCTTCATCGTGTCCATCGAGCCCGAGGTGTCCATGATGCACATGACGACGGCGTTGGACTCCTTGCGGGTCTGGACGGTCTTGTGCCGGTAGACGAGGTCGCTGTCGTGGAACGGAAAGCGCCGCCGCGGCGGCGCCTCGCCGTCGGCTTCCCGGAGCGCGGTGCTCTCGGTCTCGCCCCGCTTGGCGGCGTCGAGGGCGTGCTGGCGCTGGGCGGCGAGCTTGCGCTTGAGCCGCGAGCGCACCGTGCGGTGCTTGTCGAGGCGGACCCGGATCCCCACCGTCCGGTAGCCGCGGCGCTTGACGAGCCGCGCGGCGTCGAGCTGGCGCAGCGCCTTGCGTTCGAGGTCGGGAAGGTCGAGGTCCTCGAACATGATGTCGATCAGCTCCTCGAGCGTGACGTCGGTCTCGTAGTAGTCGACGCCCGGCCGATCGCCCGCGCGGTCGCCGCTCCCTTGCCCCTCGCCCTTGGCGCGGCCGACGACCTGTCCCGGCTGGGAGTCGCCGGTGCCCTGGCTGACGCCGGGGGCGTTCGGGCCGTAGACGAAGCGGTACTCGCGCACGCCGCGGATCGGGACCTTGATCACCCGGTCCCGGCTCTTCCCGATGATGGACTCCTCGGCGATGATGTCCGCGATGTTCTCGCGGATGGCCTCGCGGATCTTCTGCCGGTGCCGTAGCCGATCGCCGGCGCTGCGGTCGCTGCGCTCGGCGTCCGAGGGACGGAACGGCCGGAAGATCGTGTCAGGCATGCGCGCCGCCGGGGCCTAGTCCTTCCAGAGGTTGTTGGCCGCGTACTTCAGGACCACGTCGACGCAGCTCTCGCAGTAGCCGTTGTCGAGGAGGTTCTGCACCATGGCGTTGTACTTGGCGGTCTGCTCCTCGTCGCGCGTGCGCGCGGTCGTGATGATGCGGCTCAGCTCGCGGACGGACTCGGTCAGCTTCTTCTCGATCGCCTCCTTCAGGGGCTCGTAGCTCCGGTAGGTGATCCGCTCGCTCCGGCGGCCGAGCGCCCAGAGGTACGCGATGACCTCCTGGCGGAAGCCCTCTGCGGCGGAGCCGATGATGGCGATCTGCTCCTCGATCGACTTGAGGAAGGCCTCGTCGGGCTGGAGCTCCTCGCGGGTGTTGCGATCCTTCACCCGCGTCTTGTTCACGAAGGCCTCGGCGTGGTCGAGGTAGTTCTGGAACAGCGACTCGGCCTGCTCCTGGTAGGCGTAGACGAAGCCCTTGGTGATCTCCTTGCGGAGCACGTCGAGGTAGTCCTTGTGGAGCACGTCCTGGAGGAACTCCAGGTGCTGCTTGCGGGTGTCGTCGCCGACGTCGGCCTCCTTGACCATGGCGATCAGGGCCTCGCGAACGTTGATCGGGTTGATGCAGTTGCCGTCGACGTTGTCGGAGAGCGCGTTGTCGAGCGCCTTCATGATGAAGCGCGTCGAGATGCCGCTCATGCCCTCGCGTTTGGTGTCCTCGCGCAGCTCGTGCACGTCGATCTTCTTGGTCTTGCCCTTCTCGACGACCTCCTCGCCGTTGTAGAGCTTCAGCTTGGTCATCAGGTCGCATTTGTTGTTGGGCTCGAGCCGCGACAGGATCGCGAACATCGACGCGACCTCGAGCGTGTGCGGCGCCACGTGTGCATGGAAGTCGGAGTTGCGGATGATCTTCTGGTAGATCTTGACCTCCTCCGAGAGCCGGAGGTTGTACGGGACCTTCACGACCACGATGCGGTCGAGGATGGCCTCGTTGGTGTGGTCGGCGCGGAACTTCTGCCACTCGGCCTCGTTCGAGTGCGCGGCGATGACGGTGTCGACGTAGACCAGGCCGTGCCGGCCCGGCGCCGGGATGACCTTCTCCTGCGTCGCCGTGATCATGGCGTGGAGGTACTCGGTCTCGTTCTTGAAGACCTCGATGAACTCGACCATGCCGCGGTTGCCGACGTTCAGGGCGCCGTTCAGGTCGAGCACCCGGGGATCGCCCTCCGAGTAGGTGTCGAGCTTGGAGATGTCCTCGCTGCCGATCAGGACCGAGGTGTCCTGGTTGTTGGGGTCGACCGGCGGGACGACGCCGATACCGGCGCGGTTGCGCTTGGAGAACAGGCGCGAGTTGATCGGGACGTCCTCGTAGGCCCCGTTGAACTCCTCCTTCAGCCGGTAGCGGCACACCGGGCAGAGATCGCCCTCGACGTGGACGCCCAGCATCTTCTCGAACTCCTTGCGGAGGTGGCGCGGGATCAGGTGCAGCGGCTCCTCGTACATCGGGCAGTTGTCGATGAAGTAGAACGCGCCGCTCGCTTCGAGGCCGCGCTGCAGCTTCTCGACCAGCGAGCTCTTCCCGGAGCCGACCGGGCCCATCAGGTACAGCACCTGGCGGCTCTCCTCGCCCTTCAGCGAGGCGGCATGGAAGTAGCGCACGATCTGCGCGATCGTCTTCTCGATCCCGAAGAACTCCTCGCGGAAGAAGTCGTAGACCTTGACGGACTCGTCCTTGTAGAGGCGCTTCACCCGCGGGTCGTCGGTGTCGAGGATTTCCAAGGTGCCCTCGCGCATGATGATGTCGTAGATGCGCGAGTGCGCGAGCTTCGGAATACCCGGGTCCTGGCGGACCCGCTCGAGGTAGTCGAGAAAGCTGCCCGACCAGAGCTCCTGCTCGTGGGCAACGCGATCGTCTTTGATCAGCTTCTCAAAGGCGCTCTTCCCGCTTTCCATGATTGCTCCTTCCTCAGCCGAGCCTGGAGTTCGGATGCTCGCGCGCGCCGGCACTTCGCACGCGAGCGGTCAGAGCTTCGCAGAAAGTATAGTGGCGCACCCATGCCCTGGGAAGCCTCATACCCCTGCCGCTGCATGACGCGGTGCTGCGCAACGCGGGAACGTGCGCGGCGCGCGTCCGAGGGGTGCGGGGCCGCGGGGCGGGAGCGCGAACGATCCGCGCGTGCGGCGTCTGCTTCTCGTGTCCGTCACCCACCGGCCACCGGAAGTCGGCCATGCATCACCTCACCCCAACGACGAGAGCAGAAAGCGTACCACCGGCGTTTGCGAAGTGTCAACGTCCTTCGCATACGAGCAACGCGCCGGCGCGTAATACACGCCTCGCCGGCGGCGCGACCGCTGCCCGCGATCGTGGCAGCCGTGCCCGCGGAGTGGGCGGACGGCCGCGCTTGACGCGTGCGGCGAATCGACCGAAGAGACGGGGCGCATGGACGCCACCGAGGCACTGCGCCGCGCGGCGCGACGCTGGCCGGCGCGCGAGGCGCTCCGGGACGACGGCGGCGCGGTGACGTTCGCCGCGCTCGATGCCCGTGCCGACCGCCTGGCGCGCGTGCTCGCGACGCGCGGCGTCGCGCGCGGCGATCGGGTCGCGACGCTGCTGCCGAACGCGGTCGCGCAGGTCGCCGCCCAGATGGCGATCCTGCGCGCGGGCGCGGCGTGGGTGGCGATCAACGAGCGCCTCGCGGCGCCCGAGATCGGCCACATGCTCGCGGACTCCGGGGCGCGGCTGCTGCTCACCGGCGGCGGCGCCGCGCCCGCTTGTGTCGAGGTCGAGGCGCTCGACGTCGGCGGCGCCGATCGCGACGTCGAGGCGGCGATCGCGCGGCAGCCGCCCGGACCACCGGAGGTGGCGGTCGGGGAGGACGACGTGGCCCGCCTGCGTTACACCTCCGGGACGACCGGGCGGCCGAAGGCCGCTGTGCTGACGCACCGGAGCGCGCTCACGTCGCTCCGAAGCCTGCTCGCCGAGCTCCACGACCTCGGCCCGGAGGACGTGGTCGCGCACGTCGCGCCGCTCACGCACGCGAGCGAGGCGCTGGTCGCGCCGGCGTTCTGGCGGGGCGCCCGCGGCATCGTCTGCGCGCGCTTCGACGCCGGCGCGCTCCGCGACCTGATCGCCCGCGCGCGCGTCACCACGCTCTTCCTGGTGCCGACCATGATCCAGGCGCTGGTCGACGAGCCGGGCATCGACGCCGACGCGTTCCGCAGTCTCCGCACGGTGGTGTACGGCGCCGCGCCGATGCCGGCCGAGCTGATGGAGCGGGCGCTCGCGCTCTTCGGGCCGGTCCTGCTGCAGATCTACGGCATGAGCGAGTGCCCGTTTCCGATCACGACGCTCCGCAAGGACGACCACCTCGATCCGCGCCTGCGCGGCTCGTGCGGCCTGCCGACGGCGGCGAGCGAGGTGCGCGTGCTCGACGACGCCGGCCGCCCGGCGGCGGCCGGCACGATCGGGCGGATCGCCGTCCGCGGCCCCCAGCTCATGCGCGGGTACTGGAACGACCCCGCGGCGAGCGCCGCGGCGCTCGCCGACGGCTGGCTGGTGAGCGGCGACGTGGGTGTCCTCGACGACGCCGGCTTCCTCACCCTGGTCGACCGCTCGGACGACGTCATCATCAGCGGCGGCTTCAACGTCTACCCGCGCGAGGTCGAGGTCGTGCTCGAGACCCACCCCGCCGTCGTCGAGGCGGCGGTCGCGGCGATCGCCCACCCCCGCTGGGGACAGGGCGTGGGCGCGTGGGTGGTCCGCCGCCCGGGCGCGCCCGGCGGCACCGAGGCAGAGCTCATCGACTTCTGCCGCAGCCGCCTCGCCGGCTACAAGAAGCCGCTCCAGGTCCGTTTCGTCGACGCGCTCCCGAAGAACCCGACGGGCAAGCTCCTCCGCCGCCGCCTCCGCGACGGCGAGGCCTAGAAGCCGCCGTCCGGAATGTCGAGCGCGCTCCGATCCCCCGCGCCGAGCATGCCGAGCTTGCCGTGGACGCCCGGCATGACGAAGTTCACGAAGAACTTCGCCGCGTTCACCTTGCCGGCGTAGAACGCGAAGTCCTCCTGACTGACCTCGTCGGGCTCCTCGCCGTCGCTGTCGCGCTTCGACTCGGCGACGACGGCGGCGTCGAGCAGCAGGTGGGCGATCGTGACCTCCGCCATCATCTCGAGGAACAGGTTCGCGACCAGCGTCACCTGGTCGATCTTGCTGCTCATGAAGAAGTCCAGGAGCGTGGCCGCGGCGCGCTCGAGCGCCTGGGCGGCCTCGCCGAGGGCGCGGACCTCGGTGCCGAGCCCGGGGGCCCAGGAGTTGCGCTCCACGAACGTCTTGAGCTCGCCGAGGAACCGCTTGAAGTTCTCGCCGCCGTGCGCGGTGATCTTCCGCACCACCAGGTCGAGCGCCTGGATGTGGTTGGTGCCCTCGTAGATCGAGAAGATCTTGGCGTCCCGGCAGTACTGCTCGACGGGATGGTCCGAGACGTACCCCGCGCCGCCGTAGGTCTGGATCGCGAGCTCGCTGATGCGGAACGCCTGGTCGGAGCAGTACGCCTTCACGACCGGCGTCAGGAGATCGACCTGCCCCTGGTGGTAGACGGCCTTGGCGTCGTCCTTGCCGGCGAGCGCCTCGGCGAGGTCGTAGTGCAGCGCCACCTTGAGGGCGAGGGTGCGCATCCCTTCCACCTTGGCCTTCATCTCGAGCAGCATCCGGCGCACGTCGGCGTGCTCGATGATCGGCACGCGCGGCGCGTTCGGGTCCTTGAAGTTCTTGACCGCCGAGCCCTGCAGGCGGTCGCGCGCGTAGGCGAGGGCGTTCAGGTAGGCCGTCGAGGCGACCGAGATGCCCTGCACGCCGACCGCGATGCGGGCGCCGTTCATCATGCGAAACATCTGGCGCATGCCGTAGTTGGGCTTGCCGCCGACCAGGATGCCGCGGCAGCCGTCGTTCTCGCCGAAGTTGAGGACCGCCGTCGCCGAGGCGCGGATGCCGAGCTTGTGCTCGATCGCGCCGGTCACGACGTCGTTCGGCTTCCCGAGCGAGCCGTCCTCCTCGACCCAGATCTTCGGGACGATGAAGAGCGACAGGCCTTTGGTGCCGGGGGGCGCGCCCTCGATGCGCGCCAGGACGAGGTGGACGATGTTCTCGGTGAGGTCGTGGTCGCCGGCGGAGATCCAGCACTTGGTGCCGGAGATCTCGTAGACGTCGCCCTCGAGGTGGGTGGCGCGCGTGCGGGTGGCGCCGACGTCGGAGCCGGCGTGCGGCTCGGAGAGGCACATGGTACCCGAGAAGCGGCCCGAGATCATCGCGGGGATGAAGCGCTCGCGCTGCTCGGGCTTGCCGAACGCCGCGATGACGTCGAGGGCGCCGTGGGTAAGGCCCGAGTACATGCTGAACGCGGTGTTGGCGCCGCTCCGGATCTCCTGGAGGATGCTCCCGATCGTCATCGGGCCGCCGAATCCACCGTGCTCCTGGTCGATGGGGAAGGCCATGAAGCCGAGCTCGAAGAGCTTCTGCCACGCCTCCTTGAATCCCGGCGGCGTGACGGTGCGGCCGTCCTCGAGGCGGCAGCCGACCTTGTCGGCCGGGCCGTTCAGGGGTCCGGTGATCTCGGTGGCATAGCGCACGCACTGGTCGATGATCGCGTCGCACTCCGCGCGCGAGAGGTGCGCGAAGCGCTCGTGCTCGAAGAGCTGCTCGACGTGCAGGTGCTCGTAGAGGGTGAATCGGATGGCGCGCAGGTCGATCTTGTAGTGATTCTGGCCGGCGTTGGACATCGGCACCTCCTGGGGCTCCGCACGCTGCCTCAATTCCCTGGGAAGTCAAGGAAATGCTTGATTGGTCGCGGGGTTGCGGGTGACGCACCGCCCCATGGGAGCGGTTGCGCGAGGCGGCCGGTCGGGGCACATAGACGGCTTGGAGCGAACGATGAGCCTCGGAGCATGCGCGGCCGCGCTGCTCGCCGCGGTCGCGGGGAGCGGCGTCGCGGCTGCGCCCGCGACGGCCGACACGTCGCTGCGCTTCCTGCGCGACGGCCGCGAGGTGAAGCGCCTCGACCTCGCGGCGCTCGAGGCCGCCTGCGCGGCCGAGACCGTCCGGATCGACGATCCCTACTACGAGCGACCGAAGTCCTTCCGCGCCTTCCCCCTCGCGCAGGTCCTGGCGCTCGGCTTCGGCGAGGTCCGGCCGGCGGCGGGCGAGAGCTGGTTCTTCCGGGCGCGCGACGGCTACGTGAAGCCGGCCTCGCCGGCGCGGATCGCCGAGGGCGGTGCCTACCTCGCCTTCGCGGACGTGACCGCGGGTGACGGCGCCGCCGCGGGATGGGAGCCCATCGACCGCGCCCGCGTCGACCCCGGCCCGTACTACCTGGTGTGGGTGCGCCCCCACCAGCGCGACGTGCACCGCTATCCCTGGCCCTATCAGCTCACCGCCATCGAGATCGCCGCCTTCGCCGACGAGTACCCGCACACCATTCCGCCCGGCGCGGCGGTGGACGGGCCGGCGGGCGCGGGCTTCGCCATCTTTCGTGACGAGTGCATCTCGTGCCACGCCATCAACGGCGAGGGCGGCACGGTCGGTCCCGACCTGAACGTGCCGCAGAGCATCGTCGAGTACCGGCCGGTCGAGCAGATCAAGGCCTACATCCGCGACCCGGCGTCGTTCCGCTACAGCGCGATGCCGGCGCACCCGCACCTTTCCGACGCGCAGCTCGACGCCCTGATCGCCTACTTCCGGGCGATGCGCGGCGCGAAGCACGATCCGGGACGGCGGTCGTGAGCGCGACCTACGGTACGCTGCTGCGCCTCGAGACGCGCGCGGTCGCGACCGTCTACGGCCCGTTCGACGTGCACCGGTTCCGGAACGCCGCCACCGGCGGCGACGTGCTCGCGGTGGCGCGCGGCGCGGTGACGGCGCCCGCGCCGCTGCTCGCGCGCGTGCACTCGTCGTGCGTGACGAGCGAGGTCTACGGGAGCTGCGACTGCGACTGCGTCGAGCAGCTCGACGCCGCGCTCGGCGCGATCGCGGAGGCCGGGCGCGGCATCCTCTTCTATCTCATGCAGGAGGGCCGCGGCGCCGGCTTCACCGCCAAGGCCCGCGACCGCATGATGGTGCAGGCGAGCGGCGAGCGGCTGACGACGTTCGAGGCCTACGCTCGGATGGGGCTGGCGCGCGACCACCGCTCCTACGAGGAGGTCGTGTTCGCCCGCCGGCTCCTCGGCGTGGCGGCGCCCCTCACCGTCCTCACCGGCAACCCCGAGAAGGTCGAGGAGCTGGCGCGCGCCGGGGTCGCGATCGCGGGCACGAGCCCGCTGCCGCGCGCCGCCTCGCCCTTCAACCTGCACTACCTGAACGCCAAGGCCCCGGGCGGCGGTGGGGAGCCGGCGGCGCTGCCGGAGCCGGTGACCTACTTCGAGCCGGTCGCGCTTCCCGAGGCGCCGCACCTGCTCGCCACCGCGTCCTACCTGCTGCCCGTGCTCGCGCCCGCCGACGGCGCGCGGCGCGACGCGGCCGGCCCGCCGTGCTGGCTGCGCGTGCACGCCTACTTCGACGTGCCCGCGAACCGCGAGTGCGTCGTGCTGACGTACGGCGCGCGGACCGACGCGGCGCCGCTCGTCCGGGTGCAGCACACGCCGCTCCTCGAGCGCCTGCCGCTCGCCGGCGGCGGCGAGCGGCAGCGCCTCTGGTACGCGACGGTGCGCGCCGTCGTCCGGCAGGGGGCGGGCGTGGCGATCGTCGAGAGCGCGGAGGGCGCCGAGCACGGCGGCGGTACGGTCGACCCGACGACGAGCCGCCTCCTGGCGCGCCACCTGCCGGCGGCACGGGCCCGCCTCGTCCTCGACGGTCCCGGCGAGTCGGCCGCCGACCGCGTGCTCGCCGCCGCGCTTCGCGCCGCGGGCGTGCGCCTGGAGCGCCCGCTCGTGCTGCGGGGCGCCGCCGCGGAGACGCCGCCGGGCGGGGACGGCGGCCCGGACAGGTGACGCGCGCGGACGACGCCTGGCGGGCGGGGCATCGGCTGCTCGCGGCGCGCGTCGCGGCGTTGCCGGAGCTGCTCGCGCGCGTGCTGGCGGAGGCGCCGCCGCGCTCGCGCCTCGAGACGGCGGCGGTCGCGGGGATCGTGGTCACCGGCGTCGGCAGCTCGGCGGCGCACGCGCGCCTGCTCGCCTGGCTGCTCGTCGAGCACGCGGGTCTCCGGGCGCGCTTCCGGCCGCTCGGCGACTTCGTCGGTGGCGGCGCGGCGCGGGACGACGAGGCCCTGATCGTGGTCTCGCAGGGCCTCTCGCCGAACGCCCGCCTGGCGCTCGCCGAGCCCGGGCGCTGGCGCCACGTCGCCCTCGTCACCGCCAGCGGGCCGCCGGCGGCTCGTGCCGCCGACGATCCCCGCGCCGCCGAGAAGCGCCGTCTCGTCGCCGATCTCCGGGCGCGGGGCGTCGAGGTGCACGGGCTCGGCGCCGGCGAGGACGAGTACGGGACGCTGGTGCGCGTGGTCGGGCCGATGGCGGGCTACCTCTGCGTGCTGCGTCTGGCGGCCGGGCTCGCGGCCGCGGCGGGGGGCTCGCCCCCGTACCGGGCGGATGACCTGGCGCGAGTGCCGAACGCGGTCGCCGCCGCCGGCGCGCGCGTTCGCGCCCTCGACCTCGGCGATCCGGGCGCCCTCCTCGGCGGGCGGCTCGCGTTCCTCGCGCGCGGCTCGTACGCCGAGCTCGTCGACAACCTCCGCTACAAGGTCCTCGAGGGCATGCTGCGGCCGCTGCCGCCGGTGTGGGATCTGCTGCATCTCGCGCACGGTCCCCTGCAGGAGCTCGCCGGCCACGCGACGACCCTCCTCGCCCTCACCCGGAGCGGCGACGCCGCCGCGGCCGACCTGCTCGCCCGCGCCGTCGCGGTCCTCGAGCCCGACGGTCACCGCGTGCTGCCGCTCGCGGCCGAGCTGCCGGGCTCGCTCGCCCTCTTCGAGCACGAGGCGGCGATGAACGAGCTCATGCTGCGCTTCGTCGCCGCGCGTGGGATCGACCAGGTCGACTGGCCGGGGCGCGGCCGCGAGGCGGCGCTCTACGACCTCGGCCGGATGGCGGCGGCGTCGTCCGGCGGCGACGGCGAGAAGCACGGCGACCGATCGAGCCGCGCGGCCCGCTCGCTCGCCGCGCTCACCTGGCCGGAGGTCGAGCGCGCGTGCGCC
>Ga0299906_10004099_pt1 | contig 11960 bp, 10 predicted proteins | sample RVTome_14_FD_200259 | JGI IMG/M metagenome (GOLD analysis project Ga0299906, IMG submission 200259) | Soil microbial communities from uranium-contaminated site in the Upper Colorado River Basin, Wyoming, United States - RVT145D125 (version 2) ...
GAACGTGGTCGGCACTCCCGCCTCGGTGAAGAACCGGTCGGCCTCACCCTTGGCATCGAAGTGGGGGACCTTGTAGCGCTCCATCAGCGTGGGCATGCGATCGTCGTCGAGCGGGACCCAGCGCCGCGTATCCTCCAGCGTCGACCAGATGGCGTGGCGGACGCCGGCTTGCTTCGCCGCCATGGCGAGGTTCTTGGCCTGCTCGAGCTCCTTCTCGGGCGAGAAGTGCTCCCAGAAGTTGGTGACGCAGAACGCGCCGTGGCATCCGTCGAAGGCCGCCGTCAGGCTGGCGACGTCGTCCAGGTCCGCCTGCACTACCTCCGCACCCTGATCGGCCAGCGCCCGCGCCTTCTCGGACTTTGGGTTGCGGGTGATCGCTCGAACGCGGAACTCCGAGTCGGGATCGTTCAGGATCGCGTGCGCGAGCCCGCCCCCCTGCGCACCCGTGGCTCCAATCACCGCGAGGGTCTTCTCGGTCGCCATGCTGCTCTCACTCCATAATAGTTGACTGATCAAGAATCTTGAAGATTACGAAGGTGCGGTAAGGTGGGCAACGGAGGCGGATGGTGTCGAAGTGGGGGCCGCCTAGGAGCCCGACACGATCCGGCCGCCCGGGGGGAGGCCGCTCGGCACACGCCCCGGCTCGGTGCGGTCGAATCGCTCGTCCGTCAGCGCGTGCAGGAACGCGACGATGTCCTCCATCTGCTGTGGAGTCATGTCGTCCACCCGTCGGAAATCCCGTGACACCGAAGGTCCATCGCCCCGGTCCCCGCGACGTCGGCCACCCGACGCCACGTTCGGATTCTCCGAGCGTCCCTTGTCGTAGAACTCGAGCACGTCCTCGAGCGTGGGGAGCGTTCCGTTGTGCATGTAGGGCGCGGTGAGCGCCACGTTCCGTAGCGTCGGCGTCCTGAACCGGAACCGCCCATCGCTCGTGTCGGGCTCGGCCAGGAATGGGTGCTCCATGACGCCCTCGGCGTGGAGCCGATAGTCCGAGAACATGGGACCGTCGTGGCATCGATCGCACCCGACATCGTCGAATGCCTCCATGCCCCGGATCTCCTGTGGCGTCAGCGCCGAGACCTCCCCTCGCCGGAACCGGTCCACGGGGCTGTCCACCGCGATCAGGCTGCGCTGGAAGGCCGCCAACGCCGCCGCGAGGGTCTCGGCCTCGATCCGTCCGGCGTCGAACGCGCCGTCGAAGAGTCGGACGTACTCGGGGATCGAACGCAGGCGTGCCAGCACGCTGTCGACCGCGACGTCCTCGCCGTAGGTGGTGCCGCGCATCTCCTCGAACGCCTTGATCGGCTCGAGAGCCTGCTCCTCCAGGCTCCTCGCGCGACTGTCCCAGAACATCGGGGCCGAGGCCTGATCGAGTCGCTGCGGGGCGCGATCTGGACCCCGGCCGCGCCGTCGGCGCGAAAGACCGTTGTACACGGTGTTGAGCACGGTATGCGCGTTCCGCTTCACCACCGGGACCTGCCCGCCCGAAGCGTCCATGCGATCCGGACCCAGGCCGACCGCCTGAGGGCCGAGGGAAAGGTCACGACCGTCCGCGTACGCGAAGCTCGGGTGGTGGCAGGTCACGCACGCGACGTCCTCCTCGCCGGACAGGATGGGATCCCAGAACAGGAGCCGCCCCAGCTCGACCTGAGCGGCGGACGGTGCCTGGACATCCGGCAACTGGGCAGCGGTGGGGGCCGGCGCGACCAGCGCGACTAGAAGGAAGAGCACGGCCATTCGTGCAAGCAGGTTCATCACCACCGATCTCCTCGTGGTACGCCAAAAAAAGCAGCTGACAGATACCCTGTCGACGCGGTCACCGCCCGGAACGTTAGCTCCGTGGCTGGACGATCCTCTCGAGACCCGCGTGATGACCAGACCGGTCCCCGTCACCCACCCCCGAAGCTGAACGAGGCGGTGACGCCGAAGACCTCCTCGTCGGGAATGGAGCCCACGAAGGCGTCGTCCACCCGACGTTGGATCAGGACGATCGGGCTGATCGTCACCGCTCCCAGCGGAATACCGAGGGACGCATACACGTCGAAGTAGCTGATGCCCGACTCCGTCGTATAGTACTCGGCGTTGTAGTCCGCATCGGCGCCGAGGGTGAGCAGCGCTCCATTCTCGGCGAGCGGCATCCCATGGGAAATCGAGGCGGTGACACGCGTACCGTCGCCGAGGTCGAAGTCGTGGGCCACGGCCAGAACGGGGTTCAGCGGCGCGGTGAAGACCAGGCCGGCGTAGAGCTCGGGGGTCGACTCCCATCCGGACGCGAGCTTGAAGCTGTAGAACGCACCACCGAAGTAGACGCCGACGCCATCGTTCAGCTGGGTGTAGTAGTCGGCGTACACGTCCGCCTCGGTCACGTCACTGGCTTCGAAGTCGTACACGCCGAAGCCGTTGATCGTGAACGAGCCAACCGCGGCGGTCACCTGCGCTTGCTGCACCTGCTCGGCTGCGAAGGGGATACCCGCGAAGAGGTACCTCGAGCGGAACGGGAGCTCGACGGACCAGATGACGGGGCTCTGGGCCGAGGCGAGAACGGGGGCGATCAGCGCAAGGAGCGCGAGAGCAGTGAACGAGCGGCGCATATTGGCCTCCGCTGAGGATGGGCACGTCGCGATATCGGTGGGTTACTCGCACCAGTATGCTATCACGTGACTGGATCGTCCATGGAAACGTCGTCGTCGACTATGCCCAACACCTTCCGCCTCCTCGCCCGCGCCTTCCGGTTCGCCCCTCTGACCAGCTCGATCGTCCTGGTCTACCTGTTCGTCTTCACCGGTATCGCGATGGGCCAGCCGGTCTTCCAATACTTCTGGTTCTGGCTGAACCTGCCCGCCTACTTCCTCCTGCCGGCGAGCGTGGACATCGGAGCGGTCCTGGGGATCTGGGGGGCGCCGCTCGTCACCATCCTGCTGTTCGCGCTGCCGGAGATGCTGGTGAAGGTGCTGGACCGGCGGAGACCCCCGCGTGCTCGTTGATCTCGACCCGGCGGAAGACGAGCGCGAGCGCCCACGTCGCACCCGGGAAGGTGATCGCCCACGCGGCCGCGGGCCTTCACCGCCCCATTCGCGTCATCGGATCGAACAGCCCGTACGAGCCCATCCTCATCGGATCGCCCCCGAAGAAGACTCGGGCTCCGAGCGTCAACGCCGCGAACCGGCGATCGCCGAGGATGTCCAGCGCCGACAACCCGCCGCGCTCTCCGACCACGGAGAACCACTGGCCTTCGACGAAGGGTCGGACGGACACGAAGCCTTGCGTGGCGGTGAAGCCGTAGCCCACCGAGAGGATGGACCACGCCGTGGCGCCGATCGCTTCGGCGTCGTGGTCATATCGGAAGAACGCGTTTCCGGCGTCACCCTCGCGAGGGTATTCCGGGCGCGTGGCCCGCTCGAAGCGCAGGTAGGGTGCGTGTCGTGACTGCTGCCACGATGCTTCGGCCAGGAAGGACCAGTAGCCCTCGTCGTGGTCGGGGTCGCTCCGGGAGAATTCGACGAGCCCGTACACGTGCTGGCCGCCCGACAGCGGCGAATCGAGGCGGATGGAGGTGTTGAAGAGGTCCGTCGATCCCGCCTCGGCCTCTCCCTCGCCCTCGTCGTGCTGCTCCTCCGCGACCCGGGCGAACGACGCACCGACCTCCCACGCGGCCTGACCCATCTGCACCGCCCCGAAGCGACGGGTCGCCCGGGCGGACCAGGAGTCGCCGAACGAATCGACGTTGCTGAAGTCGTAGGGCCCCTCCGGCTCCGAGCCCCCGAACACGCCGACCTCGAGGCTCCACGGCCCCCCCGCCCATCCCGCGTTCACCGTGAATCGCTCGAGGATCTGCGAGAGGTGGTGGTTGGTCGGATACTTGACGGAAGGCCTCGCCATGGGATCGTCCGTCCCGAAGGGCGCGAAGCCCTTTCCACCCGAGATCGCGACGGACCCGACGGGCGTGTCCCAGAAGTTGACCGACACCATCGCTTCGTGGAGAAGCGTGTGCGGATGGCGCGCATCGATGAAGCCCTCGCCCCATCCTCCGAAGGTGAGCTCGCCGTCCTCCTGCGGCAGGCCCTCGAAGTTCGGGGTGACGCGCAGCACGAACCGCCTCGACGGGCTCTCAAAGTTCACCATAGCGGCGGGTTGGGTCAGGTAGAAGCCGCGGTCGTCGAGCGGGCTCTGCGCGGCCGCGAACCCGAACGTGCCGATGGGAAACGCCTGCGCCATCCCGACGATGCGCGCGCCGTTGGCGAGCTCGAGCGAGTACATCCGATGCTGTGCGGGGCTGTCCATTCCAGCGCCCATGTGCATGTGCTGAGTCGTGTCTGCCTGGAACGCCAAGGGCGCCAGGACGACAGCGGTGAGGAGATTCACGGAATCCTCCGAAAGCCGACGTCTTGATGACTCCAGCCGTACGACGGGGCGCCGTACGACGGGAGCGAAGAGAGAGCGAGTGACGTCAGCTCTGTCGGGGAGGCGGCGATTCCGTCGGGGGGAGCTCCGACTCGATCGAGCCGGTCAGGTGGCGCAGGGGAAACGAGCTGCCGCCCACCCACTGCGAGGGGCCCGCGGTGGACGGGGCCACGGCCACCACGCCGCAGTCCATGAGGGCGCTGCATTCGTGGCGGTCCTGCTCCGTATCGGGATCGGAGCCGTGGCCCATCGCCGCGTGATCCGATGCCGGAGCGTTCGCGGCGTGAGAATCCGTCGACGCCGTCACGGCACGATGTCCGCACAATGCGCTGGCCTCATGACTGAGCGTCATGGCCAGGAGCAGACAGGTGGCGAGGACCGGTTTCATGAGGAGGAAGAAAACGTGGGCGGGGCGGATTGGGAATGACGGGGTGAGGGTGGCCGGGGGAGCGCCTCACGGTTCCAGACGCGGTGCGAGGGCCGGTCTGCCGCGGTAGGTTGCCCTTTCGTGCATCGAGGGCTCGACCACATGCAAGGATCTCGTCTTGGACCTCGGACTGAGCGGTAGAAGCTGCGTCGTCATCGGAGGGAGCCGCGGCATCGGACGCTCCATCGCGCTCGGTCTCGCCGCGGAAGGTGCGAACGTTGCCATTTGTGCCCGGAACGAAAAGCCTCTTCGCGCTGCCGAGTCCGAGATCTCAGAACGTGGCGTCCAGGCATATGCGCACTCTTGCGACGTTGCCGATCCGGCGGCGCTCACGAGCTTCCTCGACGACGCCCGTAGTGCGCTGGGCAGCGTCGACGTGCTGGTCCACAACGCTTCCGCGCTCGCCGTCGGCCCGGACCTGTCGGATTGGGAGGCGAGCCTGCAGGTCGACCTGATGGCGGGCGTCCGCGCCGCCGAGCACGTCATCCCGTGGATGGAGGAGGCGGGTGGCGGGTCGATCCTCTTCGTGGCCTCCACGTCCGGGCTGGAGGCGGATCCGGGCCGGTCCTTCGGCTACACCGCCGCCAAGGCCGCGCTGATCGCCCACGCGAAGAAGCTAGCCGTGATGCACGGTGCGCGAGGGATCCGCGCGAACGCCATCGCCCCCGGCTCGATCGACTTCCCGGGCGGGATCTGGGCCAAGGTCAAGGAGCACCAGCCCGACTTTTACGAGAGCGTGCGCGCGGGCATCCCCTGGGGCCGCTTCGGCACGCCGGAAGAGGTCGCCGACGTCGCCGTGTTCCTCGTCTCCGCCAGGGCGGCGTGGGTCGCCGGCGAGTGCCTGTCGGTCGACGGGGCCCAGCACCGCGGGATGCGCTGAGGTGATCGAGCGCAGGGGCTTCATCGCCGTCTCCACGGCCGCGATCTTCGGCTACCGGCTACAGCATGCCAACCGGATTGGAGAGCCAGCCGACATGTACGGACTCATCGGGAAGATCGTGGCGATCCAGGGGCGACGGCAGGAGCTGGCGGAGATCCTCCTCGAGGGCATCGGTGGCATGCCGGGCTGCCTGAGCTACGTGGTCGCGAACGATCCCGAGGACGAGGATGCCTTGTGGGTCACCGAGGTGTGGGACGCGGAGACGAGCCACCAGGCTTCCCTGGGCCTCCCGTCCGTCCAGGAAGCGATCCGACAGGGACGCCCCCTGATCGCCGGCTTCGGGGAGCGTTTCGTGACGACGCCGCTGGGCGGCCACGGGTTGGCGGAGGGGTAAGGGGGAGGGGAACCCAGTAGAGCAGCCCGGACGTTCGTTCCTGGAGCTCGCCGCCATGTCTCAGCACTCGGGGCCTCCGAGCGGCCACCGTCGCGTAGCGGGCGGTACTGCCCAACCGAGCGGACACGGTCGCAGAGCGGAGGCGGGAGCGCCCCTTCCAGGAGCCATAGATGGGGCGCCGCGGAGTGGAGAAGCGGGCGCGAGCAACGCGAAGCGCCCCATCTCCGAGCGAGCCCCCGAATTGAGAGACCCCGGGAGAGGCGAGCGTGCTCCGGGAAGGGGCGCTCTCGCCTCCGCGATTAGGGACGAGGGGTCAGCGAGTGAAATACCACAACCCCCCACGCCCGCCCCCGAGCAGCACGTCGTAGTCCCCGTCGCCATTCAGATCGATGAACGCCGGCGCCGCGAACCCGAAGTCGTCGATCTCGAGCCTCCCGTCCTCCACGAGCTCTGGTGCCGTAGCGGACCCCACGTTGCGGAACACGAAGATCCCGTCGGACTCCGAGCCGACGATCAGATCGAGATCGCCGTCCCCGTCGATATCGTGTAGCACCGGAACGCTTCGCCGCCCCACGTTGATTCCTCCGTATTCGTCGCTCACCAGCGTGAGCTCGGGCCGGGTGGGGCTGCCGGTGTTCTCGTAGAAGTTGATCGTGCCCGAGCTTTCCCCGATGAAGAGGTCGAGGTCGCCGTCTCCGTCGATATCGCCCAGCGTGGGGGTGGCGTTGCGCCCTCGCGTCAGCGTCACGAAAGCCGAATCGACGAGCTCGAGCCTGATCGAGCCATCCGTCGCGGTGTTGCGATAGAGGCGCAGCTCGTCGTCCCAGGTGCCGAGGATCGCGTCGGCGTGCCCGTCACCGTCCAGGTCGCCGAAGGCGGGCACCATGTGGTAGCCCCCTCCGACGTCGAGCGCGCCGTCGAGCCGAAAACGGGGTTCGGTGGCGGTGCCCACGTTCAGGAGCCGATACAGCCTCCCGTTCTGCGTGTCGTCCTGCTCGATCTTGTTGCCGACCACCACGTCGGGCAGGCCGTCGCCGTTCAGGTCGACGACGACCGGAATGCTCTCCGCCCCGAAGTCGAGCGTCGAGAGGAAGCGCGATGTCCGGTGCGTGAACTCGCCTCGGGCCGTCTGCTCGAGGTAGTGGAAGTTGTCGACCGTCGTCGAATTCGGGTTGTAGGCGCCCCCCAGCACACCGACCAGGAGATCCAGGTCGCCGTCCCCGTCGACGTCACCGAGCGTCGGGGCGTTGTAGCCGCTCGTCCGTAGCGGCGCGTCGATTGGGAAGGGTCGAGGCGCTCCGCTGAGCCGAGGGCCTCGGCACGTGCCCGTGTTCTCGATGAAGAGCACGCCGGGCTCGAAGTAGTCGCCCCAGAAGAGATCCTCGTCGCCGTCGCCGTCGACGTCACCCAGAGCCATGGTGTTGGCGCCGTGCTTGCTGCCGATCTGGGCGACGATCTCGATGTTCTCGAACGCATCGGTGACATGGCGGAAGCGCGGCACACCGGCTGCGTCCGTCCCGGTCTCCTCGTAACGGGTCACCGTGCCCACGAGCCGCCCGATGAGCAGGTCGATCTGCCCGTTGCAGTCGATGTCGGCCGCGTTCGGAATGTTCTGGCGATCCGAGAAGATGGGGGTTCCGTCGACGGCCTTCAGCGTGTCGGCTGCTTCGACGAACCGTGCCGCCTGCGGCGTGCCCTCGTTGCGGTAGTAACGGATGTAGCTGAACGGCCGCTCGGCGAGGAGATCGTAGCCTCCGTCATCGTCGAGGTCCACGAACCGGTACCACTCGCCGATGTCGAGGTCCTGGTATCGGTCGGTGCGCCACTCATATCCCGGCGTGGCGCCCTCGACGTGCTCGAAGAACATGACGCTTCCCGACGCTTCCTGGACGAAGAGATCGGCGTCGCCGTCCCCGTCGATGTCGACGAGCTGTGGGCGCGGGATGTTGAAGCCGCCCAGGAAGGGCTGCTCGAACGGAACGCCCGCTTCGTCCTCCACGGGAATCGTCGCGATGTGCCGCACATAGGCTCCATCGTCTCCCGAAGCGCCGCCGCCCGCATTGGCCCCGGTGCCCGCCGTCGTCGCGCACGCGGCTGCGGCGGCCGCGCACGCGACCGCCGCCATGAAAGGAGGGCGGCGCCCCACCGCAGACGCTGCGCGCTCCATCCTTTACGCGTCGGCTACTGCGAGATCGTTCGTGGGCGGTACCGGACCACGAAGAGCCCCTCGCTCCCGCTGGTCACGACCACGATGCCGCTCTCGAAGTACGGATAGTTCGACCACGATCCGGTCATCGAGGCGTCGTCGCCCCCGTACGGCACGGTATCGAAGTGGCCGAGTGGCACGGGGTTCTCCGGATCGGAGACGTCGAGCACGCGCAGCCCCGCCTTGTAGTTGGACTGGTACATGATGTTGCCGAGCACGTAGAGGTTGTGGTCGGTCACCCTGGTGTCGGCGAGATACTCCCGCGCGAGCACCGGGTCGTCGAGGTCGGCGAGGTCCCAGATGAGCGTGCGCGTATTCGTGACGTTGCCGCCCGTCTCGTCGAGCTCGTCACCCATGAAGAAGTAGGCGTGATCCTCCGACAGCCATCCCTGGTGCGAGTATCCGACGTTCGGGTACGAGGCCATCGCTACGGCCTCCGGGCTCTCCTTGTCGGTCACGTCCGCGATCGACAGAGCCGTCTCGTTCGAGCCGAAGCAGATCTCGCGGCCCTGGTAGGCCTCGTCCGGACCGTGGTAGACCACGCACTGGGCGTCGTGCGAGTAGCCCGTGCGTTGGCGGCCGGTCGTCATGTCCTGGAAGCATCCCGCGAAGGTCGGGTTCGTCGGGTTCTGGATGTTGATCATGTGGAGCCCGCCGCCACAGGTCTCTCCGCCTCCGCTGCTGCCGACGGAGTATGCGAACCCCGTTTCCTCGTTGATCACGATGTTGTGCGCGCTCGCGATGCGGTCGTAGCGCGCGTCGGCGTCGAAGGTCTGCGGGCTCGATCCGTCGGCTTCGCGCAGCCGCGTCAGGTCGAAGACCTGCATGCCGTGCTCCCCGGCACCGTCGGAGACTACGAAAGCGTGGTCCTCGTACACCTTCATGTCGCGCCACGTCGAGGCGTTCGCCCCTTCGGGCATCGGCAGGCGACCCAGATACCTGGGATTGCCGGCGTCGCTGACGTCCACGAACGCCGTCTGGTCCGACATGCCTACGAGAGCGATCTCACGACCCGTCTCGGGGTCGGTCCAGCCCCACACGTCGTTGGTCACCACACCGCGGTTTGCGCCCATGGCCGCCACGGGCAGGAAAGAGACGAGATCCACCGACTCGCACTCGAAGTGCGACGCCACCCCTTCATCGGAGCAGCCGACCTCCTCTCCCGTGATCGCCTCGATGCCGAGCACCTCGCCCGTGATGCGGCTCGTCGCCGCCCAGCCGTCCGTGCCGCGCTCGAGGATCCACGCCGCGCCGGCTCCGCGGTCGGCCCCCAGCGCCGCGCCCACGGCGATGTCGCCATCCATGGCCACGGTGGTCGCGAAGAAAGAACGGCCTGGCTCGTCCACGCCGACCTGGCTCGCAGAGGTCCACTCGTACGTTTCCGGGTCGAGCGTGTAGGCGAAGGCGCGTCCCTGGCCCCGTCCCGCCCCCGCGGCTCCGATGATGGCGGTCCGTCCGTCGAACGAGATCGACTGCCCGAAGGCCGTGCCCCCGGTCGTCTCGAAGGGCGTCAGCAGCGTGGCGAGCTCCCAGCCGGCTTGACCGGCGCCGTACATGAGGACGGAGCCGGTTCCCCCGAAGAATCCCGGGGCGCCGATGAGCGCGATGTCGCCGACCATGGTGACGTCGACCCCGAACGCGGTCTGCTGGTCGAGCGCGGGCGCCTGGAGCTGGCCCTGGGCCTGCCAGTCGTCGCTCGCGGCGTCGTAGACGAATGCGTAGACCGCACCCTGGCCGCCGCCGGCCGCGGCCGCCGAGATCAGCATGCGCCCACCGTCGAGCGCGATGTCACTCCCGAAGCGGTCGCCGGCCGCCAGACCTTCGGGGGCGAGCTTGGAGTGCTGGACCCAGCCGTCGCCCTGGCGGCGGAACGTGTACGCCGCACCGCGCGCGCCGTTGTGGGCGATGGTGCCGACCGCGATCCAGTCTCCGTCGATCGCGAGGCCGCTACCGAGACTGTCGGCCGGGCTGCGATCCGACGTCTCGAGACGACCCGATTCGGTCCAGTCGCCTCCCTGGTTCCGATAGATGTATACCGCACCCGTTCCGCCGTCGGCGCGCGTGGCGGAGACGAGGAGCACGTCGTCGAGTAGCGCCAGGCGGATTCCGAACCGGTTGCCCGCCTCGCCGCCCGACGGCTCCAGCCTCTGGGATGCCGTCCAGCTTCCCGTCGCGTCGCGCTCGAACACGTACACGACGCCCGAGCGCAGCTCGTATAAGGGCTCTCCCACGAAGACCTCGCCGTCACCCACGGTGATCGAGTTGCCGAACGACTGCGCGCTCAGGGGCGCCCAGGCCCCGCCCGCCCATGCGATCATCGCGATCGTCACATGCATCCGCTTCATCTACTGCCTCTCTCTGCTGGGGTCCTGAGACGTCGCTTCGGGTGCCTCATACCTCTGTAACCACGAGGTCGAACCCCGTGATACGCGGCGACGGGCCGACTGTTTCCCGGGCGATGGCGCGGTCGCGCCTTAGCGAGGCATCCGGGGCCTAGCGGTTGAAGTACGTGTACAGCATGAAGATCACGGCCGCGGCCACGAGCGCCGTGATCGTGATCTTCACCCAACTCCACGGGCGCTGTCCCTGCACCTCGCCCGTGCGCGCGTTGACCAGAAAACGGTAGATCTCGTCCCTGAATCGATAGGAGCAGATCCACATCGGCAGGAGCACGTGCTTGAACGTGATGTCGGCGTGGGTGGTGTCGAGCGTGTGGATGCGCTGATGATCACCCCCGATGTCGCGCGCGACGTCGTTGCGGATGACCTCCTCCATGCGCTCCCGGGCGCGCGCCCACCCCGCGCGGACGTCGATCTGATAGCGCTCGGCGGTGAACCCCGAGAGGTATTCGTCGGCGTATGTGACCAGGCCGTCGAGGTCCCAGGGCTCGAGCGCTTCGGCCAGGTCGCGCGGCAGGGAGTTCGAGCCGACGACCAGCATGTCGTCGAAGTCGCGACTCACCGTGCCTCCCGCGGGGCGCCACCGGATCTCGATGTCCTGATACCGCTCGGTCACCCGCTTTCCGTCCCGCGTGACGGTCCGGGTCCTCGTGACCGTGTAGTTGTCGCCCCGCTGCCCCGTGTAGCGGCTGACCGTATCGGCGTCGTACGTCCAGTACGGAGCGTACAGACCCTGCAGGCGTCCGTCGACGTGGGCCAGCTTCTTCAGCGCGTCGGGCGCGAACCAGAGCTTCTTGATCCACTCCCTGAAGAGCAGGGTCGCCGCGTCCCGTTCGATGCGGAACGAAAGGAGCGCCTGCGGCTTGATGAGCCGCTGCGAGGTCTCGCGCGCGACGATGCTCGAGCCGCAGTACGGGCAGGGAAACGCCTCGTGCGAGGGGGACGGCTCCACGAGCGCGGCGCACGAAGAGCAACGCACCGACGTGACCTCCTCGTTCTCGGCGCCGTCACCGAGAAGCGCCGCGGCGTGGTATTGCTGCTCCTCGATGCCCTCCGTGACCGCGGGGATGTGCGTCTCGTTCCCGCAGTACGGACACTTGAGCGTGTCGGTACCCGGCGCGAAGACCACCTTCGCTCCACATCGCTCGCAGGGGAACTGGCGCGTGCCCAGGCTCGTGGCCATTTACCGATCTCGCCCGATCACCGCCGGTCCTGGTGGAAGCGCCCGCTCCCGATCGTCACGAGGGGGG
>Ga0299906_10004100_pt1 | contig 11960 bp, 8 predicted proteins | sample RVTome_14_FD_200259 | JGI IMG/M metagenome (GOLD analysis project Ga0299906, IMG submission 200259) | Soil microbial communities from uranium-contaminated site in the Upper Colorado River Basin, Wyoming, United States - RVT145D125 (version 2) ...
TCGCCATATTCACATAAGACGCCGGTCGCCCCCTGTTTGAGAGCATCGCCGATATATTCGTGGCCATCGCCCGTGGTGGTTTTGACGGCCAAAAAAAGCTGGCCGGGTTCGGTCTGGCGCGAGTCGAAAGAAAAACTACTAAACTCCGTGGCCGTGGTCGCGCCATGTAGTGCGCCGCCGGTCGCCTGGAGTAAATCATCGAGGTAAATCATCGTTCTAACCTTCCGTTTGCCCACTCTGGGAGGGCGTGCTTTCCAATAGAACTGCTGGCTAAACGGGTAACTTCTCAATAAGGTGGGGGTACCCTTGTGGTCGCTCCAGGGGGCAGGCGCAAGGCCGTGCCCCTCCCCCGAATTATTGCGAAGATACCTAAACGGCTTCAAATTGTACCACAAGTTGGGGGAAGCTGACCAATCACCAGTCGGGCGCAGTTGACAATTCGCGCCGAAAAACTGATAATGGGGCATCACCCATCAGCGCAAAGGAGCCTATCTTGAGCCGCACAATCACCCTGTCACCCATCGCCTTTGTCAAGAGTCCATTTCAAAGCAATACCCCGGCTGCCGAGATACGAACCCGGCCGGCCCAACTGCTGGTCGAGCCGGAATTTGAGCCCGGTCTGATGGGTCTGGAGGCCGGTATGGATATCCTGATTCTGTTCAATTTTCATCAGGTATCAGCGGCAGAGATCGAGCTGCAGCTCCACCCTCATCACGATCCGGCTAACCCTCGCCGGGGTGTGTTTGCGACCCGCAGCCAGTTCCGGCCGAATCGCCTTGCGGCGACGGTGGCCTGTATTCAAGCCATTGAAGGAAACGTTATCACCGTCAGCGGGCTGGATGCGCTCGATGGCGCACCGGTGTTGGATATCAAGCCGTATGCCGCCTATTTCGATGCCGACTTGAAACAGCAGCAGTTGGAGGAACGTAAGGTCAGCACCCTGCAGGAGGCGCGTGAGGCGATTGATGTGATCGATGCGGAGATCATCCGGCTGCTGGGCAATCGAGCCGGTTTTGTGCGGCAGGTGGTCGATTTCAAAGAGACGCCCGAAGATGTCCGGGCCCCGACCCGCTACGCCGAGGTGATGCGCCGCCGGCGCGAAATGGCCGAGGTGGCTGGACTTAATCCTGACGTGATCGAGGCGATGTATAAGCTGTTGGTGGAAAATTTTATTCAAGAGGAAATGGAGATTCTGCGGCAGCGGAATGAATTGACGAGCGAATCGAATTGAGGTATAATGCTTGCTGTTGGTGCCGGTGTGAGGGATTGTGTTTCGCACCGGTTTTACAGTTCAAGATGGTTGGGCCGAAGTGGCGGAACTGGCAGACGCGCTACGTTCAGGGCGTAGTGAGGGTTCCCTCGTGTGGGTTCGACTCCCACCTTCGGCATGTCAAGACTGGCCGCATTCGTCTAGGGGCCCAGGACGCCGCCCTCTCAAGGCGGTAACACGGGTTCGAATCCCGTATGCGGCATGTGTGGTGGCTGTAGCTCAATGGTGGAGCACCTGGTTGTGGCCCAGGAGGCTATGGGTTCGAGCCCCATCAGCCACCCTAGAGTGTGATTGAGAAATCGATCACACTCTTTTGTTTAAGCATCTGTTGAAGCAGCTGAAGCAGACTCCGCCGGGTCCACCTCCTCATTCTCGCCCAGGTAGACATAGGTGTCGTCGAACTGCCAGGTCGGGATCGCCTCCAACTCGACTTCGAGCCTGGGGTTGGTGGGGGCAATCCGCTTGACCAGATGGATATCCACGACGCGGTTATCGTTGATGCCCAGCGCATCCATGATCGCGTCCTGGGTAATCTTCAAGCCACCGTCCAGGTCTCGCCGCAGCGGGGTTTCGAAATAGAAATCCAGGAATAACCCAATCCAGCCAGCAGTGAGGGCCGCAATAAAGGCATCGGTCAATATTTCATCGACCCGAAGATGATGGATCCGGCGCCGGACCTGGCGTTTGAAACTGCTGTGCTCTTTTGATAGGACACGCTTTTTGCCAACCTGGGTATACTGCTGGTTGATACTGGGGGGTAGAGGTAGGGTAAAGCGGACACGTTCGATTTCAGCCACAGTTGACTCCTTGACCATGTCATTGTAGCACACTTGTTCAAGGGCGGCAACCGCTTTTGGTGTGTCCCGATTCAGACCTGTCCCTACGTGACCAATAATCTGAGGCAAATACGATCGCCTTGTGGGGTTGACTTAAAGATAATTTTTAAATTGGGCTAATTATGTGTATAATGATAGAAATGAATATGCCACTATTAAGAACGCACTCTTTACGCGCCAACTCGAAAATGGCTGGTGCCTGGCAGCCCTCATTTATCGTCTGGTTCTCTATCAATAAAAGTGTACGGATGTGACAAGAATAATAGGAGATCAAATCCATGGCCCAATCCTTATTTCAAAAAGTTGAAACCCTGATCAAGGCGAATCTCCATGCGATGGTCGATTCGGCCCTCGATTCAAACTCGATCGCGGTGCTGGATGAATATATTCGCCAGGCCGAGAACAACCTGGATGATTTGGAAGATGCGCTGGTTACGGTAAAAGGTCAGGTCAGAACCTTGCAGCGCAAGTACGAGGCCTTTCGAGCCGAAGCTGAAGCGCTGGATATCGACATCGACCGGCTGCTTAAATTGGGCAAAGAGGATTTGGCCGTGGCGGCCCAGGCTCAATATAATTCCAAAATGGATCTGGCCGAAGAGTACCGGCAGCAGTATGAGCGTCAAAAAACCGAGGCCGATAATCTGGCCGATGCCCGGCTCAAGCTCGAGTCGCGGCTGCGCACCATCAAGCTGGAACGGGAGCACGTGCTGGGCCTGCTCGAACTGGCCAAGACCAAAGAAGTGGCCGCCAAGAGCATGAAATCGCTCGATTCCCTGGAAGGTGTGGGCGACTCTGACATTAGCCGGGTGGCCGATAAGATTCGGGCTCGCCTCGACCGGGCCGACGCCGAGGTCGAAATGCGGACGGGCCGCCTGAGCAACCAGATGGATGAGGTGCTCCAGACCGACCGGCTCAAAGGCCAACTGGAGGACCGTCGCCGCCGGCTGGCCCTCGACGCAGCCGACTCTCAGGAAGCCGCCGACAGCAGCACATAGGCTCTTCCCTTATCATGCTTTGCTAACTGATATCCTGATATCCCATGTCTATCCGTAGAGACCTCGAAAAACGCGCTCAAAAGGCGATTCTCAAATATATTTTTGAGAACCAAAAGAACCACCAACGCGCCGATTGGAATAAGAAAACGACTCTGGAAAAAGCGGTCTTTGGTTATTCCTTTTTTCGGACGAGCAACGCGATCCTGATCGGCTCGATTATTGTCCTGACGGGCTGTGTGACGCTGCTGGCCTTTCCTGCACTGGGCCTGATTGGGGGGCTGTGGCTGGCCGTGGGTGGCTTAGGTGGCCTCATCTTGCTGGCCGTGACCGAGTTGATGTTTCTCGTCCGGAGTCTCCAGGACGAAAAACTTCATGCCAAAGCGGTGGCCGATTTGCTCAAGACGGACCCGGCGGAGCTCGAATTCTCAACCGAAAATCTGCGCGATAAGGATCTGAAAGAGAGGGTCGACAAAGCGCTCGAGTATTGGGCCCTCATCGATGATACCGTCAGCCAGACACCCAAGGGTGTGCTGCGTGACCGGTTAGTCAGGACTACCCAAGAAGTAACTCATTGGCTGCAAGCCGTTTACAACCTGGCCGAACGCGTCGATAAATTCCGCCTGAACAAGATCATTGAACGGGATTTGAAAAGTGTACCCAAGGCCATCCACGATTACGAGCAGAAGCTGGCTCGCGAAAGCAATCCGGACGTCAGCGGGCAGCTCGAAAAAACCATCGCCGATAAGAAACGGCAGTTGCAAACCTTGCAAAACCTGTATAGCAATATGGAAAATGCCGATCTTCAGTTAGACAGCACCATCTCCTCACTTGGCACGATTTACTCGCAATTGTTGTTGGTCGACAGTAAAGACGAAGAGGGGAGTCGTATCAGCCGCTTGCAGGAAGAAATATCGGAGCAGGTCTACCAGTTAGAAGATTTGACCGAAGCGATGGATGACGTGTATCGACGTTCAGCTTAGACGATTTTCCAAAACGCAAATGCATATCGTGGCATTGCTTCGCGGCAATGCCATTGTTTTTCTAAGGATTGACAAGCTCGGCACTTAATGTTATACTCCTCGAACATTTGTTCTTTTTGGCAGTTGAGGGGCTAACATCATCCAGATTAAAAGAGTAAAATACGATGACCGATAAGTTAACCCTCCTGGCAATCTTTGCCCACCCAGATGACAAGGTGGTCAAACTCTTGCGCCAACTCAAACCACAAGTCGTCTTATCGTTTGGGCCGGAAGGCGTATACGGACACTATGACATCTGGCGGTTCATCGTTGGGCCACGGCGGCGGTCCAATTGGCCGCCGAGGCCGAGCGTTGGCCAGAGTTGGGGCCGGCGCATGATGTCGCCAAGTTTTACCATCGAGCCATGCCGCAAGAGTTGGTGCAGCGGATGGAGGCGATCAATGGCCGGAGCTTCGTGCCGATGGATGGTATCCCCTTCTCCTTCCTGGGTTATCCGATGGAGACGATCACCACTGTGATCGATGTTCGCGATTATGCGGAACTCAAGCTGAATGGGATTCGCTGCCATGCCAGCCAATTGAGGCCGGAAAATCCCTATTTACAGCCGGATTTTAAGGTGGTTGATCGGCCCTGGTTTAGCCAGGAGACATTTATTCTGGCAAGACGCCGGCCCGATATCCCGGCCCCGCCTGCGGCCAACGGCAAGGAAGATGATTTTTTCGCCGGACTGCGTTAAGGTTTGAAGGTTTCTTCAGCCTCAGCGTATCATTTTAGAACAGTCGGGGGCTACGTTTATTCCCATCAGATTTTGCTTAATGATATCAATAATCCCAGGTAAACGATTATACCTGTGCCGGTGTAGCTTTTTCATTTCGCCTCTGACCTTAATTCCAAATTTAACTTTTACGAAACGAGTAGGTGGATTATGTAGAATAACTTTTATGTAAAAAAGCTCTTTACAAATTGGCTAATTTCGGGTATAATGATTGCAGCAAGTGCGATACAGCAATCATATTGAGGCCCGGTTGGGCTTTCTTTTTTTTGTTCCCTCGCCCTCTCATCGGCGCTGAGGGAATGCATCTTTGCTCCCCACTCAGTTTAGTCAGGCTTAACATTTTTGTAGTAGATCTTATGGTACAATGATGTACATAAGTAGTGAGGGATAATTTAAATGGTAGATAAAGCAATCTATTTAACCTTAGAAGGCAAAAGAAAATTAGAAGAAGAACTGGATTACCTGGTGACCGTTCGCCGTAAGGAGGTCGCTGCGGAGATCCAATCGGCCAAAGAAGAAGGCGACATCAGCGAAAACTCAGCCTATGACGAGGCCAAACTGGCTCAAGGCTTTGTTGAAGGTCGCATTCAAACGATTGAAGCTCAGCTGCGATATGCTGTTCTCATCGAACAAAATGGTAGTTCCGATGTGGTCCATGTCGGCAGTACCGTCACCGTCCTGGATGAAGGGTTTGGTGAAGAAGAAACTTACTACATCGTCGGGTCGGCTGAAGCTGATCCGCTGGATGGCAAGATTTCCAACGAATCCCCGATTGGTAAAGCCTTGTTAGGCTCCAAGGTGGGTGATAAGGTCTCGGCTCAGACGCCCGACGGCACCATTGTATTTGAGGTTCTGAAGATAGAATAGCTTGCGCCAATGGGCGTCAACGTGCATAATAAGCGGGGCCTCCAGGGGTCCCGCTTTTTGTTTGTAACAATGGCCGGGAACCCTACCAAAAATTGCCAAATTTTTGCGGCTGAGCAAATTTTAGGTTAATGAAGTCGATTATGGTGGAGAATAAAATTCATGGAACAAGATCCGAGCACCTTTCAAGAATTCGGCGAACAGGTCGAGCAGCGCCTGAATAAGCTGGCTCGCTTTGCCGAACGCGATGAATCGCCCTTTCCGGCCCGGGTTATACGCAACCACACGGCAGCCCAGGCCGTCGAGCTGTACGAAGCCGCCACCGCAAAACTGCCCACCGACAGCGAGGAGAAGCCCCAGGTTCCGGTCGAAGTGGCCGGCCGGCTGGTCGCGATTCGGCATATGGGTAAAAGTGCCTTTGCCCATATTCAAGACGGCAGTGGCCGGATTCAGCTCTATTTTCGACAGAACGATTTGGGAAACGACCTTTATCAACAGTTCCTCAAAGATTTTGATATCGGCGATATTTTCGCGGCCCAGGGGTATCTCTTCCGCACTCGCACCGGTGAAGTCACCGTGTATGTCACGGCCTATCAACTGGCGGCCAAGGCCCTGCATCCCCTGCCGGAAAAGTGGCACGGTCTCAAAGATACCGAAACGCGTTATCGGCAGCGCTACCTCGATTTGGCAGCGAACCCGGAAGTACGCGACATCTTCGTCAAGCGCAGCCGGATCGTCACAGCCATGCGCAAATTTCTGGATACAGAGGGTTTTCTGGAAGTCGAGACGCCGGCCCTCCAACCCATTTATGGCGGCGCGATGGCCCGCCCTTTCATCACGCACCATAACACTCTCGATATGGACCTGTTCCTCCGCATTTCGGACGAGCTTTATCTCAAACGGCTGATCGTGGGCGGGCTTGATAAGGTTTACGAAATCGGCAAAGATTTTCGCAACGAGGGCGTCAGCACCAAACACAACCCGGAGTTCACTATGATGGAGTGCTACTGGGCCTACGCCGATTATGAGGATATGATGCGCCTGACCGAAAATATGGTTGCCTTCATGGCCGAAGAAGTGTTAGGGACGACCAAAGTTGTGTTCAACGGTCAGGAGGTCGATTTGACGCCGCCCTGGCAGCGGCTCAACCTGGCCGAAAGTATCGGCGAGCGTACTGAAATCGACATTTTCGGCAGCTATCCCAATGTCAATGCCCTCTGGGAGGAATGCCGCCGTCTCAAGCTGGATGTCTCGCCGCAGCCAACCTGGGGCAAATTGGTCGATGAATTACTGGGTGAGTATGTCCAGCCAACCATCATCAACCCGGCCTTCATCCACACCTTCCCCAGCGATATTTCACCCCTGGCCAAGCCGAGGTCCGATGATCCGCGTGTGGTCGAACGCTTTGAAGCGTTTGTGGCCGGGATGGAAATCGGCAATGCTTACTCAGAGCTAAATGATCCGCTTATCCAGCGCCAGCGCTTTATCGAACAGCAAGCCGGCGGCGACGAGGAAGCCCACGTGGTCGACGATGATTATGTGCTGGCCCTGATGCACGGCATGCCCCCGACCGGCGGTCTGGGCGTCGGCGTTGACCGGGTGGTCATGCTGCTGACCGACCAGCAGTCGATTCGGGAGGTTATTTTGTTCCCACAACTGCGATCCAGGTAATTTAGTAAGTGCTAATTGGTAATTAGTGCATCTTTAACAAAGATGCCTGTCCAAAACCTGACAGGTTTCCAAAACCTGTCAGGTTTGTAAGGCCAACAACATTGTTAAACAAGCATTTGTGACTGGACTAAATTACCAATTACCAGACCTCGGCCAACCCCCTACCTGGAAAAGAATGGCGAATGAGAGCCTGTCGCCATTCGCCCATTCGCGGTTGAAATCAAAGCGAGTCGATGCCGTGATGGCCAGAAAACTTTTTTTGCCCCACTCTCGCTGCAAAACCCCGAGCAAGGGATGCCCATCCCAATAAATCATTTCAGCATAGCATGGCTTTAAAGAAATTCCCTGAAGTCCGGCTGGGGGCCAACCAAGACCTGGTTGTCGTGAGAGCTGTCGTATATGGGGATTGGAGATTTTTTAAAAATTCATTATAATTATTAGCTTGACTAAATGGTTTAAACAATGAGGCTTGCTAGCGATCATCACCCTATCGACCCGTGATTAACTTATCACCCTTGTTGAAGTTATTCAACCAGATACCGACCTACAGCACGCTGGCTGATGGGCTCCACTGGAGCGAACGTAACGAAGCATTGCGCCGGCCTTTGGGAGTCCTCACGGCTGCCCGGCCACCTGTGCTGGCTGCGTTTCAAGCCGACTTGCAGCGTCCTATCTTATTTATTACCGCTCGAGCCGACCGGGCCCGGGTTTTGACCGAGCAGATCCAAATCTGGAGCGCAGCCCCGGCTTCCATTTACCGCTTGCCCGACCCTGACTCGCTGCCCCATGAAAAAGTGGCCTGGGGTCACGAAACCATTCAAGAACGCCTGGCGGCCCTGTCTGCGCTGGTGCTCTATAACCAACATCGTGCCGCAGAGAATGGGGACGATGCAACCGCCGGCCGGCCCGCCCCCCTGATCGTTACATCGGCCCGGGCCCTGATGCATCACACCCTACCCCCACCTGAGTTCACCCTCATGCGGTTCGAGGTGGGGCAGCGCATCAAATTGAATGACGTCATCGGCCAATGGGTCGAGTTGGGGTACCAGCCGGAAGACGTGGTCGAAGTGCCGGGCAGCTTTAGCCGCCGGGGTGGTATTTTAGATGTTTTTCCGGCCAATCGAACCAAACCCATTCGGATCGAGCTTTTTGGTGATGAAATCGACTCGCTGCGGAGTTTCGACATGATGACGCAGCGTTCCGAGGATCGGTTCAAGAGTTTCATTATGGGGCCGGCCACCGAAGCCCTGCCGCGTCACGCCGAACATGCCGCCGCTCAGTTGAGCGGCTGGGATCTGACCAATCTACAGCCCAGCGCCAGAATTGCCTTTGAAGAGGACGTGGTGCAGTTGGCCAGCGGGAGCAGTTTCAGAGGCATTGAGTATTACTTACCCTTTTTCTATAACGGCACCGGAGTAGAAGAAGATTCGCGTAGTGCTTGCGTCCTCGATTATCTGCCTGATGATGCTATCCTCGTCATCGAGGACCCCGAAGAACTCGCCCTGGTCATCGATGAACTGGAAACCCAGGCCCGCACCCTCAAGCGCGATTTAATCGATCTGGGTGATTTGCCGGCGGACTGGCCCGATCCCTATTTTGATTGGCCGGCCTTAGCCTCGAGTCTGGCTGGGCGCAACCCGTTGGCCCTTGGGTTTACGGCCTTCAAGAAACGGTTTAGTCCCGGTGACAACGGAGCCCAGGCGATGCAATCGACCGGGCCGGCCCAGACAAAGTCCAAGGCGCCGGCCGATGCCCCTCTGGTATTACAGCCTTCTAGTCCTCTCGCCTCCGAAGCGGAGCCCCCGGCTTACACTCTGCAATCGATCTTCACGTCTGCCCCGGCCTTCGGTGGCCAGGTCAAGCATGTTCTGGAAGAGATCGTCGAGCGCAAGAAGCGAGGCGAGCGGGTGGTGTTGATCAGCCGCCAATCGGCGCGCCTGAGTCATCTACTCGCCGAGCAGGCCAATTTGACCGTCACGCCCGGCGAGACGTTGACCCCTGGCGATCCGCCGCCTCCGCCCGGCAGTATCACGCTAATCCATGGCGTGCTCATGGAGGGCTGGTCGTTGCCGACCCGTGGGCAGACGGCTGAGCCACCCCTGCTAACCGTCATGTCCGACTCGGAGCTGTTTGGCTGGAAAAAGCCAACGGCCATTCGCCATCGCCGGCCCCGCAAGGGCGTTACACCCGAAACCTTCTTTGCCGATGTCAACCCTAACGATCTGGTGGTCCATATCGAACACGGCATTGGCCGCTATATCGGCCTGATCAAGCTGGATTTTGAAGGGGTCGAGCGCGAGTACCTGGCTGTTCAATACGCAAATCAGGACAAGCTGTATGTGCCTATCCACCAGGCTGACCGTCTGGCCCGGTACGTGGGCGCTGACGAGCAGGCGCCCATCTTGCACCGCTTGGGCGGCGCGGATTGGGCTACCGTCAAGCGCCGGGCTAAAAAAGCGGTTGAAGATATCGCCAAAGAGCTGCTGGAAATTTATGCCAAACGTGAGATAACCGAGGGCCATGCCTTTGCCCCCGATGGCGAGTGGCAGGCCGAAATCGAAGACGCGTTTCCCTATGTGGAAACCGAGGACCAGTTACGGGCCATCGACGAAGTCAAGACCGATATGGAACAGGCCCGCCCCATGGATCGCCTGATTTGTGGCGATGTCGGCTACGGTAAAACCGAGGTGGCCTTACGGGCCTCATTCAAGGCCGTGACCGATGGCGTCCAGGTGGCGATTCTGGCTCCGACCACGGTGCTGGTCCAGCAGCATTTTCAAACCTTCAAACAGCGCCTGGAAGCCTACCCGGTCCAGATCGACATGTTGTCCCGCTTTCGCACCAAGAGCCAGCAGCAGGAGACCTTGAGCAACATGGCCAACGGGACCACCGATATTGTGATCGGCACCCACCGCCTGCTGCAAAAGGACGTCATCTTCAAGAATCTGGGCCTGCTCATCATCGACGAGGAACAGCGCTTTGGCGTGGCCCACAAGGAAAAGCTGAAAGCCATGCGGGCCGATGTCGATGTCCTCACCCTGACGGCCACACCCATTCCCCGAACGCTCCATATGTCGTTGAGCGGTGTGCGCGATCTGAGCACCATCGATACGCCGCCGGAGGAGCGGCTGCCGATTCATACGACCATCGGCGAATATGATGAGGGCTTGATCCGGACGGCCATTTTGCGCGAACTCGACCGGGGAGGGCAGATTTTTTATGTCTATAACCGGGTCATGGGTATCGAACAAAAGGCCAACCGGGTTCGCAATATCGTGCCCGAGGTCCGCGTTGCGGTTGCTCATGGGCAGATGAGCAACCGCCAGCTCGAGCAGGTCATGATCAACTATGTAGCCGGCGAGTCGGATGTCCTGGTTAGCACGACCATTATCGAGAGCGGGCTCGATATGCCGAATGTGAACACCATCATCATCGACCGGGCCGACCGGATGGGGCTGGCCCAATTGTATCAGTTGCGAGGGCGCGTGGGGCGGGGGGCGGTGCAGGCCTATGCCTATCTATTGATGCCCCAGCATCACCAACTCAGCCCCGATGCGCGCAAGCGGCTGGAGGCCATCGCCGAGGCCAGCGAACTGGGCGCCGGTTTTCGTATCGCCATGCGCGATTTGGAGATTCGTGGGGCCGGCGATCTGTTGGGCGCCAGACAGCACGGCCATATTGCAGCGGTCGGTTTCGATTTATACACCCGGCTGCTGGCTCAGGCTGTGCGCGAGTTGAAGGGCGAGGTCCCGCAGTTGGTCACCGGTGAGGAGGCCAGCACCTACCTCAACCCGCTGGCCGAAGGCATTCAGCTCAACCTGCCCATTCCGGCCTATGTCTCGGAAGATTACCTCCCGGAAGAAAAGATGCGCCTGCGCCTGTACCGCCGGCTGGCCGGGGTGACCACCCTCCAAAGCGTCGATGACATGGCCAAAGAGATGGAGGATCGTTTTGGCGAGATGCCGGAGCCGGTCGCGAATCTGTTGTATCAGCTCAGGCTCAAGGTGCTGGCCATGGAAGCCGGCGTCAAGTCGGTCAGCACCGAGATCGGCCAGATTATTATCCGGGCCGACAGTCTCCAGGATATCGACCGGAATGGCTTGCAGCGCCGCCTTAGCCCGGCCGCAAAAGTAACGCCGCGCCAGGTGACCCTGCCCTTACATCCAAAGCAGGAGGTCTGGCAGGCCGAACTGGAAAAAACCCTGCGACTGATTTCCCGCATGCTGCATGACCCGGCTGGATAAACGCCCTGACCTTGACTTCCCCATCCTAAGCGATAAAATATCTTTGTATTCGTTCTAAATTTTATCGAAAACCACGCACAATATCATAATCGACGCCCCGGCTGCAATTTTGTGAGCACCTTACCTTAACCCCGTGAGTTTGGCAGATTTTGAGTTTTGCGAATGGTTGGACAGCCTATGATTATTATCGACTATTCTTATCCGCCAAATCTCAATCGAAGATACGAATTCGACACCGACTCGATCATGGTCGGCCGTTCCTCGCCCAGTCAAATGGTCGATTTGGATCTATCGCCCGATAGTACGGTATCTCGCCAGCATGCCT
>Ga0299906_10004101_pt1 | contig 11960 bp, 11 predicted proteins | sample RVTome_14_FD_200259 | JGI IMG/M metagenome (GOLD analysis project Ga0299906, IMG submission 200259) | Soil microbial communities from uranium-contaminated site in the Upper Colorado River Basin, Wyoming, United States - RVT145D125 (version 2) ...
GACTTACCGCAAGAACGAAGGCATCATCTTCACGCTGAACGGCCAGACGCACGGCCACCTGACGCCCGACTTTTTCACCCGTAAGGCTGTCGGACTGAGCTACCTCGCGGACTCCATCCTTGTCATGGTGGATTGCAGCCGGTTTACCGGCCGCGCGCGCGAACTGCTATTCATGAACAGTCGGGATCGGCTCCGCAATGGCGAACTAAAGCAGCAGATTGAGCGTGCGCTGGAGGAAATGCTCAAGCAACACCAGGGGCTCCGCGATCTCAAGGAGCGACGCCGTCGTGAACAGACAGAAGCCAAGCTTGCCGACTCCAAGCCTCTTGAAGATATGTTGGAGGCGATCCTGAAGCGGAATCCAACGCTCGCGGCCCTTTTCCTTAAGGGCGTGCGTGCAGCCAACCCATTCAAGACGAACAAGGTGCGGGAGGAGGAAGAGAAGCCATTCAAAGGCAAGCGTTTTCCGACGTTCTTCAAGCTGAAAGGCAGGGACTACGGGCAAGAGCTCGTGCGCGAGACGGCGATCAACATGCGCTCACGCATCGCGTTTGAGACGGATGCGGAAAGCGACTACTTCGGCCGCAGCACTGAACCCGGACAGTTCTCGCTCTTTCTCCTAGGCGGTGAGGATCGATTTCCAATAACAGGTTATGTTGGGCCGAACCTACAGAATGGCATCGGTACACTGAGCGTCCAGCTTCCGAATTGTCAGATAGGGGATACCCTCCACTTCTTGGGCGTTGTGACCGACCCGTCGCGGATCGACGCCTTCGAGAACAGGTTCACCGTGAGGGTCAAGCCACAAGCGCGCCAGACCGGTTCAGCGGGTAGGCGACGTAGCCCACCGGACGGCGATCCGGGCGACGACCGTGAGGTGCCGACCGGCATCGCCCTGCCCAACATAATCCCGGTCTACGAAAAAGACTGGGAGGCGCAGACTCCACCCTTCGACAAATACACTTCGCTCCAAATCAAGAACGCGGGGAACGATAGCGCTGACAACGGCGAAGCGAAGCCGCTTTATGATTTCTACGTCAACATGGACAACCTGTATCTAAAAACGGAGATGAAGCCGGCCCACCGAGATCCTGAGATCACACGTGCACGCTTCACCTATGGGTTGGTGATGCTCGGCTTAGCACTCGTGCAGGAGAACGAGACTGCAAGAGCGAAAGCGAGAAAGTTCGATGCCGGTGAAACAGACGAAGACGAGGACGGTGAGGTGAACATTGAGCGGCGGGTCGGTGAGTTCACCAAGGCCATCGCGCCAGTCCTGCTGCCCATGATCGAATCGCTTGGGGATTTGGATGAGAACCCAGTACCAGTGATCGCGGGCTCGGGAGAACCTTCCTGATACATCAGCCCCGTCGCATGAGACCGATCATACCGCTTCGTGAATCAACACCACCTCGCGCGACGAATTCAGGTCCCCTTTGAGGTTGGCGTGCCACCGTCGGCGCGGAACTTCTCGCCAGATGCGCCGGAACGGCCGATTATGGGTGTCGCCCTTGACTTCCTGGAAACCTGCGAGTGCCATGTTGTTCAGGTAGCGGCGGAGATGCTGCCTTGGTGCGGAAAACGCGACGAGTTGGATAACGAATGCACCCGGCTTTACCACCTCTCGAAGCCCACGTAGCGTCCTCAATGATTCTTCGAAATAAAGATCGGCAGCGGCGTCGCGCCGATCCGCGAAGTTGTAGAAGGCGGCTCCCTGCCCATCGTTGCAGGCCGCGATCCAGTAGGGCGCTGGAGTCTCGCGCCTGCCATCAACCTGCCAACGATGGTACAAGATGTGGATGCCAGGGTATGGAGGGCTTGTCACGACCAGATCGGCCCGTACGCCCTGAGAAAACGGCGATTGTTCGGCCAGTTCAGCCGTGCAGACATTGAGCAGCGTTGGACGCGGGGCCTTCTTCGAATCGGAGGACAGTCGCTCTCGAAGGTCCTCGACTCCGGCCAGCATTCTGTATATTGCATCCTGTAGTAGCGCTCGGAATTCTGAGAGCGGGGTCGGGCGTCTGCGACCGTTCAATGCCAACTGGCCGATGTTCAAGAGGGCGCATCGCGCCAAATCGCGGGATCGCGCGTTGGGAAGCACTTCTAGCTCTTCGAGTGCAAGGGCGATGATTTTCTTAATCGGGCGGGCCAAGGGCAAAGAAAGGTTTCTGGTTCGCCGAGCGCAGAGGATTTGGTCAGGCGCGTTGATCTGCGAGCGATAATTCAGTGCCGGGATAATGTCGTCCGCCCAACGCACGAGCGACTCCCTTTCCTTGCAGCTCAAGGGCGTCGTTTTCACGCGGGAGACGAACAACGCAAGAGAGTTGAGATCGTTTCCGATCGCCTGACGCCCACGCACAACAGCTTCAACGATCGTTGTTCCGCCACCCATGAAAGGGTCGAGCACGAATTGGCCAGGCTGGGAAAACGCTTCGATCGCAGCGCCGGCGAAGGTCGGGGAGAATCGGGCCGGGTAGCGGTAAAATGCGTGCGTCAAACCGCTAACCGGTGACGAGTCGTTCGCAGCCCGGCGGAGCGCGGCAAGCGACTGTGCGGCGATGCGGTGGTGTCTTGGTCGTTTGGCGGTCATGTCAGCGCCTCCTTGCGGGCCGTCAATCCTATCGGCTGGAACCGACCAGATTCAACAACGTTTGAGTCGCGCCGATCCGATCTCGTTCACGCCGTTCGGCGAAGACATCGATCGCCTGCATCGAGTCCGAAGCCGCCAGGCCGTCGCCTCCCCGGCGCGTCGAGCAGTTCGAGTCGTGGACCAGGATACAACGCCCGTTGTGATCGGGGAAGCCTTCGGGAGCACGTCTGACCGGCTCGTCGTCCGTAATCCTTTGGGCTTCGGACGTCTTGGAACTCATGTGCTCCAGCTCTTCTGAAATATAAATGGTGAAATATAAATGGGACGCAGTTAATTTTTTGCCTCGCCAAGCCAATTCACTCACCGGCCAGAGCATGAGTGCATGGTGCGAAGTATAGCCGGGTTCGTTTTTCGGCTTCTCTATGCCTACCGCACGTCAAACGGCAAGTACACCTACAACCGTCTCGGCCATCCGAAAACGGTGGTCGACGTGGTCGGGTCGGCGCGTCGTGGGGGATGGTGGCACCCGATTGGGGTAGGTTCCGCTGCCGGGCGTCGTCTTGTCGATGCCGCGACGGCTGGTTACCCTGCATGATCTTCCGCATACGAGCCGCGCCGTCGTCATGTTTTCGAGCGGATCGAACCGGGGAAAGCAGCCATGTCCATGATGACCGCGTACACACGGCAGGCGAAGATCGACTTCTTCGTCGACGATATCCCTGCCGACGCCAGGATTCTGGAGATCGGGTGCGGCGACGGCTGGGTGCGGGACCACCTCGCCCGGCACGGACGAACCCACTACGTCGGCATGGACCTCGTGCCGCCCGCGGACGTCGTCGGCGACATCCGGAACTGGCGGGAACTCGGTCTCGAACCGGCGTCGTTCGACGTGATCATCGCCCTGGAAGTGATCGAGCACGTCGTGATCTACCAGGAAATGTACGACCTGCTGAAACCCGGCGGGATGCTCGTCGTCACCACGCCGGTGCCGGGCATGGATTGGCTGTGCAAGTTGCTCGAGACGATGGGCGTGAACCAAAAACGCACCAGCCCCCACGACCATCTGATCGATTTCAAGGACATTCCCTTCTTCGAGCCGGTCGAGACGCGTACCGTCAAACTGATCGGTCAATGGGGGAAGTTTCGTAAGCCTTCCCGACGCGCAAGCGACTTTTCGGTGGTCACGCCAGGTCATCCGGATTAGAAAGCGGCCGGAAAACCGTTCCCCGAATGTCGATGGAAAGACGCATGTCGCACGAACCACCGACCGTCGTTGTAGGTGGAGGATTCGGCGGACTCGCCGCCGCGTACGAGTTGGTCCGACACGGCGAACCCTGTTGCCTGCTGGAGGCGTCGCCGGAACTGGGCGGTCTGGCGGGTACGTTCGAATTCGACGGCGTGCGTCTCGAGAAGTTCTACCACCACTGGTTCAACCACGACCGGGCCATTCTGGATCTCATCGCCGACCTCGGATTGCAAGACCGGGTCACGGTCAACCCGGGCGACGTGGGCATGTACTACGCGAATTCGGTCTTCCGTCTTCGTAGCCCCCTGGATCTGCTGCGGCTCGGTGCCGTCCCGTTGGTCGATCGCGTGCGCACCGGGTTGATGGCGCTGCGGGCGCGGCGGATTCGTGATTGGCAGGCCCTGGATCAGATAACCGCGGCCGAATGGCTCGTTCAGCATGGAGGCCGGCGCGCGTTCGAGGTGATCTGGGAACCGTTGCTCCGCGGGAAGTTCGGCAAGTACGCCGATCAAGTGTCGGCGATCTGGATCGGCAACAAGCTCAAACTCCGCGGGTCGAGTCGATCCAAGTCGGGACGTGACGAACTGTTGTACTATCAGGGAGGCTTCGGCGCCTTGGCCGATGCGCTCGCCGCGGATCTACGGATGAAAGGCGTCGAGATCCGACTTGCCCGTCCGGTCACTCGGGTCCTGACTGAGCAAGGTCATGTCACGGGTGTCCGGATCGCCGACGGCGTGATCCCCGCGCGTCGCGTCATCGTAACCACGCCCCTGCCGATCGCACTACGCCTGGTTCCTGATCTGCCCGAGGCTTACCGACAACCGGCGGAACAAATCGACCATCTGGCTTCGGTCTGTTTGATCCTGGTCCTCGAGCGCAGCCTATCCCAATCGTATTGGCTGAATGTGAACGATCCGCGTTTCCCGTTCGTCGCCGTCATTGAACACACCCGGTTCGACGACCCGGCCAACTACAACGGCGCGCACGTCGTTTACCTGTCGCGCTACACGACGACCGATGATGCCATGTATGCCATGTCGTCGGATCAACTGCGCGACGCTTGCGTACCCTACCTCAAGCGCATGTTCCCCGATTTTCAGCCGGATTGGGTCAGGCTTCATTTCTCGTGGCGGGCGGAGTATACGCAGCCGATCGTGACGCGCGGGTATACGAAGTTGATCCCGGACCACAAGACGCCGATCGCCGGCCTGTGGTTCTGCACCATGGCGCAGATTTGGCCGGAGGACCGCGGGACCAATTATGCCGTATCCTACGCCCGGCAAATGGTCCGGGAAATGCTCGATGCCGAAACCGGTTAGATAACGGCACGATCTGACGGCCTCGAGCCGGCGTCGGAGAATCGATGACGATTGCTGCATCGCATATCGACCCGCCTTCTCGAACCGACCGACGTGTGGGCACGACGATCGGCCGGGGCCTCATCGTGTTCGTCTTGCTGGCCGCGGCGCGATTGCTCTGCGCCAATTACAGTTACTTCTGGGAGTCGGACGACATTGCGATCGCGGCGGGCGTCGCCGCGCTGGTGCACAATGACGACGGCCCGGTGTATCGCTACGGGCCGCAGGCGGGCTATTACCTGCTGGTGGCGGGGCTTGATGTCGCGCTCGGAAGCGACCCGGCCGACATACCGCTGATCATGATCACGCTGTCGGCCCTCGCCGGCGCCGTCGTACCCGCCCTGGCGCTGATCGCCTTTCGCGCGGAACTCTCGTACCACGAACGCCGGCTGCTTGGCTTCGTACTCTTCGTCCACCCCAACCTGTGGATGAGCAGCCAATACGGCAACACCGCCACACCGGCCCTGGCCTTTGTCGTCGCCGCGGTAACGATCCTGTCCAACCACGCCGGGCGACGTGCCGTACTGTCGGCGCTCGCCCTATTCGGAATGGGCACGCTCATCCGCGCCGACGCGGTGCTCCTCATGCCGCTCGTACTCACGATGCTCTATCTTAAGCACCGTTCCCTGCGCCGGCTGACGTTGCAGGCCGGTGGGTTCGGCGGAGTGATGTTGGGTGTCTACGCCCTCTTGCTGAGGTTCGACCCACGGATGGATGATATGGTGTCGACAACATCGAAGCACCTGTTCAACGCACAGTTTCCCACGATGTTCTGGGAGTATCTGATCTGGGCCGTTTCGCCCATCCCGCTGCTCTTCGCGGTCTGGGGTTTTCGAGACCTGATCACCAACCGGCGCGGACGTCTCTTGCTCTATATGACGGCGTGGGGTTTGCCGGTATCCGCTTTCTATTTCAGTTCCACGACCACACCGCGATACTTCCTGCTGACCGCGTTTCCGATCTCGCTGTGCACCGCAGTCGGTCTGGTCGAGTTCGCCGACCAGTTGCGAAGGTTGGCTCGTCCGCGTCTCGTGTGGGCCGGGCTCCTGTCGCTCAGTTCGTTGCACATGTTCATCGGGCTCGGGCAATTTACGCCGGACCGGTTCGCCAACGTGTTTCGTCGCGCCCAGATCATGACCCACGACGGCTTGATGTATACCGGTGCGTTCCTGCCCAAAGCGCTGTTCCAACACGGCTTCTTGAAAAAGACATTGCGTTCGCCCGGGTTCGGAAAGATCTTCGACCTGCCCGCCGCCTTCGACGCACACTTCGGTGAACTGGCCGCGACGGACGGACCCACGCGAACCGTCATCGTACTGCTCGGCGGAACGAGCATGACCATGTTTCACTATCATGCCCAGGTGGCCGGAGCCGAGTATACTTCTCTCGGCGAAGGGACGTATTTCGCGATCCCCTACCGGGTGCGTCTTGGCAACACTGAATTCATGACCGTCGGCTACCGGACCAACCGGCACGTCACCGTAGACGAGTTCACGATTGAGGCGGGTGACGAGGTTTGGGTCCGGGGGAAGGACATGGAGAAAACCATGCGCGAGCAATTTCCCCCGGACCTCGACGTCATCCAGATCGACAGCCCGCTGCCGGAAATCCAGGCGTACCGTTGCATCCCGCGAGAAGAAGTAAGCGGTGCATGGTGACTGGGCGCAAGCGGCTAAATCATTGGGTGCGCTCACCCCGTATCCGGTTTCATCCCCGCGGATTCACGCGCCGATTACATCATGCATCCCGCCACCCTTGCCACGGTTCGTCTCGACCGGTAGCATCTCGCCTTCGATGCCTTGGCAGCCGGCGGCGAACAGACGCGGAAAGACGACGATGACAGGACTCGACGAGCTCAAGTACGACGCGAACGGATTGATCCCCGCCATCGTGCAGGACGCCGACACCGGCGAAGTGCTCATGATGGCCTACATGAACCGCAACAGCCTCGAAGAAACGATCCGGACCGGCAAGACCCACTTCTGGTCTCGTTCCCGACAGAAATACTGGATGAAGGGCGAATCGTCGGGCCACACGCAGGCGGTCCAGGGCATCTACACCGACTGCGACGCCGATACGCTGCTGATCAAGGCCCAACAGGAAGGCGCCGCCTGCCACGAGGGTTACAAGAGCTGCTTTTTCCGGCAACACGAAGACGGCGGAACGTGGAACGTCGTGGCGGAACGACTCTTCGATCCCGCGCAGGTGTACGGGAAGAAGTCGTAGCGATCACGCCCTAACGCTGGGCATGAATCCCGAAGTGGGCATAATCTCGAAGTGGGCGGTATCCCGAAGGCCGCATGCCCGTGCATGTCGCTTCTACAGATCGTCATACGCTGGTTCGCGGACTCGACGTGTCCGTCGGGGTGCTCGCCGTTCTCGCCTTGGTCAGCCTGGCCCTCGAGTACGGCTTCGACGACCACAACCGTCCGCTGCCCGTCTGGCTGCTCGAGACCGTTCAGGCCGTCACCGTCGTCACGTTCGTGCTCGGGCAACTCGCCGAGATCGTCACCGCCGCGCACCCGCTGGCCGCGCTGAAGTCCGCCGGCATCAACGTCGCCATCATCGTCGTCGGGTTGGTGCTGCTGCTCGTGCAATACGAAGTGATCCACCAGCCGGTGCGCACCGTCGGCACCATCTACATCGTCACCCTCCAAGTGCTCATCCTTGTCCGGCTGGGGATCGGACTGGTCCAATTCAACATCGCCCTGTCGCAGACCCGACTGCACCCGGCCCGGTTGATGGTGCTGTCGTTCCTGTTCGTGATCCTGGTCGGTACGCTGCTGCTCGTACTGCCGCGGGCCACGCAGGGAATCTACACCGACACCACGGCCCAGACGGCGCGGCACTTGCTCAAGTGTTTGTTCACCGCGACCAGCGCAGCCTGCGTCACCGGCCTGACCGTCTACGACACCGGCAAGGATTTCACGCTGTTCGGACAGGCCGTGATCCTCGCCCTGATCCAGCTCGGTGGGCTCGGCATCATGGTCTTCGGCACGATCTTCGGCCTGATGATCGGTAAACAGCTCAGCCTGCGCCAGTCGCTGGTCATGCAGGACACACTGTCCCACGAGACGATCGGACACATCCGCCGGACCGTGAAATTCGTCTGCTTCTCGACGTTGCTGATCGAAGCGGTCGGTGCCGCGGCGCTCTATCCCATGTGGCCGGCGGACATCGACACGGTCGGCCTCCGCGTGTTTTACTCGGTCTTTCACGCGGTCAGCGCGTTTTGCAACGCCGGGTTCGCGCTGAGCGTCGACAGCCTCATCCCGCATCGCGGTGCGTGGCAGATCTACGGTGTGATCATGCCGCTGATCGTCCTCGGCGGATTGGGATTCCCGGTGCTCGAGAACCTGTCGCAGGTCGGCTGGGCGCGTCTGCGCCGTTGGGCGCGGGTCGCGTGGGACCGTCGCGCCGGTCGGGGCGTCGCGCCCGCCGGTCGATCGCCGACGGTCAACCTGCACGCCAAACTCGTGCTCAGTGCGACGGCGGTGCTGATCATCGTGCCCGCCGTGCTGTTCTGGATCTTTGAAACACCGACGCGCTTCACGCCGCGACTCAAGGTCAACATGGGCGATCAAGTCGAGGTCGAGGGACTGAACCCGGACTGGATGAGCGGCATGTCCGCCGGCGAACGCGCCTTGGCGGCGTTGTTTCAATCGGTCACCACGCGCACGGCCGGTTTCAACACCGTGCCGATCCACGAAGAGGCGGTCTCGAGCGCGACGCACTTTCTGATGTGCATGCTGATGTTCGTCGGCGGCGCGCCCGGCTCGACAGCCGGCGGCGTCAAGACGATCAGCATGACCATTCTGCTCCTCGGCGTCGTCGCCACCTTGCGAGGCCGGGAACGCATCGAAGCCTTCTCGCGCACGCTCGCCCTGGCGACGGTGCGCCGCGCCGCGGCCGTCATCATCGTGATGTGGGTCGCCGTCTCCGGCTTCGTCCTGATCCTCAGTTACACCGAGCCGGGATCACTGCGAGAAATACTGTTCGAGGCGGTATCCGCCTGCGGCACCGTCGGGCTGACCGCCGGCCTGACATCGCGTTTGACAGACCTCGGACAGGCGATCATCATCCTCGCGATGTTCGTCGGCCGCCTCGGCCCCCTCACGCTCCTGATCGCCCTGGCCGGCCGCGACCACGCCGCGAAATACGAGTACGCGGAAGAAGCGGTGATAATCGGATAGAATGTAGACATGGCCACCTCCAAGGTTTGGCCACCCCGGAAGCGTGCGTAAGGACGAACATGATGGAAACCGACTGGAAAGACCACATCGTTTGTGATCCAGCGATTCTGGGTGGCAAGCCCACCATCAAGGGCACGCGCCTGGCCGTTGAATTCGTGCTCGATCTGCTCGCCAGCGGTTGGGACGACAAGTCCATCCGTGAAAACTATCCCAATCTGACGGACGAGAGAATCAGCGCAGTCCTAGCTTATGCCGCCGATACATTTCGCGAGGAACGATTTTACATTCTTCCTCCCGCGTCAACCCGTTGATGAACATGCGGTACCTCGCCAACGAGAATTTTCCGGCCACCATCGTCAGTTGGTTGCGTGATCAGGGAAACGATGTGGTCCATGCCGCGGAAACGATGGTCGCCGCGTCGGATGAAGAGGTCTTACGCGTCGCCAGGGAACAGAACCGCGTCCTGCTGACGTTTGACAGAGATTTCGGCGAACTGATCTATCGGCAACAACAGGCACCGGCTCGCGGGATCGTCTTGTTTCGATTGCGACACCATCGTTCGTCGCTGATGTTGCCATTCTTGCGCGACTTCTTTTACGCCGAACTGATGTTGGATGGATTTTTCACGGTGGCCAGTGCGAATCATGTTCGCCAAATCCCGCTTGCGCGCCGCACCAATGGAAAAGGCGATAATGCCTAAAGCTACAGGATGATTGGATCACCATGCCCCGTTTCGCCGTCATTGGATTGGGTCGTTTCGGCACGAAGCTCGCCCAGGAACTCACCGCCGCCGGGGCGGAGGTGATCGCCGTCGATCGCGACCGCGAACTCGCCGAGCCGTTGCGCGACGCGGTGACGCTCGCCCTGGTGCTCGACGCCACCGACGACGCGGCCCTGGTCGCCCAGGGCATCGACCAGGTCGATTGCGCGATCGTCGGCATCGGACAGGACTTCGAAGCCGCGGCGCTGGCCACCGCGACGCTCAAGGCGGTCGGCGTGCCGCGGGTCATCTCGCGGGCGTTGACCGAAGTGCGAGGCAAAATCCTGCGCAAGATCGGCGCCGACGACCTTGTCTATCCCGAGGGCGAGTCGGCCACCCGCTGGGCGCATCGGCTCACGCTGCCGCACCTGCGCGATTACGTCGAGTTGGGCGAGGGCCACAGCTTGGTGCAGGTGACCGCCCCGTCGGCCTTTTGCGACAAGACGCCGGCCCTGCTCCAGTTACGTCAGAAGTTCGGGATCAACCTGGTCGCGATCAAGCGCATGGTCTCGGTCCAAAAGGGCGCCGAGACGTCGTCGGCCGAGAAGCACATCATCACCATCCCCCATGCCGACACCACGATTCACCCCAACGACATCCTCGTCCTCGTCGGCAGCGACGAAGCGATCAGCAAACTCCCGCATGATTGATCGATCTCCGAACCCGGATTATCGGATCAAACCCCATCAACCATGCAGCAGCAACATCACTTCGCTACGGGATCGGGTGTCGGAGGTGACCATGACGCTTTTGAACTTCTCACCGCCATGGCCATACGCAACCCATTGCCCCACAAGAAGTTACGCTCCCCCATCGGCCCCTGGCCCAGCGAGGACAATTCCAGATTATCTTCATTGACCTATTTGGAAAAATCGGTAAGAATTGCCCAGCGGGGACCCGATTACAAATACGGAGAAGCTAGCGTGCCTGATACGCTGTATAATAGCGTGGCGGACTTCGTTGCGGGTGTGCTGAGCACGGCCGATCCAAGCGTAACGGTGGTCATTGCAATACCGAGCCGCACTCGGAAAGACAAGGAGGTCAAGGATCAAGACCAAAGGGCCGACGCTGCCCTTGAACTATTCGCCCGTCTATTCACGGGTGCGACGGGCTATCGGGCTCTTGGCTCGTATCTATCCGAGACGGGTGCGGTCCTCAAGGACGAACCGATAATGATCGAATCGCTTGCGTCGAACGAAGAAATCAGGGACAAAAACAGGCTACGCCAACTGGGTGATTTCGCGAGACGCCTCGCAAGGGAGACCGATCAAGAGTCTGTTTTTGTCGCGATAGATAACACGCGTCACTATGTAGGTCGTGGGAGATAAAATGGTTGAAGTCAACCAATTCGCGATCAGTAGCGCTCTCGGCAGCACGATGTCTGCTAGAGAAACTCCGCGCTTTGGACGGATGAGCCTTCTACCACTTGTGGCCAGCCTCCGTCGGCCGACGGAACCCGCCATTACGCCTGGTCAATTGGGCGACCGCCATGATGAAGCGATCGTGCAAGCCCTCAAGGATGTATCTCAAAAGAAGCTGGGGAAAAAAGAAATCATGGGACGAGATCGGCTGCTCGCCGATCCGCAGCTTGCGATGAGATTTGTCCAGGCGGCGAAAAAACTTGGCGTTGACGCTCCGCCGGCGCTTATTAAGCGTCGCTTGATGAGGCTCGGCAAGATCGGGGGCCGCCTCCCAAAGGCGACTGAAAAGGATCCAAAACCCAGTATCAATGATCGTAACGCCTTCGCGATCGAGTACGGCGTTGTCCGAATCGCACACCTCTATGGCGCGACGGTTGACGATATACTTTGTG
>Ga0299906_10004102_pt1 | contig 11958 bp, 9 predicted proteins | sample RVTome_14_FD_200259 | JGI IMG/M metagenome (GOLD analysis project Ga0299906, IMG submission 200259) | Soil microbial communities from uranium-contaminated site in the Upper Colorado River Basin, Wyoming, United States - RVT145D125 (version 2) ...
CCAGCCCCAATCGTAGCGACGACGGCGCAGCGCCGCTCGGATCGGTTCGGAAGCTTCGCGCCCCCAAATCCAGGCCGTCCACAAGGCGGATAGCGTCCAGAACGCCTGGTTGGGCCTGGGCGGAACCGTCAGGAGAACCCCGTCGAAATCATCCGGCAGCGTGCTGGCCAATTGCCGGACCGAGCCGCTGAAGATGGCGACCGCGCTGGGCGTCGGTGGTCCGCTCTCCGGCCACCAACGAATGCCGACACCGCTCGGATCCCAGGCCCACGTGCCAACAGCCCGTTCGAGCGCTCGCCAGACATTAATTTCCTTGAATTGTGGCGATGGGCTCAGCTGTTTCGGCCGGCTGCGGCCTTCGGGGTGGGCCCACATGCTGTCGGCGGCGTCGAAGGAGCTCAGAAGCAAGGCATGCAAGGCCACCGCCTCGCGCCCTTCCAGCCGCACCTGCTCGGCCTTGTTGATCAGGGTCACAATGGCGTACAACGCACGGCCGGGATAGACGGCCAGGGCGGCTTCGGCATGCTGCCGGTTGGGATCCCCCACGGGCGCCACCGCCTCCAGGGCTTGCGCGTAGGTGAGACCTTGGCGTGGATAGGCAGCCGCAGCTTCCATGTCGCGCTCGTCGACCGGATCTTCACCGGCATGGCCGCAGTGGATGCAGGCGTAGGCCTTCAGGATCGGAACTTGGCTTTCTGCGTTCCAAACGAAGTAGTCGGCGGGCACCCGCTCGCCGCAGCGCAGGCAGTGAGTCGCATACAGCTCGAGCACGAATGGTTCGAGCCGTTGCCCATCCTTCTCCATCGAGGCCAACCGTGACAGACCCGCCTGAAGCTCCTCGTGACTGAGCGGGTCGAGCCTGCGTTCGAGCAGGAACCGGGTGACGGGGTTGTTGCAGGCCACCACGACCGCGGCCCCGGCCTGCGCCGCCTCGATCGCCAACTGGGGGGAACTGCCGAACGGATCCAGTACGACCTTGCCCGCCCAGCCCTCACGCCCGATCACACGTTCAACCGTGCCGAGCTCAAGGGGTGGCAAGAATCGACCCAGCGGGCCTTCTGCCCGAACGGGTTCGCCTACCACGAAGGCAATGTCCATGGTTCGTGAGTATACGGTATCCATTGGACGGCGGTTGCCGGCCCAGCGCCGCGCGCTTAGACTCGTCTTTATGTGGCCACCTCGGGCTCGGCGACGACGGCTTGGATTGACGCTGGGACTGCTGATCCTGGCGGGCTTAGCCTGTCGCTTCACTAATGACCTGCAAGCCACCGAAACGAGCGGGCCCGGCTTTTTGCCGCTGACGGCCATGGCCCAGGTCACGCCGCCGCCGGCGCCCCGCATTGCCTGCCCGATTCCGGCCGGCCAGGTCTCCCCGCCGGCCGTTGAGTCACCGGCCCAGTTTGGCCGGGCTTTGCTCTCCTATTTGAACGCCGGCGGCCAGGCGACCCAGCTCACCGAGAGCACGCCTGGCCTGACGCTGTCCCGTCCTGATTTGGATGGTGATGGGTACGTCGATCTGGCTTTCAGCCTGTTGTCGGGCGGCGGCCAGCTTCAGCCTGAAGGAGCCGTCTTCGTCTACCGCTGCCGGCAGGAGCGGTTCGAGTTGGTCTACACCGACCTATCAACCCCCGAGCGCGGCGCGCCTCAGGTTGAACAGGTGGCTGATGCAACGCTTGACGGGGCCGACGACCTGCTGGTCACGCAGGAGGCGTGCGGGGCCCACACCTGTTTCGTCCACGTCCAATTGCTGAGCTGGACTGACGGCACACTGGTCAATCGTTTCGAGGGCGCGACCGACGATTTGCCGGGTCCGACGGTCGAACTCGAGACCAGCACCGGCGCCCCGGCCAATATCATTGTCACCGGCAGCGGCTACAACTCGGTGGGCGCCGGCCCCTACCGCCGCCTGGAGCGGACATGGAGCTGGGATCCGGTGTCCGGGTTTTTCCGGCCCAGCAGCGAGCGTGAGCTGCCAAGCGACTATCGCATCCACCTAGTCCATGACGCCGATCAGGCCGCCGCAGACGGGCACCTTTCCTTGGCGCTGGAGCTCTTCCAGGCCGCCGCCACCGATCCGTCACTGCGCCCATGGGTTGAGGCCTCCGTTGAGCAGCCGACGCTTGCAGGCTATGCCCGCTTCCGTCAAATGGCCATCTCGCTCCGCCAGGGGGCCGAGGGACAAGCCGGCGACTACCTGCAGGCACTTCGTGACGAGGCTGCCGGCGATCCGGCAGCGGCTTATGTCGGATTGGCGGAAGCCTTCTGGGCAGTCTATGGGCAAACCGGCAGTGTTGATCAGGCCTGCCGGGAAGCGCAAGCCTATGCCGCTTCGCATCAAGCGACCATCCTCGACCCACTGTACTACGGCTACGCCAATCCGACGTATGGCCCAGCCGACATTTGTCCACTGACGGGCGGTTGAGACCGGCTTGGACTTGATTCCCGTTTCGACCTTCGAAGAACGCCTGCCGGGCCTCCTCAAGCTGCTGGAGCGGCTGGTTCGGATCGAGTCGCCATCCGTCGACAAGCAAGCAGTTGACGGGTTGGTCGATCTCGTCGAACAGGAGGCAGTCCGGCGGGGGGCCGCCATCGAGCGGGTTGCCCAGGCGGAGGTTGGCGACCAGTTGGTGGCCCGCTGGGGCCACGGCCTGGGAGGCAGCCTGCTCCTGGTCCACCTCGACACGGTCCATCCCCTCGGAACGCTTGAGCGCCTGCCCTGGGAGCAACGCGGGCGCCAGGTGTTTGGACCAGGCGTCTTCGACATGAAAGCCAGTTTGGCCCTGGCCCTTGACGTGATGGAGGTCGTCTGCCGGACACAGGACGGGCCGCCAGCGCCGGTGACGCTTGTGTGCACCAGCGATGAAGAGATCGGCAGCGCCGCTTCGCGGGATCTGATTGAGACACAGGCGCGGGCCCACGCTCTCGTCCTGTGTCTGGAGCCGGCGCTAGCTGATGGCGCGCTCAAGACGCGGCGCAAGGGGACCGGCCTCTTTCGGCTGCAGATCACGGGCCGCTCGGCGCACGCCGGGGTGGCGCCGGCCGAGGGGGTCAATGCAATTGTCGAATTCGCTCTGCAGGTGCCCCACATTCAAGCACTGCAGGATGAGACGGCCGGGACCACACTCACCATTGGCACAGTGCGCGGTGGCAGCCGAACCAACGTGGTTCCCGAGCGCTGCCTCGCCCAGATTGATGTGCGCATTGCCGTGCCTGAGGAAGCCGCACGTATTGAGGTGGGATTGTGCAGTCTTCAGCCGTTGCTGCCAGGCGCATCGCTCGAGGTCACGGGCGGTTGGAACCGGCCGCCCATGCCGCGCACCGCCGCCATCGGCCGGGCCTATGAACGGGCGGCCAGAATCGCCGAGCAATTGGGTTTCAGCGTCGGAGAAGGCGCCACCGGTGGCGCTTCCGACGCCAACTTTGTCGCCCCGCTGGACGTCCCCTTGCTCGATGGATTGGGCCCAACGGGTGGCGGCGCCCATTCGCTCGAGGAGTTCATCTGGGTTGACAGCCTGGCGCCGCGGGCCGCCTTGCTGGCCGCCTTGCTCAGCCGGGAGGAATAGGTCGCCCCAGAGCCTGCGCCAGGTCGTCGGGGCCCGTCATCCAGGCCATCGTGCGCAGGAAGCGGACCGGATCCACGATCGACTGCCACAGGTCACGCACCGCTGCGCCGACCGGATCATCGCCGGCCGCCCCGCCCGGCTCGCCGGCATAGCTGCCGTGGAAGGCGAAATACGCCTGATTCAGCCGACGGAGGCGGTAGCCCTGCTCCCAGAAGACCAGCCGGCGGCTTTCCATGTAGGCCTCGGCCTGTGAGATTTCACCGGACGCCAGCAGGCCGTCCACCCGTTCGCGCGTTTCCCGCATCTCGGCTCGGAAATCAAAGGGAGGGGGTCCTTGCGGCTCGGCCGCCGATTCGCTGAGGGGGATGGCCGGCTCATCGGCTGGCGGGGGCGGCAGTTGGTCGGGGTAGTAGCGGGCGACCACCATCCGGCCCAGCGTCTGGCCCAGCAGAGTCGCTGCCGTCTCGTTCATCGTGCGCAGGTCGTCGCTGACATCGTAGCGCAGCCCCAAAGGCCGGGTCGTCAGGTAGTTGTGAATCCACTCGTGGGCGACAATTTCGCTGACCCAGTTCAGATCGCCGCTACGTTGAACCATCGTTGGATAGGTACCATAACCACCGACCGGTACGACCAGGGCCGATACGTCCAGCCCGGATTCAACCGAGCTTTCGAGCCTCACCCAGTCGGCCGCCGTCAAGCCGGTTTCCAATTGAATGTTGGCCTGCTGGCGTATTTCGCCACGGGGCGAGACGATCAAGGCAAACGGCAGCTCGGTCATATGGAAAGCAACCGGAGGCACCGGCTGGCCCGCCAGGGCCAACCCCAGCTCAGCCAGCACAGTCGCTAGCTGTTCCTGCAGCACAGCCTCCGCCATCGCTTGGCCCCGTGCCAGACGGTATTCCACCAGCGCCAACTGCTGGCGCTTGGCCTCGATTTGCTCCTGGCGGTCTTCAAGTTCCGGCTGGCCGAAAAGCTGGGCCAACTCGTTTTGGAGCCGCTGCGCCTGTTCCACCTCCAGCAGCAGCCAATGGACCGCCTGCAAGCGCTCGTCGTCGCTCAGATAGGAAGTTCGCCCGCTGGCAAACTGGCCTAACTTGATGGCAAGTGCCTTCAGGGTCCAGCCGGCAAACTCGAACTCCAGGGGGCGCGTATAGCGCCGGACTTCATCGATCGGGGTGCGCGTTTGCAGGCCGGCCCCGGCCAGGCTGAGCCACACCACCAGGAGCAGTAGGGTCTTGCTGGCGTGGGTTCGGATTGAGTCCCAAGCTGACACGGCGGCATGATACCAGTCCTCCGGTGCTTAGCGCTCGCTATGCTATAATCCGTCCGTCTTGGGTATCAACCGATGAATTTCCTCGTAACCGGCGCCGCGGGCTTCCTCGGCGCCGCTCTTGCAAATCGATTGGCCCGCGAAGGGCATCAGGTGCGCGGACTGGATGATCTGTCGTCGGGCGATCGCGACAGCCTGAATCCCGATGTGCTCTTCACCCGCGGCGACGTCACCGACCGGCCCAAATTGTGGACATTGCTGCAGGATGTTGATTGCATCTACCATCTGGCGGCGCGAGTCTCCGTTCCCGAATCCGTGCTGTATCCGCGTGAATACAACATCATCAATGTCGGGGGCACCGTCAGCGTGATGGAAGCGATGCGCGACGTCGGTGTGCGCCGGGTGGTGTTTATTTCGTCGGGGGCAGTCTATGGCGATCAGGGGGCACAACCCCTGACCGAAAGCATGCCACCCGACCCGCGCTCACCGTACGCGGTCTCAAAACTGGCTGCCGAGCACTACATCCGAACGATCGGCACACTTTGGGGGATCGAGACTGTCTCCCTGCGGGTGTTCAACGCCTATGGACCGGGACAACAACTGCCGGCGGCCCATCCGCCGGTTGTAGCCCACTTTATGCGCCAGGCAAGCAAGGAAGGCACGCTTGTGCTGCACGGCCGCGGTGAGCAAACACGCGATTTTGTGTATATCGATGACGTTGTCGAAGCCATGGTCGCCGCCGCCACCGCCCCCGGTATCGACCGCGAGGTGCTGAACGTCGGCAATGGCCAAGAGACTTCCATCCGTCAGTTGGCCCAGGCGGTGATCGAAGCCGTCGAAGTCAAGGCCGACTGGATCTTCAAGGAAGACCAGGATGCCGGTCCATCGCGGATGTGCGCCGACATTGCCAGGGCGCAGTCCAAGCTTGGTTACACACCTCGCGTCAGTCTTAAGGAAGGCCTGGACCGCATGCTGGCCCGCGACGAGCGCTTCGCCGGCCCAGTGACCGCCCGCGCCGCCTCGTAGGCGCCGCCCGTCTAACAGCAGATGCCGGCAGCCCGACCTTCGAAGGCTGAACTGGCCCATGTCGACCCCCTACCTCGCTCGTTCTACAGCCAACCTGGCCTGACCGTCGCCCGTCAATTGCTCGGCGCACGCTTGCTACGTCGTGAGCACAATGGTCAACATACCAGTGGGCTGATCACCGAGACCGAAGCCTATATCGGCCAGGAAGACCTAGCCTGCCACGCTCGCCATGGCAAGACCAGGCGAAATGAAGTCATGTGGGGCCAGCCGGGCTATAGCTATGTCTACTTCACCTACGGCATGCACTGGTTGCTCAATGCCGTCGCCGAGCCTGAGGGTTTCCCGGCGGCGGTGCTGATCCGCGCCGTCGAACCTGAAGCCGGACTGCGCCGCATGCGGCGGCGCCGTGGCAGCAGGCCAGATAACATCCTGGCCGACGGGCCGGCCAAACTGTGCCAGGCTTTTGCCCTGGATGGTGCCCATAACCAGCTCGATTTGTGCGACCCGGCCTCGATGCTGACCATCGTTCCTGGCCGCGGTGTACCGGACGAGGCCGTGACTGCCGGGCCTAGAGTGGGGTTATATTCGGTACCCGAGCCATGGGTCTCCAAACCGTGGCGTCTGCTCGTCCGATCCGACTGGTTTAGTGAGCTAGCTATGAGTGAGGGAGCCGCATGAGTCTGCTTGATGGCAAGAAGGCCCTGGTCTTTGGTGTCGCCAACGACCATTCCATCGCCTGGGGGATTGCCCAGGCGCTGCACGAACACGGGGCGGAACTGGCCTTTTCCTATGCGGCCGAACCACTTGAACGCCGCGTCCGTCCGCTGGCCGAATCGCTGGGCTCGGATTTTGTCGAACTATGCGATGTCACGCAGGATGACCAGATCCAGCGCGTATTCGACAAGGCGGCCTCGGCATTGGGTCAGATCGACGTGCTGGTGCACGCTATTGCTTTCGCCGAACGCGAGGACCTGCAGGGAGCCTTCTACAACACGAGCCGGGCCGGCTTCCTCAAAGCGATGGAGGTCAGCGCGTTTTCGTATGCAGCGCTGGCGCGGGCCAGCCTGCCCTTAATGCCCAACGGCGGCTCGATGATGACGTTGACCTATTATGGTTCCGAGAAGGTCGCGCCGAATTACAACGTGATGGGAGTAGCCAAGGCGGCCCTCGAAGCCACAACCCGCTACCTGGCCTCCGACCTGGGCCCGCACAACATCCGGGTAAACGCTTTGTCCGCCGGGCCCATTCGCACACTGTCGGCGGCTGGTGTCAGCGGTTTCAAGAAGCTCTATCGCGAATTCGCCGAACTGACACCGCTGCGCCGCAACATCACCATCGGAGATGTCGGCGGTGCCGCCGTCTGGCTCGCCTCCGACTTGTCGTCGGCGGTCACTGGCGAAGTCATCTTCGTTGACGCCGGCTTCAACATCATGGCTGCCCCATCGATGGACTCCTGACGGCCGCCTTCTACGGAGAAATGATCGTGTTCAGACGCCTCTGGAGCACACTCTATCCCCGGGTCGAATTCGAACAGCTCGCCTATCGCCGGCGGCTTGCCAGCCGGGTCCTTGTCATCCATTTTGGGGCCATGCTCGTCTGGCTGGTAAGCGTTTTATACCTGGAGTGGTCCGTTGTCGATGTCTCTTTTGTCCCGCCGGCTGCCAACCTGGCGGCGGCCGTCGCCGGCGTCCTGGTAGGTTTGTTGGCGTGGCTCTGCATTCGGCGCAACCGTCCTGTGATCGCCGGATACTTGCTGGCGTTGGTACCGTTGAGCCTGGGGACGCTCAATCTGCTGCTGGGGCCCTCGACCATCCATTTCACCAGCGTCACCTGGCTAGTGTCGACGGTTATGGCCGGTGCCGTGATCGGCGCCGGTGCCGCATTCGCCTTTGCAGCCTTTGCCAGCCTGATGACGCTGGGCAGCTTCCTGCTGGCGCGCGCCGGTGGCCTGGGCTCGATCGCTCAGCTCACCCCCGAAAGCGCCGCCATCTTCCTGCTGTCCGTGCCGATCGCTTCGATCGTCACAGCCGTCATCATCAGCATGCTGTCGGCCCAAGTCCAACGCACCATCGACCGGCTGCATTCGCAAGCGCAGCGGCTTTCTTCCCTGGCCAACACCGATCCATTGACACACCTGGCCAACCGCCGCTATTTATTGGAACAGCTCGACCGGGAGTTCGCCCGCGCCCGCCGCTATCACCGGCCGCTCAGCCTGATCTATATCGACCTCGATGGCTTCAAGGCGATCAACGACCGCCACGGGCACTTGTACGGCGACGACGTGCTCCAGGGAGCGGCCAAAGCCTTGTCCGGCATCTTGCGCACGACCGACCTGCTGGCCCGCATCGGTGGGGATGAGTTTGCCGTGCTCATGCCCGAAACCGAAGTCGGCGAAGCCGACAAAGTGACCGATAAGCTGCGCCGGGCGCTGGCAGCCTATGGCAACCGGCTGGGTGGCCGTGTTGGGCTGCTCACCTTCTGCGCCGGTGTGGCGACCATCCATCCCGAAGATGACACGATCGAGGGCATGCTGCAGCGGGCCGATGAGGCGCTGTACCTGGCCAAGAACGACGGTGTCGGCCAAACCCGCAGCGAGTTCGACGTCCGGGCCGCCGCTGACTGACGTCTGACCCCCCATGATATGATGACGGCCGAACCCACGCCGGGAGGTGCCGTGGCTCCATCCCCGCTCCGAATGCTGGCCAGTCTTGCCCATCCAGATGACGAGAGCTTTGGCCCCGGGGGCACGCTGGCACTCTACGCCAGCCGCGGGGTGGAAGTTCATTTGATCTGCGCCACCCGCGGCGATGTGGGCACCGTCGACCCCAGTTATCTGACCGGTTTCGACACCGTCGCTGAACTGCGTCAGGCCGAACTTGAGTGCGCCGGCCAAGCCCTGGGACTGCACGTGGTCCATCAACTGGGGTACCGCGACTCGGGTATGCCCGGTTCTCCCGACAACCAACATGCCCACGCGTTGGCGGCTGCCCCGCTGGAAGCGGTCGTCGAGAAGGTCACCCATGTCATCCGCCAGGTGCGGCCGCAAGTCGTCATCACCTTCGACCCGATCGGCGGCTACCATCATCCCGATCACATTCGCATGTTCGAGGCAACGCTGGCCGCTTTTCATGCGGCGGCCGATCCTACCCGCTTCCCCGATGGTCTCGAACCCTACCGGCCGCAGAAGCTCTACTATCACACTTTCTCGCGCCGCTGGCTCAAGCTGGTGGTGCGGCTGATGCCGCTGTTGGGCATGAACCCCAGGGCTTGGGGACGCAACAACGACATCGACCTGACAGCCGTCACCAACCACGACCTGCCCATCCATGCCATCATTGACATTTCAGACAGCGCCGAAGCCAAGCAACTGGCGTCCGCTTGCCACGCCTCGCAAACCGATGAAGACGACTCACCGGGGTTTCTGTTGAATTGGCTGCGCCGGTTAGGCCGCAACCAGGAGACCTTTATGCGCGGCTATCCAGAGCCAGCCCCCGGGCTGCGCGAGACCGACTTGTTTGCCGGCGTCGCACCGGCCCGATCGTCGGTGGCCAACGGTGAGGCAGAGACCGTTGGCGTCAGGAGAGCAGGACTATGAGCACTGACAACTCCGACCACGTACCCGGCCGAGGCAGTCCCCAGCATCCCGAGCCGGAAGGCGCCGTCTGGTCGTATCGCGGCTACGAACTGCGCCCCAGCGACTTCACGACGGCCATGGTCCATCTGTTTCGGGCCGAGATCAACCGGGCCAATGTCTGGCGCACTCGGCTCGACTCGACCACCAATTGGGCAATCGTGGCCACCGCCGCCGCCGTGCCGTTTGCCTTCAATGAATCTGGTGGCAGCCACATCGTCCTCATTCTCAGTTCGGTGCTGGTTTCGATCCTGCTTTACATCGAATCCCGCCGCTACCGCTATTACGAGCTCTGGTCGTCACGCGTCCGTCTCATGGAAACCGACTTCTTCGCCACCATGCTCGTACCGCCCTTCCATCCCGGTTCGGATTGGGGGGAGGCGCTCGCCGAAAACTTGCTGCAGCCGCGCTTTGGCGTCTCGATCTTTGAAGCCCTCGGCCGTCGCCTGCGGCGCAACTACATTTGGATCTACAGCGTGCTGCTGATGGCCTGGCTAGGGAAACTGTGGCTGCAGCCCGAAGCCACCTCCAACTGGTCCGTGTTCCTCAACCGGGCTTCGCTCGGTACGATTGGCGGCGGCGTTACCTTGACCGTGTACCTGGGCTTCTATCTGTTCTTGATCGTGTTCGCCGTCGTCACCGCTCGCCTGCAACAAGCCACCGGGGAAGTGCTGCCGTCCCTGGGTGAAATGGTGGGGTCAGTCAGCATGGAGCGCTCACCGTTTGACCCCAAGAGTAAGGAGCCCAAGGGTCGCGCTTGGTTCCGCTCGAGCAGGCGGCGCAGCCAATACCTGGTCCTGATCATCACCGATCAGGCCCAGCCGGTCGCCGACCAGATCATGGCCGCCATGCACCGCGGCGTCACCGCCCTGCAGGGGCAAGGTATGTACTCCGGAAAAGCACACCAGGTGTTGATGTCGGCCGTCACCGTCACCGAGGTCGAACAGCTGAAATCGCTGGTGCGCCAGGTCGACCCGGCTGCCTTCGTCGTCGTCACCCCGGCCCAGGAAGTGCTCGGCCGCGGTTTCGTCACTCCGTAAGGCTATCGGCGTCCCGACCGGCTGCCCGCCGTCCGTGATAATATAGCCGCGCCTCCAGCCGCTCGACTCACCCCATCGCATTCGACGGAAGATGAAGGAAAGCATGCCTGAAACTTTGCCCAATGAGTTCCACCTGCCACATCGCCTGCGCCGGTTGGCCGATCTGGCCTACAACCTGTGGTGGACCTGGCAGCCTGAGGCACCGTTGGTGTTCGAGCAAATCGACCCGTCCCTGTGGGAACAGACCTACCATAACCCGGTCCGCTTCCTGCGGCAGGTTGACCCGGAACGCATCCAGCGGGTCACCCAGGACCGGTCCTTCCTTGACTTCTACGACGACCTGACCGGCCGCTTCGACGATTACATGCAAGCCGCTTCCACCTGGACGGATCAAACGCTTGACGGGGTCTCGGGCGAGCTGACGGCCTACCTATCAACCGAGTTTGGCTTGCACGAAACCTTGCCGATCTACGCTGGTGGTTTGGGCATCTTGTCCGGCGACCATCTTAAGGAAGCCAGCGACCTGGGCCTGCCGATGGTGGCTGTTGGTTTCCTGTACACGCAGGGATATTTCTCACAGCGCATCACCGAGGATGGCTGGCAAGAGGCAGACTACCTCAACCTTTCCTTCCCCGACCTACCGGTGCTGCCGGTGACCAAGGACGACGGGCAGCGGCTCACGATCGGCGTCGGCATCCAGGAGCGTCAGATTCAGGCCCAGTTGTGGCGCATCCAGGTCGGCCGGGTCCCCCTGTACCTGCTTGACACCAATATCGCAAGTAACGCCGCGTCCGACCGCAACTTGACCGCCCGCCTGTACACCAGTGATTTGGAGCTGAGGCTGGCCCAAGAAGTGGTTCTGGGGATCGGCGGTGTGCGGGCCCTGCGGGCGCTCGGTCTTGAGCCGGCCACCTGGCATATGAACGAAGGGCACTCCGCCTTCCTGCTGCTCGAGCTGATGCGCGAACGGGTTCAGGCCGGCCAAACCTTGGCGGCGGCGGTTGAAGCCGTGGGCCAACAAACCGTGTTCACCACCCACACACCGGTGCCGGCAGGCCACGACGAGTTCCCGCTGACTCTGATGGACAAGTACTTCTTCAAGTACTGGCCCCAAATGGGGTTGGAACGCGATGCATTTATGAACCTGGCCCGCCACCAACAGCCGTGGGGTGACGTTTTCAGCATGGCTATTCTCGGCCTCACCCACTCGGGGCGGCGCAATGGCGTTTCCGAGATTCACGGCAGGGTGGCACGTGACATGTGGTCGCCGTTGTGGCCCGACCGGCCGGCACAAGAGAGCCCGATCAGCCATATCACCAACGGCGTGCACACCGGAACCTGGCTGGCGCGCAGCATGATGCGTCTGTTCGACCACTACCTAGGCTCCGAGTGGCGCCAGCAGTTGGATGATCCCGAAGTCTGGCAAGC
>Ga0299906_10004103_pt1 | contig 11957 bp, 10 predicted proteins | sample RVTome_14_FD_200259 | JGI IMG/M metagenome (GOLD analysis project Ga0299906, IMG submission 200259) | Soil microbial communities from uranium-contaminated site in the Upper Colorado River Basin, Wyoming, United States - RVT145D125 (version 2) ...
TGATCGATCCGCCGCGCCCGAGGTCGATCTCGACTCCGGCCGGAAGCGTCGAGTCCCCTTCCGCCGCCAACACGGGCAGTGCAAGCATCAGCCCGGATACGCCTGCCAACAGTTCCTGTCGCAACGCTCCCCCCAGGGGAAAAAGTCACAGTCTACATGGCAGAGCCTTCCCGGTTTCGCTATACGAAACGCGACGGGGTGTCGCGCCCGGCTCCGGGTCGCGTCTTTCCTTGTCCGGGCGGTTTTCGTAGAGTGCAGGTGAGGCCTGTCCACTGGTCGATCCGGTGCGCGAAGCTGTTCATCGACACTTGAAGGATGAAGGGAAATATGAGCAATGAAACTTTGCGCGGCAGCTGCCTTTGCGGAGCCGTGCGCTATACGGCCACCGGGGAGGTGACCCGCTTCTATCACTGTCATTGTTCGCGCTGCCGCAAGGCAACGGGCGCGGGCCACGCGAGCAACATGTTCCTCAAAGGCAGCCTCGCGTGGGAGAGTGGAGAAGATCAGGTCGCGAGCTACAAAATTCCGCAGGCGGAACGGTTCACCAATCGCTTCTGCAGAAACTGCGGTTCCCGGATGCCGCTGTTCATCGAGAAAATCGGCATGGCTTTGATACCTGCCGGGTCACTGGATAACGAACCGCGCAACATGCCGCAGGCACGGATATTCACCGGCTCCCGTGCGGCCTGGTCCTGTGATGCTTCAGTCTTGCCGGAGTTCAGCGAGCGCCCCGGCTGAAACAGGGGGTTCGCCCAGCGCGCTCCCGACCGTGCCGGATTTTATCGCGGGCGATGGTGCGACTAGCGGGAATGGCACTTGACTCTTGGCCAGCGGAGGGTGCGCCGAGGATAGGAGGCATCGCCGGCGGGGCTGCCTTATGAAGGAAATAAAGCGGACCGGAGGGAGCCATTCCTTCATAAGGCAACCCCGCCGGCGATGCCGAAACGCTTGAAGACAAGTGCCAGTCCGACTAGCGGTCTTCGTCGTCGACTGCCTTCTTTCGCTTCGCCACCGCTTGCCGAAGCACATACTCTATCTGTGCGTTCACGCTGCGCAATTCGTCGGCCGCCCATTTCTCGAGATCCTTCCACAGATCGGGCGGGACGCGTAAAAGGAAAGCCTTCCGATCCTCTGCCACGGTCAGGTATAGAGAGTTCCGGTGTTGATCACGGGCGACGTCTCTGACGTGCCACAGAGTACGACCATGAGGTTGCTCACCATTGCGGCTTTACGCTCGTCGTCGAGCTTGACCACGTTCTTTTCATCGAGGTCACGCAGCGCCATATCCACCATGCTCACCGCGCCGAGGACGATTGCGCGACGTGCCGCGATGATCGCCTCGGCCTGCTGCCGGCGCAGCATGGCAGGCGCGATCTCCGGCGCGTACGCCAGGTGAGTGATTCGTGCCTCGTCGACGACGACGCCTGCCTTTGCGAGTCGCGCGCCGAGTTCATGCTCGAGCGCCCGGGTGACCTCTTCGCCGCCGCTGCGCAGCGTCATCTCCTCCTCCTCGCCGTGATCGTAGGCATACAAGCTCGCGATGCTCCGGATCGCCGACTCACTCTGCACCTGCACATAGCTTTCGTAATCGTCCACGTCGAACGCCGCCTGCGCCGTGTCCTGGACGCGCCAGACGACCACTGCCGCGATTTCCACGGGATTGCCGCGCTTGTCGTTGACCTTGAGCTTATCGCTGTTGAAGTTATGCGCCCGTAACGAGATCTTCGAGCTCAGCACGTGCTGGGGGCTAACACCTGACGCCGCCGAAGCCCGTCGTGCGAAGGCCGCTTTCAGTTGCGATTCTCCGGACGAAGCGGACGGCGACGGGCTGCGGCCGCGGTTACGCGAGTAAAAGGGATTTGCCCAGTGAAAGCCGCTCCTGCGCACGGTGCCTTTGTAGCTGCCGAACAGGATCAGCACGCGCGCCTCGTTGGGCTGTAACGTGAAATGGCCCGCCAGCAGCAGGCCGGCGAACGCCGCCACCAACACGCCGGCGAAGGCCCGGAGTATCGCCGTGCCGGGGCTCAATTCGTCGCCGGCGGCCGCCTGGACGGTAAGTATCAGCGACACGATGCCCGCGGCCAGTACCGCGAGGTTGAAGAACAGCATCGTCCACCCGTTAAACGCCCGGACTTCGCGCTCGTGCGTTGTGGACCTCGTTCCATTTGCAGACATTGCAGGCCTCCTGTTCTTTTTCTGATATCGATGAGATATCATCATGACATCGTTTCAATGTCAAGCTAATCAACAGCAGTACGAGCGTCGCTGAACGGAGCCGATCGGTCTTTCGTCCGGTCATTCTCCGGTGGAACGCGTTGAGGTCAGGCAGGCGCTAAAGCCGGGGCGGCAGCGGCCAGCTCCGCGAGCTGCATGCGTGGCAGGATGAGCACAAGCGCTGGCAAGTTCGAATTACATTTCGAAAGACAATCCGCAGGCTACGCCAATTCCCAACCTTTGCGATACTGGCGTTTCAATAGTGCATCCGAATCGGGAACGTTCGTGATACGCATGTTGTGCGGGTCGTATTGAATCTTCTGTCCTGCATTGAGTGCGGCGACGCCCAGCAACATGACTTCCGTGAGCGGAGCGGCGTACTCGAACGGGCTCGTGGCGGATACCTCGCCTCGAATCGCCTCGATCCAGTTCATTTCATGACTCGTCGTAATGCGTTCGTAGATCTCGCGCGGCTTGGGCGTCGACTCGTGCAGTGATTGCGGCAGCAAGCGTGGATTCGTGCCATAGGTATCGTGCTTAAGCTTGCCCTTGCTGCCGATGTACAGCACGCCGCCGTCGCGGTTGAGCGTGGCGCCTCCGAGTTCGTCCGGCGCAGGCGGCAGCAGTCCGCCGTCATACCAGGTCAACCGTATCGGGGGACGGGAACCTTTTCGCGGAAATTCATAATAGGTGATCGTCGACATCGGGTAGGACTGCCGGTTGTAGGGAGTCGAATGCGTCTCGACCGAGGTCGGGTAGCCGAGATCGAGCGCCCAGCAGGCATGATCGATCAAATGTGCGCCCATGTCGCCGATCGCACCGACACCCCAGTCGACCCAGCCGCGCCAATTGAACGGATGATAGATCGGGTGGTAGTCGATATGCGGCGCCGGCCCGAGGAACAGGTCCCAGGAGAGTGAGTCCGGCGGCGAGTACGATCCCAGCGCCGCGCCGAGCCGCTGCATGACGCCGTTCATGTCCCACTTCAATTCCTCCGCGGGCACGCTCGAGGCAGCCGGACGCGGGATACCCTGCGGCCAATACGCGAGAGGCCGATTCGTCCATGCATGTACTTCGGTGACGGTGCCGATCGCGCCGGCCGCAATGTACTCGTTCACCAGGCGCGCATCGTCCGACGAATGCCCCTGGTTCCCCATCTGAGTGACGACTTTCGTTTGCGCCGCGCGCTGTGAAAGCCGTCGGCATTCCTCGACCGACCAGGCGAGCGGCTTCTGCAGGTAGACGTGCTTGCCGAGGTCCATCGCCGCCAGTGCGATGACGGCGTGCGTATGGTCCGGCGTTGCGATGACGACCGCGTCGACGTCTTTCTGTTTCTCCAGCATCTCGCGATAGTCGGTATAGCGCGCGGCCTGCGGCGCTTTTTCGTGCAAGCGACGCAGGTTCGGGATCTCGGCGCGGATACGCCCTTTCTGCTCGGCGGTTACGGACTCGTCATCCAGGCTCCTGGACATCTCCTGTATCTGTGCGGGGATCGCGCCGTAGCGTGCATCGACGTAACCCCAGTCGACATCGCACAGGGCGACCAGGTTCTGGCTGCTGAGCGCGGCCAGGTTCGAGCGGCCGGCGCCGCCGACGCCGATGCCGGCCAGATTCACCGTGTCGCTGGGCGCCACGTATCCCGGGCCGCCGAGTACATGCCGTGGCACGATCATGAACGCCGCCGCCGCGATTCCCGCGTTGCGGATGAATTCGCGCCTCGGCAATTCCCGCCCGGTCTCCGGGACGGTTTCATGTGCCGACAGAGTGCGGTCCTCAGGATTACCTTTCACGGCCTTTTGTCCGATTCGGCCCGTCCGGGGAGGGATTGTTGAAGGAGAAGTGTTTGCAACCATCCAGTTCATTAAATCTGGTCATCGCGTTCAAGTTTACGCCACCGCTGGCGGCGGAGCACGACGCGCCGCTGTCTGCACCAGCGGCGGCGGAAGGCCTAACCCGCAACCGTCGCTGCCTTTTGAGCAATACACGACGTCCTCCCCGTGTACATGATTAAACCGATCGGCCATGGCGGACGTCAAAACAGCATGCAACCCGGCCCCGATGACGACCCCGTGATCCGGACTCACGAAACACAGGGGGACGTTGACGAAGACCGCTTCCTCCGTCACGTCGGCATAGTGCGGGGAAAGTTGCGCGAGATATTGCCCTGCCTGGAATTGATACGACGCGTTTACCGCGCCGGCAGCCGAGGCTAGGTACGTTCGCCGACCGAGAAAGCCAGGCCATCCGGATCGGCGTATTGCGCGACCCGCTTGCCGAACACGGTTGTCGGCTCCTGCAGGCAGCGGACCTCTTGTCCGGTCATTCTGCGGTGGAATGCGTCGAGGTCAGGCACGCTGAAGCCGGGGCGGCAGCGGCCGGCGATTTCGCGTTCCCCGTTATCCGCGCTTCCGGCGGCGTGGTGCAGGGCGAGTGTGGCGCCATCGGTCGCGAATTCGGTCCAGGACGGCGACTCGAACCGGAGCGGCAGCCCAACAACGTCTCTATAGAACTTCACCGCTCGTGCCATATCGCTGACGAACACGATGGCGTAGCTGATTCTCATTTGCGCAGCTCCGATCATGATCCCGTTTGCTGATTCCTGTCTTCGCGAGTAAATGGACACACGCTCGTCGGGAAGATTCATAGCCGACGTCAAAGGCAATTTCGATCGACAAATACAGGAGCATCAAATCCTGACCCTGTGGTCGGGGGCCATTACAGGTGAGCTAAGAAAATTGGGCTTGAATCCGGAAGCTGTAATTATATTGTTGATGATTGCTGGCTTCAAAACCTCGTTGAGCGAAGAGATTTTCAATGAGTTCCCGGGTCCTCGTTCGCGAACGACTCCCACGGGACAACAGAACGCCCTGCATCTACGTCACCCGGGTTGCCATCCATAGATGAGCAGCAGCACCCCGAAACCGAGCGCATAACCGACAGCGATGTGCCATCCCTGGCGAATCCAATTCACTACGGATCGCGCTTCGGGAAACATGTTCGCCAGCGCTACGCCCGCGGACGAGCCGAACCAGATCATCGAGCCGCCGAAGCCGACCGCGAATGCCACCATCCCCCAGTCGTAGCCGTCCTGCTCGAGCGCAAGTTTGGTGAGTGGGATGTTGTCGAACACAGCGGATACCCAGCCTAAGCCGAACGCCGTCTGCCACGATGCGGCAGGCAGCGTTTCTACCGGCATCAATGAAGCGCAGGTAACGAGCGTGAGCAGGAACAGCGCGCCCTTGATCGTGGCCGGAACGACCTTCCAGTCCGTGCGGGTAAAGAGCGCCGCAATCACAATCGCGATCCAGACTCCAGCCGCCGGGAAGTCCAGCAGAATGTTGGTTGCTATGGCGCCTGCCAGGATAAGGACCACGGCAATAATGCTCGCCCAGGCGACCTTGTGTTCCCCCACGGGCTGGCTCTGGATGGGGTGGTGGGCGTGTTGTTGGCGTGATGCGACCACGGCGAAGAACAGGAACGCCGGGATGGCCGCGGCGTAGGCGCGCAGTACATCGAGTGCGGACACGCCTTCGATCCACATCATCGTCGTGGTCGTATCACCGAGCACGGATCCCGACCCACCCGCATTACTGGCCCCGACGATCGCGGCGAGATAACCGACATGAATGCGCCGCTGAAATACGTGAAGAGCCACCGTGCCTCCGATCATGGCTGCGGCGATGTTGTCCAGGAACGCGGAAAGCACGAACACCGTGGCGAGCAGCGCGAAGCCGCCCTTCCAGTCGTCGGGCAGAAACCTCGGCAGTATCTCGGGAATTTCGGATTGCTCAAAATGACGCGCCAGCACGGCGAAGCCGAGCAGCAGGCCGAGCAGGTTGACGAGGATCGGCCCCTCCTCCCACAGATGGTGCGCCAAACTAAACTCCGCCGCCGTCACGTATTTGAGCAGAACGATCGACATAAGCCCGGTCATGCCTACGTCGAGCGTGCGGTCGTGGAACAGCGCGACGCCGAGAAGCGTCAGGGCGAACAGGAAGAACTCAAGCCGGATACCGAGCAATAACGGGCCAGGTGGTTCATCGACGAACGCACCGACAGCCATGGTAAGAGCCATGACGGCAATGCCTGTGCCAACCAGCGACTTGCGCGTCAACAACACTCAGCATCAACTCCAACAGCGTGCGCCGAGCCGGGTGAATCGGTCCACGGCATCCTGGGCTCGCCCGTGATGCGCCGGGAAGCGCTTGGGACGCGGCGGAGGACGGCAGCTGCGTTGCGGTAGTGCGGCCTGCCCTGTGAGCTACCGTTCCTGCGCAGTAGGAAAATGTCCCTTATCGGCGTAGGAAATCCATTCAGGCGGGATACTCGCCCCATAGGAAATGCATATGAGGTGCGCGTGAACTCAGTCGATGACCGAAAGCCTGTAACCGACGCCGGGCTCGGTCAGAATGTATCGTGGTTGGGCCGGGGCTGGCTCGATCTTTTGGCGAAGTTGCCGGATGTAGACGCGCAAGTACTGCACGTCGATACCGGTCTCTGTGCCCCATGCGACGCGGAGCAAGTGGCGGTGTGTAATGACCTTGCCGGCGTGCACGACCAGCTCGCGGAGTATCTCGTACTCCTTCTTCGAAAGCTTTACTTTGATGCCGTCAACGGTGACGTTCCTGCGCATCAGGTCGACGCTTAGCCCGCCACTGTTGAACGTAGGCAAGCTTCCCTCACTGGCAAGGCGATGCCTGAGTGCGGTTCGCATGCGGGCAATCAGTTCGCCCACACCGAAAGGCTTGCAGACGTAGTCGTCTGCACCGAGATCCAGCGCCATAACCTTGCCGTGCTCGTCGCTGCGGCTCGAGAGCACCAGAATTGGCACTTGCGATTGAGTGCGGACCTCGCGGATTACCTCCATGCCGTCCATGTCCGGCAGTCCCAGATCGAGAATGACCAGGTCCGGTTTCGCCTGTCTGACCAGAGCTACGCCGTCCCGCCCGTTCGTCGCCTCCACGACATCGTAGTCTTGCACCCTGAGCGTGTTTCTGAGAAAGCGAAGGATCGCCGGATCGTCCTCGATGAGCAGGACCCGAATGTTGCCCTCGCTCATCGATTTGACTCGTCTGTAGCGGCCGACTTGGGCAGAGTGACCGTGAAGTGCGCGCCCGGCTTGTCGGTGCGGTTGGTGGCGCAGACTGTTCCGCCCATGGCCTCGACGAATCCCTTGCAGATTGCAAGCCCCAGACCGGTCCCTGCCGGTCGATGATCGGCCGTCATGACACGGAAGAAACGTTGAAAAATCCGGTCCAAATGTTCCGCAGGGATTCCTGGCCCTTCGTCCTGCACGTAGATGACCACACGATCGCCGGCGTTGTGCGCCGCGATGCGGATCTCAGACTCCGGCGGGGAATACTTTGCCGCGTTATCCAGAAGATTCACCAGGACGTGCTCCGCAAGAACGAAATCGGCGTCAACCATCGGCAGATCCGGAGGAAGATCCGTACGGAGTCGGTGACGCTGCAAAAACTTCTCCGATCGCGTGAGCGCGGAACCGACGAGGTCGCTGACATCGAGCATCTCGAGCGTCGGACGCAATCCTCCCGCATCGATGCGTGTCATGTGTAGCAGGTTGTCGACAAAGCGGCTCAGCCTCACCGTCTCAGCCTCCACCATTTCCAGCATTTCGACGCGAGTTGCCTCATCGTAAAGCTTGCCGTACTGAGCAAGGCTGCTGACGTTGCCGAGAATGGAAGCGAGCGGAGTTTTTAGATCGTGCGATATCGAAGTCAGCAAAGCCGTACGAAGCTTGTCCGCTTCGGCAAGTATTCTGGCTTCCTGTATCCTTTCGGCCAGCTGCACTCGCTCCAGGTTTATCGCCACCTGGTTGGTCAGTGAATCGATCGGCGCGGTTTCATGCGATGTGCGCATCTCCTCTCTTCCGTGAGGTAAAAGGCCGATGACGCCGACGGTGCCGCGGCCCGTGCGGAGAGGCAGATACAGGCCTGCCGCGTTGCTTGATGCGCCGGTGCCGTGACCGGACGGGAGGCCGTGTGCGAAGCACCACCGCACCGCATTGAGTTCATCGTGTGCGACGTCTGTTCTGCCGGATCCGCTGCCGCGAACGGTGAGATTCCCGTCTTCCGGAATGAAGATTCGGACATCGGCTTCGAGCGTGTGCGCGAGCCGCCGAGCCGCCGCACGCAGCAGATCGTCAGTCTCGGATATCGCCGCCAGCATGGAACTGAAGGCAAAGAGTTCCTCCGTCACACGGCTGTTTCGTTGTAGCGCTTCGGTGCGATGGCGAAGCTGTGCCGCAAGCGTGCTCGTGAAACCGGAGACCAGCAGAAAGAACAGCAACGCCCAGACGTTTTCGGCGTCCCTGACGGCGAAGGAGAACCGGGGATCGGCGAGAAAATAGCTGCTGCTGCCGATGCTCAGCACCGAACAGCTCAGTGCCATCCAGAAGCCATAACGCACGGCGGCGAAAAGAATCACCGGCAGAAATACGAGCAGAACGTTCTGCACGTGAAGAAAGCGCTCGGCTGCAAGCGCGACGCCCGAGGCTAGTGCAAGGAGCGCCAGGCAGACGGCGACGGCGCCCAGGGTGCCCGTCACGCGACTCGTCGCGGAACGGCGGTGGAGGGGCAGACTCGAGATGAACGATGCGCGATCGCGTGCGGCGCCGTCGAGCTTTCGCTCCCCCGCGACGTTGTTCATGGCTGGCAGGCTGCTGTCAACGGACAAGCGCCGTCCCCGGGAATCGGGAACGTCAGCGCGCCCGTTGCCGGCATCATACACCAGGCAGGCGTCGAGCTGACGCTGACACGGCGACACCGCGTTGTGCGTGCGGCCGGCACGGAGTCGACGCTTGGCGCTTTATGAAAATCCTATGCCGCCCGTGACTATGTCTGCATGGATTTCCTATGGCTGCGCGTCCCATGCTTTCACAGACGACGGATCACCGGCGGACGCATTGCCCATCAGGGCTTGGTACAGGTAAACGTGATGGACATCAGAAGAAACAAGGCGCTCAGGATCATCGGCCAGACACTGCTCGTGTCACTGGCGCTGGCGATGATGGCCGGCGGCTGGATGGTGATCGGGACGGGCTGACATTGTGCGCGAGCCGCAGGAGCACAGATTCGGGTGCGACAACTTGTTCCGGAGGCTCGACGCAGAGAGTAAAACCCGACGGTAGCGTCGTCTTACAGCGTTTCTAATGAATTATTCCAGCGCGGATTTCCTGCGCCCGTGGGGCCGGTTCCCGAAGCGCGATGCTGCGCCGCAGGCGATCCGCAGCCACTCCCCGGCCGCCTCGGGATCTTCGAACATCTCTTCAGGCGCCATGTAGTACGACGTCTCTTCGAGCACGTGTTCGACGAATTCGCTCACGACGGTATCCGCGACGGAACCTTTAGATCCGTGGCAACCGCCGGTCGCGTCAGGAGCCGATCGAGCGAGTAGAGCTGCAGCCGGTCCGGGGATTTGGGCGACTTGCCGGCAACGGCGAGGGACGAAGGATCGGTCATACGACAACGCAGTATTGCTCGCGAATTACGTTCGGACAATGAGGGTATTCTAATTGCAAATGCTTCGCATTCAGTAAAGCCCTCAGCGGAAGCTTGAGATATCTCCAAGTGCCCATTTGTTGGCATAATTCATACGCGTCCGGCCCCCATCTCTTGATCGCATATGCGACGCCAAGCGTCAGTTTCCCGAACCGGTTCTCAAAGTTGTGCATTCCTGGCCTGCTAGCCCTCTCGGTTTGCTGCTCCTGTTGCAGGTTTTTGCTGCAAGCGCGGGCGAAATCCTCATTGAGGACGTGACGGTCGTCACACCGGATTTCGAGCAGCCGCTGCTTCATCGCCACGTCCTCATCCGCGACGTACGCATCGCCGACATCAGCACAGAACCAATTGCCGCGGCGCCGGGCGTGAAACGAATCGACGGGCGCGGCAAGTTCCTGACGCCGGGCATCATGGACTCGCACGTTCACGTCACTTATCCGCCCGGCGTTCCACCGGGGGGCGATGATCCGGTGCTTGTTGAGCTCCGCGAGGCGTTTGCTCGCCAACAACCTCGCAGCTATTTGTACTTCGGCGTCACGCAAGTACTGGATCCTGTCAACCTGCCGCAAGGCATCGCCGCCTTCGAGGCGCAGCCGTTGCATCCAGATGTGTTCCGGTGCGGTGCGGCGCCGGTGCTCGACGGTTACCCGACCGTGTTTATTCCGCAACCGGCCAGGTACGAAGCGATGCCCGACTATATTTTCGAACCCGGCAACGCCGATCGGCACCCACTGCCCGCCGGTGCCGACGCTGCGGCGCATACGCCCGAGGCCATCGTGCGCAGAATCGCCGCAACCGGCGCGCACTGCGTCAAAGTATTCGTCGAAGACGGATTCGGCGACGCCTCGGGTTGGCCGATCCTCAGTACGGAAAGTTTGCGGAAGGTCCGCGCAGCGACCCGGGAGTACGGTCTGCCGTTGGTCGCGCACGCGAATGCGCTCGGCATGCAGCAGATGGCGCTCGCCGCCGACGTCGACGTGATCGCTCACGGGCTGTGGAACTGGGACGCCGTTGCGGGCGAACCCGGCGTACCGGCAGAGATCGCCTCTCACCTGCGGGAAGTGCACGAACAGAAGATCGGTTTTCAACCGACGATTCGTGTTTTACCGGGCATGGCCGACCTCTTCCGTCACGACACCCTGAAAGATCCCTTTTACAAGAAGGTCGTAGCGGCCCCACTGCTCGAGTGGTATGCCAGCGACGCCGGCCGCTGGTTCAAGGATGAACTGCGCCTCGACTTCGGCGCTGAAACCGATACGCAGATCGCGCACATTTACGTAAAGATTGCGGCGCAGGGCATGCGCGCTGCGAAATTCCTGCACGACCTGGGACACCCCTTGCTGCTCGGGAGCGATACGCCGTCTGCGCCGACCTACGGCAATCAACCCGGCTACGATACGTACCGCGAGATGCGCTTCATGGCCCAGTCCGGTATCCCGCTCGCCGCGATTTTCCGTGCGGCAACCATCAATAATGCGCGGCAGTTCAAGCTCGACAAGGACTACGGCACGGTCGCGGAGGGAAAGATTGCGAACCTGCTCCTGCTCGAAGCGAATCCATTGGAGACGGTTCGCGCCTGGAGTTTGATAGATAAGGTGCTGCTGAGAGGTGAAGTGATCGAGCGGGAGACGTTGGCAGCCGATAGGTGAGTGTCCCGTGCGCCGGCGGGGCAACGTTGACAATACAAATCAAAAGCGCCAGCCGCGCAGCGATCTACGACGGAGTCGATCAAGGCAAGTGCATCGCCGAGCGGGTGCGCTCCCTGGAATAGAGGCAGCCGTGAGGTAGCGCGAACACCTCGGGCATTGAAACCCCCGCACCGGGTGCTGGCCAGTTGAGAACCTCTCATTCAACAAATGCCTCCGCAGAGGTGTGACCGAAAGCTCGCGCTTCGTCCGTAGAACAAATTCACGGTTTCCCCTTCATTTCCTGTCCCTTTTGCCCTAGTCTGGCTGTCGAAGCCGCGAACCGAAGGGGGGGAGCGGGTTCGCAGCATGATGGAGAGCGAATCATGTTGCTGAAGAGCATGTCCAGGACAGCCGGCGCCTCTAGCCGGGCATCACAGTCGAAAAACTCCCGGTCACCCGAACGCACGCCGCAGCGCACGTTGCTGGCCTCCGCGGTGGCCAGTTGCCTGATGCTGGGGGCACCGGTGGCCTTCGGCCAGTCGGGCAGTGCGAATCTTCGCGGGCAAGTCACCGCAGACTCGGGGCCGGCGGCGAACAC
>Ga0299906_10004107_pt1 | contig 11949 bp, 4 predicted proteins | sample RVTome_14_FD_200259 | JGI IMG/M metagenome (GOLD analysis project Ga0299906, IMG submission 200259) | Soil microbial communities from uranium-contaminated site in the Upper Colorado River Basin, Wyoming, United States - RVT145D125 (version 2) ...
CACCGCCGTGCTTGGCGGCGAGCACCTTGGTCATGGCGGCGGTCAGCGTCGTCTTGCCATGATCGACGTGGCCGATGGTGCCGACGTTCAAATGGGGCTTGGTGCGTTCGAATTTTTCCTTGGACATGTCTAATGCCTCAATCAATATAGAGATTCACACCAACTCCCCCTCTCCCCTCGCGGGAGAGGGCAAGGGGAGAGGGAGCGTGTAATCAATTAGCTCGCTTTCTTCAGTATCGTCTCGGCAACGTTTGCCGGTACCGGCGAATACTTCTTGAACTCCATCGTATACGTCGCGCGACCCTGTGTGGCCGAGCGCAACGAGGTGGAGTACCCAAACATGTTGGCAAGCGGCACTTCCGCGCGAATCATCTTGATGCCGCCGGTGCCGTCCTCCTGGCTCATGATGATGCCGCGTCGCGAGTTCAAATCGCCGATGACGTTGCCGAGATAATCCGGCGGGGACGTCACTTCGACGTCCATGATCGGCTCAAGCAATACCGGTTCGCCCTTGAGCCCGGCGTCGCGCCAACAAAGAATCGCCGCCATCTTGAAGGCATTTTCATTCGAGTCGACTTCGTGGTACGAGCCGTAATGCAGCGTCGCCTTCACGTCGACGACCGGATAGCCGAACTTGATGCCGCGCTGCATCGCCTCTTCCACGCCCTTCCTGACCGCCGGTATAAACTCGCGCGGAATCGCGCCGCCCTTGATGGCGTCGACGAATTCGAAACCTTTGCCGGCCACTTGCGGATCGAACTTGATCACCACGTGACCGTACTGGCCGCGCCCGCCGGACTGCTTCACGAAGCGATGCTCTTGATCGACGGACCTTCGGATCGTTTCCCGGTAGGCCACCTGCGGCTTGCCGACGTTGGCCTCGACGCCGAACTCGCGCTTCATGCGGTCGACGATGATTTCAAGATGCAGCTCGCCCATGCCGGCGATGATCGTCTGTCCCGATTCCTCGTCGGTACTGACGCGAAACGACGGATCTTCCTGCGCCAGGCGCTGCAATGCCAAGCCCATCTTTTCCTGGTCGACCTTGGTCTTCGGCTCGACCGCTTGCGAAATCACCGGCTCCGGAAAATCCATCCGTTCGAGCGTGATGATATCGTTCACGTCGCACAGCGTCTCGCCGGTCGTCACTTCCTTCATGCCGACGCACGCGGCGATATCGCCCGCCCGAACTTCCTTTATTTCCTGGCGATCGTTGGCATGCATCTGCAACAAGCGCCCGATGCGTTCCTTCTTGCTCTTCAGCGGGTTGTAGACGGTGTCGCCCGAATTCAATACGCCCGAATAGACGCGGATATAGGTCAACGCGCCGACGAAGGGATCGGTCGCGATTTTAAACGCGAGCGCCGCGAACGGCTCGTCGTCGGTGGCGTGCCGCTCCGCAATCGTCGCGTCCTTGTCGTCGAGATGGCCCTTGATGGCGGGGCGTTCGCTCGGCGCGGGTAGGAAGTCGATGACGCCATCGAGCATCGCCTGCACGCCTTTATTCTTGAACGCGCTGCCGCAAAGCACGAGCACGATCTCGAGCTTAAGGTTGCGTTCGCGCAAACCCTCTTTGATCTCGGCCTCGGTCAGCGCCTCGCCGCTGAGGTACTTTTCCATCAGCTTTTCGTTCGCTTCGGCGGCCGCCTCGATCATCCGCTCGCGATAGGTCTTCGCCTGCTCGATCATGTCCGCGGGGATTTCCCTTTCCTCGAAGCGATTCCCCTGGGTCTCTTCGTCCCAGTAAATTGCCTTCATCTTCACGAGATCGATGACGCCCTTGAATTTCTCTTCCGCGCCGATCGGCAGCTGAATCGGCACCGCCTTGGCGCCCAAGCGATCCTTTAGCTGAGAAACGACATTCAAAAAGTTTGCGCCGGCGCGGTCCATCTTATTGACGAACGCCAGCCGCGGCACTTGATACTTGTTCGCCTGTCGCCACACGGTTTCGGATTGCGGCTGAACGCCGCCGACGGCGCACAGGACGAAGATCGCGCCGTCGAGCACGCGCAGGCTGCGTTGCACCTCGATCGTGAAATCGATGTGTCCCGGCGTATCGATGATGTTGAAGCGATGCTGCTCGCGGCTGCCGTCCATGCCCTTCCAAAAGCACGTCGTCGCGGCCGAGGTAATCGTGATACCGCGCTCCTGCTCCTGCTCCATCCAGTCCATGATGGCGGTGCCATCGTGCACCTCGCCGAGCTTGTGCGACACACCGGTGTAGAACAGAATGCGCTCTGTGGTCGTTGTCTTGCCGGCATCGATGTGCGCCATGATGCCGATGTTTCGGTATCGTTCGATGGGTGTTGTACGAGCCACGACTCAGTCCTCTTAAAGATCTTTGTAACCGCGGATAAACGCAGATGAACGCGGATTCCGGTACGGATGAACGCCGATTACTCAAATCGATCCGCGTTAATCTTACTTAATATCTGCGTTTATCTGCGGATGCAGTTTCCTGTCAGTCCTACCAACGATAATGCGAGAACGCCTTGTTGGCCTCGGCCATGCGATGCACGTCCTCGCGTTTCTTGACCGCCGCGCCGCGCTTCTCGGAAGCGTCGAGCAATTCATCCGCGAGCCGTACGCCCATGGACTTGCCACCGCGCGTACGGGCGGCATCCACCACCCACCGCATCGCCAATGCCAGCTGGCGCTTGGCGCGCACCTCAACCGGCACTTGGTACGTCGCGCCACCGACGCGTCGGCTCTTCACTTCCACCATCGGCCGAACGTTGTCGATCGCCTGCGTAAAAATGTCGACCGGGTCCGGCTTGCCGCGGGTCGAAATCGTATCGAGCGCGCCGTACACGATACGTTCGGCGACCGCCTTCTTGCCGTGACGCATCACCACGTTAATGAACTTGGCGACCGTCTCGCTCTTGTATTTCGGGTCCGGCGTGACGACACGCTTCGGAACTTCTCTTCGTCTCGGCATATCAGATGACTGAGGACAGAGGACAGAAGACTGCACCAGTACACGGATAACCGACCACGGAAGACCGACCAGTCTTCGGTCGTCAGTCCTCCGGCTTCTGAGTCAGACCTCTGTCCTCTGTCTTTCGGTCCTCAGGTTTTGGGCCGCTTGGCGCCGTACTTCGAACGTCCCTGTTTACGATCGGTAACGCCGGCGGTATCGAGCGTGCCGCGCACGGTGTGGTAACGCACACCCGGCAGATCCTTGACGCGACCGCCGCGGATCAACACCACCGAGTGTTCCTGCAGGTTGTGGCCTTCGCCGCCGATATACGACGTCACTTCGTAACCGTTGGTGAGCCGCACACGCGCCACCTTACGCAGCGCCGAGTTAGGTTTCTTCGGCGTCGTCGTGTACACACGCGTACACACCCCGCGTTTCTGCGGGCTGCCCTGCAGCGCCGGCACCTTCGACTTTTCAGTCGCCTGTCGCCGCGCGTTACGCACGAGCTGATTGACGGTCGGCATCCGATTCTCTACTCGCAAAACGAACTACAGGCCGGCACGGACCGGCCTGTACGAGGGGCGCGATTCTATGGACCCATACCCGGACTGTCAATATCAGATGACAGAAGACCGAGGACAGAAAACTGAGCCTGTCCTCGGAAAACGGAAGACAAAGGACTGTAAAAAGCCTTTCCAGTCGTCCGTCCTCGGTCCCTGGCCCAGTCCTCCGTCCTCCGTCTTCCGTCCTCTGTCACGTGCCGACCGCCTCCTCGCCGCCTTCCGCTCGCGCCGCGCGGGTCTTCGGCGCCAGCGCCCGCTCGAGATCGCGCGCTTCCTGCTTCGCCTCGCCACGCCGGCGACGGCGCTCCTGATGGTGCGCCAGCCCGGTTCCGGCCGGGATCAGCCGACCAACGATGACGTTTTCCTTCAGTCCCCGCAGGAGATCGTGTTTGCCGGTAATGGCAGCCTCCGTGAGCACCCGCGTGGTTTCCTGGAAAGAAGCGGCCGAAATGAACGACTCCGTGGAGAGCGATGCCTTGGTAATGCCGAGGAGCACCGCCTCGAACGTCGCCGCTTCCTTCTTCGATCCGATAACTTCCTCGTTCTCCTCCAGCATGCGCGGCCGTTCGACCTGTTCGCCCGGTAGGAAACGGGTGTCACCCGGTTCAAGCACCTTCACTTTGCGCAACATTTGTCGCACGATCACTTCGATGTGCTTGTCGTTGATCTTCACGCCTTGCAACCGGTAAACATCCTGCACTTCGTCAACGATATAGCTGGTCAGCGCCTCGGCCCCGAGTAGACGCAGAATGTCGGAAGCGACCGGCGCGCCCTCCACGACGACGTCGCCCTGTTCAACCGACTCGCCTTCGAACACGGTAATGTGCCGACCCTTCGGAATCAGGTACTCGTGATCCTCGCCGTCCTTGTCGCTAATGACCAACCGCTGCTTGCCCTTCGTGTCCTTACCGAACGACACCACACCGCTGACTTCGGCAAGTATCGCGGCATCCTTCGGCTTGCGCGCCTCGAACAGTTCCGCGACCCGCGGCAAACCGCCGGTAATGTCGCGCGTCTTCGACACTTCTTGTGGAATACGCGCTATCACGTCGCCGACGCCGAGCTTCACACCGTCTTCGACCGTGATCACCGCGCCCGGCGGCAGCATGTACTTCGCCGGAATTTCCGTGCCGGGAATGTTGACCTGCTTGCCGCGGCCGTCCACCAACGTCACCACCGGGCGAATGTCCTTCGCCCCGATACGATGCTTTGCGTCGAGCACGACGTATGTCGACAAGCCGGTGATTTCGTCGGTCTGCTTGTTGACGGTTACACCATCGATCATGTCGCTAAACGTCACCTTACCGGCCACTTCGGTAATGATCGGGTGCGTGTGCGGATCCCAGTTGGCCACGACCGCGCCGGCCTTCACCTTCGATCCGTCGACGACCGATAATACCGCGCCGAACGGAACCTTGTAGCGTTCGCGGTTGCGACCCCGGTCGTCCTGGATGATCAGCTCGCCCGAACGCGATACCGCGACATGGTTGCCGCTCGCGTGCTTCACGAGCTTGATATTCTTCAAGCGCACGACGCCGGTGGTCTTGATCTCGATGCGCGAGATCGCGGTAACGCGCGAGGCCGCGCCGCCGATGTGGAACGTCCGCATCGTGAGCTGCGTCCCAGGCTCGCCGATCGACTGTGCCGCGATAACACCGACCGCCTCGCCCATGTTGGCGAGATGCCCACGGCCGAGATCGCGCCCGTAGCATTTGCGGCAGACGCCGAAGCGCGTTTCGCAGGTCACCGGCGAGCGCACCAGTACTTGGTCGATATGCCGATCTTCGAGAAGCATCACGAGCTTTTCATCGAGCATCGTGACGTCGTCGATCAACACCTTCTTGTCTTCCGCCGGGTCGCGGATATCGCCGATGACCACGCGGCCGAGGATACGGTCGCGCAACGGGATAACCACTTCGCCGCCTTCGACCAGTGCCGACTTGGTCACGCCGGAAGTGGTGCCGCAATCGTCTTCGGTCACGACCAGGTCTTGGCAAACGTCCACCAAGCGGCGCGTGAGATAGCCGGAGTTCGCGGTCTTCAACGCCGTGTCGGCCAAGCCCTTGCGCGCGCCGTGGGTCGAAATGAAGTACTGCAGGACGTTCAGACCTTCGCGGAAATTCGCCGTGATCGGCGTTTCGATGATCGAGCCGTCCGGCTTCGCCATCAAGCCGCGCATTCCGGCGAGCTGGCGAATCTGTGCCGCCGAACCGCGCGCGCCGGAATCGGCCATCATGAAGATCGAATTGAACGAATCTTGCTTGCCCTTCTTACCTTCGGCGTCGACGACTTCCTCGCTGCCTAGCTGGTCCATCATCGACTTGGCGACGCGTTCGCTGGTGTGCGTCCAGATGTCGACGACCTTGTTGTAACGCTCGCCGTCCGTCAGCAAGCCCGAGGCGTACTGATTCTGGATACTCTTTACCTCCGACTCGGCTTGGCCGATGATCCCGCCTTTTTCCGCCGGCGTCAGCATGTCGTCCACGCCGATGGAAATGCCGGCGCGGGTCGCGTAGTGGAATCCGGTGTACATGAGCTGGTCGGCAAAAATAACGGTCGCCTTCAGGCCGACGCGCCGGTAGCAGATGTTGATCAACTCCGAGATCGACTTTTTCTTGAGATCGCGGTTGACCAGATCGAACGGCAGCCCCGCCGGCAGGATTTCGGACAGCAATGCGCGGCCGACGGTGGTGTCGTAGATCTTGCATGTCTCGACCGGAATTCCATCTTCCTGCAGTTCGGTGCGTGTGATGCGCGCTTTAACGCGCGCGTGCAGCGATACCTGGCGGCTCTCGTACGCTCGATGCGCTTCGGCAACATCGGCAAACACGTGACCTTCGCCCAGCGCGTTAATGCGCGCACGCGTCATGAAGTACAGGCCAAGCACGATGTCCTGCGACGGCACGATGATCGGGTCGCCGTTGGCGGGCGACAAGATATTGTTGGTCGACATCATTAAGGCGCGCGCTTCGAGCTGCGCTTCAACCGACAACGGGATATGCACCGCCATCTGGTCGCCGTCGAAGTCGGCGTTATACGGCGCGCAGACCAGCGGATGCAGCTGGATCGCCTTTCCTTCGATCAACACCGGTTCGAATGCCTGAATACCGAGGCGATGCAACGTCGGCGCGCGGTTGAGCAGCACCGGATGCTCGCGAATGACTTCTTCCAAAATGTCCCACACCTCGGGTCCGGCGGCCTCGACCATCTTCTTCGCGGCTTTGATGGTGGTCGCGAGTCCACGGGCTTCGAGCTTGTGGAAGATAAACGGCTTGAACAGTTCGAGCGCCATCTTCTTCGGCAGCCCGCACTGGTGCAGGCGCAGTGTCGGACCGACCACGATGACCGAACGACCGGAGTAATCGACGCGTTTGCCGAGCAGGTTCTGGCGGAAGCGGCCCTGCTTGCCCTTGATCATGTCGGCGAGCGACTTCAGCTGACGCTTGTTCGCGCCGGTGATCGCCTTGCCGCGGCGGCCGTTGTCGAGCAGTGCGTCGACCGCCTCCTGCAGCATGCGCTTTTCGTTGCGCACGATAATATCCGGCGCGTTCAAGTCGAGCAGGCGCTTGAGGCGGTTGTTGCGGTTGATGACGCGACGATAGAGATCGTTCAAATCCGACGTCGCGAAGCGACCGCCGTCGAGCGGCACCAATGGACGCAACTCCGGCGGCAGCACCGGTAGAATTTCGAGCACCATCCATTCCGGCTTGTTACCGGAATAGAGAAACGCCTCGATCACCTTGAGACGCTTGGTCAGCTTCTTGATCTTGGTTTCGGACGTTGTATCCGCGAGCTCACCCCGCAGCTTTTTGGTTTCCTCGTTGAGGTCGATCGAGCGCATCAGATCGCGAATCGCCTCGGCGCCCATGCGCGCATCGAATTCATCGCCGTGCTGCTCGATCGCGTTGAGATACGCCTCTTCCGACAGCAACATCGCCTTCTCGAGCGGGGTCATGCCCGGATCGATGACGACGTAGGCTTCGAAATAGAGCACGCGCTCGATATCGCGCAACGTCATGTCGAGGATCAACCCCATACGCGACGGCAGCGATTTCAAGAACCAGATATGCGCGACCGGCGACGCCAGGTCGATATGGCCCATGCGCTCGCGCCGGACCTTCGACAGCGTCACTTCGACGCCGCACTTCTCGCAAATGACGCCACGGTGTTTCAGGCGCTTGTACTTGCCGCACAAACACTCGTAGTCCTTCACCGGCCCGAAGATTTTAGCGCAGAACAGACCGTCACGTTCCGGTTTGAACGTGCGGTAGTTGATGGTCTCCGGTTTCTTGACCTCGCCGTATGACCACGAACGAATCTTCTCCGGGGACGCCAAACCGATGCGAATCGAATCGAAGTCCTCGGTCTTGCTCGTCTGCTTGAAGAGATTTAACAGGTCTTTCAATGTTTCGTCTCCTGACCGTTTCGGTCGTATCTATATAGATAGAAGGCGGAAAGTGCGTTTAACCTTCGCGCCTACTTCTCTTGTTCCAGCTCGATGTCGATACCGAGCGCTCGGATTTCTTTAACCAATACATTGAACGACTCCGGCATGCCGGCTTCCATGCGGTGGTCGCCCTTGACGATGTTCTCGAACATCTTGGTGCGACCTTGGACGTCGTCGGATTTGACGGTCAGCATTTCCTGCAACGTGTACCCCGCGCCGTAGGCCTCGAGCGCCCAGACCTCCATTTCGCCGAAGCGCTGCCCGCCGAACTGCGCCTTGCCGCCGAGCGGTTGCTGCGTCACCAAGCTGTACGGTCCGGTCGAGCGCGCGTGCATCTTGTCGTCGACCAAGTGATTGAGCTTCAGGATGTACATGAAGCCGACGGTTACCGGGCGATCGAACGGTTCGCCGGTGCGCCCGTCGTACAACGTGGTCTGGCCCGACAGCGGCAGATCCGCGAGAAACAGCATGTCGCGAATTTCATCTTCGGACGCGCCCTCGAACACCGGCGTCGCGACCGGCACGCCCTTGCGCATGTTGCGGGCGAGCTCGACCAACTCTGTGTCGCTGAACGACTTGATGTCTTCCTTGTGCCCGCCGCTGCCGACGTGGTTGTAGACCTTGTCGACGAGTTTGCGCAGGTCTTCCAGGCGCCCCTGCTCGGCGAGGTAGCTGTCGAGCAGTTGGCCGATCTTCGCGCCGATTTCATGCGCCGCCCAACCGAGATGCGTTTCCAGCACCTGGCCGACGTTCATGCGCGACGGTACGCCAAGCGGGTTGAGCACCACGTCGACCGGCGTGCCGTCGGCCATGTGCGGCATGTCCTCCACCGGCACGATGCGCGAGATCACGCCCTTATTGCCGTGGCGGCCGGCCATCTTGTCGCCCGGTTGCAAGCGCCGTTTCACCGCGACGTAGACCTTGACCATCTTCAGGACACCCGGCGCGAGATCGTCACCCGAGGTGAGCTTCGCTTTCTTCTCGGTGAAGCGTTGGTCGAAATGCTCCTTCTGCTTCGCGAGATAACCGCGAATGCGCTCGAGCGCTTGCGATGCTTCTTCGTTGCGCAACCGGATGTCGAACCACTTGCCGCGCGGCAGCTCATCGAGATAGCTCTTCGCGATCTTGTCGCCGCTTTGCAGACCGTTCGGTCCGCCGTCGGCTTGCTTGCCGACGATTTGCCGCTCGAGACGCGCGAACGCGTCGTCCTCGACAATGCGGTACTGATCGTCCAGGTCCTTGCGAATACGCGCGAGTTCAGCGTCTTCGTTGCTCTTCGCGCGCTGATCCTTTTCCACGCCTTCGCGCGTGAACACCTGAACGTCGATCACCGTGCCGGAGATACCGGACGGCACGCGCAGACTCGTGTCCTTCACGTCGGACGCCTTCTCTCCGAAGATCGCGCGCAACAACTTCTCTTCGGGCGTTAGCTGGGTTTCGCCTTTCGGCGTTACCTTGCCGACCAGAATGTCGCCGGCGTCGACTTCGGCGCCGATATAGACGATGCCCGATTCGTCGAGCTTGTTTAGCGCCGCTTCACCGACGTTCGGAATGTCGCGCGTAATTTCTTCCGGCCCGAGCTTGGTGTCGCGAGCAACCGTTTGCAGCTCCTCGATATGGATCGTCGTGAAGTAGTCCTGCTCGACTACGCGCTCCGAGATCAGAATCGAGTCCTCGAAGTTGTAGCCGTTCCACGGCATGAACGCGACCAGGATGTTGCGCCCGAGCGCGAGCTCGCCCATATCGGTCGACGGACCGTCGGCCAGCACGTCACCCTTGGCGATGACGTCGCCGACTTTCACCAGCGGCCGCTGGTTGATGTTGGTGTTCTGGTTGGAGCGCTGATACTTAATAAGGTTGTAAATGTCGACGCCGACCTCGCCCGGCTTGGTTTCGTCGTCGTGCACGCGCACCACGATGCGCGACGCGTCGACCGAGTCGACCGCGCCGCCCCGGGTCGCCACGACGCAGGAACCCGAGTCGATCGCGCAGATACGCTCGATGCCCGTTCCCACCAGCGGTTTCTCGGTACGCAGCGTCGGCACCGCCTGACGCTGCATGTTCGAACCCATGAGCGCGCGGTTGGCATCGTCGTGCTCCAAGAACGGAATCAGCGCCGCCGCCACCGACACGATTTGCGACGGCGCGACGTCCAGGTATTCGACCTTATCCGAAGTCGAGAGCATGAATTCGTTCTTGAAGCGGCACGACACAAGGTCGTCGTTCAAACGACCGTTGTTGTCCATACCCGCGTTCGCTTGCGCGATGACATACTTGCCTTCCTCGATCGCCGACAGGTAGTTGACCTCGTCGGTGACCTTCCCGTTAGTGACTTTGCGATACGGCGTTTCGAGGAACCCGTATTCGTTCGTGCGCGCATACACCGCGAGCGAGTTGATCAAACCGATATTCGGACCTTCCGGCGTCTCGATCGGACAAACGCGACCGTAATGCGTCGGGTGCACGTCGCGCACTTCGAAACCGGCGCGCTCGCGCGTCAGGCCGCCCGGTCCGAGCGCCGATACGCGGCGCTTGTGCGTGACTTCGGACAGCGGATTGGTTTGGTCCATGAACTGCGACAACTGGCTCGATCCGAAGAATTCCTTGATCACCGCCGACACCGGCTTCGCGTTGATCAGTTCCTGCGGCATCAAGCCTTCCGACTCGGCCAACGCCAAGCGTTCCTTGACGGCGCGCTCGACGCGCACCAGTCCGACCCGGAATTGGTTTTCCGCGAGCTCTCCCACCGAACGTACGCGGCGGTTGCCGAGATGATCGATGTCGTCGATCTCGCCGATGCCGTTCTTCAGGCTGATGAGAATCTTCATGGCATCGATGATGTCTTCCTTGGTAAGGATGCCCGGACCCTCGTCGGAGTCGCGCCCCACGCGGCGATTGAATTTCATGCGGCCGACCGCCGATAGATCGTAGCGATCGGAGCTGAAAAACAGATTGTTGAATAGCGTCTGGGCCGCGTCCTTCGTCGGCGGTTCGCCCGGGCGCATCATGCGATAAATTTCGATTTGCGCTTCAAGCGCATCGCGCGTCGGGTCGAGGCGCAGCGTGTCCGACATGAACGAACCGCGATCGAGTTCGTTGGTGTAGATGGTTTTCAGCGTCTGGATATTGGCCTTGAGCAGCTTCTCGACCAGCTCCGCGGTCACAACGTCGTTGCCGTGCGCCAGCACCTCCCCGGTCTGGGTGTCGATCACTTCTTCGCCCAGCGCACGGCCGGCGAGAAACGTCGGCGGCACCGCCAGATGCCTCAGCCGTGCTTTCTCCAGCTCGCGCACGTGTCGCCCGGAGATGCGCCGCCCGGCTTCGACGATCACTTCGCCCTTGGGGGTTTTGATATCGAAGTCGGGTTGTACGCCGCGCAGCCGCTGCGGGATCAGCTCCAAACGAATCTCGTTCTTCACGAGGTTCCACGTGTCCATTTCGAAAAATGTGCGCAAAATCTCCGGCGTGTTCATCCCGAGCGCGCGCAGCAGGATCGTACCGGGCAGCTTGCGTCGGCGATCGATACGCACGTACAGGTTGTCCTTCGGATCGAACTCAAAATCGAGCCACGAACCGCGATAGGGGATGACCCGGGCCGAGAACAGCAGCTTCCCGGAAGAATGGGTCTTGCCGTAATCGTGCTCGAAAAACACGCCCGGCGAGCGGTGCAGCTGCGAAACGATCACACGCTCGGTGCCGTTGATCACGAACGTGCCGTTATCGGTCATGAGCGGGATCTCGCCCATGTACACTTCCTGCTCCTTAATATCGCGTACCGACTTGGTCCCGCTCGCCTCGTCCTTATCGAACACCACCAAGCGAACCAGCACGCGCAGTGGTGCCGCATAGATAAGCCCGCGCTGTTGGCATTCCTTCACGTCGAACGTCGGCACGCCGAGGCGATAGCTGACGAACTCAAGCGCCGCGTTGCCGTTGTACGACTCGATCGGGAAAACGCTCTTGAACGCCGCCTGCAAACCCTGGTCGATTCGCTGCTCAGCGGGAATTTCCGCCTGGAG
>Ga0299906_10004108_pt1 | contig 11946 bp, 10 predicted proteins | sample RVTome_14_FD_200259 | JGI IMG/M metagenome (GOLD analysis project Ga0299906, IMG submission 200259) | Soil microbial communities from uranium-contaminated site in the Upper Colorado River Basin, Wyoming, United States - RVT145D125 (version 2) ...
GCCTACGCCGCAGGGAGGGAACGACTGAGCCAACGAAGCAGATGCGCCCTTATCGTCGCTCCGCCGCGCGCCGTTATCGTCGTCTCCGCCTCACACCATCGTGAGGCCGCCCGAAACCGACAGCGTCTGGCCGGTGATGAAGCCGGCGTCCTCGGAGGCGAGGAAGACCACGGCCGGCGCGACGTCCTCCGGCACCCCGAGGCGCCCCCACGGGATGACGACGGTCGCGCGGGCGCCCGCCTCGTCGAGGTCGAGCACGGCCACCCGCGCGCCCTCGGCAGCCAGCGCCAGCGCGATCGCGCGCCCGATGCCGCTGGCGCCGCCGGTGACGACGGCGACCCGGTCGCGCAGCCTCACGGCAGCAGGGCCCGGGCGATGATGTCCCGCATGATCTCGCTGGTGCCGCCGCCGATCGTCATGAGCCGGGCGTCGCGGGCGAAGCGCTCGATCGCGTACTCGCGCATGTAGCCGTAGCCACCGTGCAGCTGCACGCAGTCGTAGGCCACGCGGTTGACCATCTCGGCCGTGAAGAGCTTCACCATGGAGACCTCGCGCACGCAGTCCTCGCCGGCCGCGAACGTCGCGCAGGCGGCGTAGGTCAGCCAGCGGCCGGCCTCGATCCCGGTGGCGAGGTCGGCCAGCTTGTGGCGGACCGCCTGCTTGTCGCTGAGCGGGCCGCCGAAGGCCTGGCGCTCGCGCACGTAGGCGATCGTGTCCTCGAGCGCGCGCCCGGCCATGGCCACCGCGTGGAGACCGGCCACCAGCCGCTCGCGCTGGAACACCCGCATGACCTCGTAGAAACCCACGCCCTCGCGGCCCAGCAGGTTCGCGGCGGGCACCCGCATGTCCTGGAACGACAGCTCGGCCGTGTCCGAGGCGCGCATCCCCGTCTTGTCGAGCGTGCGGCCGACCGTGAAGCCCGGCGTCTGCCGCTCGACCAGGAACATCGAGATGCCGCGATGGCGCTTGCCCTCGCCGCCGGGTTCGACCCGCGCGGCCAGGAAGAAGACGTCGGCGGTGGCGCCGTTGGTGATGAACATCTTGGCGCCGTTGATCACGTAGTGGTCGCCGTCGCGCACGGCCCGGGTCCGGATGGCCGCCACGTCGCTGCCGCCACCCGGTTCGGTCACCGCGATGGCGCTCAGGATCTCGCCGCGGCAGATCCCCGGCAGGTACTTCGCCTTCAAAGCCTCGCTCCCCGTCCAGTAGAGGTGGGGCGAGGCCATGTCGCAGTGGACCCCGACCGCCATGGCGAACGAGCCCGAGCGCGAGCGCGCGCACTCCTCGTGGAGCACCGCCGTCGTCAGGAGGTCGGCGCCGGCGCCGCCGTACTTCTCGTCGTATTCGACCCCCAGCAGCCCCAGCTCGCCCATCCGCGGCCAGATCCACCGCGGCAGCCGCCCCGCCTGCTCCCACTCCTCGACGTGGGGGGCGACCTCCTTGTCGACGAACGCCCGCACCGTCGCCCGGAACATCTCGTGGTGGTCGCTGAAGATCTTCATGGCCCGCCGCGAGTGTGCGCCGAGCCGGGGCCGTTTGTCTACGGCCGGTCGAAGTACAGCTCGAGGAGCTGGCCGAGGACGGTGGAGAGGCCGTAGGCGAGGCCGAGCTCGTTGGTGACCGCGCCGGCCTGGATCTCGATCGCCGCCTGCTGAAACGGCGTCACCAGCACGATGGCGTTGGAGGGGGACACCTTGCCGACGACGGTCACCTTGACCTGGGACTTCCCGGCGGTGGCGACCAGGCCGACCGTGAACCGTGGGTGCTCGATGTCGATGGAGCGACTGCCGCCGGTGCGCGCCGGCAACGTGACGCGCAGCACCTTGGAGGAGCCCGGCGGCGTCGACAGCACCTCCTGATGCAGGGCCAGCCAGCCGGGCGCGTCCTGCACCTCGGCGATGAGGACGACGTCGACGTGGGGGAACGGCAGCGGGGCCGCGACGGCGCGTCGGGGCGCCGGGGCGGCCACGAACACCAGCAGGATCAGGGCGATGGCCGCCGCGGAATGAAGAATCGCGCGTCGCACGGGCGCCTGAAAGGGCAAGCCGCGCGCCATGCCGGCGGCCCATAGCCCCCCGATTCCTCAACGATTGCATTTATTCCAGACGGGGCGTGGTGACGCCTGCTCGACAGTGCAGTGTCCGGTGTCGCGCTGACGACATCCGCGGCCCGCGACGACGCCGTTCGCCGTCAGGGTGCCCGCGCCAGGATCTCGCGATACAGCGCCTCGTACCTCGCCGCCACCGTGCGCACGTCGAACCGCGCGGCCGCGCGCGCGCGGATCGCGGCCGGCTCGAGCTGGAGCGCCCGCTGGACGAGCGAGGGCAGCGCGTCGGGATCGTCGGTTACGTACCCGGTCAGGTCCGGCTCCAGGATCTCGGGCAGCGCTCCCCGGGCCAGCCCGACCACCGGCCGGCCGGCGGCCAGCGCCTCCAGGCTCACCATCCCGAACGCCTCGTCGACGCGCGAGGGCATCAGCACGCACCCGGCGCCGCCCAGGAGCGTGGACTTCGCGACGTGGTCGACGACGCCGACGTACTGGACGGCACCGTCGAGCTCCGGCTCGATCGCCCGCCGGAAGAAGTCGCGGTCGGTGATGGGGCCGGCCAGGGTGAGGGGCAACCCGAGGGCCCGCGCGGTTCGCACCGCCAGGTCCGGCCCCTTGGTGGCGTCGATCCGGCCGATGAACACCAGGGGGCCGCTCCGGCGGGGCGACAGGTCGAACGCCTCGACGTCGACGCCGTTGTGGATCACGGCGCAGCGGCGCGCGCCGGCCCGGCGGAAGCGGGTCGCCTGGAACTCGCTGACGGCGGCGATGCAGAGGTCGGGATGCCGGCCGGCGAACCACTCGGCGTCGACGTAGACCTGCGTGTGCCACGTGTGGAGCACCGGCGGACCCGGCAGGCCGGCGAGGATGAAGCCGGGCGCGCCGAGATGCGAGTGCACGAGGTCGAAGTCGGGCGCGTGGCGGGCCGCCAGCAAAAGGGCGTCCTGCTCGTAGTACGCGTACTCGAGCGCCGTGCCCGCCGCCATCCGCGCGAACACGTTCTCGGGCACGGCCGGCAGCAGCGTGGCCGCGGTCCGCGAGTCGCCGGCAGCGACGAGCGCGACCTCCACGCCGCGTCGTGCGAGCGCGCCCAGCAGGCCGGCGAGGAACGTCTCGATCCCGCCGATCGAATCAGACGCTACCGGGAACCAGAGCGGCGCCACGTGAAGCACCCGCATCGGGTCAGACCCCGGCGCGCGCGAGGAGCTCGCCGAGGACCTCCTCGGCCGCGAAGTGGGCGCGGGCGATCTCGCGGGCGGCCGCGGCGTGCGCGGCCGGGTCGGTGGCGATCGCGTCCACCGCCGCCAGCACGTCGTCCAGCGTGCGGAAGGCGAAGAGGCCGCGGCCGGTGGGCAGCACGCGTCCGAAGCCGGTGTCCTCGGTGACGACAGGATTGCCGGCGGCGAGATAGCAGGCGCTCCGGTCGCTGAACCAGCCACTGCGGAGGAGGACGTTCTGTTCCTTCGCCACCGTGAACTCGGCGCTCGATGACCGAAGGTAGTCGCGGTATGGTTGCAGGTCCTTCGTGAGTGCGACGGCGTCGCGGACGCGCCAGCCGTGGGCGTGCAGCCGGGCCCGGGCGGTTGCGTCGACCGAGGCCAGCGCCAGCTCGAAGCACTGCGCGGATCGTCGCGGCAGGTCGAGGACCCGCTCGAAGCGTTCGTCCTTGCTCCAGCCGAGCGTGCGCCCCCGCCACTGCACGTCCTTCTCGCGCTGCTGCCAGTTGCCCACCGTCGTGAATCGGAGCGCGCGGCGGGGAACGGTGGGCTCCGCCCGGCCGGGCGGCCACCAGTCCAGTACGACGGGTTGACGCGTCGGCTGATAGGCGAACGGCCCCGCCGGTACCTCGCAGCCGGGCGCGCCGATGTTCTCGCCGAACGTGAAGTGGTGCGTGTGGGCGGCCAGGAGGTTGACCATGGACGCGTGGCCGAGCGCCACCTGGATTTGCGGAAGGACCGGATCGGTTTCCAGGTATATGCGGACCGGCACCCGCGCATGCGCCGGGCAAAGTTCCGTCGCGCCGGTGACGTTGACGAGCACATCGGCGCGCTCGAGAGCGCGCCGGAGCTCCGACTCCGGCCGGCCGTAGACGCGACCCTTCTCGGACGCGGCGCAGTAGGCCCAGCGGTCGGTGAACCCCGCCCACCCCAGCGTCCGGCTGAGATAGTCCACGGTGTAGCGCACGTCGGCGGTGACCGCGTTCGCGTCGACGTCGAACGGCCAGGCGCCAGTGTCCTCCACGTACCACACCTCGTGGCCGAGCCGCCGGAAGCCTTCGAGGTAGTGCAGGGCCTGCCAGGCGACACCGGCGAACGGCAGGCGGCCCATTACGCCGAGCACGACGAGGCGTAGGCGCGTCATCGAGCGCTCGGCTGCTCGCCCAGGGGCGCGTCGCGCGGATCACGATCTCCCAGCCGCTGATGGCGCCACAGGCGCGCGTAGAGCCCGTCGCGGGCGAGGAGCGCCTCGTGCGGGCCCTGCTCGACGATGGCGCCGCGGTCGAGCACCACGATGCGGTCGGCCCGCCGGATCGTCGAGAGCCGGTGCGCGATGATGAACGTGGTCCGCCCCTTTACCAGGCGATCGAGGGCCTCCAGGAGGAGGCTCTCGGTGTGCGCGTCGAGCGCGGAGGTGGGCTCGTCCAGGATGAGGATCGGCGCCTCCTTCAGGAACGCCCGGGCGATGGCCAGGCGCTGCTTCTCGCCGCCGGAGAGCGTCATCCCGCGCTCGCCCACCAGGGTGTCGTAGCCGAGGGGCAGCCGCTCGATGAACTCGGCGGCGTTCGCCGCGCTCGCCGCGGCGATGATCTCCTCCGGCGCGGCGTCGGGGCGGCCATAGGCGATGTTCTCGGCCACGGTGACGGGGAAGATGAACGGCTCCTGCAGGACGATGGCGATCTGCTGGCGGAGGGAGCGCAGCCGCAGATCGCGGGCATCGTGGCCGTCGAGCGTCACCCGTCCCGTCCGCGGATCGAAGAATCTCAGCAGCAGGCCGGCCAGCGTGCTCTTGCCGGCGCCGGTCGGGCCGACGATGGCGACGATCTCGCCCGGCGCCGCCTCGACCGTCAGGTCGTGCAGGACGTCGCGGGTCGGCTCGTAGCCGAAGCTGACCGCCTCGCAGCGCACGTGGCCGCGCAGGGGGACGTCGACGGCGTCGGCGCGCTCCGGCACGTCGGCGGGCGTCTGCAGGACCTCGGCGATCCGATCCGCGCTCGCGGCGGCGTGCTGGAGCGTCGACGTCGTGTAGGTGATGGAGCTGAGCGGACCGTAGAGCGAGGCGAGATAGGAGATGAACACGAGGATCTCGCCGGTGGTGAGCCGCCCCTCGAGCGCGTACCGCCCTCCGAGCCAGACGATGGCGGCGGTGCCGACCGCCGTCACCAGCCCGACGACCAGCTTGAACCACATGTCGGCCAGCGTCTGCCGCTCGTACGCCCGCACCGTCGCCCCCGCCTGCCGCCGGAAGCGCGCGTGCTCGCGCGCCTCCCGCGCGAAGGCCTGGACGACGGGGATGGCCGCCAGCGTCTGCTGGACGGAGGCGACCATCAGGCCTTCGTGGTCCAGGCGCTCGCGGGCGCGCTCGCGCATCGGCGTGCCGAACGCCCGGATGGCGAGGGCGAGGAACGGGACCACGGCCAGCGCGACGAGCGTCAGCGTCGGCTCCAGGCGCCACATGATCAGGAACATGCTGCCGAGCGTGAGGGCCGAGCCGAGCAGCGGCAACAGCGCCCCGTTCACGAGCATCTGCACGGCGTACGAGTCGCCGGTGACCCGCGCGATCATGTCGCCCACCGGGCGCCGGCTGTGGAAGACGAGCGAGAGCCGCTGGAGGTGCAGGAAGAGGTCGGCGGCGAGATCGTAGACCATCCGCTGGCCGAACCGGACGCCGGCGACGGTCTGGGCCATCGTGGCGAGCGTGCCGAGCAGGAAGATGGCGACGGTCGCCAGCGCCACCCACACGAGCAGCCCGGCCGGGGCCTCGCCGCCGGGCAGCGCGCGCAGGGCGGCGGCGAGCGCGGGCGACGGCGGCTCGCCGCCGAGGACCTGGTCGACGAGGAGCTTCATGGGCCACGGGCGCAGGACGTCGAGGGCGATCGACGCGGTCATGGCGGCCAGCACGATGGCCAGATCCGCCCGGTGGGGTCGGGCGTACCGCAGCAGCGGCCAGAGATTGGTCATGCGCTCTTGGCGTCGGTCGGCTGCACGCTCGGCCATCGCCGCGCAGGCTTCCTCGCGTGCCGGCCGGGCGCCACCGGGGCGCGCGCGGCCACCGTGACCGGCAAGCCGCGCTTGAGCCAGTGATGCCCGACGAGGAAGGCGGCGACCGCGTGGCCGCCCTCGAGGATGCCGCGGGCGGCGACGGCGGCCGCGGTCGCGCCGAGCGCCAGCGCCGCCGCCGGCGCCCCGTCGAGCGCCGCGGCCGCCGCGAGGCCGGCGAGCGCGACGATGGTGGCCGCCGCCACGACCGAGTAGCGTGACGAGACGCGAAAGCGCCAGAGCTGCTTGCCGTGACCGTGCTCCTCGACGGCCATCAGGAGGCGAGCGCGGCCGAGGAGGCCGCCGCGCACCTCGAGGTCCCAGCGGTCCCAGTCGCCGCCGCGGGCGACCACGAAGCCGGCCGCGCGCAGGGCCGCCTCCAGGCGCGCCAGCATCGCCGGCGCCTCGCGCCACGTCTCGGTCCAGAGCGTGAACCGCCGGGGCGCCGGCACGACGAACACCGAGAGCCCTCGGCGGCGCCAGACCGTGAGCCCGTGGCCGAGCCGACCCCGGAGCCGCGCGGCCGGCTGCACGGCGTGGAGCCACGCGATCAGCAGCCGGAGCCGGGCGCGCTGGAGCGGCGCCGGGCGGGGGTGGCGAAAGTCGACGCGCATCGCCGCGCAGGCGGCGTAGACGAGCGAGGCGCCGACGGCGACGATCAGCGCGGGGATCGCGAGCCGCCCGAGCGGCGGCCACGAGAGGCCGAGCACGCTGGCGAGCGCGAGCAGCGCGACGACCAGGTACCATTCCGGCATCGCCGGCAAGGACGCCACCGTCCCCGGCCCCCGCGCGTAGAGCGACTGGAACGGCGCGGTCCCCCACGGCCCCTGATAGATCCGGCCGCGCAGACGGGTGAAGAGGGATCCGCCGGGGCCGTACAGCCGTCCGGCCCACGCGGGGTGACCGGCGGCGTTGTACCGCTCGGGCCACTTCCGCTCCAGCAGGCTCTCGGCCCGCCCGTAGCCCACCTGCTGCCGCCAGTACGCGCGCACCGAGCCGCGCCGGTGATGCCAGACCAGCGCCCCCGCGCTGAAGCCGAGGGTGCCGCCGCGGTCACGCAGGCGCCAGCACACGTCGACGTCGTCCCCGGCCGTGCGGAAGCGTGGATCGAACCCGCCGATCGCCGCCAGCGCGGACCTGCGAAACGCCATGTTGCACCCGGGCAAATGCTCGGCCTCCCGGTCCGACAGCAGCACGTGCACCGGCCCGCCCGGTGCCGCGGCGACGGCATGGGCGACGTCGCCGTCACCGGGCGGCGGGACGTTCGGGCCCCCGACGCCGACGTGGTCGGTGGTCAGGAACGTCGCGGCGAGATAGGTCAGCCAGTGCGGGTCCGCGTACGCATCGTCGTCGATGTAGGCGACGATCTCGCCGGTGGCCAGCTCGAGTCCGCTGTTCCGGGCGGCGCTGAGTCCGCGGTTCGGCGTGCTGAGCAGGCGCACGCCGTGCTGCCGCGCGATCGCTCGCGTCGCGTCGGTGGAGCCGTCGTCGATGACGATGACCTCGTAGTCAGGATACTCGAGGCCGGCCAGGCTCTGCAGACACTGGCCGATCGTGCGGGCGCCGTTGTAGCTGCACACCACCACCGACACGCGGGGCCACGCCGGCGCCGGCGCGAAGGGCGCCTGCTCGAGCGCCCGGCCGACCGCGGCGAGCGCGGGCTTCGGGCGCCGCGCGCGGTCGGTGAGTCCGAAGTCCCACTCCTCCACGTCGTGGCCGCCGCGGTGCCACTCGTCCGTCCAGGCGAACACGAACGCCCCCGCGCAGCCGGCCGCGAACGCCACCCGCACCTGCTCGGCCAGCGCCCGCGCCTGCTCGGCCTCGCCGTGACGGCGGCTGTCGAGCCCGATCTCCGCCAGGATGAGCGGGCGGTCACCCGCCAGGTTCTGCAACCGGGCGAGGTAGGCCTCGAGCCGGTCCGGATCCTCCAGGTAGACGTTGAACGTCGCCACGTCGGCCCACGGCGCTTCGAGGTACTCGGTCGTCGGGTAGTTGACGTAGGTGAGCAGCGCCGCCGGATCCTCCGCCCGCGCGGCCTCGGCGAGCCGGGCGAGGAAGCGCTCGACGCGCCGGCGGCCGTGCCAGCGGACGATCGGCGCCGGGATCTCGTTGCCGAGCGCGTAGCCCAGCACCGCGGAATGCCCGGCGCAGGCGCGCACGTCGGCCCGGATCCGCGCCTCGATGGCGGACGCGCGCCAGCGGTCGTCGAGGAACGCGACGTGTTGCTCCCACGGGACCCCGACCAGGATCCGCAGGCCCTGCGTCGCCGCGATGTCCAGGAGCCATCGCGGCGGCACGGTGTACGTGCGGAGCGCGTTGAAGCCCGCCCCTGCCATGGCCGCGAAGTCACGCTCGACGGCGGCCGGCTCGGGATAGTCGACGCCGCCGGGGCGCGGGCGAAACGTGCCATAGGTGACGCCGCGGACCCACAGCGTCTTGCCGGCCACTGAAAGGAATTTCCCGGATGCGGCAACGTCGGGGCGTGCAAGTGCACCGACCACCGATCCTGCACGCGTTGCGCTGAGCGGCGCTTCTGGCTCCGGCTGATGACGCATGGGGCGAACCACGCGCGAGCAGTGCACGCGTGATGCCAGCGAGCCTCAGCGCAACTTTTACGAGCCGCTACCCCACTGCGCCTTGACCGCCTCGCGATCCACGGCGCCGTCCGCGCCGCGGGGCAGCGCGTCGGTGAACACGACCACGTGCGGGCGCTTGAAGCGGGCGATCCGGCCGCCGACGAAGTCCGCCACCTCGTGCGCGGTGTAGCGGCCGGCGGCCTTCACCTCCACCACGGCCTTGACGGCTTCGCCCCACTTGACGTCGGGGACTCCGTAGACGCAGACGCCGGTCACGCCGTCCATCCGCATGATGACGGTCTCGACCTCGGCCGGGTAGACGTTCTCGCCGCCGGGCTTGATCAGCTCCTTCTCGGGCTTGCGTCTGACGTAGTAGAGATAGCCGTCGGCGTCGAAGCGGCCGACGTCGCCCGTGTGGTGCCAGCCGCTGCGGAAGGTGTAGGCGGTCACGTCGGGCTGGCCGAAGTAGCCCTGGAACACGAGCGGGCCGCGGACAACGATCTCGCCGGGCGTCTCCACCGGCACCTCGCGGTCGTAGTCGTCCACCAGCCTGACCCGGGCCGGCGCCAGCGGACGGCCGGCGCTGCCGGGCCGGTCCTTGACGCGCTGGATGGTGACGAAGCCGCTGGTCTCCGACTGCCCGAAGCCCGTCCAGAACGCGGCCCCGGTCTGCTCGTGCAGGCGCTGGATCGTCGGCGGCGCATCGAGGCCGGCGACGTCGCGCAGGCTCGGCAGCCGGCTGCCGGCCTTCTCGGCCGCGTCCAGCAGCGTGCTCAGGACCGGCGGGAAGTCGGAGAGGTGGGTGACGCGGTGTCGGTCGATCAGCCGCACCGCCTCCTCGGGGTCGAAGCGGGAGACGACCACGCTGGCGGCCCCGGCGTGCAGGTGCGCCAGCGTCGTGCCGAGCGCCGTGATGTGGAACAGCGGTAGCGCGACGAGATAGCGGTCGGCCGGCGTGTAGCCGAAGGCCGCCATCGCCACCAGGCTGGCGGTCAGGATGTTCGCGTGCGTCAGCGCGGCGCCGCGGGGCACGACGTCCACGGCGGCGGTGGAGATCACGGCGAAGACGTCGTCCGCCGCGACCTCGGCCGGCGCCGGCGGGGCGCCGTCCCGGTAGAGGGCCGCGAAGGGCGTGAAGCCGGGCCCGAGCGGGTCGCCGAGCTGGTACCAGTGCGGCACCGCGGTCTTGCGCTCGGGCCAGCCGGCCACCCCGCCGAGGCTGGCGGCGTCGGCGACGAACATCCTGGGCGCCGCCCGCTCCACCACCCGCTCCACCTCGTCGGCGGTCAGCCGCCAGTTGATGGGATAGGCGACGATCCCCTGGCGCGCGCAGGCGCCGTACAGCTCGAGATAGGCCGGATCGTTCTGGGCGAGGATGCAGATGCGGTCGCCGCGGGCGAGGCCGAGGCCGGCCAGCCCGCCGGCCAGGGCGTCGACCCGGCGCCGGAGCTCGTGGAAGGAGCGCGCCCGCTCGCCGTGGATGACGGCGGGCGCGTCCCCGTGGACGGCCGCCCCGCGCGCGATCATGTCGTAGACGGTGAACGCGTGCGGGCTCATGGCGCCGTCAGGCCGGGCTCACTGCCCGACGATGTCCTTCTTCATGGGGCCGAGCGTGCCGATCAGCTCCTGCTTGGCCTGGGCGTCGACCTTGTGCTTGTCGAGCGCCTTGACGAGGTTCTCGACCGTGGCGTTCCACTCGGCCTCGGTGATCTTCATGCCCTCGTGGGCCTTCTTCATGTCCTTGCCCAGGTAGGAGCAGGGCCCGCCGGTCGCCTCGCAGATCTGGTCGGACAGGTTCGACTTGAACTTCTCGACCTCGGGCGGCTTCATGCCCTTGAACCGGGCGTTCACGCGCGAGTCGCCCGCCATGTTGGCGGTGAAGTCGCCGACCACCGTGGCGATCCCCTCGCGCCCGCCCAGCCTCCGGTAGAGCGAGGGCTTGCTCGGGGCATCCTGGCCCATGCTGGCGCAGGCGCCCAGGTTCACCGCGACGAAGAGCAGCAGGCCTGTCCACCCCAGCGTCCGTCTCATCGTCGTCCCGCCTCCTCAGCTGAGCCAGCGTTTACGGCGCTTGTAGTGCTTCACCTCGCGATACGATTTGCGGGCCCCGACCTCGGTGAGCCCGAGGTAGAACTCCTTGATGTCGGCGTTCTCCCGCAGGGCCTCCGCACTGCCCTCCAGTACGATGCGGCCGGTCTCCATCACGTAACCGTGGTCGGCGATCGTGAGGGCCAGGGTGGCGTTCTGCTCGACCAGCAGCACGGTCAGGCGCTCCTGGCGGTTCATGCGCTGCACGATCTCGAAGATCTCCTCGACCAGCATGGGCGCCAGCCCCAGCGACGGCTCGTCGAGCAGGACGACCCGCGGTCCCGACATGAGCGCGCGGCCGATGACCAGCATCTGCTGCTCGCCGCCGGACAGGTAGCCCGACTGGACGTGCCGGCGGTCGCCCAGCCGGGGGAAGTACCCGTACACCCGCTCGATCCCCTCGCGCAGCTTGCCCCGGTCGGCCTGGACGTGGCCGCCGGCCACGAGGTTCTCCTCGGTGGTCAGGTGCTCGAACACGCGCCGTCCCTCGAACACCTGCACGACGCCCCGCCGCACCACCGCGTGGGGCGGCAACCGATCGATGCGCTCCCCGTTCAGCTCGATCGCCCCCTTGGTGACCTCCCCCCGCTCCGAATGCAGCAACCCCGAGATCGCCTTCAGCGTCGTCGTCTTCCCCGCCCCGTTCGCCCCCAGCAACGTCGTGATCCCCCCCTCCCGCACATTGAGCGACACCCCCTTCAGGACAAGAATCACTCCGTCATAGATCACCTCGACGTTGTTGAGGCTCAGCATGACGCGCCTCCGAGGCCGTCGAGATTCGGGCCGATGAACACCCCGCGCGCGGCGGCGGCGGGCGGGTGGGGGGCGGCCTCCGGCAATCCGTTGGCTCTACCCTCGGCGAAGGCGGGCGCCCATCGATCTCGCCGCCCCGCGTTGGGACTCGCGGATTGCCGGAGGCCGCCCCCCACCCCCCCGCCGCCGCCGTGCAGCACGCTACTTCTTCGCGCCCGACTCTTTG
>Ga0299906_10004109_pt1 | contig 11945 bp, 10 predicted proteins | sample RVTome_14_FD_200259 | JGI IMG/M metagenome (GOLD analysis project Ga0299906, IMG submission 200259) | Soil microbial communities from uranium-contaminated site in the Upper Colorado River Basin, Wyoming, United States - RVT145D125 (version 2) ...
CGTCAATGAGGAGCGAGCCCTCGCAGCCCCAGTGCTTGTGCTCGGTGAAGCTCGAGACCCCGTGAACGTCGTGCGAAGGGTTCGACCGGGTGAACGTAACCCAGAGGAAGTTCCTTGGATGGCTCGCGGTGAACTCGGGGTCGTCGGCGAGGACCACCAGCGGAAATCCGGCGAGGTCCTGAACCGCGAGCCGCCGCGATAGCTCCTCCATCTCCGCGGCCACCGGCGGGTAGCCGGGAAACTCGGCCGCCTTCATCACCAGGACTCCGGGGAGCGCCACCAGACCGAGGTTCGAAGGCGGATTCCGGGAAAGCTCCCGTCTCGGTCGCCCCGCTGCAGCGATCACCAGCTTCGAGCCGGAGTTCAGTCCGGTGCCCGAGTAGTCGAGGGTATCGATCGTGGTGCGCGTCTGGAAATGGAGATCGCGGCGGAAGTCGACCCGCGAGAAGAGGTGGCGGAAGAACGCCTCGACGTCGTTCACGTCGAGGTCGGGGTCGTCTTCCCCCGCCACGATGAAGAGGTACTTCGCGAGCGAGGCCTGGCCGAATCCGAGAATGGCGTTCGCGCAGGTGAGGATCTCGCGGGGTTCGCGCTCTCCGTAAGGAACGTAGCGCTCGCTCCCGATCGCGAGAAGCAGCGGGTGAACTCCCGCGGCGTCGACCGCGTGGAGGGCTTTGACGCCCGGAAGCGAGACGGGAACCATCGGCTCCGTCAGCTCGTGGATGAGCTTTCCGAAGGTCGTGTCCTCCTGGGGAGGCCGGCCGACGACGGTGAAGGGCCAGACGGCGTCGTCGCGGTGATAGACGGACTGCACGTCGAGGACGGGAAAGTCGTGGGCCAGGCTGTAGTAGCCGAGGTGATCGCCGAAGGGACCTTCCGGAAGGGTTCGCGTCGGGTCGATTTTGCCGGTGATGACGAAGTCGGCCTCCGCGGCGATCGCGAAGCCGTCGCGGCGGGCGATGCGAAACCGCCTTCGGTTCAGCATCCCGGCGAACAGGAGCTCGGTCAGGCCTTCGGGCAGCGGCATCACCGCGGCGAGCGTATGGGCGGGCGGTCCTCCCACGAAGATGCTCAGCCGGAGCGGCTCTCCCCGGCGAACCGCGGCGGCGTGGTGGACTCCGATCCCTCGATGAATCTGGTAGTGGAGTCCGACCTCGTTTCCCGCGTAGCGGTTTCCCGCCAGCTGAACCCGATACATGCCCAGGTTCGACTTCATGACGCCGCCGCCGTCGGGGTTCTCCGTATAGACCTGGGGAAGGGTGATGAACGGGCCGCCGTCGTCGGGCCAGCTCTGGATCCGCGGAATGTCCTCGATGGCGGTCCGGTTGCGAAGGACGGGTCCGGAGGAGACCGACTTCGGAAGCGAGCAGAGAGCGGTCCAGGGGGCGGAGAGGAGGCCCCGAGGACTCCTCCACGCGTTGCCGGGATCGGCTTTGATCTGGACGATTCGCTTCACCGGTTCGAGGGCGTCGCGGAAGAGAAAGCGCGCGCGCTCCAGGGTTCCGAAGAGATTCGAGACCGCCTGGAAGCGGGATCCCTTCACGTTCTCGAAGAGAAGCGCCGGGGCTCCGGCCTGGTAGGCGCGGCGCTGGATCTCGGCCATCTCCAGGTGGGGATCCACTTGCTCGCGCACGCGCACCAGGTGCCGGTGGCGCTCCAGGTCCAGCAGGGACTCTCTCAAGCTTTTGTAGCCCATTCGCGTCCGGCATCTTACAATGGCGGCTGTGGAACGGACGGCTCTCTCCGCTATGCTGCTTCTGGGCTCGCTTTCGTTCGCCGAGCAAGGCGTCCATACCGAGAGGGACTTTCTCTCCCGCCCGCGGCGGCTCACGGTCGAAGGGCGGCGCGCGGGTGAGGGGTACTTCTCGCCCGACGGAAAGCGGATGGTCTTTCAGAGCGAGCGGGAGCCCGGCAATCCCTTCTATCAGATCTACGAGCTCGACTTCGCGACCGGGGAAACCAAGCGCCTCTCGCCCGGGCATGGGAAAACGACCTGCGCGTTCTTCCAAGGTCACACCGGAAATGTCCTCTTTGCCTCCACTCACCACGATCCTCGGTCGGTGGAGCTGCAGAAGACCGAGCTCGCGATGCGCGCCGCGGGGAAAGAGCGGCGCTATGCCTGGGACTACGACCCGGAGATGGATCTCTACGTGTTCCAGGCGGCCTCGGGCGCGCTGAAGCGCCTCACCGAGGCCGCGGGCTACGACGCCGAGGCGAGCTATTCCCCCGACGGCGACTGGATCGTGTTCTCCTCGATGCGCGACGCCTACAACCGGGAGCTCACGCCCGAAGAGAAGAAGATCCTCGAGACGAACCCCGCGTACTTCGCGGAGATCTACATCATGCGGGCCGACGGCTCGGGCGCGACCCGCCTCACCCGTACGCCCGGATACGACGGCGGCCCGTTCTTCTTTCCCGACGGCGAGCGGGTCGTGTTTCGCCGCTTCGATGCCGAGGGGCTCATCGCCGACGTCTACTCCATGAAGCCCGATGGCACCAGCGTCCGGCGGATCACGGACTTCTCTTCGATGAGCTGGGCCCCGTACGTCCACCCTTCGGGGGAGTACCTCTTCTTCGCTTCGAACAAGCTCGGGTTCGAGAACTTCGAGATCTTCCTCGTCGACACCGAGGGAACGAAAGAGCCGGTGCGCATCACCCATACCGACGGCTTCGACGGGCTTCCCGTGCCCTCGCCCGACGGAGAGCAGCTCTCCTGGACTTCGAACCGCGGATCGGGCGGCGGCGGACAGATCTTCATCGCCCAGTGGAACCACGAGAAGGCCCTCGCGGCGTTGAAAGCCTCGCCCCCGAGAACCAGAAAGGAAACCAACAGCCGATGACTGGGAAATCCGGGCGCTTTTTTGGGGCGCTCCTCGCGCTCGCTGTCGTCGCCAGGGCGGAGACCCCGGACCTCAAGGCCCACGTGACGCGGCTCGCTTCCGAGGAGATGGAGGGTCGGCTGACCGGAACCGAGGGCGCACGGCGCGCCTCGGATTACATCACCCAGGAGCTCGAGCGCATGGGCGCTCTCCCGTTGCCGGGCCGGGACTCTTTCCGGATCCCCTTCGAGTTCACCGCCGGCGTGAACGACCAGGGATCGACGCTGTCGGTTGCCGGTTGGGAGGCGCCGCCGGGGACGGTCCGCGGCCTCTCGTTCTCGGACAACGGGGAGGTATCGGGTGGGCTGGTCTTCGCGGGCTACGGGATCACCGTTCCCGATAGCCAGGGTTTCGGCTACGACAGCTACTTCGGCCTCGACGTGAAGGACAAGATCGTCCTCGTGCTCCGATACTTCCCCGAGGACGCGAGCGTCGAGGCGAAGAGCGTCCTCGCTCGTTACTCCGGGCTGCGCTTCAAGGCCATGAACGCGCGCGACCGCGGCGCCAGGGGACTCCTGCTGGTCTCGGGGCCCGCTTCGCCGAACGCGGGTGAGCTCATGGAGATGAGCTTCGACAGTGCCGTCGCTGGATCGGGCATCGTCGCCGCGGGGATTCGGGGCGAGGTGGCGGCGAAGCTCTTCGAGCGAGTCGAAGGCAAGACGCTCGCGGACGCACAGAAGGCGCTCGACAGCGGAAACCCCCACGTGGGAGGTTTCGAGATCCCGGGCGTCGATCTCGTTCTGAACGTCCGCCTGGAGAAGGAATCGCGGACCGCGGAGAACGTCGTGGGGTATCTCCCGGCGACCACGGCAGGACCTCTCGGCGGCGCGATGGTCCTTCTCGGCGCCCACTACGACCACCTCGGGCGAGGCAAGGGCGGGAACTCACTCGCGGGAAAAGACGAAGCCGGCCAGATTCACCATGGCGCGGACGACAATGCCTCGGGAGTCGCCGCGGTCCTCGCCATCGCCGAGAAGGAGCGGAGCGGGGAGAGGAAGGCGCCGGTGGCGTTCGCCTTCTGGTCGGGCGAGGAGCTCGGCCTCCTCGGCTCGGCGGAGTTCGTGCGCGGGGGCGCCATCCCGGCCGGCGAGATTGCCGCCTACGTGAATTTCGACATGGTGGGCCGGATGCGCGACAACAAGCTCGTCCTGCAGGCCGCGGGAACGAGCTCCGTCTGGCCCCGGCTCATCGAGCAGGCGAACGTCGTCGTGGGTTTCGACGTCCAGTTGAGCGACGACCCGTACCTGCCTACGGACGTCACCAGCTTCAACCAGGCGGGAGTCCCGAGCGTCAATTTCTTCACCGGGAGCCACAAGGAGTACCACCGCCCCGCCGATCGGGCCGACCTCATCAATTATGAAGATCTGGAGAGAGTGGTGGAGCTCGGGGCGCTCCTGACACAGAAGATCGCGAGCCTCGAGAAGAAGCCGGATTTCATCAACGTGGCTCGCGGGCCGCAGCAGGGGGGAAGCCGGGATACGGTCCGGGTCTTCACCGGCACCATCCCCGACTATGCCACAGAGGTCGAAGGGCTTCTCCTGGGCGGGGTCATCGAGGGCGGCCCGGCGGAGGAAGCGGGGCTTCGCGGCGGCGACGTCATCGTCGAGTTCGCGGGCCGCGAGATCGGCAACATCTACGACTACACCTACGCCCTGGACGTGGTGAAGATCGGAGAGCCGGTCGCGGTCGTCTACCTGCGCGGCGGAGAGCGCCGCGAGACGAAGCTCACGCCGCGAGCTCGCAAATGAGGGCGATCAGCGGATGACGCGGGCGAGGTTCAGGAGCTCCGAGGAAAGCTCGTGCCGCTCCGTTACCAGCCGGGGCATGTTGACCACGATCTCGGGCTTACCACCCTGGACGCCGACGCTCACCGCGACATGGCCTTCCTCGGCGAGCGACGACACGCCGGAGATCGAGAGCAATCCCTTCTTCTCCGCGAACGCCTTCACGGCATCGTAGGCCACGCCGGGCATCACGTACATCACTGCCGACTGAGGCGTCAGGGTAGCGGTAAGGTCGTCGGTGAGATCCGCACTGGTGACCACGGCGGGGAAAAGACCTTTCTCCCGGAACACCGCCGCGACTTTGTCGACCTCGGCGCCGCTACGGCTCTCGGCGACGACGATGACCACGATCTTGTCGCTCCCGCGCAGATCCTTGTCGTAGGAAAAGATGCGCTTGAACATGTCGCTCTGTCGCCCGGGGTCCGCCATCTCTGCGGCGGAAGCGAACCGCGTTGCCGTTGCGAATACGATCACTGCGGCGATTGCAGGGAACCCCCGACGTAGGGGCCGGGCGATGGTAGTCATTGCAGTAGGCCTCCGTATGCCCACAGACTGCAATCACCATGCCGGGCGTTCCCGAAGAGAGTCCATGCTCCAACGTGTTTTCGTCGAGTGACATCCGAAGGAGCGTACCGTTTCGGGATTAGATATGCGTTTCAATCTGCGAGGTCGGTGTCGTGGGCGTTGGGGTGAGTTCCCCTCGAACCGTCGTGTGGAGCGTCGAATCCCGCAGGGCTCGGCGAAAACACGCAACGAGGTTCGAACCGAAGGCGCTCGAGCTCGAGAAATCAAGCACTTAGCGTCAAAAACCCGCGGGCATGGAGCTTGCTATAGGGTCGAGTGGACGCATGGGCTTGCGACAGAAAGCGGGTTCCGAATCCCGCTTTACCCCTCCGTGCCTGTCGCAAGCGGCCGGCGCGTCGATAGACGGCGCGCCGGCCTCTCCTAAGACACGGTTTACGGTTAGCCCCTACTTATTTCTTTTCTTCCGGACCGCGTCGATGCTCCAGACCCCGGAGCCCATCGACGCGATATAGAGGAATAGAAAGCAGTAGATCACCGCGAGCTCCCCACCGTTCTCGATGGGAAAGAGGCCCCTCGCCGCATGCGCACGGAAGTATGCCACCGCCATCTCGCCGCTCGCGATGAAGGCAGCCACGCCTGCGTATAGCCCCATCGCTATCAACAACCCACCGACGAGCTCGATGACCCCCGCGACCCCCAACAGGGACGCGAGCGGTCGCACTTCTCCTCCGAGCACCCCGAATAGCTTCTGTGCGCCGTGCTGCGCGAACATCAGACCGGCGACGATGCGTAAGAGAGCGTAGATCACAGGCGAAAATTTCCCGAGTACCTTCTCCATGAATACCTCCCGGTTTACCCCTCGCGGGTTATACGCGATTTCGCTGTGCTAAACTAGTGCGTTTAGCTTCACCCGTTTATGTCTTCCGAGCTCGTTCGCAACTTCTGCATCATCGCCCACATCGATCACGGCAAGTCCACGCTCGCCGACCGCCTCATCCAGAGGTGCGGAGGCGTCGCCGATCGCGAGTTCCGAGACCAGATCCTGGACTCGATGGATATCGAGCGGGAACGCGGGATCACCATCAAGAGCAACTCCGTCACCCTTTTGTACGGCGCGAAAGACGGACAGCAGTACCAGTTGAACCTCATCGACACCCCGGGGCACGTGGACTTCTCCCATGAAGTGCGGCGCTCGCTCATGTCCTGCGACGGAGCGCTCATCCTGGTCGACGCTTCCCAGGGTGTGGAAGCCCAGACGCTCGCGAACCTGTACGTGGCGATGGAGTACAACCTCACGCTTCTCCCGGTGATCAACAAGATCGATCTTCCCGCGGCCGACATCGACCGGATCCGCGAGGAGATCGACTCCGACCTGGGGCTCGACCCCTTCGAGGCCGTTCCGGTGTCGGCCAAGCTCGGGACGGGGATCGAGGAGCTCCTCGAAGCCATCGTCAAAAAGCTCCCTCCGCCGACCGGGGATCCCGAAGCTCCCCTGAAGGCTCTCATCTTCGATGCCCAGTACGACTCCTACCGGGGAGTCGTTGCTCTGGTCCGGGTGAGGGACGGCCGCATCGCCGCCGGTCAGCGAATCCGACTGATGCATACCGATAAAGAATACGAGGTGGAGGAAGTCGGCCTGCTCCAGCTCAAGCGGGTGAAGACCCAGGAGCTCGTCGCCGGCGCCGTGGGCTACGTCATCGCGAACATCAAGACCATCCGCGACATCGCCATGGGCGACACCATCACCGACGCCGATCGTCCCGCGGCGGAGCCGCTCCCCGGCTACAAGGAAGCGAAGCCGGTGGTGTTCTCCTCCATCTACCCGATATCGACCGACGAGTACCAGGACCTGGCGAAAGCCCTGGAGAAGCTCGCGCTCAACGACCCGGCGATCACCTACGAGAAGGACTCTTCGTCCGCACTGGGGTTCGGATTCCGCTGCGGCTTTCTCGGGCTCCTCCATCTCGACGTGGTCCAGGAGCGGCTGGAGCGCGAGTACGGGCTGTCGCTCCTCCTCTCCGCGCCGTCGGTGCGCTATCGCATCACCCTCGAGAGCGGGGAGATCCTCAAGGTCGACAACCCGAGCCTCTATCCCGACCCATCCCGCATCGCCAGGACCGAGGAGCCCTTCATCAAGGCCTCGATCATGATGCCGGAGCGATACCTGGGCTCGATCATGGAGCTCTGCCGCGAGCGCCGAGGCGAGAGCTCGACGTTCCACTATCTGGCGCAAGGGAGAGTGGAGCTGACCTCCGAGCTTCCGCTGGCCGAGGTCCTGTTCGATTTCTACGATCGGCTGAAGACCCTGACGCAGGGCTACGGCTCGTTCGACTACGAGCTCCTCGACTACCGGGAGACCAAGATCGTCAAGGTGGATATCCTGGTGAACGGCGAGAAAGTGGACGCTCTGTCCCAGCTGGTGCACGAGGACAAGGCCCGGGTCCGCGCGATGCACTACTGCGAGAAGCTCGCCGAGACCATCCCTCGGCAGCAGTTCCGGATCGCGATCCAGGGCGCCATCGGAGCCAAAGTCATCGCCCGCACCACCATCAACGCTTTCCGCAAGGACGTGACCGCCAAGTGCTACGGGGGGGACATCACCCGCAAGCGAAAGCTCCTCGAGAAGCAGAAGGAAGGCAAGAAGCGGATGAAGATGGTCGGGGCGGTCGAGATCCCTCAGGCCGCCTTCATCGCGGTCCTGAAATCGGATGAGTCCTGAACCGGGGCTCTACGTCCACGTCCCCTTCTGCTCCACCCTCTGTCCTTACTGCGATTTCGCGGTGAACCTCGCGACCGAAGCCCGCCGCGTCCGCTACGTCGATCTCCTGCTGAGCGAGATCTCGCTGAGAGGAGCTCCCGAAGCTCTCTTCGACACCCTGTACTTCGGGGGCGGGACGCCGAGCCTCCTTCCGGGCTCGACTCTCCGCCGCATCGTGACGACGCTTTCGGACCTCGGATGGCTCGCGCCGGGATGCGGGGTGTTCCTCGAGGCCAATCCCGAGGACGTGAACCAGACCTCGCTCGCGGGCTTCCGCGAAGCCGGGGTTTCGACGCTGAGTCTCGGAGTCCAGTCGCTCGATCCCGAATCGCTTCGCTTCCTCGGACGGGGCCATACGAGAGACCAGGCCGCCCAGGCGATCGCTCTCTCGTGTCGCGCGGGCTTCGATACCGTTTCCGTGGATCTCATCTACGGTCTTCCCGGCCAGACGGAGGACCGCCTTCGGAGGGACCTGGAGGCGGCCATTGCCCACGGGCCCGACCACTTCTCCTGCTACCAGCTCACGGTGCACGACAAGACCCTGTTCGGGCGCCGGAAAAAAGAGGGATGCCTGGAGGAGGCCTCGGAAGCCTCGCAAGCGGCCTCGTTCCGTCTCACCCACCGCGTTCTGGAGAGCGCGGGCTACGAGGCCTACGAGGTTTCCAACTTCGCCCGCTCTCTCGAGCACCGTTCGCGGCACAACCAGAAATACTGGGCCCACGCTCCCTACCTCGGGCTCGGCCCCGGGGCCCACTCCTTCGATGGCCGCACCCGCGCGTGGAACGAGCGCTCGTTTTTCGACTGGGAGAAGAGGCTTCGCCGCGGCGAGATCCCGGCGGCGGGGAGCGAGGGGCTCGGAAGCGAAGAGCTTCTGCTCGAGACCCTCATGCTGAGGCTCCGTACTCGCGAGGGGCTCGATCTCGACGACGTCCGGAAACGCTTCGCCGTCGACCTCCTCGACCTCAACCGCGCCCTCATCGAAAAAGGCCTCGAAGACGCGCTCCTCATCCGCGAGGGCTCGTGGATTCGGCCCACGCTCGATGGGCTCGCCGTCGCCGACGGGCTCGCGAGCTCGTTTCGTCTTTCGCCCGATCCATGAAAAGCGCGCCTGTGACCAACAGGCGGATCTTCCGCCTCTGGCTCCCGCTCGCGGCCACCTGGCTCATGATGTCGATCGAGGGGCCGTTTCTCGCCGCGGTCATCGCGCGGCTGCCGGATCCGATCTTCAACCTCGCGGCCTTCGGCGTCGCCTTCTCCTTCGCGACCATCGCCGAGGCGCCCATCATCATGATCTTGAGCGCCTCGACGGCGCTGGTGAAAGATCTCGAGTCCTACCGCCGGCTTCGAAATTTCGCCTTTGCTCTCAACCTCGCGGTCACCCTGGTCATCCTCCTGGGTCTGCTCCCACAGGTTTTCAACTGGATCGCCAAGGATCTGATCGGGCTTCCCCACTCCGTGGCCGAGCTCACCCACCGCGCCCTTCTGCTCCTCGTGCCCTGGCCCGCGGCCATCGGCTATCGCCGGTTCTACCAGGGAATCCTGATCCGCCAGGACCTCACGAGGCGCGTCGCCATGGGGACCGTCATCCGGGTCATCGGGATGAGCGGCGCCGCCATGGTGCTGTTCCGCTACTTCGAGCTTCCCGGAGCGATGGTGGGTGCGGGCGCCCTCTCGGTGGGCGTGGTGCTCGAGGCCATCGGCACCCGGTTCATGGCCTGGGGGGTGCGCGAGCGGATCGAGAAGACCTCAGCCGGAACCGCGGGAGAAACGCTCACCCTCCGGCGCATCGCGGACTTCTACTTCCCCCTCGCGCTCACGTCGGTCATCGCCCTCGGGGTGCAGCCGACGATGATCTTCTTTTTGGGAGGGAGCCGGAGAGCTCTCGATTCGCTCGCGGTCCTGCCGGTGATCACTTCGCTCACGTTTCTCTTCCGCAGCATCGGCCTGTCCTATCAGGAGGCGGCGATAGCGCTTCTCGACGGCACCCGGGAGAACTTCCGGCGGGTCTCGACTTTCGCCGCGTTCGTGGGGGTGGCCGCGACCGCCGGGCTCGGTCTCATCGCCTTCACCCCCCTGGTCCACGTCTGGTTCCGCGACGTCTCGGGACTGAGCCCGGAGCTTTCCGCGTTCGCCGTCCTTCCGCTCAGGATCTTCTCCACCATCCCGTTCTTCTCGATGCAGCTCGCCTACCAGCGGGCGATTCTGGTCTTTGGACGGGCGACGAGATCCATCACGCTCTCGACGATGATCGAGGTCGCGACCATCGTCTTCGTCCTGTATCTCACCATCCACGTCCTCGATTGGTTGGGTGTCGTGGCGGCGGTGGTGTCGCTCCTCGCCGGTCGCATCGTGGGCAACGCCTACATGATGTACGCCTGCCACCTCGTTGTCTCCTCGAAGGGGATGTTTCGGGCAGCGGCGACTCGCGCGGTTCCGGCGATTGCGCCCGCGAGCCACCCCGACGTATCTTGATCGCATGAGCAAGCATTGGTCGTGGCTTTTCGGGGGGGCTCTGGTCGCCCTGGGAGTGGGCGCCGTCGTTCCCGACAAGATGACGGTTCCGGCCTATGACGGCGCCGGAAACGTCATCCGTCCCGAGGGATATCGAAAATGGGTTTTCGTGGGAACCTCGCTCGGGCTTCGTTACATGGGTGAAGGGGGAACGGACGACGGCCCGGGAAGCTTCCATAACGTCTACATCCAGCCCGAAGCCTATGACGCGTTCCAGAAGACCGGCGTGTTTCCGGAGAAGACCATCCTGGCGATGGAAGTCTATAGCGCCGGGACAAAGGAGCCGAAGTCCGAGCTCACGGGAGGATTCTACGGAGACAAGCTCACCGGCTTCTCGGCCGCGATCAAGGACAAGGAGCGGTTCCCGGAGGGGTGGGGCTACGTGAGCTTCATGCGCGAGGGCTCGAAGCTCGCGGCAACGGCGGAGCCCTTCCGAAAGGCGCAGTGCTACGACTGCCACCTCGAGCACGCGGCAACGGACAACGTCTTCACCCAGTTCTACCCGCTCCTGAGGCGGTGAAGCGCCTCAACTTCTTTAGCGGGCTCAGTGGGCTGGAGTTCGATCGCGCCGCGGCGCTGCGCTCGAGCCCCGAACGACTCGACGAAGCCTGGGGTCGTCCCGACACCCGCGTCCTCCCGGTCTGGAGGTCGAAGCACCTCGTGTTGCGCGAGGACGTGACGTCTCTCGTCCTACTCGGCCCGGACCGGTTCGAGGCCTACCGGGAATCGAGGGTTCTGTTGGGCACCGGGGGCGGAGTCGCGTATTTCACCGTCGATCTGTCGTCGGTCGAAGAGCCAGCGGAGTCTCTGGGGCTCCCTTCCGTTCACGCGGTCCTCGGGCTACGCGAGGTCGCACCGCTCGTCTCCCAGGCGGAGGGGGCGCTTCTCGCCTATGCCGCCGGAATCCTGAGCTGGCACCGTCGGAATCGCTTCTGCGGCGTCTGCGGAAGCGAGACGAGATCGACGCAGGGAGGGCACGTACGGGTCTGCTCGCGCGAGAGTTGCCGGGAACAGCATTTTCCGCGGACCGATCCCGCGGTCATCATGCTCGTGACCGACGGCGAGCACAGTCTCCTCGGAAGGCAATCGGCATGGCCGCCTTCGGTGTACTCGACCCTCGCGGGGTTCGTCGAGCCCGGGGAAAGTCTCGAAGAGGCGGTAAGGCGCGAGGTGTACGAGGAGACCGCGGTCGAGGTCGACGAGGTCCACTATCACTCCTCCCAGCCCTGGCCTTTTCCCAGCTCCCTCATGCTCGGGTTCACCGCTCGGGCGAGAACGCGGGAGATCCGCTTGCAGCCGGACGAGCTCGAGGACGCTCGCTGGTTCACACGCGAGGAGGTGCGGCGCCGCGAGGGAGTCGAGCTCCCCTCGACGATCTCAATCGCGAGACGGCTCATCGAGGACTGGCTCACAGAGTAGCGTCGTCGCCGCGGAGGGTGTAGAGCCCCGCGCCCACGATCACCGCGACTCCCATCCAGACCATCGGCC
>Ga0299906_10004111_pt1 | contig 11944 bp, 11 predicted proteins | sample RVTome_14_FD_200259 | JGI IMG/M metagenome (GOLD analysis project Ga0299906, IMG submission 200259) | Soil microbial communities from uranium-contaminated site in the Upper Colorado River Basin, Wyoming, United States - RVT145D125 (version 2) ...
CGCGGCGCTGTCGCTGCTCGCACGCACCGGCTCAGCGCAGGCTCGCGACGATTCACCTCCCGTCGAGGAGCGCGACGTCTTCGGACACGTGGTCGACGCCGAGTCCGGCGAGCGGCTCGTGGGCGCATGGGTCGGAATTACCGGTACCGATTGGGGATCCGTCACCAACGCCGAGGGTCGCTTCCGGATCCCGGACATGCACCCCGGACCGATCGGCTTGACGGTGGAGCACCTCGGCTATCGAACGCGGGCGTGGACAGGCGAGATCGGCGCCGACGATGAGCTGATCACGCTCGAGTTGGACCCGCAGCCGGTCCTCCTCGAGGGCCTCGAGATCGTCACCGACCGCTTTCGCTCCCGCCGCATGGCCGTCGCGACACGCGCGACCGTATATGACGCCTCGAACCTGACGAGCGCCACGGAGCGCAACGCCCTCGAGTACATCCGCTTCCGGACGGCGGGGGTTGTGCCCTGCAGTGGGGTTTATGGCGGGACCTGCGTCCTGGTGCGCGGACGCGCGGTGGAGCCGGTCGTCTACGTGGACGAGGTCCCGTTGCTGGGCGGGCTCGACTACCTGGAGACGTTCGAACCGTGGCAGTTCCACATGATCGAGGTGTACGCGGGTGGAGGCCACATCCGCGCCTACACACCCCAATTCATGGAGCGGGCCGCGAAGACCCGGCTCATGCCCCTACCGCTCTTCCACGACTGACGGGCCGACTCGGCCGTCCCCGGTCGTCCACGCGGGTTCGAACCGTCGCCGCCGACCCGCACGCCCGGAGCGGTCGGCGCGGGGCCGCACCCTATTCCGGCAGTCCCGGCTCGGTCATCGAGCGCACGTCGAGCGCGTCGTCGATCCGGTCGTCGGGAAGCAGCCCGCGCTCCCGCACGACATCGCGGACGCTCACGCCACGCTTCGCCGCCTCCTTCGCCACCACCGCCGCCTCGTCGTATCCGATGTAGGGATTGAGCGCGGTCGCGATCGAAGGATTCTTCTCGAGGAGCTCGCGCGCCCGCTCCGCATTCGCCTCGATGCCGACCACGCAGCGGTCGGTGAAGGCTCGGGCGACGTTGGCAAGGAGGGTGATCGACTCGAGCAGGGCGTGCGCCAGGACCGGCATCATCACGTTCAGCTCGAAGTTGCCTCGGCTGCCCGCGACCGTGACGGTCGTGTGGTTCCCCATGACCCTCGCGCAGACCATCATCATCGCCTCGGCCATGACGGGGTTCACCTTTCCCGGCATGATCGACGAGCCGGGCTGGACGGCCGGGAGTCGGATCTCGTGAAGTCCCGAGGTCGGACCCGAGCCGAGCCAGCGAATGTCGTCCGCAATCTTCATGAACGACGTCGCGACGGTACTCAATGCCCCCGCTACGCTCACCGTCGCGTCCTTCGCGCCCTGGGCCTCGAAGTGGTCGTCGGCCTCGCGGAATCCGATCCCCGTCACCGCCGCGATGCGGGCGATGGCGCGGCCCCCGAACTCGGGATGGGTGTTGATGCCCGTACCGGTCGCCGTGCCCCCGAGCGCAAGCTCGTCGAGCTCCGTGGCGGCGCTGCGCACCCGCTCGATACCCTTCGCCACCTGCGCGGCGTAGCCGGCAAACTCCTGGCCGAGCCGGACCGGGGTGGCGTCCATGAGATGGGTGCGCCCCGACTTCACGACACCGTCGAAGGCCTCGGCCTTGGCGGCGAGCGCCGCGCGCATGTGCTCGAGCGCCGGGATCAGCTCCTCCTCGATCGCCACGCGGGCTGAGACGTGGATCGCGGTAGGAATCACGTCGTTGGACGACTGACCGAAGTTCACGTGGTCGTTCGCGTGCACGGAAGCGCCGCCCTCGAGCAACTCGGTCGCGCGGTGCGCGATGACCTCATTGGCATTCATGTTCGTCGAGGTGCCGGACCCGGTCTGATAAACGTCCAGAACGAACTGGTCGTCCCACACCCCGTCCGCGACCTGTCCGGACGCGGCCGCGATCGCCTCGGCGACGGCCGCATCGAGGTTGCCGAGCTCGGCATTCGTCTCCGCAGCGCACTTCTTGATGAGGCCGAGGGCCTGGATGAAGCGTCGGCCGAAGCGCTGCCCACTGATCGGGAAGTTCTCGACGGCTCTCTGGGTCTGCGCGCCGTACAGTGCGTCGACCGGCACCTGCATCTCGCCGAGGGAGTCCTTTTCCCTACGATATCCGTCGACCATGGGAGGCATCCGCTCCAGGAATTCGTTCGCATGAGCCGGGATCACGCTTCGCGTGCCCGTCGAGCCCGAAATCTACCCAGCTTGGAAGACGGTGGTAGAAGTCCCGTGGCCCGCGGTCGACGCGTGGGGTAGGCAGGCTCGCGTCACGCGCGCTTCGGCTGTGCAGGGCGCATTTCGATCCGGCTGACGTGCGCCTCCTTCGGGTACTCGAGGAGCTGCATGACGGCGAGCGCGCAATCGTCCGCCTCGAGCTTCCACGTCCGACCCGGGGCCTGCTCCCCGTCGTTGAAAGGAGTGTTCACGCTTCCGGGCATTATGATCGAGACGCGCACGTCGGCGTAACGCACGTCGAGCATCATCGCCTCCGTCATGCCCAGCAGTCCGAATTTGCTGGCGTTGTAACCGGTGCCGTTCGCGAACGTGTTCCGGCTCGCCAGCGATCCGATGTTGACGATGTAGCCGTCACCGGATTCGGACAGGTACGGGAGCGCGGCCTTGGAGCAGTAGAAGACCCCGCCCAGGTTCACCTCGATCTGCGTCTGCCACTCGCGCACGGTCATCTCCGATATCGGCTTGAAGATTCCAAGGCCCGCGTTGTTGACCAGCACGTCCAGGCGGCCGAAGTGCGCGAACGCCTCGTCGACGAGGCGCTGACACGCTTCCGGATCGGAAACGTCGCAGACGACGCCGAGGGCGTTCGCTCCGAGCCTGCCCGCGACCTCGTCCACGGCCGCGCTCGTGCGCGACGTGACGACCACGCACGCGCCCTCGTTGACGAGGCGCTCGGCGATTGCGAGCCCGATTCCCTTGGTGCTTCCCGTGACGATGGCGACCTTGCCCGTGAGATTCGGCATACCGATGCATTCCTTCAGATTGGGAGCGGGCAGCAGGACGCCCGCGCGAGCAGGAGTCTGGCGATGAAGGGAGGTGAAGGGCAACGCGTGGCGCTGGTGACGGGTGGCGCGGTTCGACTCGGCCGCGCGATCTGCCTCGGCCTGGCGGAGGCGGGCTACGACCTCGTGGTCGGCTACCACTCTTCTGCGTCGGCGGCCGCCGAGGTCGCGGCGTCGGTGACGGACCATGGCCGCGGCTGCCGCACGGTTCGAGCCGACCTCTCGGAGCCCGCGGGTGCACAGACGCTCGCCGACGCCGCGCGCGACACCTACGCTCGGCTGGACCTCGTGGTCAACTCCGCGGCCACCTTCCGCCCCGTCCCTCTATTGGACGTCGATGCGGATGAGTGGGACAGCGTAATGCGTGTGAACGTGCGCGCACCTCATCTCGTGGTGCGGGCTGCGGCGCCGCTCCTACGCGCGGCGCGGGGCTCGGTCGTCAACCTCACGGACCTGTCCGCGTTCCAGGCCTGGACGGAGTACCCTCACCATGCCGTCTCGAAGGCCGCCTTGGCGCACCTGACCCGCGTGCAGGCGAAGGCCCTGGCGCCGGAGGTCAGGGTGAACGCAATCGCCCCGGGCGCCGTGCTCCCCCCGGATGACTGGGCGCAAGAGCGGTGGCGGGCCGAGGCCGACTGTGCTGCGCTGAAGCGGGTCGGAGGGCCGGAAGACGTCGTGAAGGCCGTTCTCTACCTCGCAGACGCGGACTTCGTCACCGGCCAGATCCTGACGGTCGACGGGGGAAGAATGTTGGGTCCGAGCGGACCGCCACGCCCCGGAAGCGAGTCGGACGAGTCGGAATAGTCCGGCTGTGACCCGACCGCGCGCGACGGCCTCAACCGCGCGCGGATGACCGCCTCAGCCGCCACGTGCTGCCGCCTCTTCGGCCGCCGGCGCCTCTCCGCGCGCGTGCGCTTCGGCCCCGCCGTGGGCGAGCCAGCGCTCCGCCTCGAGCGCCGCCATACACCCCGTCCCTGCCGCGGTGACCGCCTGACGGTAATAGTCGTCCATGACGTCACCCGCCGCGAAGATCCCTGGCACCGATGTCTGCGTCCGCCAGGGAATGGGCGTGCGCACGTAGCCGTTCTCCTTGAGATCGACGACGCCCTGCAGGAATCCGGTATTCGGTGAGTGTCCGATGGCGACGAAGAGACCACCGACCTCGAGATCGCGCTCCTCGCCCGTGAGGGTGTCCGCAAGGCGCAGGCCGGTGATCACGTCATCGCCGTAGACGTCTGCCACGGTCGTGTTCCAGGCGAAGGTGATCTTCTCGTTCTCCATCGCCCGGTCGGCCATGATCTTGGATGCGCGCAGCTCGTCCCGCCGGTGCACGACGACGACCTGCTTGGCGAATTTGGTGAGGTAGAGCGCATCCTCCATCGCGGTGTCGCCGCCCCCTACGACCGCCACCACCTTGTCGCGGAAGTGTGGAAGGGCACCGTCGCATACCGCGCATGCGCTCACTCCGCCCCCCGACTGCGCGAGCCGCTCCTCGCTCGGCAGCCCCAACCAATTCGCGTTGGCACCGGTGGCGACGATCACCGCGTCGGCGTACACCTCCGATCCGGTGGTCGTCACGAGACGGAAGGGGCGTCGGCTGGCGTCGATCTCGACGACGTCCTCGGTCAGCACGCGCGTCCCGAAGCGCCCGGCCTGCGCCTTCATCTCGAGCATGAGCGATTGTCCGTCGACTCCGTCCTTGAAGCCGGGATAGTTCTCGACCTCGGTCGTGAACATGAGCTGACCCCCCGGGATCATCGTTCGGCTGATCGACCCCTCGATCACGAACGGCTTCATCTCGGCACGCGCCGCGTAGATCGCGGCAGTCCATGCGGCCGGTCCGGAGCCGATGATGACGACCGTCTCGTGCTGCGCGCTGCCGATCTCACTCATTCCTCGCATCCTCCCTGCCTTGACGTTCGGGACGGGCACCGTCCTCCCTTTCCCAATCCGAGTCGGTTCCCGGGCTCACTGCTGGAAGACCTTCATGTTCGTGGAGTGTCCAGGATTCACGCGAGCCTCGGGGTCCACGTAATGCACCGCATTATTCACCGCGATTGCTGCCTCTGCGAACCCGGTCGCGATGAGGTCGAGCTTGCCCTCGTAGTCGACGACGTCGCCGGCGGCGAAGACGCCCGGCAGGGATGTCCCCATGAGAGAGTCGACCCTTATCCGGTTCTTCACCACATCGATGCCCCAGGTCTTGATCGGCCCGAGGTCGGGCTTGAAGCCGAGACAGGACAGGACCTCGTCGCATTCCAGCGTGATCTCTTCGTCGGTCCGGTTGTCGAAGATGATGACATGTTCGACGCGGTCTTTTCCGTGGATCTCCTTCACCTCATGGAAGGTCCTGAGCTCGATCTCGCCTGCGGCGACCGCCGCGTCCAGGAGCGCCACGGAAGCTTCGTGCGCCCGCCATCCGTCGCGTCGATGCACGAGCGTCATGGAGCGCGCGACGTCCTTGAGCATCAAGGCGAAGTCGAGCGCGGTGTCACCGCCCCCGACCACCAACACCCGCTGGTCACGAAACTTCTCCGCGTCCCGCACGGCGTACTCGACGCCGCGATGCATGAACTCGCCGTACCCCGTGCATTTGAGCGGCATGGGCTCGAACGCGCCCTTCCCTCCCGCTATGACGACCGTACGCGTGAGATGGACGCCACCGCTGCAGCGCAGCTCGAAGTGGTCTCCCACGCGCACGAGGTCGCGTACCTGCTCGTCGAGCACGACATCAGGATGGAACTGGAGCGCCTGGCGCACGAGGTCGTTCACCAGATCCTTCGCGAGGACCTTCGGGAAGCCGCCGACATCGAAGATGTACTTCTCCGGATAGAGCGCGGCGAGCTGCCCGCCGAGCTCGGGCAGGGAATCGACGATCCGACAAGACGAGCCGCGCATACCGGCGTAAAACGCCGCGAACAGACCCGTGGGGCCGCCACCTATGATCGTGATGTCCCGGATGTCTTCAGCCATCTGGTCCCGGAGCTCGCGGACCTCGCGGGCAAGGCGCGCGGAAAGCGTGTGGATTCTCTCTCAGTCGGGTCGCCGCGCAAACGTGCGACCGAAGGCCCAGAAGTCTAACGGCTCCAAACAGGCCAGCAACGGGCGCTCAGACCCCCGCGGACGGCTCCACCCCGCGGTAGAAGTCAGACGCCCGGTAGCGCTCGAGGCCACGCAGGATGAGCAGCTTCGTGATCGCGGCGGCCGGAACGCCGACGAGCAGACCGACGACGCCGAAGAAGAAACCTCCGACGCTGAGGGCCAACACGACCCAGACCGGGTGTATACCCACCGAGTCTCCCACGATTCGGGGGGTGATCACGGTGGCATCGAGCACCTGAACGATGCCGTACACGACCGTGACCTTGAGCAGGGACACCGCGACCGCGCCACTGACGAGCGCTATGAAGATCGCCGGCAGTAGGCTCAGAATGAGGCCGAGATAGGGCACCAGGGAGAAGACCCCGACGATGAGGCCCAACGTGGAAGCGTAGGGGAACCGCGCGATGCCGAGGCCGACGCCGGTGAGCAATCCGATCGTGATCGCGACCAGCAGTTGGCCACGCAGATAACTGGAGACGAGATCGTCGCATTCGGAGAAGAACGAAACGAAGCGCTCACGTCGAGGCTCCGGGACGAGCTCGACGATCCGGCGCATGATGAAATCCCAGTCGCGGATCAGGTAGAAGGTGAACACCGGGGTGAGCACGACGTACCCGAAGACGGTCATGATCGAGCCGAGGCCGCGGCCGAGGCCCAGCACACCCTCCCAGACGTTGGACGCGAGCGCGGCCTGTCGTTCCTGGAGGAAGGTCACGACGGCTTCGGAATCGACGGCTCGGATCCGTTCGGCGAGCTGTGCGCCGTCGAAGTATGGCACGTCGATCGCCTGAAGACGGGCCGTGACCGCCTCCACCCAACCACTCAGCCTCCGCAGAAGGACCGGTGCGGATTCCAGGGCCTCACCGAGCTGAGCGAAGGCCGCGGGCACCACCACGAGGATGATCGCAGCCAACGCGCCGACGACCGGCACGATGAGTAGCAGCACCGCGAGCGAGCGTGACAGACCCCGGGCGGTCAGCCTGTCCACGAGCGGATCGAGGATGTACGCCAGCACCAGCGCAAGGAAGAATGGAGCGAGCAGCGCCCCGGTCTCCACCAGGACCCAGACTGCGGTAAGGACCGCGAAGATCGTGACGAGCTCGCGGTGTCCCTCCTTGCCACGAAACGGCAGGAGGACGGCCCAAAGGATCAGGAAGAGGAGCGCGGGATTGAGAAGGGCCAGCGTCTCCGACAGGAAGAACCCCAAGACGACGATGACCGCGGCCGCCTGGACGATCCTCCACAGCGTGAACTGATCGCGGTCGCTCATGAGGGCGACATGTCAGAAGATCGAGAGTCTGACGTACCGTCGAGGATTCGCGCGGACGTCCTGAAGGAGCAGGTCGAGCTGGAGGAGCATGTCCTCGGCGCGTAGGGCGAAGCTGCTGTCGACGAGGAGACGTCCAAGCGATCCCTCGCCCGCCTCCATGCGCGCCGCGATCCGGTCGACTCGACTGAACGTCGAGTCCACTCGATCGAGGGTCGCCCCCAGTCCGTGTTGCTCGTCGGCGAGCTCATCCATGACCATGCGCATGCCTTCCGACGCGATCCGCATATTCGTCATGATGGAGTCGACCTGGGGATCATTCAGGCGGCCCTGCACGCGCTCCAGCGAGCCGCGCGCGCTGGTGGCGGCCAGCGTGATCTCGGCCAGCGCGTTGTCGGCGCTCGTCGTGAGTCTGTCCGCGAGCGCGGACTGTTGTTGGACGAGTGCGCGGACCTCCTGCGTGATGGCCTCGATGTTCGTGATGGCGCTCGCCAGGTTGTTCGCCGTTTCCTGGTTGAAGGCCAACTCGAGGCGATTGGTGAGGTCGGCGAGGTTCTCCGAGATCTGCTCGGCCGAAGCCGTGAGGCGGGTAAGCTCCGGAATGGCGTACCCGCCCAGGACCAGGGGATCGGATCCCTCGCTCGCGGGCACGTCGTAGAAGGGGAAGCGCTCGTAGCTCGCCCGACTGACGATCTCGGCCTGCCAGTCCCCAAAAAGGGACTCCGGGCCCAGAACGACCGCCGCGTCGTCGGGGAGCGCCACACCGTCGTCGACGAGAAAGGTCACGCGCACGCTCGTCCCGCCGGGCTCCACCGCGATGGTGGCGACGTGGCCGATGCTCACACCACGATAGCTCACGACGTTGCCCTCCGAGAGCTGCCCCGCCGACTCGAGGAGGACCTCGATCCTGCTGGTCACACGGCCGAAGTTCGTGCCCTGTAGCCAGAGACTTCCCACCACCGCGACCGTGATCGCGATGATGATGACGAATCCCACGAGGAGCTCTTTGCCCTGTTTCACGTAGCCGCTCCCAGTAACTCGGGCCGTCCCTCGATGAATCCCCTCACGACCGGATCGCCCGTCGCCTTCATCTCGTCCGGTGTGCCCTCGAACCGGATCCGACCGTCGTACAGCATCGCAACGCGGTCCGAAATCCGGAAGGCGCTGGTCATGTCGTGCGTAATGACCACCCCGGTCACTCCGAGCTCGTCGGACATTCGTACGATGAGTCGGTCGATGACCGCGGTCGTGATAGGATCCAGGCCAGTCGTGGGCTCGTCGTAGAGGATGTACTTCGGCCGGGTCGCGATGGCCCGCGCAAGACCCACGCGCTTGCGCTGGCCCCCGGAAAGCTCGGAGGGGAGACGGTCCCGATATCCCTCCATGTCGACCATGGCGAGGCAGGCGTCGACGCGCTCCCGGATCTCCTCGTCGCTGAACTCCTCCATACGCTTGAGCCCCATCCCTACGTTCTCGGCGATGGTCATCGAATCGAACAGCGCCGCGAACTGGAAGACGTACCCGATCTTGCGGCGGAGTCGGTACAACGACTCCTGATCGAGGCGGCCCACGTTCTCACCGTCCACCCAGACTTCCCCCCGGTCCGGACGGAGCAGCCCGACTATGTGCTTGAGCGCGACCGATTTGCCCGAGCCCGAGCCCCCGATCACCGACGTGGTCTCGCCCTCGCGGATCGCCAACGAGAAGCCCTTGAGCACCTCGTTCCTCCCGAACGCCTTGTGCACGTCGACCAGATCGACGCTCACTGGAGGAGCACCGCAGCCCAGAAGGCGTCGAGGACCAGGATGATCATGCTCGACACCACGACGGTCCGTGTGGTCGCGTGACCCACGCCCTCCGCGCCGCCCCTGGTGTGAAAGCCGAACGCGCACCCCACCGCCGTGACGGTGGTTCCGAACGTGGCGGACTTGATCATCGAGAACTGGACGTCCCAGGGATCGAAGAAGAGCTTGAGTCCCTTCAGGAACTGCGGTGACGACATGTCGAGCAGGGCGAGCGAAGTACCCCAGCCCGCCAGCACGCCGATCGCGTTGGCGAGCACGACCACCATCGGGAACATGATCGTGCCCGCGAGGATGCGGGGCACCACCAGGTACGCCACCGGATCGTAGGCGAGCGTCTCCAGGGCGTCGATCTGCTCGGTGACACGCATGGTTCCCAACTCGGCGGCAATGTTCGCTCCGACCCGACCCGATAGCGCCAGGCCGGTCAAGACCGGACCGAGCTCGAGGATCATCGTCTTGCCGACCAACGTGCCCACGAAATACAGTGGGACCGCTCCGGTGAACGTGTACGACGCCTGTACGGCGAGGACGACGCCCGTGAACGTGGCGATGAAGAGCGCGATCGGCACCGATCCGACGCCGATGCGCGCCATCTGGGTGAGGAGGTGGGGTCCCCACATGCCGACCTTGTGCAGCGCGCGGCCGGCGTCGAGCCCCAGGTATCCCGCTCGGCCGACGGCCGCGACGGACTGTAGAGCGCCCCGACCCAGCGCTTGCACAGGTGCCAGTGAAACGAGCATGCCCGATTATAAGGGAAAGGGGCCCACGGCCGTCAGGTAGTACGCAGAATCCGACGCTCCAGGCCACCCGACTAGTCGGACAGCTCCTCGCTCTCGAGCGTGAACTCGACCTCTTCGATGCGTCCGCTTTCGCCAGGAACCTCGTACGCGATCCTGACACGTCTGACGGCACGCCTCGGGTCCGTGAGGGCCACCTCGAAGTCCAACGATTGGTCGGCCGAGACGATCCGAGTCCGGATCCGATCGCCTGGCTCCGCCGCCGGGCCGTCCGCCGGATTCCGAAAGAGCGTCTTGGTCGACTGACGTCCGCTCTCGAGTTGGCGAGTGACCTTCACCTGCTTGAGCCAATCCGGCTGATAACTAACGCCGTACTCGAAGCCGCGCTGGTCGGCCCCCGATCCCTCGCGATTGTGACGCGCCACCCGGAGCTCCCTGGCTTACGGAAAACCATAGGACCCCGGCCAACGATCCCACCGACCGGGAATTGCGAAAAATGAACGTAAACGAATGTTTTTCCGAGCACTCGAATTGTCAAGATTTTTCGTCGGGTGTACCGCCGGAAAGGTCTGTAACGACTGAACGATCGTCACGTGACCTCCCGATCGCTTTCGCAAATCTACAGACGAATCGGGACCGGTGTCAGCGTCAACAAAAACGTCACGATCAAGAACCACCCCCAGCCGAGGCGCGCCCGCGTGATGTCGAGGTCCGGGTACAGGACGCGAGGGTGGGCGACCCGACCCTTGTGAAGGACGAGTACCAGCACGGCCCATCCCCACCAACCCCACCATAGCAGACCGAGTGGGATCAAGGTCAGCAGGAAGGCACGCGCGATCCAGGCGTGACGGTCCGGGCTCAGCGCGTAGAGGACGTGTCCGCCGTCCAACTGGCCCAAAGGAAGCAGATTCAGCGCCGTCACGAAGAGCCCGAGCCACCCTGCCAGCGCGAGCGGGTGCAAGACGATCAACACGTCACCCACGGGGCCCGGCCCGAACAGAGAGGCGAGAAGGTGGGTGAGACCACCGTTGCCGAGCCAAACCGGCTGATCCGTGAAACGGATGAGGAAGGGTGTTGCAAGGCTCACGGGTCCGGTCGAAACGTCGGATAGCCGCAGCCCGATCGCGAACATCGGCAAGGAAACCGCGAGTGAGGCCAGAGGGCCCGCCGCACCGATATCGAAGAGTACCGAGCGACTCACCGTCGGGCCCTTGAGGCGAATGAACGCGCCGAGGCTACCGATGACCGAGTAGTACGGAGGAAAGGGAATGAAGTACGGGAGGCTCACGCGTACGCGGTGAGCGCGCGCGGCCCAGTAGTGACCCATCTCGTGGGTGAGCAAGACACCGAGGAACGGTAAGGCGAAGGAGGCTCCGAGCCACAAGCGAGCGGGGTCGAGGCCTGACGGATACGGCACGACGACGGTGCCGAGCTCGAGAATCCGCGTCCGGAACGGATCGACCCCCATCATCAAGGCGCCGGACCCCAGGGTCGTCAGGAGCGTCGCGAGTAGCAGGAACACATGTGTGAACGGCAGGCGCGACGGCTCGTTCTTGATCTGATAGACGAGCACCACCTCGGTGCGCTCGGGACCCGCCAGCAGGTGCGCCTGCGCCGGCCAGGCCTCGAGCGCCGCCCGGACTTCGGACGAGGTGGCTCCAAGTCCCTCGCGAAGCGTCCCGAGCAGCACCGTGTCGTTCGGCAGGGAGGTGAGACGGTACTCGGTCAGGAGCGGCAACCAGATCTCCGGATCGAGCTTGACCCCCTTTTCACCCGCCATTACTATCGCCTCGATCGAAGGCTTCGATCCTTCGCCATCCGACGTACCGGCCCGTTCCGCGTGGAACGGCGTCAGCCGGCACCGATCCGCACCTCCACGGCTCTCGAGCCGTTCTTCTTCGCATCCACCCCGCGCGACCGCGCATCGGTCGAATCGGCTCGCGTA
>Ga0299906_10004115_pt1 | contig 11935 bp, 8 predicted proteins | sample RVTome_14_FD_200259 | JGI IMG/M metagenome (GOLD analysis project Ga0299906, IMG submission 200259) | Soil microbial communities from uranium-contaminated site in the Upper Colorado River Basin, Wyoming, United States - RVT145D125 (version 2) ...
GACGAGCCAGGCCGGGCTCGGCCCGACCTTGACGTAGCGAATGACCCTGGCGGTGAAGAGCGGGCAGACGTCGGGCGTCTCGTTCACGAGCGTGAGCGCGTCACCGATCTGGCCGCCGGCCTTGGGCTCCTCCCAGGTCGGCGGCGCAAGGGACCGCTTGGCCCCCGGCCGGGCCGCCACCTCGCGCGCCAGACCGAAGTGGCAGAGGCAATCGCCCCTGTTGGACGTGATCTCGACGTCGAGGAAGGTGTCGCCGCCGGGCAGGTCGCGCCGCTCCTCGATCGGAAAGCCGGCGTAGGTCAGCGCGTGCTCGACCTCCTCGGCGGTCGCGCCGGCGGGGTCCAGGTAGCGATTGAGCCAGCGGAGGCTGATGTCCATGGGGCACAAGGATAGCCGGGCCATCCACCCATCCCGGTGCGCACGTAGACTCGCTCGGATGCGATCGTTGGCCCTGCTGATTGTGCTCAACCTGGCGGCGTGCGTCGGTGCGCCCGATCCGCTCGAATATGAGCGGGCGCCCGCGGACTTCACGCTCGACATCACCGTGCAGGGGCCGGCCGAGCCCACACTGCCGCGGGCCCAGCGCCCGGCTCGCTACATCGTCGAGCCCGACGGTGTCCTGCGGGTCGGCGTCGGCGAAGGCGTGAGCGAGGACTACTACCCCCCGCAGACCAGGCAGCTCACCCACAACAACGTCGATCGCCTCTGGCGCCTCATCCGCGATTCGTCCATCCTCGCCCCGGACAACCCGGACCGGATCCGCCCCGGTCGCCCGCTCGGCATGGCACAACCCCGGCCCGCGGCTCAGATCATCGTGACCTTCGGAGGGACGACGAACTACTTCCGCGTGCTGCTCGACGGCGAAACGCCTGGCTCGGAATCCGGCCTGCGCCTGATCGATCACCTGGCGGGGCTGGCCTGGATCGAGCAATAGTCGCGGGTCGGCTATCGTCGCTCATGGCGCCGATCGTCGGGATCGATCTCGGGACGACGAACAGCCTCGTGGCGGTGTGCGACGCCGCCGGCGCGCGAGTCCTCGTGCCGGATGGCGAGTCGGCGCTGGTGCCGAGCGTCGTGCGGTATGAGCGCGGCGAAGCCGGCGGTGCTCGCGCGGTCGTGGGCGAGGATGCTCGCGCCCGGGCCGTCGAGTTCCCGCGCACCACGGTGTCGAGCGTCAAGCGGTTGATGGGTCGAGCGGTGTCGGATGTCCGGCCGGATCTGGCGTATCTCTCCTACCCGGTCGTCGAAGGCGCCCACGACACGGCGCGGATCGCGCTCGAGATCGATGGAGGCGAGCCCGTCATCGTGTCGCCGCAGGAAGTCTCGGCCGAAATCCTGCGGGCGATCAGGCGCCGCGCGAGCGCCGTGCTCGGCGAGGAGATCGATCGGGCCGTCGTCACCGTCCCCGCTTACTTCGACGACGCCCAGAGGCAGGCCACACGCGACGCCGGTCGGCTCGCTGGGCTCGACGTCGTGCGCATCGTCAACGAGCCGACCGCCGCGGCTCTCGCCTACGGCATCGGCGCCGGCCTTCGGGCCCGCGAGACGGCGGAGCACGTCGTCGTCTACGACCTGGGCGGCGGGACCTTCGACGTGTCCGTCCTGCGCCTGACGCCCGGGGACGATCAGTCGTTCTTCCAGGTGCTCTCGACCGCGGGGGACACGCATCTCGGCGGGGACGACGTCGATCACGAGCTCGTCGCTCTCTTCACCCGCGAGATCGGCGAGCGGTTCGGGCTCGAGATCGCCTCCATCGAGCAATTTCCTGCGGCGACGCGCCAGGCGCTCAAGGAGTTCGGCGCGGGCGTGAAGCACCGGCTCAGCGAGCACGAGTCGGCCGGCGTGCGCATCGACGTCGGCGAGGGGCGCGTCTACGAACGAACCGTCACGCGCGACGAGCTCGAGTCGATCATGCGGCCATGGGTCGATCGCTCGATCGTCTGCTGCCGCCGCGCCATGCGTGATGCCGAGCGGCAACTTGCCGGCGCGCCCATCGACGCCGTCATCATGGTCGGCGGGTCGACCCGCGTTCCGCTCGTGCGGCGTATGGCAGGCGAGTTCTTCGGCCTGGCGGTCTACACCGCCCTCGACCCGGACCAGGTCGTCGCCATGGGCGCCGCGGTGCAGGCGGGCATCATGAGCGGGCAGGTCACCGGCTCGCTCCTGCTCGACGTCATCCCCCTCAGCCTCGGCATCGAGACCGTCGGCGGCGCGATGGCCAAGCTCATCATGCGCAACAGCACCGTCCCCGCCCAGGCGACCGAGATGTTCTCGACCAGCGTCGACGGGCAGACCTCCATCAAGCTCAACGTGCTCCAGGGCGAGCGAGAGATGGCCGAGGATTGCCGCAGCCTCGGCGAGTTTCACCTCGCCGGCCTCCCCCCCATGCCCGCGGGCGTGCCGCAGGTGGAGGTGCGGTTTCTGGTCGACGCCAACGGCGTGCTGAGCGTGCAGGCGCACGAGCGTCGCAGCGGCAAGCGCGCGTCGATCCAGATCGTCCCCAACCACGGGCTGACGCGCGAGGAGGTCGACCGCATCGAGGCCGAGAGCATCGAGCACGCTCGTGAAGACATGGAGCGACACCGCGTCGTCGACCTGGTGACCAACTCCAAACTCGATCTGAAGTGGATCGGGGAGCGATTCGAGCGGTTCAAGGGCGAGCTGGAGCCGGAATATCGCGACGAGCTGGCGACGAAGGTCGAGGTGCTGCGCCAGTTCGTCGCGAGGGCAGGGGCGGACTGGCGCAGCGTTGATGCCAACGCGTTTCACGCGGCCAAGAACGACCTGGATCGGGCCAGCATCCGCCTGCAGGAGATCGGCATCGCGGCATCACTTCGAGACGACGTCACGCGCTAAATCCTCGCTCGGCTGGAACCCGGCGCCTCGCGCCGCGAATGGAGCTGCACGCCGGAGCGGCCCCCGCACGGGCACGCCCTCCCTCTGGCCACTCGATTCGGCATGGGACCGTGTGGGTCTCGCGGGAAGATGCCGACCCGTCGGCGCACGCGATGCGCCTGGCAACCTGAGGAGCAGTCATGTCACGCATATTCCTGGCCCCGGCGCTCATGGCGCTGGTTTGCACGTCCGCGTTCGGGCAGTGTGAAGCCACGCTGGTCAAGAAGGTCAGCGGGTCCGACACCGGTCCGAACGATGCGTTCGGCCTGAGCGTCGGCATCGATCGGGACGTCATCGTCGCCGGGGCGGTCTGGGACTCGCCCAAGGGCAGCCAGTCCGGATCGGCCTACGTCTTCGAGCGCACGGGAGACACCTGGGCGCAGGTCGTCAAGCTCGTGCCCGACAACGGGAACGCCTTCGCCCATTTCGGACGCTCCGCAGCCGTCGGCGGGAACACCGTCGTGATCGGCGCTCAGGGCGAGGATACGGGCGGCGCCGATTCGGGCGCGGCCTATGTCTACGAGCGGATCGACGGGGTCTGGACGCCGACGCAGATGCTCAAGGCGGCCGACGCGGCGCCCGGCGACGACTTCGGCTGGAACTGCGACATCGACGGCGACACCATCATCGTCTCTGGGCTGCACAACGACGACCTCGGGGGCGACTCCGGCGCCGCGTACATCTTCGTTCGCAAGGACGGAACCTGGATCCAGCAGGCCAAGCTGCTCCCGGGCGATGGCGGGCCCGACGACCAGTTCGGCCACGACGTGGCGATCAGCGCCGACCGCGCCGTCGTCGGCGCCTACCACCACAACGAGGGCGGCGACAACGCCGGCGCCGCCTACATCTTCGAGCGCACCGGCGACACCTGGACGCAGACCGCCAAGCTCACCGCCCTGGACAAGAACGAGGGGTACCACTTCGGCCGGTTCGTCGAGCTTGACGGCGACGTGGCGCTGATCGGCTCGCCCCTCTGGTGGCCGGCCGACTACGGCGCGTCGTACGTCTTCCGCCTCGAGGGCGGCGCGTGGAACCAGGAGGTCAAACTGCACTCGGAGACGGTGAAAATACAGGAGTGGTTCGGAAGCTCAGTGGCCATCCAGGGAGACATGGCCATCTCCGGCAGCTTCTACATCACCGGCAACCATCCGGGCAAGGCGCGCATCCACAAGCGAATGAAGGACGGTTCGTGGGTCGGCGCGGACGTGTTCGCCCCCGGCGGCGTCAACGGCGACGGCTTCGGGCGCGCCCTGACGGTCAGCGGCGACACGCTCGTCGTTGCCGCCAACCAGGAAGACGACCACGGCCTCAACGCCGGTTCCATCTACATCTTCGAGCTTGACTGCACGCCCTACTGTCCGGGCGACTTCAACGACGACGGCGCACTCAACGTCCTCGACTTCGTCGCCTTCCAGCTCGCGTTCGTCGCCGGCGATCCGCTGGCGGACGTCAACGACGACGGCATGCTCAGCGTCCTCGACTTTGTCGTCTTCCAGATCCTGTTCCAGGAGGGATGCTCATAGCTCGTCGGCGCGAGGAGGTGTCGGCGATTATTCGTCACCCCAAGGGTGGCGTCGCCTGATCAAAGTCTCACGCCGGCAAGCGAATTGCCGCGTTTCCCTGTTGCATCATGCGCTCAAGCGCGGTTTGATGGAGCGGGGGAACGAAACATGCACATTAACGTGAAACTGTGGGTGATCGCTATGAGCGCCTCGCTCTGCGCCGCCCAGCCCGTCATCACCAACCTTTCGGCGCCATCACTCGATCGCAGTGAACGCATCGTCGTCACCGGCGCCGGCTTCGGCGTGGCGCCCGGCGAGCTGATCGTCGACGACATCGAGTCCTGGGTCACCGACTGGTCCATTACCCGCATAGTCGGCTACGTGCCTGAAGCGGCGAGCCTCGGCGACGTCGACGTCGTCGTCAGCGCCGGCGGCAATGAGAGCGCGCCAGCCGCGCTCGAGGTCACCCCGCGCACGCCCGACGGCCTCGTCCGCTGGCGCTTCGGCGTCGACTCGCCCTACATGCTCCACCGGCCGGGCATCGCGACCGACGCCACGATCTACCTGAGCGATCTGTACGGTCGCCTCTACGCCCTGAGCCCGGACGGCGGACTCCTCTGGATCGCCGACTCGCTCCAGGGCCAGATCGGCTCGGGCACCGAAGGCCCCGTCGTCGTCGGCGCGGACGGCACGATCTACGTCGGCGTCAATCCGCTCGGGCCCAACGTCGACCTCGTTGCGCTCAACCCGGACGCCACGATCAAATGGTCGTACACAGACCCCACCGCGACGTCCATCGCCGCCGGCCCCGGCATCGGCCCGGATGGCAACGTCTACATCGCCTTCTACGCCATCGGGGGCGGGTCGCAGGGCGCGATGTCGTTCACGCCGGCAGGGAGCGTGCGCTGGAGCAACACCGGCAACCCGTCGCTCTACGAGCACGGCGCGCTCGGCGCCGAGATCGTCTTCGCCCCGCTCGAGCTCAACGCCGAGCCGGGACAGATGGTCGTCACCGTCGACAACTACTCCGACCGGCGGGTGTACGCCTTCGACATGCAGACGGGGACGCAGCGCTTCGCGGTGGAGGCCGGAGGCGGCGAGGCCGTCGGGCTCCAGCCGCAGCTTCAGCCGGCGATCGGCATCGACGGCCGCATCATCATGGCCGAGTTCCTCGCCAACGGCCCGGGCTGGGGGTTGCAGACCTTCATGCCCGAGGACGGCGAGCGCGACTGGCGGTTCGATCCGGGCGTCTTCAGCGGCATCGCGCCCCCCTTCGTCGGCGTGGACGGCTCGATCTACATGTCGTGGGACGGCGCCCGCGTGACCAGGCTCACCAAGGATGGCCGGGAGATCTGGGAGCATGAGCAGTTCGACCTCTATTACGACGCCGTGCCCAGCCCGCTCAACGACATCGTGCTCTGCGTGGGACGTCAGGGCCACGCCGAGCCCGGCTGGTTCCGGGCGCTCGACGTGGAAACGGGCGAGATCGTCTTCCAGGTCGACCTGCCCGAGGAGAATGGCGGCACGATCGGCCCGAGCGCCCCTCCCCTCTTCACGCCCGACGGCACCACCGCCCTCGTCCCCTGCAGCATCCCCGCCGGCGATGAGGACAACCAGTACAGCTACATCTACGCCGTGCAGACCGCCGGGTGCCCGGCGGACGTAAACGCCGACGGCGAGCTGAACATCCTGGACTTCGTGGCCTTCCAGAATGCCTTCACGAGCGGCGACCCGGCGGCGGACTGCGACGCCAACGGGGCCTTCAACATCCTCGACTTCGTGTGCTTCCAGGGGCTGTTCCAGGCGGGCTGCCCGTAGCGGATCCAATGCTCCGGCGACGGGCCGCCGCTCCGAATCAGCGCCCGGCTTGACGAATACCCGTCGCCCCGCCGCCGAACCTCGCGCGCACGAGGGCATTCCCTCCCTCCTGCTGACGTGGCTCGTCACCAACCCTCCGAATCGATGGGACGCGGTTGCGGGAAGCGAATGGCTGGAAGTCCGCCACACGCTCGTGCTCCGAACCGCGCCTGTGCGGGGCCCGGCACCGAATCGAGGAACTTTCCCTGTAGAGCCAGTCGCACGACGCCAACATAATGATCGTGGATCGAGGGTCGTCAGCGCGCACGGGCGAGGGCTGGCACACGATTCGCATTCGTCTCGTCACCACATTCGCGGAGGCTTGCCAATGAGATCGGCAACGTACATTCTCGCATGCGTGCTGGGCGGCTCAGGGTGCGTTCTCGCCGACGAGGTCGTCTGGTCCACCCTCGACCAGTCCGACTACTACACGATGGGTCCAAGCTGCTACCTGCCGGGATTTGAAGACTCCGAACTCGCCGACGACTTCTTCCTCGAGGGGCAAGTCACGCGCGTCTACTGGGAGGGGTACGCCGGCGGCAGCCCCGAAACCTACGGCGCGTTCGTCCGCTTCTACGAGCAGACACCCGAGGGCGAGCCCGCCGAGTTGCTCTACGAGGTCTTCGTCGACTCGGACGACGCCGGATTCGTCTACAACCCCGTCGCGCCGGGCAATCTCGACATCACGCTCCCCACTCCGTTCGAGGCCACAGGGTGGCACTTTGTCTCCGTACAAGTTCACAACAGCTTTGCCTATTGGCAGGTCAACCAGGCCAACACCGGCGCCGCACTCCACACTGCCGTGCGCTGGCGAAAGGACCGCGCCACCGACGAGTTCGCCCCCTTCAAGGGTGAGCACGGCAACCAGGGCGTGCATAACAACGATGTCACCATGCAGCTCTGGGGCGTCCCCGCGGGGCCGGGCAAGATCGACTCGCTCTCCGGCGAGGCACTCACGCGGAGCGGACGCATCGTCGTCAACGGGGGCGGCTTCGGGGAGGATGAAGCCAACAGCCAACTGCTCATCGACGCCATCCCCGCCATCGTGGTGAGCTGGCAGGCGGCCGAGATCATCGGCTACGTGCCCGAGGAAGCCTCGCTCGGGCAGGTCGAAGTGCGCGTGCAGACGCCGCATGGCGACACCGAGGCGGTCATGCTCGAGGTCGAGCCGCGCATGCTCGAGGGCAACCTCCGCTGGCGCTTCGCCATCGAGTCCGACTACACGCTGCACAACCCCGGCATCGGCCCGAACGGCGAGGTCTACATCAATGACCTGCAGGGTCGCGTGTACGCGCTCACGGCCGACGGCGCGCTTCTGTGGATCGTCGACGCGCTCCAGGGGCAGGTCGGCGGCGCCTGCGAAGGACCGGTCGTCGTCGCGGAGGACGGCACGATCTACGTCGCCGTCAATCCCCTTGGCCCGACCGTGCAGCTCGTGGCACTCAACCCCGACGGCTCCGTCAAGTGGACGCACACCGACCCGTTCGCCAAGACGGTCGCCGGCGGCCCGGCCATCGGACCCGAGGGCGACATCTACATCGCCTTCGAGAACATGGTGCCGACCAACCAGGGGATGGTGCGGCTCACGCCCGAGGGTCAGGTGGTCTGGATGAACCAGGGCCAGCCCTACCTCTACGAATACGGCGGGCTCGGGGCCGAGATCTTCTTCGGGCCCACCGAGCTCAACAGCGACGTGATCGACCAGGTGCTCATCACCGTCGACCACGACACGCAGCGATACATCCACGCATTCGACCTCGAGAGCGGCAGCCAGCGCTTCGCCGAGCCCGTCTTCGGCCTCCAGGACGCAGGCCTCCAGACGCAGGTGCACGTCGGGCACGACGGGAAGCTGATCATGCCCGAGTTCGTCGCCGCCGGACTCGGCTGGGGGCTCCAGACGTTCGACCCCGACGACTGCTCGCGCATCTGGCGGTTCGACCCCGGCATCGCCAGCGGGATGAGCAACCCCAAGGTCGGCGTCGACGGCTCGATCTACTTCAACTGGGACCTTCTGCGCACGAGCAAGGTCAGCCCGGACGGCCAGGAGATCTGGCGTCACGTGCCCAACGAGGGCATCCACAGCCGCGCCGTGCCGAGCCCCAACAACGACCTGTTGATCGTGCCCGGGCTTCCAACGTACGGCGTGTCAGGGTGGATCAAGGCGCTGGACGTGGAGACGGGCGCGCAGGTCTTCATTGAAACGCTCGAGGACGAGAACGGCGGGCGCAAGGTGCCCGAAGGCGACGCGATCTTCTCACACGACGGCGCCTCCGCCTACGTCTACGTCGACATCCTCGGCGACGCGCCGGGCGCCCAATACTGCTACCTGTACGCCGTCGCGACGGGCGAGTCAGGCTGCGCCGCCGACGTGAATGGCGACGGTGCGCTCAACATCCTCGACTTCGTCGCCTTCCAAAACCTCTTCAAGGCGGGCGATCCCGGGGCGGACTGCACCGGCGACGGCGCGCTCAACATCCTCGACTTCGTCTGCTACCAGGCGGTCTTCGGCGCCGGCTGCCCGTAGGCCAACTGGGGCTCGACAACCAACGCCGCTGCGCGACGACTCCTATCCCTGCGTCGCGCGGCGGCTCATTTCTCAGGCTTGCGGCACGCCGATGTCCTCGTTCCACAGGTCGGGGTGCTCGGCGATGAACCGGCGCATCAGCTCGATGCAGCGCGGGTCGTCGGCCAGGACGATCTGGACGCCCTCCGCCCGCAGCCAGTCCTCGCGCCCGAGAAACGTCTCGTGCTCGCCGATCACGACGCGCGGGATGCGATGCAGCACTGCCGTGCCCGTGCACATCGCGCACGGGCTCAGCGTCGTCGCCATCGTGAGCGTGTGCCAGTCGCGCCGGCGTCCGGCGTGACGGACGCAGACGGTCTCGGCGTGCGCGGTCGGGTCGCCCGACTGCACGCGCTCGTTGTGACCGCGAGCCACGATCGTCCCGTCCGGGGCCATCAGCGCCGCTCCAATCGGGATGCCGCCCTCGGCGAGCGATTTCTCGGCCTGCTCGATGGCGGCGTCCAAGGCATGCCGGTCGCGCGGGATCAGCCTCAGGGGCATCCCCCAAGCCTACCCCGATGGCCCTGCCTAGTCGCACCCCTGCTCGAAAGTCTGCTGGAAGCAGAGGAACTGGATGATGTTCAGGCACCCGCACCCGTTGCAGTCGGCCTCGAAGTCGCCGGCCACGAACGCGTTCTGAAACGCCACGAAGTCGAGGATGTTCACCTGCCCGTCGTTGTTGAAGTCCGCATAGCAGTCGTTGGGGGGCAGGTCGATGTGCACGCCCTTGGCGATGAGCGGCACGCTCGGCTCCTCGGGCCGGTAGTAGATGACCTTCAGAAAGCCAGTGAGCGACTCACCTTTGGGCATGACGATGCGGGCGATCTGGACCTTGTTGTCCGGGTCGGCGCCCGCGAGTCCGGGTGGCGGATCCATCGGCTGCGCCCACCATCCCGCGTCGGCACCCAATGACGCCCCGCCGTCGAATGCGTCATGGTCGAAGTTCGGGTCGGAAATGAAGTGCGGCTCCGCGCCGATCGTCAGGTATGAGCCCGCGTCGGACCCGAGGAAGCAGGGGCCGGCGCCGTTGCAGTCGAGGTTGGCGTCGTACACGTTGATCAGCACGTGGCCGGGCACCTGAAACTTCACGAAGACGTCGTACGCACGCATCCCGGGAGGCGGATTGACCACATCCGTCACGTCCTCGACGACGGTTGGCAGATTCCCGATGCCGGTGGGAAGCTTCAGGCACCCGTCGATCCCGGGATAGAAATGGGCGAGCATGTACCCGAGGTCGCGCCCGTCGACGAGGTCGTCAAGGTTGAAATCCGCCGCCGGATCGGCCGTCCCCCAAAGGTCGAAGAAGCCCGCGATGTCGATGAAGTTCAGGACGCCGTCGTGGACGACGTCCACGTCCTCGCAGTATTGGGCCGACGCGCCGGCCGCGCAGAGCCCGACGCAGGCGATCGCTGCGATCGTGCGCATAATGATGCCCTCCCTGAGTTCGTGTCCCTGGTGGATCGTTCCCCAGATACGGCGCGATCCCGGGCACGCGGGCGCAACGGAAAATGCTGGCGAAACGCGCACGTCCGTGCGACAATGCCCAGGGCATGATCGAAGAGCGAACCTTGACGCCGACCGATCCACAGCAGGGCAGCCAGGCGTGGCTGAGCGAGGTGTACGACTGCCTGCGCGAGCTGGCGACGGCGTGGTTCCGCGCCGAACGCGCCGGACACACCCTCCAGCCCACCGCCCTCGTCCACGAGGCCTACCTCAGGCTCTCCGCCGCCGATCGGCAGATCGAGGAGCGCACCCGCTTCGGCGGCGCCGCCGCCCTCGCGATGCGCCGCGTGCTCGTCGACCACGCCCGCCGGCGCAACGCGACCAAGCGCGGCGGCGACCTCGTCCGCCTCGACCTCGGGCTGGTCGACCCCGCCGGCGAGTCGCGCGACGTCGACGTGCTCGTGCTCGACGAAGCACTCACGGCCCTCGCCGGCGAACACGACCGGGCGGCGCGCGTCGTCGAGCTGCGATTCTTCGGCGGGCTCACCGTCGAGCAGGCAGCCTCGCTCCTCGACGTCTCGCCGCGCACCATCGAGCTCGACTGGCGCTTCGCGAGGGCATGGCTGCTCGATCGCCTGGAGGCGCCGCCATGAGCCGCTCTGTCCGCGTCCTCTTCGACGAAGCCGCGGCACTCGCTCCCGACGCGCGCGAGGCCTTCCTCGCACGCGCCTGCAACGGCGACGACTCGCTCCGCACCCGCGTCGGGCGCATGCTCGACCTGCTCGAGTCCAACGGCTCGTTCCTGCGCACGCCCGTGCTCGACGCCCGGTCGCGCGACGCGCTGCTCGACGCCGACGCCGACGAGCCGATCCCGGAACGCGTCGGGCGGTACGTCATCATCGGGCGCACCGGCGTCGGCGGCATGGGCACGGTCTACGAGGCCGAGCAGGACTCGCCCCGGCGCCACGTCGCCCTCAAGCTCATCCGCGCCGGCGTCGCCTCGCGCCAGGCGCTCGACCGCTTCGCGCTCGAAGCCGAGGTGCTCGGGCGCCTGCGCCATGAGGGCATCGCGCAGATCTACGAGGCGGGCGTGGCCGAGGTCGACGGTCGCCCGCGCCCCTTCATCGCGATGGAGCTGATCGAGGGCGAGCACATCGACGCCTACGCGCGCACGCTCGACCTCGACGGGCGCCTCCGACTCGTTGCCGACGTCTGCGACGCTCTGCACCACGCCCACACCCGCGGCGTCATCCACCGCGACCTCAAGGCCAGCAACGTCCTCGTCGACGAGGCCGGCCATCCCAAGATCGTCGATTTCGGCATCGCCCGCCTGCTCGAGCGCGACGTCTCGATGACACGCACCGGCTCGCCGCTGGGCACGCTCAGCGCGATGAGCCCCGAGCAACTCGACGCCGGCCCCGGCGAGGTCGACACGCGCAGCGACGTCTACGCCCTGGGCGCCCTCGCCTACGAGATCATCGCCGGCAGACCCGCCCACGACGTGCGCGACAAGGGCCTCGTCGAAGCCGCACGCATCATCACGCAGGAGCAGCCGACGCGCCTTCGCGACATCGACCCGGCCATCGACACCGACGTCGAGACCATCATCGCCACCGCCATGGCCAAGGATCGCGACCGGCGCTACGCCTCCGCCGCGGCCATGGCCGACGAGATC
>Ga0299906_10004116_pt1 | contig 11931 bp, 15 predicted proteins | sample RVTome_14_FD_200259 | JGI IMG/M metagenome (GOLD analysis project Ga0299906, IMG submission 200259) | Soil microbial communities from uranium-contaminated site in the Upper Colorado River Basin, Wyoming, United States - RVT145D125 (version 2) ...
GCTGTTCGCGAGCGTGCCGAGCGCCATTTCCCGCACCGTCTCCTCGCTCACCGCGCCGTGCCGGGCCAGCGTGGCAGCGCCCACGCCAAGCATTTCGCGCTTGGAGGCATCGGAATAGGTGACGAAGCCGCGCTCGAACCACTCCGAGGATCCCGGGACGGCGGTCAGCGCCTGCGCCACCCAGCCGCCGGTGCACGATTCCGCGGTCGCGAGCATCGCGCGGCCCGATTTCAGGCGTTCGCCGACCTTTCGCGCAAGCGCGTCCATCAGGCGGCGAGCCTCCTGGCGAGCGCAAGGGCGACCAGCACGTAGCCCGCGGCGACAAGATCGTCGAGCATGACGCCGAAGCCATTGTGAAAGCGGCGCTCGAGCGATCGGATCGGAGGCGGCTTGAGAATGTCGAAGATCCGGAACAGCACGAAAGCGCCCGCCTGCCACGCGAGCTCGCGGGGAATGAGCGCGATCACCAGCAGGAAAGCGACCATCTCGTCCCATACCATTGCGCCGTGGTCCGCCGCCCCGAGCCGGCGGCCGGTGACGCCGCAGGCCCAGACCCCGACCACGAACAGCACCGCCGCCAGCGCAACGATCAGCGACGGCGCGTAGATTCCGCCCAGCAGCCACCCCAGAACCCAGGCGAGCGCGGTGCCGGCGGTCCCGGGCGCGAGCGGCGAAAGCCCGGCGCCGAATCCAAACGCCAGCACGTGCGCCGGATGCGAGAACGCGAACGCCGGCGTCGGCCGCGCCGCGATCATTCCGGCTGCGTCCCGAAATGCTCGAAGCCGCCCCGGTAAGGAAGGGGCGCACCGCGCTCGTCGAGCACCACCAGCGTCGGCTCGCCATCCCGGATGCCGCCGATGAGCGACAGCGGCAGCCCGAGCTCCGCCGAAAGCGATTCGACTTCGTTGCGCCGCTCCGCCGCAGCCGTGAACAGCAGCTCGTAATCGTCCCCTCCCGAGAGCACGCAGTCCCTCTCGAGCTCGGGATCCTCAAGGGCGGCAAGCTCGCGCGGGCGCGGCACCCGCGGGTAGTGGACGACAGCGCCGACCCGCGAGCGCTCGAGGATGTGGCGCAGGTCCCCGGCAAGGCCGTCCGAGACGTCGATGGCGGCGCGCGCCAGACCCCGCAGCCGCTCGCCCAGCTCGACGCGCGGCTCGGGCGCGTGCAGCCTTGCCGACGCTGCGGCGATCTCGGGGTGCACGAGGCCGAGCGCAGCTCCGCCGAGCTCGCCGGACACCCAGATGTCGTCTCCGGCGCGTGCCCCCGCGCGGTACAGCGCAACCCCGGCGGGCACTTCGCCAAGCGCCGTGATGCAGATGATGCGCAGGGGCGCACGCGTCGTGTCGCCACCGACGAGTTCCACGCCATAGCGCCCGGCCAGCGCGAACAGGCCTGCCGAGAATGCTTCCAGCCAGCGCTCGTCCGCCGCCGGCAGCGCGATCGCGAGCTGCGCCCAGCGCGGCGACGCGCCCATCGCGGCGAGATCGGAAAGATTCACGGCGAGCGCCTTGTGGCCGAGGGCGCGCGGCTCCGCATCGGGCAGGAAATGGCGCCCTTCGACGAGCATGTCGGTGGTCACGGCGAGCGCCAGTCCGGCGTCGGGCCGCAGCAGCGCGCAGTCGTCGCCGACGCCGAGGAGGCTGCCCCGCGCGCGCGGCGCGCGATCGAAATAGCGCCGGATGATCTCGAACTCGTTCAGGCGATCTTCCGCGCCCGCGCGACCTCTTCCGGCCGCTGCGCGGCGGCGATTCTCTCCAGCACGCCGTTGACGAAGCGATAGCCCTCGGAGGCGCCGAAGCTCTTGCCGAGCTCGACCGCCTCGTTGAGCACCACCTTGAACGGTGTCTCGGGGTTCGCGGCGAGCTCGTACGTGCCGATGTAAAGGATCGCGCGCTCGACCGGGGAAAGCCTGGCGAACTCCCGATCGATGTGCGCCCGGATCAGCGCCTCGAGCTCGGGCTCGCGGTCGCGCACGCCGCGCACGATCGCCTCGGCGAAGGACCAGTCGCTCTTGTCGAACCCCTCGAGCGCGCGGGCCTGCTCCACCGGGTCGCCCCCCGAGAGCTGCCAGGCGTACAGCGCCTGAAGGGCGATCTCGCGCGCCTGCCGCCTAGCGGTCTTCATGCAGCCTGGCTTTCAGGGTCGCCATCTCGACGGCGACGCGCACCGCCTCGGCCCCCTTGTCCAGACGCGAGCGGGCCTGGGCCTCGTCGTCCGTGGTCAGGATGCCGTTCGCGACCGGCAGGCCGAAGTCGAGGGAGACGTCCATGACGCCGCGCGCCGATTCGCCGGCGACCACCTCGAAATGGTAGGTGTCGCCGCGGATCACGGCGCCGAGCGCCACCAGGGCGTCGAAGCGGCCCGACTGCGCCATCCATTGCAGCGCGAGCGGGATCTCGAGCGCGCCCGGAACCATGACCACGGAGGCCTCGGCGCCGAGCTTGTGCGCCGCCGCGCGCGCACGCTCGAGGAGCTCGGAGGCGATGGCTTCGTTGAACCGGCTGGCGACGATGCCCAGGCGCATCGGAAAAGCTCAGCGCCGCGGAGGATCGGCGTAGCCGGTCACTTCGAGCCCGAACCCGGTCATGCTCGGCATCTTGCGCGGCGCCGCCATCAGCCGCATGCGGCCGACCCCGAGGTCGCGCAGGATCTGCGCGCCGATGCCGTAGAGCCGCAGGTCCATGCCGCGACCGGCGCGCGGCGCGCGGCTCTCGTCGAGCCGCGTCTCGAGCGCCTCGGTGCTCTGGGTGCAGTTGAGCAGGACCATCACCCCGGCGCCGGCCTGGCGGATCGCCTCGAGCGCCTCCCCCACGCCCCAGGAATGCGTGCCGGGGCCGGCTTCGAGCAGATCGATGAGCGACAGCGGCTCGTGAACGCGCACCAGGGTCTCTTTCCCGGCATCGATCCTGCCGAGAATCAGCGCGAGATGGATCGAGCCCAGCGCCAAGTCACGGTAGGAGGCGAGGCGAAAGCCGCCCCACGCGGTGCGGATTTCCCGCTCGGAGACGCGCTGCACCAGCGATTCGTTGCGGCTGCGGTACTCGATCAGGTCGGCGATGGTGCCGATCTTGAGCTGGTGCTGGGCGGCGAAGTCGACGAGATCCGGCAGCCGCGCCATGGTGCCGTCCTCGCGCATGATCTCGCACAGCACTGCGGCGGGTGCCAGGCCCGCCAGCCGCGCAAGGTCGCAGCAGGCCTCGGTATGCCCCGCGCGCACCAGGACGCCGCCGGGCTGGGCGATCAACGGAAACACGTGGCCCGGCTGCACGATATCGTCGCGCCCGGCGTCCGGGGCCGCCGCCACTTTGATGGTCAAGGCCCGGTCGTGCGCCGAGATGCCGGTCGAAATTCCCTCCGCGGCCTCGATCGAGACGGTGAAGTTGGTGCCGTGGCGCGAGCGGTTCTGCTCGACCATCGGGCGCAGCCCGAGCCGCCCGGCATGCTCCTGCGTGATCGGCATGCAGATCAGGCCGCGCCCGTGCCTGGCGAGGAAGTTGATCTTCTCGGCCGTGACGAACTCCGCCGCGAACACCAAATCGCCCTCGTTCTCGCGGTCCTCGTCGTCCACCAGCACGACGATATTGCCGGCGCGAATTTCCGCGACGATCTCCGCGATGGGGCTGATGGCAGCCGCTTGCCTGCGCATGGCCCCGATTCTATGCCTGTTTTACTGCTGCGGTTCGCTTCCCGCGGTGCCGGTCTTCTCGCGGATGCGGGCGGACTTCCCGGAGCGCGCACGCAGGTAGTAGAGCTTCGCGCGCCGCACGTCGCCCTTGCGCTTCACCTCGATCGAGGCGATCAGCGGCGAATGCGTCTGGAAGGTGCGCTCCACGCCTTCGCCGGAGGAGATCTTGCGCACGATGAAGGAGGAATTGAGGCCGCGGTTGCGCTTCGCGATCACCATGCCTTCGAAGGCCTGCACGCGCTTTCTCTCGCCTTCGACCACGTTGACGTTCACGATCACCGTGTCGCCGGGGGAGAAATCCGGCACCTTCTTCGCCAGCCGCTTGATTTCTTCCTGCTCGAGTGTCTGGATCAGATTCATGTCAGCTCCTGTGTTCCTGCTGGAATTCGGCCAGCAGCCGCTTCTCGTCCTCGCTCAGCGCCCTCGCCGCGAGCAGCTCGGGCCGCCGCTGCCAGGTGCGTCCCAGCGCCTGCTTGAGCCGCCAGCGCCGGATGTTCTCGTGATGCCCGGACAGCAGCACCTCGGGTACCCGCCGCCCGGCGTACACCTCCGGACGCGTGTACTGCGGGCAGTCGAGCAGGCCGTCCGCAAACGATTCCTCCAGCGCCGAGGCCTCGTCGCCGAGCGCGCCCGGCAGCTGGCGCACGCAGGCGTCGATCAAGGCCATCGCCGCGAGCTCGCCCCCCGAGAGCACGAAGTCGCCGATCGACAGCTCCTCGTGCACGCAGCGCTCGAGAAACCGCTCGTCGACGCCTTCGTAGCGCCCGCAAAGCAACGTCAGCGCGCTCTCCTTCGCCAGCTCGAGCACCCTGCGGTGATCGAGCTTCCTGCCCTGCGGTGAGAGATAGATGGTCCTTCCGCGACCGCCATCCCTCTCGACCGCCCCCAGCGCCCTCTCCAGCGGCTCGGCGAGCATCACCATGCCCGGCCCGCCGCCGTACGGGCGATCGTCCACCGTGCGGTAGTTGTCGGTCGTGAACTCGCGCGGATTCCAGGTCACGAGCCGCCACAGCCCCGCCTCGAGCGCCCGGCCGGTAATCCCGTGCTGCGTCAGCGCCGAGAACATCCCCGGAAACAGCGTCACGACGTCGAAGCGGATCACCAGTCCGCTCCCCATTCCACGTCGATCCTTCCCGCAGCAAGGTCCACCCGCTTCACGACCGTCGCGACCCACGGAATCAGGCGCGTCCTGTCGCCCGTCACCTCCATCACGTCCTGCGCACCGTTGGAAAACAGCCGCTTCACGACGCCGAGCGCCTCGCCGCGCTCGTTCAGCACCTCCAGCCCGACGAGATCGGCGAGGTAGTAGTGTCCCTCCCCGGGCTCGGGCAGCGATTCCCGCCGCACCGAGACCGCCGAGCCCTTGAGCGCCAGCGCCTGCTCGCGGCTTTCCACCCCGGCGAGGCGCGCCACGATCGCCCCGCCGTGCAGCTTCGCTTCGGCGACCGCATAGCGCTCCCCGCCGATCCACCATTCCTGCGCCCCAACAAGGGTGTCCTTGACCCCGCCCTCCGGCGCCACCTTCACCCAGCCGCGCACGCCGTAGGATCCGGCCACGCGGCCCATTCCTAGGAGATGCTCAGGCGGCTTTCTTCGCAAACTGCTTCACGAGCCGCGCCGCCGTGCCCGAGAGCTGCGCGCCCTTGCCGGTCCAGTGCTTCAGGCGCTCCATGTTGACGCGCAGCGCCTCGCGCCCCTGCGGCGCCTTGGGATCGTAGAATCCCAGCCGCTCCAGGAACTTGCCGGAGGCTGCGCGCCGCGAATCGGCCACCACCAAGTGGAAGAAAGGGCGCTTGTTGGCGCCGCCGCGCTGCAGTCGAATCACCACCATCTGGGAATACCCCGCGAACCGCGAAAAGGCGCGGATTATACGGGAGGAATCAGGCCCTTGGGAAGGCGCCGGTGGTGCCGGCCCGTCAGCGCATGCCGGGAAGCATGCCCTTCATGCCGCGCATCATGCGTTGCAGGTTGCCGCCCTTCATCATCTTCATCATTTTCTGCATCTGCTCGAACTGGTTGAGCAGCTGATTGACGGCCTGCACCGGGACGCCGGCGCCCGCGGCGATGCGGCGCTTGCGCGAAGCCTTGAGCAGCGCCGGATGGGCGCGCTCGGCGGGCGTCATGGCGTTGATGATGCCCTCGATGCGCCGCATCTGCTTGTCGTCCTGCAGCCTGGCGGGATCGATCTGCCCGGCGAGCTGCGCGGGAAGCTTGTCGATGAGCGAAGCCATGCCGCCCATCTTCTTCATCTGCGCGATCTGCTGCTTGAAGTCCTCGAGGTCGAAGCCCTTGCCCTTTTTCACCTTCTCGGCGACGCGCCTGGCTTCGTCGAGGTCGATCTTGGCGTGCGCCTCCTCGACCAGCGAGAGGATGTCGCCCATGCCGAGGATGCGCGCGGCCATGCGCTCGGGATGGAACGGCTCGATGCCGGAGAGCTTCTCGCCCACGCCCGCGAACTTGATCGGCTTGCCCGTGACGTGGCGTACCGAGAGCGCGGCGCCGCCGCGGGCGTCGCCGTCGAGCTTGGTGAGGATCACGCCCGTGAGCGGCAGGCGCTCGTTGAAGGCGCGCGCCACGTTGACCGCGTCCTGGCCCTGCATGGCGTCGACGATGAACAGGGTCTCGACCGGCTTGAGCGCCGCGTGCAGCTCGGCGATCTCGCGCATCATCTGCTCGTCGATCGCCAGGCGCCCGGCGGTGTCCACGATGAGAACATCCAGATAGCGCGTGCGGGCGTATTCGAGGGCGCGCTTCGCGATATCGACCGGCTTTTCGGCGCTCGAAGAGGGGACGAACTCGGCGCCGGCCTGAGCTGCGACCACCTTCAGCTGCTCGATGGCCGCAGGGCGGTAGACGTCGCAGGAGACCACGCCCACCTTTTTCCTGTCGGACACAAGCAGCTTCGCGAGCTTGCCGCAGGTCGTGGTCTTGCCCGAGCCCTGCAGGCCCGCCATCAGGATCACGGCTGGCGGCTGCGCGGCGAGGTTCAGCCCGACATTCGCCTCGCCCATCAGACGCGCGAGCTCGCGGTGCACGACGCCGACCAGAGCCTGCCCGGGCGTCAGGCTGCCGACGACTTCCTCGCCGAGCGCCGCCCCGCGCACCGATTCGATGAAGTGCTTGACGACCGGCAGGGCGACATCGGCTTCCAGCAGCGCGACGCGCACTTCGCGCAACGCGTCCTGGATGTTGGATTCGGTAAGGCGCGCCTCGCCGCGGATCTGCTTGGCGATCTTCGCGAGGCGCGTCGTGAGGGTGTCCAGCATGGGTGATAAACTGAAAAAGTGCCCGACATTGTAATTCACGGGATCGCGTCCGCCGCGTACGTGGGCCTGGCGTGGCACTTCTGGAGCACGCGCTGGCGCCGCCCGGCGACGGCGGGCGGCGAAGCCCGCGCAACGAGCGGGCTGCATGCCTGGGAGCGCGCCGCGATCCTCGCGCCGCTCGCCCTTCACGGATGGCTGCTGTACGCGGGCATCTTCGCCGCGGGCGAGCTTCGCTTCGGCTTCGCGCAGGCGCTTTCGGTAATGATGTGGCTCGGCGTCGCGCTCTACTGGGTCGAGAGCCTGTTCTACAGCCTGGACGGAATGGAGCCGCTGGTGCTGCCGCTGGCGGCGCTCGCCGCCCCGCTGCCCGCCGTCTTTCCCGGGCTGGCGTCAAGCGCCGCCTACACGCAGGCGACCGCGTTCAGGCTGCACCTCGCGCTCGCGATGATCGCGTACAGCCTGTTCGTGATCGCGCTGCTGCACGCCGCGCTGATGGCGGTCGCGGAGCGCCGCTTGCACCACAAGCAGTCGAGTTTCGTGGGGAACTTGCCGCCGTTGCTCACCCTCGAGCACTCGCTTTTCAGGGTGATCGGGATCGCGTTCGTCTTCCTGACGCTGACGCTCGCCACGGGTATGGTGCTGAGCGATTCGCTGTTCGGCAGGCTGCTGCGGTTCGACCACGAGACCATTTTCGCCATCCTGTCGTGGATTACCTTTGGCGCCCTGCTGCTGGGTCGTCACGTCTATGGCTGGCGGGGGCGCACCGCATTACGCTGGACGATTGCCGGATTCATCATGGTGATGCTGGCGAATGTGGGCACCGCGTTTGTGCTTGAAGTTATCCTCAAGCGCGCCTGATGGAGGAGTTCACGCTCGGCTGGATGGTCGGCACGCTGGTGGTGCTGCTCGTCCTGTCGGGTTTCTTCTCGATGACCGAGACCGCCATGATGGCGATCAACCGCTACCGCCTGAAGCACATGGTGGCGCAGGGCCACGGCGGCGCGAAGCGCGTCGATGTGCTGCTCAAGCGCACCGACAAGCTGCTCGGGGCGGTCCTGATCGGCAACAACGTGGTGAACGCCGCCGCGGCAACGCTTGCGAGCCTGATCGCGGTGGAGCTCTTCGGCCAGGGGAGGTTCGCGTACGCGATGAGCACGCTCAGCATTTCCTTCGCTCTCATCGTCTTCTCCGAGATCACGCCCAAGGTGATCGGCGCCACCTACCCCGAGCGGCTGGCGCCGCTGCTCGCCTACGCCATCGCGCCGATACAGTGGCTGCTGCAGCCGGGCGTGTGGTTCGTGAATCTTTTCGCGCGCCCGCTTCTGCTCCTCGCCGGCGTGCGATCCGGAGAGACCACGGAGATGCAGAAGCTCTCCCCCGAGGAGATCCGCACGCTGGTGCTGGAGTCGTCGAGCTTCATGCCGAAAAAGCACTTCTCCATCCTGATGAATCTGTTCGACGTCGGCGCCGTCACGGTGCAGGACATCATGGTGCCGCGCGCCAAGATCGAGTCGATCAAGCTTGACGACGACATGGAAACGGTCGCCCACCAGCTCGGCACCAGCTACCACCAGCGCCTGCCGGTGTTCCGCAATGCGCTCGGCGACGTGGTCGGCGTGCTGCACTTGAGGAAGGTGCTCGCGCCGTTGCGATCGGGCGTGCTGGACAAGGCGCTGCTCGAATCCCTGCTGGGAGACCCGTACTTCGTGCCCGCCACCACGCCGGTGCTGTCGCAGCTGCAGTACTTCCAGGAGAACCGGGAGCGCATCGCGCTGGTGGTCGACGAATACGGCGAGCTGATGGGTCTGGTCACGCTCGAGGACATCATCGAGGAGATCATCGGCAAGTTCACCACCTCGCTGCCATCGGCCGCGCCGCTTGCCTGGGGCGAGGACGCCGCCGCGACTGCGGACGGCGCGATGCCGGTGCGCGAGGTCAACCGCGCCCTCGGCCTCGCGCTTCCGACGCATGGCCCGAAGACGCTCAATGGGCTGATCCTCGAGCATCTGCGCGACATCCCCGAAGCCGATGTCTCGATCAAGATCGGCGGCGTGCCGATGGAGATCGTTCACGCCCAGGGCCGCAGCATCAAAACGGTACGCATCTTCCGACCCGCCGAGGCGGTCGAAAATCTCGAACCTTCATAGGCTTAGCGCAGGAACTTCACCCTTTACAAAACCGCGCGCCAAAGGCATCATCCGCCCGTCACGGGAGAGGCTGCAGACACGATATGGCGACCGGAGCGATAGCGGCGAAGGGGCCCAGGGAATTCACCTTTCTTTGGGAAGGCAGGGACAGGGCCGGAAAACAGGTGCGCGGGGAGATGCGCGCCGGCGGTGAGGCCGTCGTCAACGCCACGCTGCGCCGCCAGGGCATCCTGGTTCAGAAAGTCAGGAAGCAGAGGCAGCGCCGCGGCGGCAAGGTCACGGAGAAGGACATCACGCTGTTTACCCGGCAGCTCGCGACCATGATGAAGGCGGGCGTGCCGCTGCTGCAGTCGTTCGACATCGTGGGCAAGGGCGCGAGCAATCCCGCGGTGGCCAAGCTGCTGTTCGAGGTCAAGACCGACGTCGAGACCGGTTCGGCGCTCGCGAGCGCGTTCCGCAAGCATCCGCTGTACTTCGACACGCTTTTCTGCAACCTGGTCCAGGCCGGAGAGCAGGCCGGCATTCTCGAGACCTTGCTGGACCGGCTCGCAAGCTACAAGGAGAAGATCCTCGCCATCAAGTCGAAGATCAAGAGCGCGCTGTTCTACCCGATCGCCATCGTCGCCGTCGCGTTCATCATCACCGCGGTGATCATGATTTTCGTCATCCCGGCGTTCAAGGAGGTGTTCACCAATTTCGGCGCCGATCTGCCGGCGCCGACGCTTCTGGTGATGGCGATCTCCGACTGGTTCGTTGCGAACTGGTATGTCATCTTCCCCGTCATCTTCGCCTCCATCTATGGCTTCTTCGAGGCCTGGAAGCGCTCGGTTCCGGTGCAGATGTTCATGGACCGGCTGTTGCTTCGCCTGCCCGTATTCGGCGACCTGGTGAGGAAATCCACCATTGCGCGCTGGACGCGGACGCTGTCGACCATGTTCGCCGCCGGCGTGCCGCTGGTCGAGGCGCTCGACTCGGTCGGGGGCGCCTCGGGCAACTACGTCTACCAGCGCGCGACCAAGCAGATCCAGGCCGAGGTCTCGACCGGCACCTCGCTTACGGTGGCGATGCAAAACGCCAGCGTCTTTCCTTCCATGGTGATCCAGATGTGCTCGATCGGCGAGGAGACCGGTGCCCTCGACTCGATGCTCAGCAAGGTGGCCGACTTCTACGAGGCCGAAGTCGACGATGCCGTCGAGGCGCTGTCCTCCCTGATGGAGCCGATGATCATGGTGGTGCTGGGCACGCTCATCGGCGGCATGGTGATCGCGATGTACCTGCCGATCTTCAAGATGGGGCAGGCTGTCTGAGATCATGACGTCCCTCGGCTGGCTCCTCCAGCCAGCCGTCTTTCCGTGGGCGGCGCTCGTCTCCGGCTTGTGCGTCGGCTCGTTCCTCAACGTGGTGATCCATCGCCTTCCCAAAATGATGGAGCGCGAATGGCGCGCGGAGTGCGCGGCCCTCGCGGGCGAGGAGCCGCCGAAGGAACCGCCGTACGGCCTGGTGGCGCCTCGCTCAGCGTGCCCGGCCTGCGGACACCGGATCACCGCGCTGGAGAACATTCCCCTGGTGAGCTACCTGGCACTGCACGGCAAGTGCGCGGCCTGCGGCGCCCGCATCGGGATCAAGTATCCGCTGGTCGAGCTGCTGGCCGGCGTCGGCGCCGCCTACGCGGCCTGGCGCTTCGGCCCTTCGCTTGCGGCGCTCGGCGCCGCCGTGTTCGTGTGGTTCACCATCGCGCTCGCATTCATCGACCAGGAAACGGGGCTGCTTCCGGACGACCTCACGCTGCCCCTGGTGTGGACCGGCCTGATCGTCAACCTCGCCGGCGCATTCGTCCCGCTGGGCGAGGCGGTGATCGGCGCCGTCGCCGGCTACCTCTCGCTGTGGTCGATCTACTGGGGCTTCAGGCTGCTCACCGGCAAGGAGGGCATGGGGTACGGCGACTTCAAGCTGAACGCCGCGGTGGGCGCCTTTCTCGGGTGGAAGATGCTGCCGCTCGTGATCCTGCTCTCGTCGCTGGTCGGGCTGGCCTTCGGGGTGCTCCAGATGTTTGCGGCCCGCAAGCGCTGGGACGCCGGATTCCGGTTCCACTTCGGCCCGTACCTGGCGATGGCGGGCATCGTCGCGCTGTTCTGGGGCGAGCCGGTCGTTCGCTGGTATGCGCAGCGGCTGTGAGCTCCGCACGAGCGTTCGTGGTGGGACTGACCGGCGGTATCGGCAGCGGCAAGAGCGCGGCCGCCGACGCGTTCGCCCGGCTGGGCGCAAGCGTAGTGGACACCGACGTGATTGCCCGCGAGCTTACGGCGGCGGGCGGCGCCGCGCTGCCGGAAATCGAGCGCGTGTTCGGCAAGCAGTTCATCCTTGCGGGCGCCATGGATCGCGAGCGCATGCGGCAGCACGTTTTTTCGGACCCGGCGGCACGAAAGGCGCTCGAAGCGCTGCTGCATCCCATGATCCGGGAGGAAGCCGAGCGCCTGACCGCGGCGGCCGCCGGGCCCTACGTCATGCAGGTCATCCCGCTGCTCGTCGAGTCGGCCGACTCTCGGCGGCGCGTGGACCGCGTGCTCGTGATCGACTGTCCGGAAGAAACGCAGGTGGCGCGGGTGCGGCAGCGAAGCGGCCTGCCGGAGGAGCAGGTGCGCTCGATCATGCGCACCCAGGCATCCCGCGCCGAGCGCCTCGCCGCGGCCGACGACGTGATCGACAACAGCGGGACGATTGATGCACTGCGAAACCAGGTCGACGCTCTTCATCGCCGGTATCTCGAGCTTGCATCGACTTCGCGCCGCTAGGTTGTGCCGACCGCGCAAATCGCTCAGAATCGAAGGAGCCC
>Ga0299906_10004117_pt1 | contig 11931 bp, 11 predicted proteins | sample RVTome_14_FD_200259 | JGI IMG/M metagenome (GOLD analysis project Ga0299906, IMG submission 200259) | Soil microbial communities from uranium-contaminated site in the Upper Colorado River Basin, Wyoming, United States - RVT145D125 (version 2) ...
GACTCCTGGCTCATACTTCTCACAGGTGGGAAATTGAGGCCAGTTGGGCGATCATTTAAGGAGACGCCTGAGCTTCTCGACGAGAGTGACGGGCGAAGTGACCGCGCCCCCGTCGTGCGGTGAGCTGACGTGAGGGAGTTAACAGGAGCAGAATGCCGCTGTGGCCTATCGAACCGCTGACATTCGCAACGTGTGCCTCGTCGGGCTCAGTCATGCCGGCAAAACCCAGCTCGCCGAGGCGTTGCTGCACGCCGGCGGTGCGATTTCCCAGTGCGGTACCGTCGCGCAGGGAGATACCGTCTCGGATTTCACCAGGCGCGAGCAGCAGCTCGGGCACTCGCTTTATCCGACGGTGTGCCACTTCGATCACGCCGGTATCCACGTTAATGTGATCGATACACCGGGTTATCGGGATCTTCTGGGGCGCGCCCTGTCCGTGTTGCCGGCTGTCGAGACGGCGGCTATCGTGATCGACGCCCAGACCGGCATCGAGACGGTCACGCGTCGGCTGATGAACGCCGCCAGGGCGCAGCGACTCTGCCGCATGATAATCGTAAACAAGATCGATGCGAGGGAGGCAGACCTCGCCGGCCTTGTCGACCAGATCCGCTCGACCTTTGGCCCGGAATGCCTGCCGATCAATCTTCCCGCCGCGGATGGCGATGCCGTCATTGACTGTTATTTCCAACCTGACGGCGCCGTAACCGCATTCGGCAGCGTCGAGTCGGCGCATACGCAGATTATAGACCAGGTGGTTGAAGTCGACGAAGCGCTGATGGAGATTTATCTCGAGCAAGGCCAGGACCTCGAACCGGAGCAATTGCATAAACCCTTCGAGAAAGCATTGCGAGAAGGGCATCTCGTACCGATTTGTTTCGTGTCGGGGAAAACCGGCGTCGGCATACCGGAGTTGCTCGAGGTGTTCGAACGCCTCATGCCGAACCCGATGGAAGGCAATCCGCCGGTATTCGTGAAAGGCGAGGGAGAGGGAGCTCAGGAAGTGAGGGTCACGGCAGATCCGGATCAGCACGTGATCGCCCACGTGGTCATGGTCGACATCGACCCGTACAAGGGCCGGCTCGCAGTCTTTCGAATTCATCAGGGCACGATTCGACCGGGAATGCAGCTTTACGTGGGAGATGGGCGCAAGCCGATAAGAGTGACCCAGTTGCTGAAACTCAAGGGTAATGAGCACATCCGGACGGATACGGGCGTGCCCGGGGACATCTGTGCAATCGCCCGCGTCGAAGAGGCGCATTACGATGCCGTATTGCACAACTCCCACGACGAGGATCGGCTGCATCTGTCGTCCATCCCGCTGCCGCGTCCCATGTTCGGCCGTGCAATCAAGCCGGCAAACGATACCGACGTGCAGAAGATATCGGACGCACTGCACTCGCTGCAGGCTGAAGACCCTTCGCTCAGCCTGGAACACGTCCCCGCGCTGAATGAAATCGTGCTGCGAGGCCTGGGCGAATTACATCTGCGCACGGTTCTCGAGGACATTGCCGATCGCTACGCAATACAAGTGGACACGACCTATCCATCGATTGCCTACCGGGAAACGATTACGACCCGCACCGACGGCCACCATCGACACAAGAAGCAAAGCGGCGGAGCCGGCCAGTTCGGCGAGGTATTCCTGCGCGTGGAGCCAAGGCCTCCCGGCACAGGCTTCGAGTTCCGCAGCGAGGTCGTGGGCGGCGCGATTCCCTCACAATTCATTCCCGCTGTGGAAACCGGCGTTCGTCAAGTAATGGAATCCGGAGCGATTGCCGGCTATCCGATGCAGGACGTGAAAGTAATCGTCTATGACGGCAAGCACCATTCGGTGGATTCCAAGGAAGTGGCGTTTGTTCAGGCGGGAAGGAAAGCATTCCTCGATGCGATTTCGAAAGCGTCGCCGATCATTATGGAGCCGGTCGTCGACGTTACCGTCACGGTACCGCCCGAGTGCGTGGGCGGTGTGACCGGTGACCTGTCCGCGATGCGCGGCATGGTAAGCGGGACGTTGGTGCGGCCCGACAATCGCATGGAGATATCCGGGCAGGTACCGCTCAAGGAGATTCAGGGATACCACTCGCGGCTCAAGTCCCTGACCGGCGGCGACGGCAGCTTTACGATGGATTTCAGCCACTACGCGCAGGTTCCCGCGCCGGTTCAGCAGGAGCTGATCGCCGCATTCCGTGACCGCTCCGGGGCTTGAGGCTCTGCACAAGCCCTATAGAAGCGCTGTAGGGGCCCCCGCCATGCGGGCGAGTTCTGCCCTAGTCCATCGCACTCGCCCACGGGGCGGGCTCCTACAGCGCCCCTATTGTGGCTTGTGCAGAGCCACAGAACCGACAAGTTCAATCGTGAGTGAGCACGCGCTCCTTGCCGTTCGCATCTGCAGTCGTCAGTCTGACAGGGCGGCGCCACACTCGGCCGATATAGGCCAGAACGCGTTCAGCACGCTCGAGATCGAGGCCGCGACCGTCGCTCTCGTGGTCATGAATCAACTCCAGCGTGCCGTCGACCTGTACATGACTGATCAGCACGGCCGGAGCGCCGAAGTTGTACTTCGAAGACACTATTGCGTCGCGCAACGCGTCGATGTCGCCATCCATGATTTTTACCGTACCGTCCGTCCGGGATTGATAGCGGAATAATTCGAGATCCTTCGCCAGATCTTCGCTCAGGTAATTGCGGACGAAACTGAAGTCGTCGTCCTCGGCGCGAATCTGAAACGCCCGCTCGAGCCCCTGCTCGGCGATGATCCTCTCCCACATCGAGAATCCCAGGTGGTACGGATTCACCGCGAGCGAAAGCTGTTGTTCGGCGGCGTATGGACGGACCACATCGGAATGAGTCTTGACCATGTCCACGTATTCGTGCTGCGGCAGAAAGTCAGCTTCTCGAAGCAATCGCGCATGCCAGTAGGACGCCCATCCTTCGTTCATGATCTGCGTGGCAAAAACGGGATAAAAATAGAACGACTCCGCGCGAACGGCGAGAAAGATATCCCGCTCCCAGTCCTCGAGTTCCGGCGCATAGTGCGCGATAAACCAGAGGAGGTCGCGTTCCGGTTGGGGCGGTAGCGCCGCGCGTCGTTTCTCGGTCGATTGGCCGACGACGGACTTTTCTCCCGGCAAAGTACCGAAACGCGCCTGAAAGTCGTCCGGGCGGGGTGTCTCGCGCGCATCGCTAAACTCCGGATACGGCTCGCGATGCAGGCTCTGAAACGTGTCGATGAGGGTTTCCAGGGCGAGAGCGGCATCGAGGACGGCCTCGACGCGCTCCTGTCCGTGCGCATCGATCGCCTCACCGATCTGCCGGGCATGCGCGGCCGCCTGATCCACGATGCCGTGGCCGACCTGCTCCTGGCTGCTCTTGAACAAGGCATTGTTCTTCGCGAAGTCTGCGTGGCCCAGCACGTGTGCCGTGACCAGGGTGTTCTCCTGCAGCGAATTATTTCGGGCAAGATAGGCTCGCCCGGGATTTCCCGGAAACATGACTTCGAACAGCCGCGAATGCCCCATCCGATGCTGGATGAACTGATGGATGTAGCGCACGCCGAACGACCAGTGCGGCATTCTGACCGGCAGGCCGTAGACCGCGACTTCCATCATGAAGCTCGGAGGCACCTCTTCGAAATGGACCGGGTAGTAATCGAGACCCTGGTCGCGGGCGAGGACCTCGAGCATGGCCGCATAGCTGTGCAAAGTCTCCACTAGTGTCCTGTCCCGTGAATAAGTTTGCGATTTCGGTCGCGGATTTTTGTGTCTGGCAAGGCGCACGACGCGTGAGCACGGCTATGGCGAGGAGTCGCAACGCCGCCGGACATAAAAACAGCAGCGTGTGTAAAGTTATTTGCGGGACAGGGCACTATGGTCCGCTTCCAATGCTGTCCGTCTGTCCGGTGAAGAAAGTTCGGATGGCCTGCCACACCGAATCGGAATCGCTCAAGACATACGTACCGATTGAGGGCGCGCCGTCGGCCTGCAGGGCGGAGAAGATTTTTCCAACTTCGGAACGCAGCGGCGGGTCGCCGCTCTGCACCTCAACGTATCCTGTAAAACTGGCAACACTGCTGAGTTTGCGCAAGGCTTCGAGCGCAGCGTCGGCATCGTTCGCAAAGTTGGCGCCGTCCGAAGCGTAGATGAGATAGATGTTGAAGCGACCGGGATCGAATCGCTCCTCTATGATGTCGAGCGCTTTCACGAACGCAGTCGATGCTATGGTGCCACCCGAGCCCGTTACCTGGAAAAATTCCTGTTCGGCAAACTCCCATGCCTCGACGGTATGGGCCAGAAAGACGGGCTCGATATGCGTGTATTGGCGCCGCAGGCCCTGAACCACCCAGAAAAAGAATGTCTTGGCGAGACGCCGATCGAGCTCGGTCATACTGGACGATACGTCCATCGCAAAGAATACGGCAGCTTCCGTGGCGGGCTGCTTGCGCATGACGAGTTGACGGTAACGCAGATCTTCATCCGTAAACGCCGGCCCGTCATGCTGCGCACCGCGTCGTTTGATCGCTTCCTTGGCCGAGCGACGACGGTCGAGGCGCGATCTCGCGCCGCGACGATTCCAGCCTTCACGAACGTAATCCGCTTCGTGTACGCGCCCCTCTTTGCGCTGCAGATTGGGAAGTTCCAATTCTTCCCACAGCCAGTCAACGATATCGTCGACCCGGAGTTCCAACTCGAACTGATAGCCGCCTGCCTCATCGCCACCTTCACCCTTCGAACCGCCCTTGTCCGAAGCGGGCCTGGCAAGGGTGTCGCCGGCTTTCGCCTTTCCTTGCCCGGCGCGACCAAGCTCCCTGTCATCGCGCAGCCGAAATCGGTAATGCTCGAGAAAGTGTACGGGAATACGCAATGTCCTCGGCGCCTGTGGACCGAAGACGTCGACCTCTGCAAGAAGCTCGGGCAGCTTGTTGCGCACCGCCTCGCTGACCTTGTCGTTGTGCCTCAGCCAGTCGTGCGCGCCGCGCGAGAACAGGTCATACCAGCGCTTCGGCCCATCCGGGTTTTCAATGAAGCTCGATCGCTCCTTGTCCATGGTCGCTCAGTTATCCAACTCATTCCTGGGACAGCAGGCTCGTAACGTACTTGAGAGCTTCCTGCGCGCTGTTTTCGTCGTACCCGTATTCGCTGATCAAACGCTGCTGCACGGCCGAGATCTTCTGCTTTGCTTCCTCGTCCGGCCGGGCGGCGGAGGTAACGAGGCGCAGTACGTCCCTTCGTTCATCGAAAAGGTATTGCTCGACCGCGTCATGGAGCCGCGAATGACGGTCGAGCGAAAACTTTTCACCGGCCTTGTACGCTACCATTGCCTTGCGTACGACTTCCTGGCGAAACGACTGTTTGCCGGAGTCGGTGATCTTGATCTTTTCCTCGACCGACCGGAGAAATCGTTCATCGGGCGGACGCGACTCACCGGTAATCGGGTCCTCGACCTCCTTCTTGTCGAGACTGGCCTCAACCTCATCAAGGTACTTGTCGAGAAGATGCTGAGCTTCCTGCTCGAACGAGGCGAACAGGGCGCGGTGGACGTCCTCTTTGACCCATCGATTATAGAAATCCTTGCGCGCCAAAACGAGAAAGTCGATCCATTGCTTCTTCTTGCCGCTATCCATGCGTGCGTCATTTTCGATCGCATCCTTCAAGGCCAGCAGGACTTCCATACTCGTCAGACTCGCCACATCGCTTCGCGTAATTGCATTGGAAATTGCGTTGATGACAAATCTCGGGCTCACGCCCGTCAGGCCTTCCTCAGGCGTTTCGGCCTTTATGCGCGGAACGTCGGCTTCGCTGAACCCTTCGACGTCCTCACCCGAGTAAAGTTTCATCTTCTTGCTGAGATCCAGGTCTTCCCGTTGCGGCTTTTCGAGGCGTGTCAGAATTGCAAACACGGCCGCGAGATTCAGAACGTGAGGATCGAGATGCACCGTCTGGAATGCGGGCGCACTCGAAACGAGCTTCCGATAGATACGTGCCTCGTCCGTATATGACAGCGTATATGGGATCCTGACGATCACCATGCGATCCAGCAGCGCCTCGTTCTCCTTTTCCTGCAGGAAGCGATTGAATTCGGCGAGATTGGTATGAGCTAGTATCGTTTCGTCGAGGTGAATCAGGGGAAACCGCGAAACCTTGACATTCTTCTCCTGTGTCAGCGTCAACAACAGATAAAGGAATTCGCGTTTGACTTTGAGTATCTCGATCATCTCGAGGATGCCGCGGCTGGCGGCATAAACGGCACCCGACCACGACCAGGCGCGAGGATCGCCTTCGTCCCCGATTTCGGCGACTTTCGAAAGGTCGACCGAACCGACGAGATCGGCGATATCCGCGGTCGTTGGATCGTGGGGCGCGTACGTGCCGACGCCGACCCGGGCTGCCTCCGAGATGAACACCCGTTCCACGGGGAACTTCATGAAGTCGCCATTGAATTCATCGTGAAGACGTGCAGCCGAGTAGGGGCTCAGTTCGCCGCCGATGCTGACTCCATACGTGTTACGGAACTTGCTGCGCAAGCTGGCCGGTATGAGATTGAGTGGCGATTCGTGCAGCGGTGAACCCTGCAGCGCGTACATTGCGCCTTCGTCGGTGAGGCTGTATTCCTCAAGTCCCCGCTTGAGCAGGATCACCAGGCTCGATTTGCCTCCTGACGGAGGACCGAGCAACAACAGCAGCCGGCGCCCCACATCCGAACCCGCGGCGGCGGCCTTGAAGTAATCGACCAGCCGACCTAACGCCGAATCGATACCGAACAGATCACTCGTGAAGAGATGAGTGGCCGCATGATTCTTTTGATCGCCCGCCAGATCATGCGCATCCCGATACCAGCGCAGCATGTCGTAAAGATACTGGTGCGACGATCGCGCATAGCGTGCAGGATCCTCGGGAAGGACTTCCTCGAGGAACTGTGCAAAGGTTCCACGCCAATGCTGCGCCCGGTGCTCGCTGGCGAACAGCGTGAGTTCGTCCAGGAACGAACTGAGCGGTTTTGTGCCAGAATGCACTACTGACTCTGTAAGTCTTATATTCACGTTTTCACCTTGTGTCTTTGGTTTCCACAAGGCAAGCGTCGCCTCTTAGTATTGCTATTGTCGTACCGCCGCTGGCCCTCCCGAACAATCGATGCTTTCGACTCTTGCTGCATTAGAGCAAAAGGAACTGGCAAGTGTTCCCAACAGGCTGCATGTCATCACACTGTCCCTTTCCTGAGTCGTGGTCCGTGAGCGCAGTCACAGATGCCAACAAAAATATAGTCCTACTGTACTCGGCGCACAGTCGAAGGCAACTGCGAATATCGGGATTCGCCGACGACCTGATGAGGCACGTCGGTTCCGTGCGGCCTCGACAGGCGCCACGATGCCCTGGCGCGGAGGTCCAGGGCCCGCTGTCGTGCAACTGCCTGGTTCGCCAGCGTAAAGGCCCGCTGCTGTGGTTCCTGCCGCACGAGAGACTTTTACCCCGGCTCGTGGAGAGACCTTAAGCCGATGCGCATCAAGGGATCGTGTCGCTGCAACACCGTGCGCTTCGCGTGTGATGCGTACGCGCCGGTTCCTTACCTGCGCTGTTATTGTTCGATCTGCCGCAAGACCGCCGGCGGCGGCGGGTACGCCGTCAACCTCGGCGCGCATGCCGGTTCGCTCGCGATCGCCGGCGGGCAGGGCCTGTCGGTCTACCGCGCCAGGATCGACGGCGAAGTCAGCACCGGCGAGCGCAACTTCTGCAGCCGCTGCGGCACTTTCCTGTGGCTATTCGACCCGAGCTGGCCGGCGCTGCTCCACCCGTTCGCGTCGTGCATTGACACGCCGCTGCCGAAGCCGCCGGAGGTCGTCCACATCATGCTGCGCTACCGGGCGCCGTGGGTCGAAGTGCCGCGCGGCAAACGCCACCGGCACTTCGACGAGTATCCGGACGAATCCCTGGAGGAGTGGCACCGCCGGCTCGGGCTTTTGTCGCAGGACTGATTTGTTTCGTTCGCAACGAGAGAACTGGTTGATACCGCCGACCTGCAGGAGGAATCGCCGGACCCGGATCTGCTGTGCGCCACAGGCCAATCCTGTTGAAACGCAAAGAAATGCGCCTCGCGCCCCGGGAAATACGTCGAGAGAATGCTGTCATGACGACGACAGCGGAACACTCTTGCATCGAAGAGCCAAGCCGGGCGGAAACGCCGGACCACCAGAGGTTCGTTGATCGCCATCGGCGGGTGCTGTTGCGCTACCTCGACGGGACGGCGCCCGCGTCGGCGGAAGAACCAGATGCCCTTGGCTACGTCGAACGCGTGTTGACGGAGTGGTGCGAGCTGTTCGACGAGTCGAAAATCGGGAACCCCACTCCGGAGGAGAGAACGTTCTGGTACGCCTTGTACCAGCTCGAGGAACTGGCCGAGTTGCCGATTCCGCATAGCGATCCCTATGAAAAGCTGCTGATGGAAAATCTCGTGGAGGTCCGGGAACTGCTGCGAGACCAGCAGCCGCTTCCGGAGCACCGTTTCATGGCGACGAGACCCGATGGGACATGACCGGAATACCCACCCTCAGCCATTACCACGCCTCGGCGTGCGCGTCGGCGAGATAGAACGCAGCACTAAAGGATCCCTCCGCAGTGAGCCGCGCGATCGCGGTCCGGGCTTCGGCTTCCTGGCCCGGCCCGGACCATGCGACAGCCAGCACGGCATCGCGGTTCTCGCCGTCGGACAGGCCCTCGACCGACGGCGGCGCCTCGGCGTGACGCCCCTCGAGAACAAAAATGCGCGCGATATCGGCGGCTATCTCTTCGCTTCTTGAAGGGTTCAGATAGGTGAGAGGGTTTTTGGCTCGCACACCTCCGGTGGGCCTGGTGTGCGGAGAAAATAGACGTAAGGCGTCCTGTGATTTCCATGGCTCAGCACTTCCGAGGTTCCGTCCACGGGATTCACATCTAGCGCCGTTTCCCGGTCGGCTGCAACCGCCTTGCCGTCAGGCGTCCAGCCGTCTTAGACGAGCCGCGCGAGGAAAGCAACAGTCCGGCCCATGTCGAGTACGAACGGATCGAACGAAGCCTGGCGATTTTTGAATATGATGGTCTCGACGGAATCGCACGAACATAACTCGTAAATAAACGGATTGTACGCGTCGGTGCCTGATGCCCGTATCACGACGAAGTCGCCACTCCCCGCTCGCGCCCCCATTCGTACGCGGTGCCGCCTCCTTGCAGCACAAGAAGTCCGCTGGTAGGGGTAACTACATCGGCGAAATTGCCGACCAGAAAATGGTCGGAGGATTTTGCGGCGAAAGCCGGTGCGGAGGCTGCAAAGCATAACGCGATGGATACGACACTGAGGCGCTTTTGGAATTGCATCTCTCCTCCTTCCCGAGAGATCCGTTCCTGGACTGGAGTCGTGTGGAACTCTGCGGGCATCCACATTCTACTCAACCGCGTCGTTACCGCGTTCCGGCGTCGCTGCGACGCGCTGCACCACAACGTGCGGTGGTCGCGAAACCGCTCAGGCGAAAACGGCGTCCAGCAGTATCTGGCGGACCACCTGCGTTGCGACCTCCACGAGCAACAACTTGCCGGCTACTATGACGTATTCCAGCCCCGCCGGAGGCCGCGGCAGCCTGACATACAGATCGCCGGGCAGGTACTGCCGGGCGATGCCCGGAGGCAGCGGTTTGCCGCGCTGGAGATTCTTTGCGATGCCGGGGGGCAATCCTTTTTTGCGCTTGCCGCCGCCGTGCCCGACGTCGCCGTAGTATGCGCGAATGAGCTCGATGTGTTCGGCGGTGAGCGCAACCGTATGTGCCGGTTGCGAAGTGGCCACTGTACGAGTCTCGGGTGGCGCTTGCGGCGCCGTGGACCGGGTCGCGCATCCGGAAAGAAGGATCCCCAGGCTGATCATGAGCACGCTGGTCTTGAGCATCGGTCTCACTCCAATGAACCCTGCGGGTTCGCCACCGGTGCAGACTATCGGAGCAGATCAGCTTCCGTTGTGAGAGGCGTCACATCTCCGGCAGGCGCGCGGCGCCCCCATTGGCGCCGGCACCCGACCGAGCACTTCGACCAGATAATTTGTCCAGGCCGGGAATGGCTCTGTCCTTTCGATCAGGGCCGACGGCCCTGCCGTTTTCGCTCACTCACCCGTGCAGCGCGTCGTGCTGCCCAGGCACGGAATGGCTCGCAGGTACTCGTAGATTGCACGCTTCTCCTTGTCGGTCATCTTGCCGAATACCGGCCACGGCATCACTTGCAGCAGATCGTTCTCTTCGGAGGGCACGAATGGCGGACGGTCCTTCAGGTCAGCGCCCGTGGCCAGCACCAGCAGGAACTCGTCCAGGGTCAGCCCGGCTGGCCGTCCTTCCGCGTTCGGCGTGAGATTGCGTGGCACGAACGGACCGAACAGGTCGGCGCCACCGACGAGGTAGCCATCTTGGTCGACGACCTCCGGCTGGCCCAGATGCGGATTGCCGCCGTCGGCGTACTGCGGGTTGCTGTGGCATCCGGCGCAGTCGCCCTGCGCGTTGACTATATAGCTGCCGAGCCCGACCAGAGCGGGATTCTTGCCCTCGAGGTCCAGCGGCACGGGCGCGATCGCGAATCCGTTCTGTATTTTGCTGTTCTCGCTAAGGCCGCCGGGCCCACCCTGGGCCGATACCGTCGCCGGGCCAGCGGTGGCGAGGACGAGCAGCAGTGCCGTCCTGAAGATGATGTTTCTCATTGTTGTGCCTCCTGTCGACTTGAGTTGTCCCGCCTGAGAGCCACAGAAACCGCGCGTCGGGAGCGTCCCACCGACGGGCCACAGACGGGGGGGATAGTCCGCCTCTGTTACGCTCAGATAGTTTAGTCCAGCGGCAGCGGTCGTGCTCTTGAGCCAAACCTGAAGCAGCCAGCCATTGCCGTCCGGATCGCTGAACGAAGCAAACGAGCCATAGCTGCGGCGTTCCGGATCCGCGCCGCTTACTCGTCCCCGCCGCGGCCGGCCGGCTCGGTGTGGGCCTCCTCGATGTCGATGGTGTCGGTTCGAAACGATTGAATAAGGTCGAGGCGACTCCATAGTGCAATAGTCGCCTTTACGCGCGTGGTGTAGTCTGCCGAGTGGAGGAAAAGGAAATGCAAAAGTTCAGCAAGAACCCGGACGCGATCGCAAAGCTTTCCCCGGAGCAGTACCGCGTAACGCAGCAAAGCGGCACCGAGCGTCCCGGAACCGGAGAGTATCTGGATAACAAGGAGCCGGGCATCTACGTCGACATCGTGTCGGGCGAGCCGCTGTTCGCTTCGTCCGACAAATTCGAATCGGGGTGCGGATGGCCGAGCTTCACCAGGCCCATTGAACCCGCCAACGTCAACGAACTGGGAGACACCACGCACGGCATGATCCGCACCGAGGTACGCTCGGTCCACGGCGACAGCCATCTCGGGCACGTGTTTCCCGACGGTCCAGGGGATCGCGGCGGGCTGCGCTACTGCATCAACTCAGCCTCGCTGCGGTTCATCCATCGCGACGATATGGAGGCCGAGGGTTACGGGGCTTACCTGAACCAGGTGGAAGATGTCCGATGACCGGGGAACGCGCTGTTCTTGCCGGTGGCTGCTTCTGGGGCATGCAGGACCTCATTCGCCGTCACGACGGTGTTCTGTCGACACGGGTCGGCTACACGGGCGGCGATGTTCCCAACGCAACCTATCGCAATCATGGCACACATGCCGAAGCAATCGAGATCATCTTTGATCCTGCCAGAGTCAGCTACCGGCAGATCCTCGAGCTCTTCTTCCAGATTCACGACCCGAGCACGCGCAATCGCCAGGGGAACGACGTCGGAACCAGCTATCGATCGGCGATCTTTTACATCAGCGATGAGCAGAAGCGGATTGCCGAAGACACGATCGCGGACGTCGATGCTTCAGGCCTGTGGCCCGGCAAGGTTGTGACCGAAGTCGTTCCGGCAGGCGA
>Ga0299906_10004118_pt1 | contig 11930 bp, 10 predicted proteins | sample RVTome_14_FD_200259 | JGI IMG/M metagenome (GOLD analysis project Ga0299906, IMG submission 200259) | Soil microbial communities from uranium-contaminated site in the Upper Colorado River Basin, Wyoming, United States - RVT145D125 (version 2) ...
GCTTACGTGGTGATGAACAGCAAGCACATTCGCGCCGACATCAACCTCGCATTTCCCACCGCGGAGATCGCGGTAATGGGACCGGAGGGGGCGGTGAACATCGTGTTCCGCAAGGAACTCAAGGAGGCCGAAGATCCCGAGCACCGCAGACGCGAACTCAGCGATGATTATCGCGAAACCTTCGCGAGCCCCTACAAGGCCGCCGAACTCGGCTACATCGACGCCGTGATCCAGCCCGAAGAGACGCGGCCGCGGATCATTTCTGCGCTCGAGATGCTCGCCACCAAGCGGGCGTCGAGCCCGCCGAAGAAGCACGGGAACATCCCGCTGTAGCGTCCGCGCTACATTCCCACCATGTTCCGGAAGATCCTGATCGCAAATCGAGGCGAGATTGCAGTTCGCGTGGTGCGAGCTTGTCGCGAGCTGGAAATCTCGCCGCTCGCGATCTATTCCGAGGCCGACCACGAGGCATTACACGTTCGTCTCGCCGATTCCGCCTATCCGTGCGGAGCCGCTCCCGCCCGCGATTCCTACCTGGTCGCCGACCGCGTCGTCGAAATCGCGAAACGCGCGGGTGCCGATGCGATTCATCCGGGTTATGGATTCTTGTCCGAGAACGCCGATTTCGCCGATCGCTGCGAAGCTGCTGGCATTCGCTTCATCGGTCCCTCGGGCGATGTCATCCGCGCAATGGGCGACAAGATCACGGCGCGCCAGACGATGGCAGCCGCCGGAGTCGCGGTGGTGCCCGGCACCACCGAGCCGGTTTCTGACGCCGAAGCGCCGCACTGCGCGGAGCGCATCGGTTACCCCGTTCTCGTCAAGGCGAGCGCAGGCGGCGGCGGCAAGGGGATGCGCCGGGTCGACGCCCCCGCCGAACTTCCGCAAGCGCTCGAACGCGTGCGGGGCGAGGCTGCATCCGCGTTCGGAGACACCACCCTCTATCTCGAGAAATTCGTCGAAGACCCGCGCCACATCGAGGTTCAATTTCTCGCCGACTCGCAGGGTAATACGCTCCACCTAGGCGAACGCGAGTGCTCGATCCAACGCCGACACCAGAAGCTGATTGAAGAGGCTCCAGCGAATGGTGTGGGTCCGGAGCTGCGAGCCGAGCTGGGTCGCGCGGCGTTGACCGCGGCGAAAGCCGTCGGCTACTGCGGGGTGGGGACTTGCGAGTTCCTCGTGGACGCAGCCGGAGGGTTCTACTTCCTGGAAATGAACACGCGAATCCAGGTCGAGCACGCGATCACCGAAGTCGTCACGGGCGTCGATATCGTGGTGGCAATGATCCGGATCGCGGCGGGCGAGCCACTGCAGATCTCGCAATCCGACGTGGAGATTCGAGGCCACGCCATCGAGGCGCGCATCTACGCCGAAAACCCCGAGCGCGGTTTCATCCCCTCTTCCGGGCTGATCAGCGTCTTCGCTCCTCCCGCGGGCCCCGGTGTGCGGATCGACGCCGGTGTGGAGCAGGGAACCCGGGTGACGACCTACTACGATCCGCTGATCGCGAAGCTCATCGCGTGGGGGGTAGATCGCGAGGAAGCGATCGCGCGGCTCGAGCGGGCGCTCACGGAGTTCGACATCCAGGGGATCGCGACGTCCATCCCCTTCCACCGCAAGGCGCTGCGCCACTCCGAGTTCGTTTCCGGTCGATATACGACGAACTTCGTCGCGACCGCGATGGGAACGGGCAAGCGCAACTAAGACGGAACTTCTTCGCCCTTCGCGCGCTTGCGCTTCGATCCCCCAAACACAAGCGCAACTCCGACGCCCAGCAGATAGAGAGCGACCATCGGGATCGCGAGGAAGACCTGGCTCACCCAATCCGGCGGCGTGAGAATCGCCGCCACCACGAACACGCCGAGCACCGCATACGGGGTTCCCCTGAGCAGGGTTCGCGCATCGACGATCCCCGTGATCGATAGAAAGAAGACGAGCACCGGTAGCTCGAAGGCGACGCCGAAGGCCAGGAAGAGCCGGGTCGTCAGATTGAAAACCTCGCGCATCGTCCAGGCCGACTCGACGAACTCGTTGTCGAACTGACTGAAGAAATCAAACATCAAGGGGAACACCATCGTGTAGCCAAAGATGGCTCCTCCCGAGAAGAGCAGCGAAGAGACCAGCACGAACGGGACGATCGCGCTCCGTTCAGTCGCGTAGAGGCCCGGCGCCACGAACGCCCAGATCTGCCAGAAGATCACCGGCAGCGCAAACACGAAACCCGCGAGGGCGGCGCACTTGAGATAGGTGAAGAAGATCTCGGTCGGTGCGATGGCCTGCAGGTTGCGCTCGCCCCCTCCCAGCGCCGCAACGGCGGGTTCGAGCAGGAAGCCGAAGATCAGCGCGTTGAAGTTCCAGGCGATCGCCGCGCAGATGATCCATGCCAGCAGGATGCGGATGATGCGCGTTCGCAGCTCTGCCAGGTGTTGGGTGAGCGGGAGCCTTTCGTCATCCAACGTTGGGGCCCTTGAATTCGTCGGGCGGCTTCGGCTCGTCGGTCTTCTCGGACCCCGCCTCCGCGGATTTTGCGGGCGGCGGGTCGATTCGGGCCTCATTCGCAACATCGAGAAATTCCCGCCGCATCTCGGTCGACGCGCGGCGGAATTCGGCGAGCCCCTTGCCCAGGGTGCGGGCGAGCTCTGGCAACTTCTTCGGTCCGATCACGATCAGCCCGATCGCCAGGATCACCAAGAGTTCTGTCATCCCGATGCCAAACATGGCGTCCCGCCGCTGATTACCGATCAACCTTAGCAGCCCGCCGAGACGCCTGCGGGGGGCCGGAGCGAACGCCCGCGACCCCCCGCACCCCCCAATAACCGATTTGAGTCGGCGTCAGTCCTGCTCCTCCAACACGCGCCGATGCCATTTCGAGTGCACGCCGCCCAGCTCGCAGAGCAGGTCGAGGCCGATCCAGTAGCGACCATCGCGGGTCGCCTTGCACCAGACGACCCGGCCGATCGTCGCGCCGATCGATTGGCCGTCGAGCCGTTGAACCTCGATTCGCAGCAGCGCACCGATTCGCTCGGGCACGTCCACTCCGAGGCACATCCCCAGCGGTGACACGTCACGGCTGAATCCGCGCCGCGGTGTCTGACTCGCACGGGCGCGCGGAAAGGGCGTGTACTCTGCACTTCGAATCTCGTCGCTGCGCTGTTCCCGCCGGATTGGCGTGAACAGCGCGGCGACTTCGCCATCGACCTGGGCGTCCGCGGTCTTCGATGCGAGTCTCGGGGCTGCAGAGATCATCTTTGGGCTCCTATGTTCGTGGCCGCCTCGGCCGATCGGGTTTTGGAGTGCGCGTCGGCGACGGCATCCGCCACGAGTTCGGGATCGATGTCACACGCTCCCGATTCGAGAATGACCAGGAATTCCTTGGCGAAATACGGGTCGAACTGGATACCCGAAAAGCGTCGGATCTCGTCGATGGCCGCTTCCCGCACGAGCGCCCGGCGGTAGGGCCGATCGCTGCTCATCGCGTCGAACGCATCGACGACCGAGATGATGCGCGACGTCAGGGGGATTTCTTCGCCCTTCAGTCCGTCCGGATATCCCGTTCCGTCCCACCATTCGTGGTGGTGTTGGATCGCCGAGGCGATCGCATTCGGAATGGCGAGCGGCTTGACGAGCCGCGCGCCAATCGCCGGATGTTGCTCGACGAGTGCGCGTTCAGTCGCGTCGAGTGATCCCGCCCGGAGCAGCAGGTCCGTCGGTACACCGACCTTTCCGAGATCGTGCAGAAACGCAGCGACGCGCACCTCTTCCAACGCGCTGACTTCGAGAGACAGTCGCTCGGCGAGAAGGCTCGCGTAGAACGAAACCCGCCGGGCGTGGCCGCGCATGAAGCGATCCTTGACCTCGATGGTCTCGGCGAGAACCTCGAGGAACTCCATCGTGCGCGGCTGGTCGATCGCCTTGCCGGCGATTTCGCCTCGCCCGCTCGAATCCGGGAAAAGCACGCCGATCTGTGCGCGAAGTTTCTCGCTGCGCTGGACGTCCTCCAAGATCGCCTGGGCGCCGCGATCGTGTCCCACGACACCGCCGAGTTCTTCGAGAAAGCAGGTCAACCGATTCCGCGCGCGCTTTCGGGACAGCGCCCGACCCACCGCTGCGCTGACCTGCACCACATCGAAGGGTTTCTGGATGTAGTCGCAGATGCCGGCGCGAACGCCTTCGGCAGCGCTCTCGATGCTCCCGCAGCCCGTGATGATCACGATCTCGATCTGGGGGAATTCGCTCCGCACGGTTCGCATCAGCTCCTGGCCGTGCATGCCCGGCATGTTGAGATCGAGGGTGATCAGATCGACGTGTTTTCGGCGGATGCACTCGAGGGCCTCGGCGCCGCTGCTCGCCTGCAGAACCCGGTGGCTCGAGGACAGGATCATGCGCAGGGATTCCCGCGGACCGCGCTCGTCGTCCACGATCAGGATGGTTTCCGGTGCCTGATTGTCGGTCATTGGGGCCTCCGATTTCGCTCTGCACGGACCCGAATCGCAAGCGTCATGCCAGATTCGGCGCGTTGCGCCATTTTCTTCTTAACCATTCGAAATCATTGATTATTTTTGATCGACAGGCGGCAGCTCGCAGGTCGCCGCAGGCTCGAAGAGCGTTCGGATTCGAACACCCGCCGAGCTTGAGGTGTGGACTACGCTGATTTCAAAGAGAAAATTTAAATGTTCGGAAGCGAACACCAGAGTCGTATCTCGAAGATCGCGTCGATCGGGATCATTCGGCAGCGCGATCGCGGAGTTAGCGGATCGATGGGGGCGGGAACCGCTCTGCGCCGCTCGGCGCGCCGCCGTGCACGGCCGAGTCGGACGCGCTGGCGCGGGCTTCAGGTCGCCTCGATGCCGTAGCGGTCCATCTTGAGTTTGAGCGAGCGCCGCGTGATCTGGAGCTGCTCGGCGGCCCGCGTCTGATTTCCTTCGGCGCGCGCGAGCGCTTCGACGATCAGGGTCTTCTCGAAGTTGCCCAGCGCCGCTTCGAATCCGAGCTGCCCGGTCCGCACCGAATTCCCCAACGTCTCGAGTTCACTGGCGCGCACGATCGCGGGCGGCAGGTCTCCGATTTCCAGCACCTCCCCCTCTGCGAGAGCGACGGCGCGCGCGATTGCGTTCTCGAGTTCCCGCACGTTGCCAGGCCACGCGTAACGCTCGAGCGCTGCGATCGCGTCGCGCGCGATCTGAGTCGGTCCGCGATTGGCTTCCGCCCGGGCGGCTGCGAGAAAATGTTCCGCCAGGCGCCGAATGTCCTCGCGTCGCTCCGCAAGCGCGGGCAGCGCGATCGGGAGCACGTTGATGCGATAGAAGAGGTCCGCGCGGAAGCGGCCTTCGGAGACGTCGGCCTCCAGATCGCGATTCGTGGCCGCGACGACGCGCACGTCGACTGCGATGGTCGCCGATCCACCGAGTCGTTCGATCTGCTTTTCCTGCAAAGCGCGCAGCAGCTTTGCCTGGACTGCGATCCCCAGCTCGCCGATTTCATCGAGGAAGAGGGTTCCGCCGGCCGCGGTTTCGAACCTTCCGATCCGGCGCTCGCGGGCGTCGGTGAATGCACCGCGCTCGTGGCCGAAGAGTTCGCTTTCGATCAGGTGATCGGGAATCGCCGCACAATTGACGGCCACGAAGGGGTGATCGGCGCGGTCACCCAGGTCGTGGATCGCGCGCGCGACGAGTTCCTTGCCGGTGCCGCTCTCGCCCTGAAGCAGCACCGTCGCCCGGGAATCCGCGACCCTGCGAATCGTCTGAAAGAGTTCCCGCATTGGGGGGCTGGCGCCGACGAGGCCACCCAGGCGCTCCCGCCCGTCTATTTCCGCGCGCAACCGCACGACTTCGCGCTCGAGGTCGCGCCGCTCGAGCAGCTTGCGCACCTTGATCCGCAGCGCCTCCACTTCGAAAGGTTTGGTGATGTAGTCGACGGCCCCGCGCTTCATCGCTTCGACCGCGGTGTTGACGGTCTTGGTGGCGGTCAGCACGACGACGGGCGGGGGATCGACTTCATCGGCCAGCGATGCGAGCAGGTCGAGGCCGCCGCGCCCCGGCATCACCAGATCCAACAGAATCAGATCGGGACTCGACGCCTGCAGAAATCGCTCGGCCTCTTCGACCGATTCCGCCGTGGCAACCTCGCAGTCGCCCTTGAAGAGCATGCGCAGCGATTCGCGCACGCCCTGCTCGTCGTCCACGACCAACACGCAAGGCATGACGCGGAAGACTATCAGACGTGGATCAGGCCGGGATGTCGAGCAGCAGGACGGTTTCGTTGCCCTCTCCGAGATCGATCGTGAAGCTGCCGCCCTGGGCGCGGATGATCGTCGCGGCGATCGCGTAATCCAACGCGTTTTCCGCGGGCGAGGTGCCGGGGAAGCGTGTCCCAGCGAGCGAGCTGTCGTGGTTGCCGAAGCGAATGAGCACCCGCACCGCGGGTCGACCGCGCAGGCCGGCCGGGTGGTGGCGCGAGGCGATGAAGACGTCACCGCCCTCCGGCGCGAGATCCAGCGATTTGTCGAGCAGCGACTCCAGCGCGAACCGCAGCTGTCTGGCATCGCCAATCGCGGTGGCGTGTTGTTCGTCCAGCTCCTTGAGAACGAGCAGTTGGCGATTGCGCATCCGCTCGGTCCGCTCGGCGAGGAGCTCTTCCAGCAGTGCTGAAAGGTTTACCTCTCCGATCTCGGGCGGTTCGAGCGCTGCGAGCTCCGTGAGCCGTCGGATGACCGCCTCGATGCGGTGGGTGTCCTGGCCGACGAGTTCGGCAAAGCGCGAGCGGAATTCCGGGTCTTGGTACCGGCTGGGCAACAGCTCTGCGAAGGTCCGGATCGTGGACAGCGGATTGCGCATTTCGTGTGCGATCGCCGCGACGAGTGGCTGGATGGACGCGTTCGCGTCGCGCGAATCGCCCGCAGGCGCCGGTTGGGGTTGCGGCCCGGCACCCGCCTCGTGAGCGCGAGGCGCTGCAGAAGGGGTGTGCGGTGCGTCCGCAGCTCGAGCGTCCCGGTCGCCGGGCTCCGTGTCGATCAGCTCCCCAACTTCGCTCGCGTCGAGCGGCGCGAACGCGATGCCGTCGTACTGAAGGTCATCGGCCCGGATCGGCTCCGCTCCACTCGCCGCGAGTGTCTGGATGACGACGGCCTCGAGCTCGCGCAGATTGTGCGGCCAGGGGTACTCGGCGAGGGCCGTCAGCGCATCCTCCGCAAAATGCCTGGGCCGCTGGCGCCGCGCGCTGCACCACGCGAGAGCCGTATCCCGCACGAACGCGGCGATCCGCTCGGGGCGCTCGCGCAGGGTCGGAATTCGCATCGCGATCCCGCCGAGTGCGTCTCGCAGCGCCGGAACCAGCGCACTCGCTGATCCGAGCTCGGGCTCGTCGCCACTGCTGCCCAGCCAACGCACGACGCGGGCGCGCGCGACATGCGCGGGCGGGCCGAATTCGATCCAGCGCGCGAGCTCGCGCTGCGTCGCCGTCGAAAGCGCATCGACACCTTCCAGCCAGACCGTGGAGCGCTTCGTCGAGTCACCGACGGCCTCCGAGAACGCCGTTCGCAGCGATGCCAGGGACATCCCCGCCTCACAGTGCACGTGCGCGAATCGACTGCCCGGATCGCCACCGAAGAGGTGGACGTAGTGGGCCAACAGCCCCTTCCCGGTTCCGTCCTCTCCCAGGGTCAGCAGCGGAATGTCTCCCAGCTGGGGATTCAGCGCGCGCAGCAACTCTGGCAGCTCGAGATCCGCAAACCAGCGCGCGAAACGCTGCGCGAGGGCGTCGCGGGCCGAGCGCTGCGAAAGCGGGATCGGGGCGCGGCCGCTCGGGTGAAGCGCGCCAGGGCGATCCGCTCTGATTTGCGCCCGCAGTGCGCGCGCGTCGGGCGGATAGCTCAGGATCGAGGCGTCGATCCGGTCGAAGCGCTCGCGGGCTGCGTCGATCAGTTCGCGCTCGGGCACCAGGATCCAGCGCGCGTCGGGTGCGCGAATCGCGGCCTGGTGGGCGAATTCCAGCTCGGCTTCGAGATCTCCGCCCAATCCGAGCAGCACGATCTCAGGCAGCGGCGCCGCCGCGAAGATCGGATCCCCGGGAGCACCGCAAACCGCGTCTTCTGGAGCGCCGGCGGCCCGCACGAGCGCGGAACGCAGCAGTGGGTCGCGATGGACGATCCAGAGGGCGGTCATCGAGGGGCTCTCTTGCTCTCGCGCGTGTTCATCGTCGGAACCGGGTCGCGCGCGTACGAATCCAAGCGCGGTAGCGCAAGCCCCGTGCCAACCGATCCGGCTGTGCAAATGGCGCGTCAAACCCGTGAGATCGCAGCCGAATCAGCAGCCGCGCCCGGTGGCCGATATGGGCGCACCGGCGCCGTCGCCCGGCGGCCCGGTTCATTTTGGGAAAAAAATTGCCCACCGCCGAGATCGTTGCTGCAACGGGGCCTCTCTGTCAGAGTAGAAGGTCCGGGGGGACAGTGACGATCATCGATAGCGGGCCTGAGGTCCATCTTCGCAGTTGGTTCAACGATCCGTACAACGACGCGATTTCGGCAGCGCGCACCTGCTACTCGCCGCGCGTCATCGATCCCGACGAGGTGACCCAGCAGCAGCGGGAAAACATCGGACCGCTGACCTTCGAGGGTGGCCACCACACCGTGTATCAGCACGCCACCTTCGAATTCGGACTTTCCGGGATATCGCGCCAACTCGTCTGGGCGTTTCTGCACGGCTTTCCCTACTACAACACCGAGCAGCAGAGCCAGCGCTACGTCAAGCTGAACGAGATCACCGCCCACGTTCCACCCAGCCTGCAGGGGTGCGGACGCGAGATCTTCTGCGCATCGATCGAGCGATCCTGGCGCGCCTACCGCGAGCTGACCCAGCGCTTGACACCGATTGCGCAGCGCACGCTCTCGGATCTATGGCGACTGCCCGCCCGCAAATCGACGGCCTTCGGCAAGAACATCGCGCGCGAAGCCGAGAAACGCGCGATCGAAACCGCGCGCTATGTGATTCCGATCGCATGCCATACCGCAATGGTCTACACCGTCTCCGGGATCGTGCTGCATCGGCTGCGAAGGATGATCCGCGTCGGCGACGTGCCGCGGGAAGCCGCCGACGTCGTGGGCCGCATGGTGGCGGCCGTCGAGCGCGTCGACGCCGACTTCTTCGACCGAATCGGAGAGCCGCCCCGAGAGTTCGAAGAGGTGATCGAAAGCCAGATCGCTCCGCCCGGCGTGGGCGATGCGAGCGGAGCCGAATCTTTCGACAAATCGCTGAACGGTCGCAGTTCGCGATTGATCGATTACAGCGTTCGAGCACCGGAGGTCATTGCCGATGCGATCCGCCACGTCCTGGGTCGGTTCGATCTCGATGACGATGTCGCATTGGAACTCGTGCTCGACCCCGCAAAGAACAGCTATCGGGTCGATACCCTGAATATTTCGACCCACACACCCATCATGCGAACCCTCGCGCACGCCCACTACACGTTTCGAAAGAAGCTGTCGCACACCGCGGATTCGCAGGATCAGCGCCACAGAACGGTGCCGGGATCGCGCCCCCTGCTCTCGAGAACTGTCCCCGGAAGCGTCGACGTGATCGAGCCGGAACTGATTCGCGACGATCTTGAATCCCACCAACTCTTCAGTGACGCGGTCGGTGAAGCGTGGCATGCGCGCGGACGACTTCTCGCGGAGGGCGTCGAACCCGAGCTTGCGCTCTACGTGATCCCCAACGCGGTTGCGGTTCGGTTCGAAGAGTCGGGTGCATTGCTCGATCTTCTCCACAAGTGGACGATGCGTACCTGTTTGAACGCACAGCGCGAGATCTGGCAGGCGTCGATGGACGAGATCGAACAAGTCGGCGTCGTGCACCCGAGTCTCACCCGTCACATCGGGCCGCCGTGTTTCGTGCGCACCGGAGTCGTGCGCCCGCGCTGCACCGAGGGCTCGCACTTCTGTGGAGTGCCGGTATGGACGACGTATCCGGAAGTCGTGCGGACCATTTGATTCCAGAACGAACGGCTGGGCGCATTCGCGGTGCGGACCCGCGCGACCTCGATCGGATCGCAGCGCTATGGATTGCGCTCAGCGAGCATCACGCGTCTGGTGACCCGCTGTTTGCCCTGCGCCCCGACACGGACGCTGAGATCCAGCGCCTGCTCGCCGCGATTCTCCGCGATCCCGACGCGGCGATCTTCGTCTGCGAGCGGGCTGGCGCTTTGCTGGGTTTTTGTACCGTCCGAATCGACCGCGCGCCGCCCATCCAACTGGAGGTCCGGCGCGCCGAGATCACGGATTTGTTGGTGCGCGCGGATGAGCGTCGCCGCGGCGTGGGTCGCGCCCTGGTCGCGCGCGCACTCGCCTGGGTGGAAGCGCGCGGCGTCGAGCGCTGCGAGGTTCGGGTCGCGAACCTCAATGCCGAAGGCCAGCGCTTCTGGCGATCGATCGGTTTTGGTGATTGGATGGACGTTCTGCACCGTCGGTTGTAGATTCCCACGAGTCAACGAGCAGGCAGACACAGGTATCCCCCATGAGCGATCGAAATCGCGGCAACGCGAGCCCCGTCATCCATCCACTCGCCAAGAGCCTCAACGAGAGACTCGAGGCGGCCTCACCAGAAATCCTGGCGATGCTCTCGTCCATGGGGCGTCGGCTCTACTTCCCCAAGGGCATTCTCTCCCAGTCTGCGGAAGCGAAGCAGAAGGCGACGCGCTTCAACGCGACGATCGGGATTGCGACCGAGGGCGGTGGACCGATGCATCTCGCATCCGCCGCGAAGCACCTGGTCGATATCGAACCCGCGGAAGCGTTCACCTACGCGCCGCCCGCCGGTCAGCTCGCACTCCGCGAACGCTGGCGGGGCAAACTTCTGGCCGAAAACCCTTCGCTCCGCGACAAGCGTATCAGCCTGCCGGTGGTGACCAGTGCGATCACCCACGGGCTCAGCCTCGTCGGCGATCTTTTCGTCGAGCCCGGAGACCGCATCGTGATTCCGGACAAGCTATGGGGCAACTACCGTCTGACCTATGAGGTCCAGCGCGGCGCGGAGATCGCCACCTATCCGTTCTTCGCCGAGGGTGGTTTCAACGCCGAGGGCTTCGCGCGCGCCATGGCGGACAACGCGGCTGGCCGCGACAAGCTCATCGCCGTACTCAACTTCCCGAACAATCCGACGGGTTACATGCCGACGTCGGCCGAGGGGAACGCGCTGATCGCGGCGCTGATCGCGCAGGCAGAAGCGGGAACCCGGCTGGTAGCGGTCTTCGACGACGCCTACTTCGGGTTGTTCTATCACCTCGGCGCGCCGAGCATGACCGAGTCGCTGTTCGCGATGGCCGCCAACCGGCATCCGAATCTGCTCGCGATCAAACTCGACGGCGCGACGAAGGAACTGTTCGTCTGGGGTCTGCGCTGTGGGTTCATCACGTTGGGGCCGGGACGGGCGGAGACCGCCGACGAAGTGGCCGACGTGCTCGACGCCAAGTTGCGCGGTGCGATTCGCGGAGGGATCTCGAACATCTCACAGCTCTCGCAGTCGATCGTGCGCAAGGTCCTGGAGTCTCCGACCGTCGACGCCGAGCGCGCCCAGAAACTCGAAACGCTGAAGGCTCGAGCAGAGAGGGTCTACGAGGTTGCCAACGAGCCGCGCTTCGCGGATAGCTGGGATGTGTATCCCTTCAACAGCGGCTACTTCATGTGTGTGGCGGTGAAGGGAGTCGAAGCCGAAAAGGTGCGCCTCCAGCTGCTCGACACCTATGGGGTCGGCGTGATCGCTGCGGGTCCGACGGATATCCGAGTGGCCTTTTCCTGCCTGGAGGTCGGAGAGGTCGAACCTCTGTTCGAAGATCTCCACAAGGCGATCCAGGACATGCGCTAGCTGGCGAATCTTTCGGATTCGCTTGGTGGCGAACCCTCCGGGCTCGCTTTCCGCGTCACACGACCCCATTGACCGGGG
>Ga0299906_10004119_pt1 | contig 11930 bp, 9 predicted proteins | sample RVTome_14_FD_200259 | JGI IMG/M metagenome (GOLD analysis project Ga0299906, IMG submission 200259) | Soil microbial communities from uranium-contaminated site in the Upper Colorado River Basin, Wyoming, United States - RVT145D125 (version 2) ...
ATTCTCCTTGTAGAAGGAGATCATTTCCGTTGGCAGTGTAAAAACGGCCAGCCGGTTGATACGCTGGTGGGCGAAAAAACCCCAGCTTACAAAAAACCAAAAGGTTCCAAGCCGGATAGTCTCGAGGACAAGAATATTTGCCATGCGATTGTTACGATTAAATACAACGGAAGTTCAGCGCTTGACACCGTGAATTTACTACAAATCCGGCCACGAAACCATCGGCTTGGGAGATCCTGGTTATTTTATCGACCAGACCGACCCAACATCACCACCCGGGCGGGGCAAAGGGATTCGGAATCAAAGGGCTCCGTTGGCCAACATGCGTCAAATCCGCACTGCCATTCAAAAACACGGTTTTTTTGACAACGAAACAAAGAATTCCTTGGGAGTTGTTTTTGCAATTCCGCCAAATCCCTTTACCTTTGCACTCCTATTTTTAGAACAAACATTATGGCAAACCATAAGTCAGCAGAAAAAAGAATACGCGCAAACGAGGCGAAACGAGTAAAAAACCGTTATCAGCATAAAACAACACGTACGCACATCAAAAAATTGAGAAGTGCAACCGTGAAAAGTGAGGCTGAAGCACTCCTGAAGGAGGTTTCGTCTATGATAGATAAATTGGCCAAAAAGAACATTATTCACTGGAAGAAGGCTGCAAATCAGAAATCAAAACTGACCAAGGTAGTAAACAAAATTGCCTGAACTGGCTTTATTCCAAACAAGCGATAAAATCAAGAAACCCTGCCGAAATGCGGGGTTTTTTTTTGTGGTTTGAACCTCAATTTCGGCAAAAAAACCCGACGGACTGGTTATTTTTAAGAAATTAACCGTTACCCGTTATGTACGAGAGAAATTTAAACATCAAAAACTGGTCTCCGGAAGACCGTCCGCGTGAAAAATTGCGCCTTAAGGGCAAATCAGCCCTCACCGACGCGGAACTACTTGCCATTTTATTGGGGTCAGGGACAAAAGCCACGAGCGCTGTAGAGCTTGGGAAAAGGGTACTCCAGATGGTTGAAAATGACCTTCACCGGTTGGCAAAACTGTCAGTAAGCGAGCTGACACGCTTTAATGGGATTGGTGATGCCAAGGCTATCACCATTGTGGCGGCGTTGGAACTTGGGCGCCGACGGAAGGCGCTGGAGGCCACTGATCGACCCAAAATTGGCAGATCCTCAGATGCTTACGAATTGATCAGGTCAAATCTGCAAGACATACCCCATGAAGAATTCTGGGTAATCCTGTTAAACCGCGCCAATCGTGTCGTCAAGAAATACCAAATAAGTCAGGGCGGGGTGGCAGGGACAGTCGCAGACCCTAAGATCATATTTAAAGTAGCCCTCGAAGAACTCGCCAGTGGTATTATTCTCGCTCATAATCACCCGTCCGGAAACCTGACTGCCAGCCAGGCCGACGTGGCTTTAACGAAAAAATTGGCAGATGGCGGGCGACTATTAGAGATACAAGTTCTCGATCATCTTATTATAGCCGGGCAAAAATATTTTAGCTTTGCAGATGAAGGGCTGATTTAGCCCATGTATTTGGTTTAATCTGATCGATGAAAGTTAAGTACCCATTTGTTATTGGCCTATTCGTGATCATTGTGCCCATTCTGATTGGGCAGGTAATGAAATTGGAAACCCCCGCGCCTCCCAAGCCGAAAAAAGTGACACCCCGGAAAAAGGAGGTCAATCCCTACCTTGAGAGAGTACTGGAGGAATATGAAGAGGAAGTCCAGGATCTGTCCATGCGGGCGCGAACTCCGGGATTTGCCGTCGCTGTCGTCTATGATTCAACCATCGTTTACCTGAAACCCTTCGGTGTCAAAAGTGTTGAGGACGCCGATTCCGTAGATGTCAACACCGTATTTCGCCTGGCATCGGTGTCCAAATGTTTTGCTTCTTTTCTAAGCGGCATTTTAGTCGAAGACCATGCCCTGGCCTGGAATGATACGATCGTTAAATCGGTACCAAATTTCGCGTTAAAATCCAAAGAAGAAACCGGTAAGCTCACCGTTGGAAACGTACTCTCACATACGACAGGCCTTCCCTATCACGCCTATACCAACATGGTGGAGGAAGGCGCATCGTTGGACTCTATGCTTTCGTGGTTAAAGAACATTAATCTTGCCACCAAGGTGGGAAAAGCCTATAGTTACCAAAATGTGGCCTACAGTCTCATCGGTAAAGTAATCGAAGCCAGGACAGGAATTTCCTTTGAGCAACAGATGATACAGAAGGTGTTTATTCCCCTTAAGATGAACACCGCATCCATTGACTATGAAAGCATCATACAAAACGAAAATGTGGCCAAGCCACACGTTCGCCGACGAGGAAGATGGAAAACGGCGCCAATTACCAACACGTACTATAATGTTTCACCCGCAGCCGGAGTAAATGCCAGTATTACCGACATGGCCAACTGGCTGATTGCCTTGCTTGGAAACCGACCCGACGTTATTTCACCCCAAACCCTCCAGCAATTATACACGCCACGCATAAAGGCGCAGTCGAAAAATCGTAACTACAGCCGGCTGCATCAACGAAGCAGAGCCTACTACGGATTGGGGTGGCGTGTTTTGTATTATCCCAACGACACATTGTTATATCATGGCGGTTATGTTAACGGATATCGAAGTGAGGTAGCTGTAGATCCAAAAGATAAAATAGCTGTTTGTATTCTTACCAATGCACCTGGTAAGTTAGCGGACAATGGTATACCATTATTTTTCAAATTATTTGAAATAAAACGCGATAGCATTTTCTATTGGGAAGAAGAACAGCGGAAAAAACTCCTGAATAAAATTGTGCTTCAATGAAACCCGGGAACATCCTGCTGCTCGTCGTGATATCAGTTGTTTTAGGCAGTATCGTGTACTCCTTCCTTGGGAGCCGGGACCAAAGTGCTTATCGCGAAGAAATCGAAACAGAGCGAGCCGAAAAAGACCGGTTTATGCGTTCTTCTCCGGAGTCACCGTTCGCCAATGACTCGGCGATATTCTCCGGCTTGAACTATTATCCTGCCGATATCAGATACCGCGTCACTGCCGACCTTACACCCATCATGAATAAAAAGACCGTAACCCTGGCAACCAACGACGGCAAAGAACAGCGTTATATCCAATATGCGACCGCCGAGTTTGATCTGGATGGATATCACAACAAACTATTAATTCTCGAAGTACTTGATTCAGGACCCTTCCAGGGCAAACTGTTCCTTGCCTTTGGCGACGCTACCAGCACCGTTGAAACCTATGGCGCCGGCCGATACCTTGATGTCAACAAAGTACCCGGAAGCAATACCATTACCCTGGATTTTAACAAGGCCTACAATCCTTATTGCGCCTATGTTGAAAAATACTCGTGCCCGTTTCCTCCATCAGAAAACCTTTTGCTCGTCGGAATCAAGGCCGGTGAAAAGATATATCATGAATAAATGGTTGCTTCCAACATCCCTTTCGCCAATCGTAGAGATTTTGTCATAAAGACCTTATTTTTGCCGCACTTGAATTAATCGAGTGCTTCCCCAGGCACTCTCTTTTGGAGCTATGACCATATCATTTAATTGGCTTAAGGAATACGTTGACATCACCGAATCACCAGAAGAGATCGGCCATATCCTAACCTCAACGGGTCTTGAAGTAGAGGGAATTGAAACCTTTGAGACCGTTGCAGGAGGCCTTCGTGGCCTGTTCATTGGCGAAATTTTGGCCTGCGCCAGGCATCCCAATGCCGATAAACTTTCTGTCACGACGGTTGCCATTGGAGGCGAAACCACCTTGCCCATCGTTTGTGGCGCACCCAACGTTGCTGTAGGCCAGAAGGTCGTGGTGGCGGTTGCCGGCACAACCATACATCCCTGGAAGAGAGACCCATTTACCATCAAAAAAACAAAGATTCGCGGTGAATTATCCGAAGGGATGATTTGCGCTGCCGATGAAATTGGATTGGGCGAAGACCATCAGGGTATTATCGTGTTAAACACAAACCTGCCTAATGGTACGCCCGCTGCACAATACTATGAACTCGAACCAGACTACATTCTGGAGATAGGATTAACGCCAAACCGGGCCGATGCTACATCACATTTGGGTGTAGGACGCGACCTCAGAGCTGCGCTCAACCGGGATATTCGGTGGCCGAGTGTGGAACTCTTTAAGTCCGACAATACAAATCTGAGTATTCCAATTGAAGTTGAAAACACGTTGGCATGTCCACGGTATAGTGGCGTTACACTAACCGGCGTTACCGTCGGAGAATCACCCAGTTGGTTAAAAAACAGATTACTTTCCATTGGGATTACCCCGATCAATAACATTGTGGATGTCACCAATTTCATCTGCCATGAAATCGGACAGCCCCTTCATGCTTTTGACGCCGACCAAATATCCGGTAGTAGGGTAGTCGTCAAAACATTACCGGCAGGAACCAGGTTTGTTACCCTCGACAACAAAGAACGGACATTATTGGCCGACGACCTGATGATCTGTAATGGTGACGGCGAGGGTATGTGTATCGCCGGAGTATTCGGTGGTATCAAATCCGGAATCACACCCGCAACCCGGAATATTTTCCTTGAGAGCGCCTGTTTTTCAGCCGACTATATTCGAAAGACTTCTATGCACCATCAACTCAAAACGGATGCATCTTTCCGATTTGAGCGGGGAACTGACCCGAACATCACCGTGTATGCCCTTAAGCGGGCTGCAATGCTCATCAAAGAAGTTGGCGGTGGATTGGTTTCTTCAGAAATTCTGGATGTTTACCCCAGCCAGGTCAAACACAATACCATTGAAGTAAAGGACAAGAATATGAATCGTCTTATTGGAAGAGTCATTCCAAGGGAAGAAGTCCTGGCTATTCTACACAGACTGGATATTGATACGGTACGTGAAGACGACAATTCCTATTGGGTGTCGGTTCCCCCATACCGTGTTGATGTCAGGCAGGAGGCCGATATTGTCGAGGAAGTACTTCGCATCTATGGATTCAATAAGATTGAACTGGAGAATACAGCGAGGACCGACTACCTGTCAGAATTTCCCGCCAATGACCTTGATAAATACAAGCGGACCATCGGCGAGCTGCTCGTTTCGGGTGGATACTCGGAAATATGGACCAATTCGCTCACCAATCAATCCTATCAAGCCCGGCATAATTTATCTTTCCATGGCGACGCTATCGAAATCCTAAACAAGTTAAGTGAGGAACAGGGTATGATGAGACAGACTATGCTTTTCACGGGCCTGGAGGTATGTTCTTATAATATTAACCGCAAACAACGCGATTTGAAGTTATTTGAGTTGGGGAAGATCTACTACAAGCAGGATGGCAAGTATCAGGAGGAAGAACGCCTGGCCCTCTATATGACGGGCAATATAGAAACAGAAAATTGGCGACACCCAACTCAGCCAACAACCTATTATGACATTTCTCAATATGTTCACCACATTTTGATAAAGTCAGGACTCGAAGGTCTTCACCCGGAAACGACTCAAGACGCCTTACTGGAATTTGGTGTTAGATTCGGACATGGCGGTAACGAATTGGGAAAGGTGGGAAAAGTAAAAGCGGCCTTGCTGAAAGATTTTGGCATCAAGCAGGATTTATTTTATGCAGAGTTGAACACATCCTTGCTTTTCCAATCGGCAAACCCTAAGTTAGTAATTCAGGAGATAACAAAGTTCCCCGAGGTTCGGCGAGATGTGTCGTTGGTGTTGGACAAGCAAGTCAGCTTTAATGAAATTGAGAAGTTGGTAATGAGTACGGAGAGGAGGCTGGTAAAGAGTATTATTGCTTTCGATGTGTATGAGGGTGATAACATTCCAACGGGTAAAAAGGCATATGCTCTTGCCTTCACGTTATTAAATGAAAAGAAGACTTTGACGGACGAAGAAATTGACAAAGCCATGAACAAATTGATGCTTGCATTTGAGCAGCAATTGGGAGCGGTGATACGAAAATAAGATAAGAATCTGTCAGACGGATTTTAATTCCGGAAAACAGCAGTGGTTAGGTTGGAGATTTGGTGAGATTTGAATTAAATTGACCAAAAAAAATTTAGAATAAATTACGGCTTTAGTTGAGAGCCGCCCGCAAAAAGCTTTCACATGGATCAAAAACTCTTGATGACCAATCTTACCGGGTTGGAACGTAAAATTATGGTGCTTATCAACGAGCACAATACCCTGAAAGAAGAGGTGAAGGCAATGAAAAAGGAGAACCAGGAGCTAAAGGCAGCAATACAGGCAAGGGACGAGCAAATTGCTGGCTTTCATAATCAGTTGAAAATCACTAAAATTGTGGATAGTTTAAGCCCGGAAGACGGAAGTGTTTCGGAGTTGAAGAAGAAAGTGGACGATTACATTCATGAGATAGATAAGTGCATCGCCCATTTAAGCAGATAAAGCAAAGTGTAAGAATATTTCATGGAGGATCTCTCTATAAAGATTAAGATAGCAGACCGCGAATACCCGATGAAGGTGAAGCTTTCTGATGAAGAACGGGTAAGAATAGCCGGGAAACTCATTAATGAAAAAATCAAGTCTTACAAAGAGCAATTTGGGATTGACGATAAACAGGATCTTTTAGCCATGGTTGCCTTCGATTGCCTCATTGATAAAATGACCGCAGAAGATACTTACGAGGCTATTGATCAAACGGTATTTGAAAAGATCAGTCAGATCAATCACCTGGTATCGCAATCCATTCTCTGAATCTTCACTCCTTCCTTCCTTAGCCAAGGCGGCAATACCGGGTAGTTTGTAACCATAAATTATTATGTCGACGATTGTCATAGTTATCGCGGCCGGCGTTATCGCAACGATTGTGCTGAGTCTGTTAATTGGTACGCTCCTGTATAAACGCAGAATCCAAAAGAATGAAGAGAATGCGCTAGCTAAAGCAAAGCTTATACTTAAGGAAGCGGAGATTGCATCGGAGAATTTAAAGAAAGATAAAATTCTTGAAGCCAAGGAAAGACTACTCAAAATGAAATCGGAGTTTGAGGAGGAGGCCAACAAGAAGAAAAACCTTATCATCACCAATGAGCAGAAGATAAAGCAACGTGAACAAACCCTTAGCAAGGAGATTGAATCCTTAAAACGAAAAGAAGGAGAACTCGATGATATCCGCCTTGACCTTGCCGCTCAACTGGAACACACCAAAAAACGCAGGGAAGAACTCGATAAGTTCAACCAGCAAAAAATCCAGATCCTTGAAAACATCTCCAAACTCACCGCTGATGAAGCCCGTGAACAGCTGGTCTCTTCGTTGAAGGATGAAGCGCAAACACGCGCCTCGAGTTTCATCAAAGACATTATGGAGCAAGCCAAGCTTACAGCAACCAAAGAGGCAAAGAAAATAGTCGTGGAAACCATCCAGCGGACTGCCACTGAACATGCGATCGAAAACTGTGTATCCGTCTTTAATATCGAGAGTGATGATATTAAAGGAAAGGTGATCGGACGGGAAGGAAGAAACATTCGGGCATTGGAGGCCGCCACGGGCGTCGAAATTATAGTTGACGATACACCCGAGGCAATTATTATATCAGGATTTGACCCGGTGCGCCGGGAAATTGCCAGGCTTTCGCTTCACCGTCTTGTCCAGGATGGACGGATTCACCCCGCCAGAATCGAGGAGATCGTGGCAAAAACAACGAAGAACATCGAAGACGAAATCATCGAAATCGGAGAACGTACGGTCATTGACCTGGGTATTCATGGACTTCATCCCGAACTTGTCAGAATGGTCGGACGTATGCGATTCCGTTCGTCTTACGGTCAAAACCTGCTGCAGCATTCACGCGAGGTGGCTAACCTTTGCGCCATTATGGCTACTGAGCTCGGTTTGAACGTCAAACAGGCCAAACGTGCCGGCTTACTCCATGATATTGGCAAAGTGTGGCCCGAAGAACTCGAAAAGCCCCATGCCATTGTCGGGATGGAACTTGCTCAGAAGTATAAGGAGCACCCGGTAATCTGTAATGCCATTGGAGCTCACCACGATGAAATTGAGATGACCAACATCATATCTCCTATCGTACAGTCATGTGATGCCATCAGCGGCGCGCGTCCTGGTGCGAGGCGTGAAGTGATGGAACAATATATCAAGCGTCTGAAAGAACTTGAGCAGTTAGGATTAAGTTTTGACGGAGTGGAAAAGTGCTATGCTATCCAGGCTGGCCGCGAATTGCGGGTCATCGTCGATGCCGAAAAAGCCAGCGACGATCGTGCCGGACAGCTTAGCTTCGATATTTCCCAAAAGATCGAACGCGATATGCAGTACCCTGGCCAGGTAAAAGTAACCGTGATACGCGAAATGCGAAGTGTCGCTTATGCCAAGTAAGCTCCATTGAAGCCCTCCAGGGGGCTATGGTAAACTTCAATCGCATAATATTTCAGACAGATCGTCGACAGTTACTGCCGTGTTGCAGATTAGCATTCAACTATTCTGTCAGCGGTATCGCTATTTACTGTTATTAAAATTACATTTATTGCCTTTCAATATTCTGTTGATTTGTATATGAGGCAAGGGTTATTTTTTATTGTGTTCTCTCTCACCGCGTTACCGGGCTATGCGCAGGTCTCAATGGCCGATACATCGTTTTTGAATAATGCAAGAACTTATGTGCTCAAACGCTACGAAAAGGACATCAACGGTCAATCCCGGATAAACAACGGAAGCCAGTACAAGGACTACTTTTCCCGGAACGACGAACACCCTTATTTCGGCATTGACGACTGGGTCGATGGTGACATATCATATGACGATGAGGTGTATCGAAATGTTCCGATGTTTTATGATATCAGCAAAGACAAAGTCATCTCCGAGCACGCCTTAAACGGCTCAAAACTGGAATTGATTAATGAAAAAATAAAATGGTTCTCCCTCGGCGAACACCGTTTTAGGAGAATTTTTGAGAATGAATCTGATGTGATTTCTCCGGGATTTGTCGAAATTCTTTATGATGGTACAACGAAAGTATATGCGCGGCGGGAGAAACATCTCGACGAAAAAGTAGAGCCTACCGGAGTCATCGCCAGCTTTGACGAACGAACAAGACTCTATATAAAAAAAGGAGATACCTATTATGCGGTCCGGAAAAAGAAATCAGTCCTGGATGTTTTTGAGGACAAAAAATCCGAATTAAAAACATTTCTTAACAAACGCAAGGTCACATTCAATAAGGATCGCGAAAATGCAATCATACAAATGGCTGAATTCTATGATGCTCAAAAATAAAAACACATGAAGCAATTCCGGCGTTTCATTTTCTTTTTGGTCGGGTTACTGGCTATCACGCTATCCGCATTTAGTCAGCAACGTTCACTGGTCTCAGGAGAATTTAACAATAGCACTTTTGAACAATTTGTTGCTGACATCGAGTCAAAGACACCCTATCGCTTTTATTATAATGCCAACAATACTGATAGCCTCACCGTAACTTTATCCGTTCAGTCGAAGTCGATTCAATCCGTCCTTGATTTGGTTCTCCAGGGGACAGACCTTCACCGTGCAATCGACGATTACGGAAATATATTTATTACCGAAAATCGCGAAATCATGACCGACCTGCCCTATAATTTTTTTAACACCGGTGTTGCCGCGTCACCGCAGGCGATCGAAGCATTTGATTATACGGCCTATGAAAAGCGTGAAAAGGAGAAAAAACTTATTGAAAGCAAGTTGTACGTTATCGGGGCAAGGACCGGAAATCTCAGGGGTAATGCTACGATGGCTGGCCACATCCGTGATGCCACAAACGGAGAACCCGTCATTGGAGCAGCGGTATTTATCGAGGAACCGCTAATTGGAGTAGCAACAGACCAGTTTGGGTATTACGCCATCACGCTGCCAAAAGGCAGGCACGAACTCAAAGTGAAGAGTGTAGGAATGAAGCCAACACAGCGCCAAATTATGTTGTATGCCGATGGTAATCTGGGCATCGAACTGGACGAGGATGTAACACCACTAAAAGAGGTCGTTGTCCGGTCTGAACGAGATGTTCGTGTAACGGGTTTGCAAATGGGTATGGAGAAACTCGATATCAAGACCATGAAGAATATGCCGCTTGCGTTGGGCGAAACGGATATCATGAAGGTCGTTCTTACCTTACCGGGAGTACAAACCGTGGGCGAGGGTACCGTTGGACTCAATGTCCGTGGAGGAGCAACAAATCAAAATCTCATATTGCTAAATGATGCGGTTATTTATAACCCATCGCACCTTTTTGGCTTTTTTTCGACGTTTAATCCTGATGTTCTCAAAAATGTTGACTTATACAAGAGTGGAATTACCGCCGACTACGGCGGCAGGTTGTCTGCTGTGCTGGATGTCAGCTCACGCGAAGGTAACCTGAAGCAGTTTTCCGGCTCCGGGGGCTTGAGCCCTATTACCGGACGACTGACATTAGAAGGTCCTATCGCAAAAGAAAAAACGTCATTCTTATTAGGTCTCCGCTCCACTTACTCCAACTGGATACTCCGGAAGCTTGACTCCAAACAGCTCCAAAACAGCAAAGCATCATTCTATGACATCAATGCAAACATCAGCCACAAAATTAATGACAAGAATCATCTCTATTTGTCCACTTACTTAAGTCATGATACCTTCAAGCTGGATGCCGATACCTCCTACAGTTATAGCGACCGAAACGCTTCGCTTAAGTGGAAACATATTTTTAACACCAAACTGTATGGTGTCGTTACCGGCGGCTTTAGTGAATACAATTATTCGATAGCCAGCGAGGCAAATCCCGTAAATGCATTTACGATGGATTTTTCAGTTCAGCAGATAAGCGCAAAAGCTGATTTTAATTATTTTCTTAATGCCAGGCATACCATTACTGCCGGGCTAAGCACAATACGGTACAACCTCGCACCCGGAAACCTGCAGCCCAACGGATCTGAGTCCCTGATCTTACCTGATGTTTTGGAGGATGAACAGGGCATGGAAAGTGCCGTATATTTTGGCGACAATTTTGAAATTTCTCCAAAGATCTCCCTCTATGCGGGCCTTCGGTATTCCTTCTACCAATACCTCGGCCCCAGAACCGTCTATGGTTATGCCGAAGGTGTCTCCAAGAATGAGTCGTCTATTGTCGACACCGTTCAATATAGCGGCGGTAAATCGATTGCCTCTTATCATGGTGCCGAACCCCGGTTCTCAATTCGTTACAGTGTCTCAAATAATGCTTCCGTTAAATTCAGTTATAACAGGATGCGACAATATATCCAAATGCTGTCGAATACCACAGCCATCACTCCTACCGACATCTGGAAACTTAGTGACTCCCATATCCGGCCACAGGTAGGCGATCAGTTCTCAGTAGGCTTTTATAAAAACATGAGAAAGAACTCCATTGATGTGTCTGTGGAAGCGTACTATAAAACCATGGACAATACGGTTGACTTCAAGAACGGGGCTGTGTTACTCCTAAACCCACACCTTGAAACGGATGTTGTGAACGCCAGGGGAAAGGCATACGGTATTGAATTTATGCTCAAAAAAGCCCTGGGAAAATTAAATGGTTGGATAAGCTACACCTACTCCAGATCATTCCTTCAGGCCAACGGCGCCAATCCATCCGAATCGGTTAACCGCGGCGAATACTATCCAAGTAGCTATGATAAACCTCACGCCGTAAACTTTATCGGTAACTATAAATTCAGCCGGCGGGTTAATTTCTCGTTAAACATGACGTATAGTACGGGGCGACCCATTACCCTGCCATTGGCAAAATATGAACTGGGCGGAAGCAGCAGACTTTATTATTCCGACCGAAACCAATACAGAATCCCCGACTATTTCCGAACAGATATTTCATTAAATATTGAAGGAAATCATAAAATCAAAAAGCTGGCCCATAGTTCCTGGACGTTTGCGGTATATAACCTCACAGGGCGAAAGAACGCGTACTCG
>Ga0299906_10004120_pt1 | contig 11928 bp, 10 predicted proteins | sample RVTome_14_FD_200259 | JGI IMG/M metagenome (GOLD analysis project Ga0299906, IMG submission 200259) | Soil microbial communities from uranium-contaminated site in the Upper Colorado River Basin, Wyoming, United States - RVT145D125 (version 2) ...
TGAGAATGCCGATCACCGGGAGGGGGTAGGCATCGCGGATCCCGGTCGTCAGGTCGCGCTCGCACGCCACGGCAAGGATAAAGGCCGGGCGCTTTTCGACGATCAGCTTGCGGGCCAGCGTTCCGCCGGTGGCCACGGCGATCTCGACCCCGCGGCGACCGGCCATCTCCGCCAGGGCGCTGATGTCGCACTTTCCGCAGCGGAGGCACTTGTCCACTTCGCCCGTGATTCGGATCGGACAGTCGAAGAGCTGGATGCAGTGGGGGAGGAGAATCATCGCCTGTGCCGGCGCGACCCGCAGTTTCCGGGCCCGGACCAGCTGATTGTTGAGGGCGATAAAAGACTGCTGCAACAGATCGCGATGGATCCCCATGATGCGCCCGAAGGCGATGATCGCCGGGAAGAGGGCCTTGATGACGACCCGGCGCAACCGCTCGGAGAAGAAGAGGTCGCGCCCGGTGAGGAGGGTGAGAATCAGCAGGGAAAGACCGGCGACGATGAGGGCGGCGAGGGTCGCCAGAACCGCCCCGAAAATCAGCGGCAGGAGGGGATGAATGTTCTGCAGCCCGACGCTCGGCACCCACCAGAGGAGGAAAGCGCAGAACAGAACCAGGGTGCAGGCCACAGCCAGCAGCCCGATAAAGAGGCGCTTGCGCGGCTGATACTCCCGGTGCGGAGCGGGCGTCGCGGCCAAGTCAGTGCTCCAGGGTCGTTCCGGGGGACAGGGGTTTACCCTGGAGAAAGTCCCGGGCGGCCAGGCGCCTCTTCCCCGGCAGCTGCAGCTCCCGGACCAACAGAATCCCCTCGCCGCAGGCGATACGCACCCCGTCGGCCGCGGCGGAAATGACCGTCCCCGGCGCACCTCCCCCGGCTTCGGGGCGGGTGCGGGCGATTTTGAGGACCTCGCCGTCGAGATGGGTAAAAGCCCCCGGCCAGGGATCGAGCCCCCGCACCTGGTTGTGGATCGCTTGAGCGCTGCGACTCCAGTCGATGCGCCCGTCCTCTTTCTTGAGCATCGGCGCATAGGTGCTCAGGGCGTCGTCCTGAGCTTGCGCCCTGAGGGTTCCGGCGCAGAGCCTCTCCAGCGTCTCCTCCATCGCCTCGCGGCCGAGAAGGGCCAGGCGGTCGTGGAGCTCGCCGGCGGTCTCTTCGGGACCGATGGGGGTGGCCCGCTTGATGAGCATGGCGCCGGTGTCGAGGCCGACATCCATGACCATCGTCGTCACTCCGGCGACCTCTTCGCCGTCGATCACCGCCTGGTTGATCGGCGCCGCCCCGCGGTAGCGGGGGAGGAGGGAGGCGTGGACGTTGATGCAGCCGTAGCGGGGGATTTCGAGGACGCTCCTGGGGAGGATCTGGCCGTAGGCGACCACAACGATCAGGTCGGGGACCAGAGCCCGCAGCTCCTCCACCACGAGCGGGTCGCGCAGCTTCACCGGCTGAAAAACGGGAATTCCCCGGGCGATAGCCAGCTCCTTGACGGGAGGCGCCGAGAGCTTGTTGCCGCGCCCCTTGGGGCGGTCCGGCTGGGTGTAGACGGCGCAGAGGTCGACCCCGGCGTCGAGCAGCCCCTCGAGGGTTTCGAGGGCAAAGTCCGGCGTACCCATGAAGACGGTGCGGATATCCTGGGGTCTGATCACAGCTGCTCCTGCTGCTGTTCCATGATCTTCTTGTACTTCTTGCGGAACAGCGATTTCTTGAGGGGGGAGAGGTGGTCGACGAAGAGGATGCCGTCCAGGTGATCGATCTCATGCTGGAAACAGACCGAGAGGAGCCCTTCGGCGTCCCGCTCCACGCTCCGGCCGTCGAGATCGAGGTAACGTACCCGGACCGAAGCACTGCGGGAAACACTGGCGTAATAGGCGGGGACCGACAGACACCCCTCCTCCTCGCAGACTTCCCCCTCGCGGGCGATGATCTCCGGGTTGAAGGCGGTGATCAGCTGCGGCGCCTCGTCCTTCGGGGCGCAATCGAGGACGATCAGTCGCAGCGAGACTCCGACCTGAGGGGCGGCCAGACCGACTCCGGGGGCGGCATACATCGTCTCGGCCATGTCCCGGGCGAGGGTTCTGATTTCGTCGTCGATGCCCGTCACCGGTTTGGCGACCTTCTTCAGGATCGGATCGGGATAGTGGAATATTTGCATCAGTGCCATTGATTTGTCTCGGTGCGGGTTGAAAATCGATCGAAAAACGCTCACGGCGAGGAAGAGAGCGGCCAGTCACAGCCACTTATGATAAGGGGAGCAGTGCAGCAAAGTCAACTTATTGGGTGCGTTTCGGCGGGATCAGGCAGGGAGGAGACGGGTCATCTACTTGAGGGTGGGGAGGGGAGAAATGGGGTGGGTGGGCAAGTGCTGCCGCTTTGTCTGGGGACTGGCTACTTTTGCAGTCCAAAAAGTTATTTGTCCTCCTATTACCAACCAGACCTAGGATGTCGTGGTTGACAGGTATTCGATTGATTGTCCGGCTTCCTGCCACATCGTTGCCTGTTTTGCAAGCCCGCCTCCCGTGGCGGCATGGGCGATCACGATTTGCGCGGCGCGTTGTGCCACCCAGTCGTTGCGGCGTGCGGCCAACTCTGCAGTCAGTCGCTGTGTCGTCGGCGTTATGCCGATGACGGCCGCTGTCCCCTGCTCCAGCGCCAGCAACCATGCCGCCGGCAGTTGCGCCTCTTCCAGTTTGCGGGCAATGACGATAACGCATGGCGCCTTGGCGGTGAACAACACTTCGAGGACCGACTGTTCGAGGGGGGAATGAAACCCGCTGATGACCGGATGCCGGCCGCGCGCCTGTTCGACGGCCCAGCTCATGGCCGCGCGGATCGCAATCCCTGGACATTGGCGCGAGGCGAAGAAAGCGGTGAGGGGTTGATCGAGCAGGGCGGCGTTTCCGAGGACTTGCTCACCACTGTTTGTTTTCCAAAAGGATAATAACGATGTCGTTAACATCATGAATTTAATCGTTATTTGTTATTTATCAACGTTATTATCAAAGTCACGGGATAATAAATCGAAACCCTCTTCAACATGCTGGGGCTTGATGTAAACCATGTTGCGTTTACCCCGACCGACCAGCGGCACCAGCACCCCTTCGTCGACCCAATCCCTGAGCATACGCGAAGCCTTCAGAGTGTCGACATTGGCGATACGGCACAGATCAGCGTTGGCAATCGAGCCTTGACGATCGAGCCAACCCCCGACTTCATCCCAAACGCTCGGCCGTTCGTGGTTGAGCAGCGTGACCGTCACGCTCTCGACGGCGGCTTCCAGATTTTGCCGATAGCGTGGCGGGTACAGTCGCGCCGCCGCCATTTCGGCGAACATCATGCGCACTCCTTCGCCCGCGTCGATATTGGGCGGCTCGTGAAATTCGCGCAAATTTCCGGCGATCATCGGATTGCGTGCCTTGGAACCGGCGGTCGCGATATTGGTTTCAGTGATGGTGCCGGGGAAGGCCCCAGGGCTTTCGACTTCGATACGGTTATCGAAAATACGGATGAAGATGTCACGGTTGAGCCGATAGTCGCGATGGATCACGGCATTGACAATCGCCTCTTTCACCACCCGATCCGGGTAGGCATGGCGGGCCTTGAAACCGCTGCGTGAAAGAGTCAGCCCCTGCGCCAGCTCTTCGAGCACGAGTCTGACGGCGGCATCGATTTGATCGATGAGCGGACCACGGATGGTTTTAGGCGGTTTGCGCAGATTGGGCGTGGGCCCGGCTTGCGCGGCGTTACCGTCATAGATCAAAAGACGGATGTCGGCCCGCGAGCCGTGGGCGGCAAGGAGGTTGCCCGGCTCCTCGGCAAAGAGCAGGACCGCCGCCCGCCGGGGCAGTATGTCACCCCCGCTTTTGTCCGCCAGGCCGATGCGGTAAAGCTGATCGGCCATGACGCCGCTCTTCAGTCCACGGGCCGCGACAAAGCGTTTCCAGACATCCGTGGCCAACAGATCCAGCGCAATGGGCACCGGCTCGCTCTCGGCGCTGCGCACGCCGCGCCGGTAGGAGAGTTCGGCAATCTCCGCCGCGGTCATCTCGCGGTTGCTGGCGGTGAGCCGGGTCCAGGTGCCGTCGTCGACAATGGAATGGACCTTGTCGCTCTGCGGCACTTGCACCAGCACCACCGCTCCGCTGCTGCCGTCGCGCAGGGTGCAGGGGAGGCGCAGAAAGCGGATGGTCTCGATGGGGGGATGGTACTGGGTGCGCACCTTGCGCGTCAGCTCGTCGAGGGCTTCGGGGTTTTCCTGAATGCCAAAAAGCCGGGCCGCGCCCTTCCCCTGCTTCTCGTCCGCCACTCCCAGCGCCAGCACCCCGCCTTCGGTGTTGGCAAAGGCGCAGATCGCCTCCAGCAGTTTGCGGACGATCTTGTTGTCGCCCATGCGCTTGAATTCGAGGGTGCGGCTTTCATGGGCGGCGAGCATGCTGGCGATGCGCGGGGCAGCCTGTTCGGGGGTGAGATCAATCATCGGTATCCGCCTCCGCGCCATTCAGACTCATACGGTATTTGATATCGTAGTTGATGATGTAGTCGAGCCGCTGTCACTAGGGTTGTACGCAGGGCCGTTAGCAGCTGTTGCGAGATATTGTCGAAAATACGGGGCATGATTTGCTCTGCTTAAGGGGAAGAAGAATCAATCGTTGCACAAGGGCTCTAACTTGACAAAATAAGGTAAAAAATACAAGGCATTTCCCCAAATAACCACAAAATGAAAACCGCCCCTTGTCGTCTCTCGACAGGGGCGGTCTTGTTGAGCATGAAAAAAATGCCCTCCCAATTTTCACCTCAATTACAAAATGCGTTGATACTTCCAGGGCTGCGAAGAAAATGACGCAAGCGCCTCCCGTGACATGGGAAATTTCTCGATAAATTGGCCTAACCATTCTTTCCGGCGCCGGGTCCTGATCCTCTGCACCATCTTCATATCGGTGTGTCGGGGTGTGTCGGGGTCAATGGCCTGTCCCCTTAGCAAGGAAGCGCCCCTCGCTAATTCAGCAACGGGCGCTTCTTTGCATAAACAATGAAAATTCGCAGCCGTCTCAGCCCTTCTTCATCGCCTCGAGCATCGCCTCGCCCATGCGGGTCGGACTGGTGGAGACGGTGACGCCGCATTCGGTCAAGGTGCGGATCTTGTCCTCGGCGCGCCCCTTGCCGCCGGTGACGATTGCACCGGCGTGGCCCATGCGCCGTCCGGGAGGGGCCGAGACGCCGGCGATGAAGGCGGCCACCGGCTTTTTCATGTTCGCCTTGATCCACTCGGCCGCCTCCTCCTCGGCGCCGCCGCCGATCTCGCCGATCATGAAGACGCCGGTCGTTTCCGGGTCGGCGTTGAAGAGTTGCAGCACGTCGATAAAGCTCAGGCCGATGATCGGGTCGCCGCCGATGCCGACGCAGGTCGACTGGCCGAGTCCGGCGTCGGTGAGCTGCTTGACCGCCTCGTAGGTCAGGGTGCCGCTGCGGGAGACGACGCCGATCGACCCCTTCTTGTGGATGTAGCCGGGCATGATACCGACCTTGCACTCGTCGGGGGTGATGACGCCGGGGCAGTTGGGACCGACCAGGCGCATCTTGTGCCCATCGAGGACGCGCTTGACCGGCACCATGTCGCGCACCGGGATTCCTTCGGTGATGCAGATGGCCAGATCGAGTCCGGCGTAGGCCGCCTCGAGAATGGCGTCGGCGGCTCCCGGCGGCGGGACGAAGATCATCGAGACGTTGGCGCCGGTGTATTTCACCGCCTCCTCGACGGTGTTGAAGACCGGAATCCCCTCGACGTGAATCCCCCCCTTCCCCGGGGTGACCCCGGCGACGATCTGGGTGCCGTAGTCCCGGCACGCCTGGGCGTGAAAGAGGCCGCTGCGGCCGGTGATTCCCTGGACCAGGACCTTCGAATTCTTGTTCAGCAGTATCGACATGGCAATTCTCCTGCAAGGCGCAACGAGAGGCTGTAAGGGGGACGAAGAAAGACGGGCCTACGGCCTCTTTGCCCTCGGCTTCGGCCGGCTCTCGGCGCTGTCGAGCATCTTCACAATCCGCCGGGCGCCGTCGCCGAGGCTGTCGGCGGTCTCCACGTTGAGTCCCGACTCCATCAGCAGCTTCTTCCCTTCGTCGACCTGGCTGCCGTCCATGCGCACGACGATCGGCAGGGAGCACTCCACCTCGCTGGCGGCGTCGATGATCCCCTGGGCGATGACGTCGCAGCGCATGATGCCGCCGAAGATATTGACGAAAATCCCCTGCACGTCGGGGTCCAAAAGGATGATCTTGAAGGCCTCGGTCACCTTCTCCCGACTCGCCCCGCCCCCCACATCGAGGAAGTTGGCCGGCTTGCCGCCGCACTCGTTGAGCACGTCGAGGGTTGCCATCGCCAGGCCGGCGCCGTTGACCAGGCAGCCGATACTGCCGTCGAGCTTGATGTAGGCGAGGTCGTACTTGCCGGCGGTGATCTCCAGGGAATCGAGCTGCGAGTAGTCGACCATGTCCGGGTATTCGCGGTGGCGGAAGACGGCGTTGTCGTCGAAAGTGATCTTGGCATCCATCGCCATCAGCCAGCCGGCCTTGGTCACCACCAGGGGGTTGATCTCCACCAGTGAGCAGTCCTTTTCCAGGCAGGCGCGGTAGAGACTGAGGATCAGCTGCACGCAGTCTTCGCACAGGCTCCCCTTGAGGCCGAGGGCGAGGGAAATTTTTCGCGCCTGGAAGGAATGCAGGCCGGAGAGGGGATCGATGGAGAGCTTGTGGATCTTCTCCGGGCTCTTGGCCGCCACCTCTTCGATCTCGACGCCTCCCTCGGCCGAAGCGATGAGGATGTAGCGCGAGCTGGCGCGATCGAGGGTGATGGAGAGATAGAACTCGCGGGCGATCTCCACCGCCTCCTCGACCAGAATGCGCCGCACTCGCAGACCCTCGGGGCCGGTCTGCGGCGTCACCAGCTTTTTGGCGAAGAGGCCTTGGGCCAGATCCTGCGCCTGCTCCGGGTAGTGCACCAGCTTGACGCCGCCGGCCTTGCCGCGGCCGCCGGCGTAGATCTGCGCCTTGACCATGCAGCGGCCGCCCATCATCTTGGCGGCGCGTTCCACCTGGTCGGCGGTCAGACAGACCCGGCCGCGCGGCACCGGGATGTCGTAGGTACTGAGAATCTCCTTCGCCTGATATTCATGGATGTTCATGGCGCCTCGCTTCTCTTGGTAGAGGATACTTCTTTTAAGCATGCTGAAAACTGGAGGGGATGCCTTCCGCTAAATTACTCCCTTAAAGCCGGCATGCGCCTGTAAAAAATTTAGTCCGGATAAATTCTGGACAAAAAAAGCCGGCGCACATCTGCCTCATTCTAGCAGACGCGCGCCGGCTTGCCAGCGAGGGGTGAAAATGAGCTATTACTTGGTCTTGTCCCAATCGGCGAGGAATTTCTCGATCCCGACGTCGGTCAGGGGGTGCTTGGCGAGCTGCAGCATGACGCCGTAGGGGATGGTGCAGACGTCGGCGGCGATCAGGGCGGCGTTGAGGATGTGCAGGGGGCTGCGCACCGAGGCGACAATGATCTCGGTGGCGAAGCCATAGTTGTCGAAGATGGTGCGGATCTGCTCGACCAGTTCCATGCCGTCGTGGCCGACATCGTCGAGCCGGCCGACGAAGGGGGAGACGTAGGTCGCCCCGGCCTTGGCGGCGAGGAGGGCCTGCAGCGGCGAGAAGACCAGGGTGACGTTGGTCTTGATCCCCTCGGCGGAGAAGATCCGGGTCGCCTTGAGCCCCTCGGGCGTCATCGGCACCTTGACGACGATATTCTTGGGGTTGATCGCCGCCAGGGCCCGCCCCTCGGCCACCATCCCCGGAGCGTCGAGGGCGATGACCTCGGCTGAGATCGGCCCGTCGACGATGGAGACGATCTCGGTGATCACTTCCCTGAAGTCGCGACCGCTCTTGGCGATCAGCGACGGGTTGGTGGTGACGCCGTCCACCAGGCCGAGTTCATGGGCGGCGCGGATCTCGCTGACTTCGGCGGTGTCGATGAAAAACTTCATGGGGAAACTCCTTCGGGGTGAGGGGGCGCATTGCTTCCTGGGCGCTGCCGATGGGCAGCGGCATCATTTCCGGCCGCCAAAGGCATCGCGGCATTTCTCTGAACAGAAGTATTCCTTCTCCCCGCCGACCGTCCTGCTCAATGCGTCGGTTCGGGGAAGATAGGTGCCGCACTGCGGGTCGCGGACCATCTCCTCCCCCTGCGGACTCTCGCCGGGCGAACGAGGCGAGCGGGGGGGGAAAAGGAGCCGGGCGAAAGCCCGGAAAAACGTATAAACAAGAAAGAACAGCAGAAAAACGAGGAGGAGACGGGTCATGGCATCACCAGTTTATGGCCTGGAGTTTCCCGTCTCCCCGGTCGGGGAGGCGCTCCAGGAGTTGACGGACGGTCAGGCCGAGCCTTGGGTGAACCAGGCCGGGAGCCAGCTCCTCCAGGGGGACCAGAATGAAGGCCCGCTGATGAAGTCGCGGATGGGGGAGAATGAGACGGGCGTCTTCCCGGACGGTCCGACCGTGAAAAAGAAGATCGAGATCGAGGGTCCGCGCCCCCCAGCGTTCGCGCCGGTGACGGCCGAAGGCCTCCTCCACTGCCAGGCAGGCATCGAGGAGGGCCAGGGGGGAGAGGGTTGTGTCCACGGAAAGGACTCCGTTCAAATAGGGCCCCTGTCCCGGCGGCCCCCCGACGGGAGCGGTCTCATAGAGACGCGAACTTTCGAAGACCCGGATTTCGGGAACTCCGTCGAGCGCGGCGCGCGCACCGCAAAGAGCGGCGAGGCGATCGCCGAGATTTGAACCGAGCCCGAGATAGGCCGTGACCGTAGGGGGAGATGCACTGTCCATAGCAGTTGATTTAACCACACCGCTGCCGGGGGAGTCAATCGTCACCCTTTGTCCCTTGCGCCGCCGGCCCCGTCGTGCTAATTAATCTTGGCAAAGGAGCCCTCATGAGCCTGACCCTGACTCTTGCCGTCGACGATCTGGCGCGAACCGCCGCCTTCTACCGCGAAATTCTCGGCCGGGAACTGGAGTCCTTCGTTCCTCTCCCCGGGCACCCGCCGGTCCTCCTGCTGCACCTTGACGAGGCAACCATACTCTTTCGGGAGTCCGCCGCCCTCGAAGCCCTTCACCCTGCCCTCTTCCAGAACCTCGAACGTCACCCCCGCGGAGTCGGCATGATGCTGGAGTTCTCCACGGAAGATCTCGGCCCGACCCTGAGAGCCATCGCCCGATTCGACCTGCACGTCCCCTACGAAATCGACGACGCGCAATTTTGCCGCCGGGAGGTCTGGCTCCACGACCCCGACGGCTATCTTATCGTTCTCAGGCAGGAGGCAGGGGGAGCGGAGCCGGGAGAACCTTCAAAATATTGACACTTTCCCCCCGCTTCCGGGATTTCCCGCCGGTTAATCCGGGCTCTTCTGCGTTAATCCCAAGCTGGCGCACTTTTTGCTTAATTAGCCCACCGCATTCCCGGACAATCACTTGCCGGATATCCGAGGGCCGTTCATCGAAGGGAAATTCAAATGAAAAACATGGGCATCACCGCAAAGTTCGTCGCCATCGTTTCGCTGGTCACCCTTGTCCTCCTCGGCGCCATCGCCGGCGGGGTCCTGGTCAGCGCCACCGCGCAGCAGAATCGCCTGACCGCCGCATTCACCGAAATCCTTCAGGGGGAACAGACCCAGGAGGAAACCCTCCTTCGGGAGAGTCTGGAGAAGAAGGGGCGCCTGGCAGCGGAACTGATGGCCCAGACCGCCGTCGGATTCATCTTCAACTACGACTACGAAAGCCTCTCCCAGATCGCCGAAAATGCGCAGCGCGACGGCGACATCTCCTCGGTGGTCTTTTTCGACGGGGACGGCAACCCCCTGACTCCCCAGGCCGAGGCCACCGATGGAGAGACCGTCATCCGCCAGCAGATCATCTACAGGGGAGAGGACGCCGAGGTGAGCCTCGGTGAAGTCGCTGTCGGTCTCGACTTTACCTCCGTGATCCAGGCCAAGGAAAAGCTGGCCTCCCGCATCGCCGGAATCGTCGCCGACTCCAGGCGCGCCAACGACGAGGGGATACAGGCCCTGACCTGGCGCATCGGCGCCCTGGCTTTGGCGGGGCTTTTGACCCTGTGCCTGATTCTCTCTTTTGCCTTTTCCCGTCTCATCGTCCGGCCGCTGCGCTCCTCCATCGCCGTGGCCGAGGCCATCGGCGCCGGGGATCTTTCCATGGAGATCGCGGTCAAAAGCGGTGACGAAATTGGTCAACTCTCCGGCGCCATGGCGGCCATGGCCGACTCGATGCGCGAAGTCACCGCCCTCGCCCAGCAGATCGCCACCGGACGCCTCGATGTCCGCATCAAGAAACGCTCCAGCCGGGACGAATTGATGCAGGCCCTGCAGGCCATGGCTTCCAAGCTCGCCGAGGTCACCCGCGAGGTCCGCCTGGCCGCCACCAACCTCGGCGCCGGCAGCCGGCAGATGAGCGCCGGCTCGCAGCAGATGTCCCGGGGGGCTGTGGAACAGGCGGCCGCCGCCGAGGAGTGTTCTTCTTCCATCGAAGAGATGAGCGCCAACATCCGCCAGAATACCGACAACGCCCTGCAAACGGAAAAAATCTCCGCCCAGGCGGCGGCCAGCGCCCGGGAAGGGGGAATTGCCGTCTCCGACACCGTCTCCGCCATGCGACAAATTTCCGGGCGCATTCTGATTATCGAAGAGATCTCGCGCCAGACCAATCTGCTGGCTCTCAACGCCGCCATCGAAGCGGCCCGGGCCGGGGATCACGGCAAGGGTTTTGCCGTGGTGGCCTCCGAGGTGCGCAAGCTCGCCGAAAGGAGTCAGAGCGCGGCCGCCGACATCAACGCCCTCTCCACCTCGAGCATGACAGTTGCCGAACACGCCGGAGCGCTTCTGGAGCGCATCGTCCCCGACATCGAGCGCACCGCCGAACTGGTCCAGGAGATCTCGGCGGCGAGCCGCGAACAGGACGCCGGCGCCGAGCAGATCGGCCGGGCGATCCAGCAGCTCGACCTGATCATCCAGCAAAACGTCGCCGTCGCCGAGGAAGTGGCGGGCGCCGCCGAGGAACTCTCCCTGCAGTCGGAACAGATGGAAGCCCTCACGGCTTTTTTCGTCGGCGTCGACGAAACCGGCGCCGCGGACCGGACCACTTACGCTCTCCCCGACCCCTCCTGACCATTCCCCCCGGCAAAACCGGGGGGGATGTTTTTCACCTTCGCCTTCCTCCCGGGGAGGATTTCTGCCATACTGACAGACGTCTCCCCCGTACCGCCGGCCCGGAGGGAAAGGAGCGGATATGCCCCTGCACAAACGCGATGAAATTCTCCGCGTCATCGACACCCTCACCGGGCGCTACCTGCAGGGGAAGGTGCGGGCCATCCGCCTGGCGCTGATCACTCTCCTGTGCGGCGGGCATCTCCTCATCGAGGACATCCCCGGCCTCGGCAAGACCACCCTCGCCCTGGCCCTGGCCCGGGCCCTCGGTCTTTCCTTCGGCCGCATCCAGTGCACCAGCGATCTCCTCCCCTCCGACATCACCGGCCTCTCCATCTTCGACCGCGACGAAAACCGCTTCCGCTTCGTTCCCGGGCCGATCTTCAACAACATCCTCCTCGTCGACGAGATCAACCGGGCCATGCCCCGGACCCAGAGCGCCCTCCTCGAGGCGATGGAAGAAGGACGGGTGACGGTGGAGGGGCACACCTATCCTCTCCCCGACCCCTTTCTCGTCATCGCGACCCAGAACCCTGCGGAGCAGGTCGGAACCTATCCTCTCCCCGAGTCCCAGCTCGACCGCTTTCTGATCAGTACCGGCGTCGGCTATCCGCCTTCGGACATCGAAAAAGGGATCATCCGCAACGGCAGCATCCGCGGGGAAATCCGCCGGATCGAGGCG
>Ga0299906_10004121_pt1 | contig 11928 bp, 9 predicted proteins | sample RVTome_14_FD_200259 | JGI IMG/M metagenome (GOLD analysis project Ga0299906, IMG submission 200259) | Soil microbial communities from uranium-contaminated site in the Upper Colorado River Basin, Wyoming, United States - RVT145D125 (version 2) ...
CGGCCTGCCAGCCCTCCGCGGTCTCCTCGACGGCCATTCCAAGGCGCCGCAGGATATCCGCCGCCTCATCGGCGCCGATGTCCGTTCCCAGCACCTTGTTCATTCGCTCCACCCGCAGCTTGACCGGCTGGTTGCCCGGCATGTGCTCCGCGGATTCCGCCACAATGATCGGCCCCGGCTCGCCGCCCGCGATGTCGACCAGCAGGCGCGTGGCCCGTTCCATGGCGCGCTGCTGTATTTGCGTGTCGACGCCGCGCTCGAACCGGTGAGACGCGTCGGTGTGAAGCCCGTAGTCGCGAGCCTTGCCCATGATGGTGGTCGGCTTGAACCACGCCGCCTCGAACAGGATGTCGCTGGTGTTCTCGCTCACCGCGCTCTCGAGGCCACCCATGATGCCGCCCAGGGCGAGCGGCCCGCTGGCATCGCAGATCGCCAGTACCGAATCGTCGAGTTCGATTTCCCGATCGTCGAGCAACACGAGCTTCTCTCCCGCCCTGCCCCTTCGCACCACGATTCCCTTTTCGATGCGGGAAAGATCGAAGGCGTGCATGGGCTGGCCCAACTCCAGCAGTACGAAATTGGTGACGTCGACCACCGGATGGATGGACCGCAGGCCGCAGCGGCGCACCGCCTCGCGCATCCACAACGGCGTGCGCGCCTGCGGGTCGATGCCGCGGACAATCCTGCCGACGTAACGCGGGCAGTCTTCGGGACTTTCCAGGCGGATCGGCAGCACGTCCTCGATCTCGGCGTCCACCGGCTCGGATTCCTGATCAATGAAACGCGCCTTGCAACTGGCCGACACATCGCGTGCGATGCCGCGAATGGAAAGGCAATCCGCTCGGTTGGGGGTGAGATCGAGGGTGATCCGGAAGTCATCGAGGTCGAGCAGTTGGCGGAAGTCCCGCCCAAGCTCGGCGTCGTCCGCGAGTTCCAGCAGCCCCGAGTGATCGTCGCCCAGACCCAGTTCCTTCGCCGAGCAGAGCATGCCCTGCGATTCGACCCCGCGCAGCTCGGCCTTCTTCACCTCGAAGTCCCGGCCAAGCCTCGCGCCGACCCTGGCGAGCGGCGCCCGTAGCCCGGCGCGGGCGTTGGGCGCGCCGCAGACGATCTGCAGCGGCTTCCCATCGCCGGCATCGACGCTGCAGACGACCAGCTTGTCGGCATCGGGATGGGGCTCGCACTCCAGGATCGCCGCCACGACGACGCCTTCGAAATCGCCCCCGGCGGGCTCGATGGCGTCGACCTCGAGGCCCGAGGCGGACAGCCGGCGCGCAAGCTCCGGGCCCTCGATATCGATGTCCACCCATTGCTTGAGCCAGTTGAAGCTGAACTTCATAAGTAACTGAACTCCATGGCCCCTCAGTGGAACTGCCGCAGGAACTGCAGGTCGTTCTCGAACAGCTGGCGCAGGTCGGTCACGCCATAACGCAGCATCGCGAGGCGCTCGACGCCCATGCCCCATGCGTAGCCCGTGTAGCGTTCCGGGTCGACGTCGCAGGCCCGCAGCACGTTGGGATGCACCATGCCGCAGCCGAGAATCTCCAGCCACGAGTTCTCCGAGCCGTCACCCTTATCCCAGGTGATGTCGACTTCGGCCGAGGGTTCGGTGAAGGGGAAATACGACGGCCTGAAGCGCATCCCCAGCGAACGCTCGAAGAAGCCGTTGACGAATGCGTGGAGTACGCCCTTAAGGTCCGCCATGGTCACGCCCTCGCCCACCAGCAGGCCTTCTATCTGGTGGAACATCGGCGTGTGGGTCTGATCCGAATCGCTGCGAAACACCTTGCCCGGGGCGATCAGGCGAAACGGTGGCTTGCCCGACTTCATGGCGCGAATCTGAACCGGCGAGGTGTGGGTGCGCAGCAGCCGGCCGTCGGCGAAGTAAAAGGTGTCGTGCATGGCGCGGGCGGGATGGTGCAGCGGGAAGTTCAGGGCGCCGAAGTTGTGGTAGTCGTCCTCGACTTCCGGCCCGGTGGCTACGTCGAAACCCAGCTGGCCGAAGATGCGAACCGCGCGCTCCATGGCGAGCGTGACCGGGTGCACGCCGCCCGGCGGATCGCCGCGCCCGGGCAGGGTGACGTCGATTCGCCCGGCCAGGAGGCGCTCTTTTAGCTGGGCGTTCTCGAGCCCGGATTTTCGTGCGGAGATGGCCTCGCCGACCTGATCGCGGGCGGCATTGACGGCCTGACCGAACGACTTGCGTTCGTCTTCGGGCAGGCTGCCGAGCGATTTCAGCAAGGCGGTGATCTCGCCTTTCCTGCCCAGGTAGCGAACCCGCAGCTCCTCGAGGGCGCGCAAATCGACGCTGTCGGCGACTTCGGACAGCGCATTGCGTAACAGGCTTTCGACTTGCTTCACGCTCAACGTTCCACGCGGCTCGGGTACGGGCCCTGGGGCGGTCGCTCCCGGTTGAAACGCACGCCGAAAGCCGGGGCTTCCGGCGCGCTCCTTATTGTTATCCCAAGCTCGCCTTTGCTTGTTCGGCCAGGGCACCGAAGGCCGCACTGTCGTGCACGGCGAGGTCGGCCAGCACCTTGCGGTCGATCTCGATGTCGGCCTTGTTCAAGCCGTCCATGAGGCGGCTGTACGACAGACCGTGCGCGCGTGCGGCGGCGTTGATGCGCACGATCCACAGGCGGCGGAACTGCCGCTTGCGCTGGCGGCGATCCCGGTAGGAATACTGAGCAGCCTTGATGACGGCCTGATTGGCAACACGGAACACCTTGCGCCGCGCGCCGTAATAACCCTTCGCTTGTTTAAGTACCTTCTTGTGGCGGGCGCGCGCTTGCACGCTGCGTTTGACTCTAGCCATGGTCCTCTACTCCTTTGATTGTTATGCGTAGGGAAGCAAGCGCTTGACAGATTTTTTGTCCGCGGAATCGATCATATCGGTGCCGCGAAGCCCGCGCTTACGCTTCTGGTCCTTCTTTGTGAGGATATGGCTATGGTAGGCATGGCCGCGCTTGAAGCCGCCTGAGGCGGTTTTCTTGAAACGCTTGGCCGCGCCCCGGTTGGTTTTCATCTTAGGCATTTCATTGCTCCTTTCGCCCCTTTTCGGGGCCGCTTTGTTTGCGCACACGAGCGGTTGCGTATCACCCGCAACGCTTTCCTTCCTGCTCGATCGCGCTTCTGCTTAACCCACGGGCTCCGTGCCCACGGTCTGGTTGTGCTTCACCCCGCCGCCCTGCGGCGGTATCACTACACTTTCTTGGGGCTGATCAACATCACCATCTGGCGGCCTTCCATTTTCGGCCACTGCTCGACGACGATCTCTTCGGCCATATCCTTTTCCACGCGCTTCAGCATCCTGGCGCCCAGCTCCTGGTGCGCCATCTCGCGCCCCCGAAAACGCAGCGTGACCTTGACCTTGTCCCCCTCATCGATGAAGCGGCGCACATTACGCATCTTCACCTGGTAATCCGCTTCCTCGGTGCCCGGCCGGAACTTGACTTCCTTGACCTGCACGTTGTGTTGGTTCTTGCGGGCCTGCTGTAATTTCTTGGCCTGTTCGAACTTGAACTTGCCGTAATCCATGATACGGCAAACCGGGGGGTCGGCATTGGGCACGATCTCGACCAGATCGAACCCCTGTTCTTCGGCCACGGACAATGCCTGTTTCAAATCCATGATCCCGGCCTGCTCCCCGTCGGCCTGGATGACCCTGACCTGCGGCGCGGTTATGTCGTCATTGCGCCGCGTATCTTTGTGTGATGCGATGTGTAAATCCTCCTTCAATCCGCCGCTTGGCCGCGGCGCTCAATGTCGGATGCCAGGCGTTGAGCGAACTCATCCAAAGGCATCTGACCCAGGTCTTCTCCCGACAAGGTTCGAACGGCAACAGCGTCCCGCTCGACCTCCCGGTCGCCAATCACCAAGAGATAGGGGACCTTGCCCAGAGTGTGCTGGCGAATTTTAAAGCCGATCTTCTCGTTTCTCAAGTCCAGATCGATCCTGAAGCCTTGTTTTTCAAGGGATTCGGCCACCTCATTGCAATAGTCGCTCTGCTTGTCCGTGATATTCATCACCACCGCCTGCACGGGGGCCAGCCAGGCCGGGAAGGCGCCACCGTGGTGCTCGATGAGAATGCCGATGAAGCGCTCCAGGGAACCCAGCACGGCCCGGTGCAGCATAACGGGCACGCGCTTGTCGCTTTGCGGGTCGATGTAATGAGCGCCCAGCCGGCCGGGCATGAAGAAATCCACCTGCAGAGTGCCGCACTGCCAGACCCGGCCGATGCTGTCCTCCAGCGAGAATTCGATCTTGGGGCCATAGAAGGCTCCCTCGCCCGGGTTCTCCTGCCACTCGATGCCTTTGCGATCGAGCGCTTCGGCGAGCGTTTTTTCCGCGCGCGCCCATTGCTCGTCATCGCCGATCCGCTGTTCCGGCCGCGTGGCGAGCTTGATGAGGACGTCCTCGAAACCGAAATCGCGGTAGATCTCGAAAAGGAGGTCGATGAAGGCCTCCGATTCCGCCAGCACCTGGTCCTCGCTGCAGAAAATGTGGGCGTCGTCCTGGGTGAAGCCGCGCACGCGCATCAGGCCGTGCAAAGCGCCGGACGGCTCATTGCGGTGGCACGAGCCGAACTCCGCCATGCGCAGCGGCAGATCGCGATAGCTGTGCAGCCCCTGGTTGAAGATCTGAACATGGCAGGGGCAGTTCATCGGCTTCACCGCGTAGGTGCGGTTTTCCGATTCGGTCAGGAACATGCCGGCGCCGAACTTGTCGGCGTGGCCAGACTTCTGCCATAGCGACAGGTCGACCACCTCCGGGGTATTGACCTCGGAATAGCCGTGCCGGCGCAGCTTGGCGCGCAGGTAGTCCTGGATCTGCGTATACACGCGCCACCCGTGATCGTGCCAGAACACCATGCCGGGCGCCTCCTCCTGGAAATGGAACAGGCCGAGCTGCTTGCCGAGCTTACGGTGGTCGCGCTTTTCCGCCTCCTCGATGCGGTGCAGGTATTCCTCGAGTTCTTTCCCACTGGGCCAGGCCGTGCCGTAGATGCGCTGCAGCATCTCGTTGTTGCTGTCGCCGCGCCAATAGGCGCCGGCCAGCTTGGTGAGCTTGAAATGGCCAAGCTTGCCGGTGTCGGGCACGTGCGGGCCGCGGCAGAGATCCATGAATTCGCCCTGCCGGTAGAGCGAAATGTGCTCGCCTTCGGGGATCGCTTCGATGATCTCGGCCTTGTATACCTCGCCGTCCTGGCGGAAATGCTGGATCGCCTGACCGCGCGACATGAGCGCGCGGCTGACCGGAAGCTCGTCCGCGACAATGCGGCGCATCTCGGCGGCGATGCGGTCGATGTCTTCCGGGGTGAAACCATCGGGATAAGCGAAATCGTAATAGAAGCCGTCCTCGATGACCGGGCCTATGGTGACCTGGGCAGAGGGGAACAGGCGCTTGACGGCCTGCGCCAGCAAGTGCGCCGTGGAATGGCGGATGATCTCGAGACCTTCCGGGTCTTTCGCGGTGACGATGCGCAGCGAAGCATCGGAATCGAGCTCGAACGAGGTGTCACGCAGCCGGCCGTCGACCTCGCCCGCCAGCGCCGCCTTGGCCAGGCCCGGGCCGATGTCGGCCGCGACCCGGGCAATGGACACAGGCTCATCGTAAAGTTTCTGGCTGCCGTCTGGCAGTGTGATCGCCGGCATGGAAATTTCAGCTCTTACTCAATAAAAAAGGGCGCAAAGCGCCCTTCCGGATTCGCTCTGCGAAGACTCCAGTTCAACCCAAAGTTCGCGTCCAAGTGTTCACACCGCCATTGTACGGTGAATCCAGGCGGGAATATACCAACGCGTGGCACAGGGATGTGCCAGCGGGCTAAGCCCGCGAGCTATCAAAGACCGCGTTCTGCTTCAGCCTCCCCTTGTTAATTGGCACAGGGATGTGCCAACGGGGAACCCGCTGGCGTTCGAAAATCGCACTTTTCGAACGCTAGATGCAGGTCGGGCAGGATGCCCGATCCTGCTCATATTTGGTGGGCACGACTGGGATCGAACCAGTGACCCCTGCGATGTCAACACAGTGCTCTACCGCTGAGCTACGCGCCCATTCGCCCATATTCCGCGAACCCGTTTCCGGGCCGCGAAATTTACCACAGGCCGTGGGACGGCGACAAGCTGAAGCGGACTTTCACACCCCGCCCCTGGCGGGTAGAATCTGGGTTCGATTCACCCGCCCGGGCAGTCCAGGAAAACGTAAGAAAACTTCGTGTCGATTCCCTTTGTCCACATCCACCTGCACACCGAATATTCGCTGGTCGATGGCATCGTCACCGTCGCCGCGCTGGTTCGAAAGGCGGCGGAGGCCGGCATGCCGGCAATCGCGGTCACCGATCATCTCAACCTGTTCTCGATGGTCAAGTTTTACCGTGCGGCCGAGCGTGCCGGCATCAAGCCCATCGTGGGCGCCGACCTGGTGGTCGTCGATCCGCAGGGGCAGCGGTCCCGCCTCACCGTGCTGTGCCAGAACAGAAAGGGTTATCTCGGGCTGTGCCGCCTGCTCAGCCGCGCCTACATCGACGGTCAGATCAACGGCAGGCCCCATGTTCGGCGGGAATGGCTGGACCACGCCTGCGAGGGGCTCATCGCTCTGTCGGGACCAATGGGGGACATCGGCCAGGCTCTCTACAATAATCATCCGAACCAGGCCCAGGCATTGCTCGCCGGCTGGCGGGTGATCTTCGGTGAACGTTTTTACCTGGAGCTGACGCGGACTGGCCGCGAGCGCGAGAGCCGCATCGAATCGTCGATGCTGTCGCTGGCCTCCGAACAGGAATGCCCGGTGGTGGCGAGCAATGACGTCCGCTTCCTCGATCGCGCGGACTTCCGCGCGCACGAAGCGCGGGTGTGCATACACGACGGCAGGCTGCTGTCTGACAAGCGCCGCGTGCAGCGTTACAGCGAAGAGCAATACCTGAAAACACCGGAGGAAATGGCCGAGCTTTTCTCGGACGTTCCCGAAGCGCTGGCCAATTCGGTCGAGATCGCCAGACGCTGCAGCCTGGACCTGGCGTTCGGGCAATACTACCTGCCCGATTTTCCCACGCCGCAGGGTGAGGACATCGAATCGTTCCTGGCCCTGAAGGCCGAGGAGGGGCTGCGGGCGAGGCTCAAGCGCCATGGCAGCACCGCGCCGCATACGTCATCCGAGTACCGGGAACGGCTGGAGCGCGAACTCGCGGTGATCAACTCGATGGGTTTCGCGGGCTACTTCCTGATCGTCGCCGACTTCATCCGCTGGGCGAAAAAGAACCATATCCCGGTCGGGCCCGGCCGCGGTTCCGGCGCTGGATCGCTGGTCGCCTATTCCTTGGGCATCACGGACCTCGACCCCCTGGTGCATGACCTGCTGTTCGAACGGTTTCTCAATCCCGAGCGCGTGTCCATGCCCGACTTCGACATCGATTTCTGCATGGAGGGCCGCGATAGGGTGATCGAGTACGTGGCGGAAAATTACGGTCATCACCAGGTCAGCCAGATCATCACCTTCGGCACGATGGCAGCGCGCGCCGTGGTGCGGGACTGCGGCCGCGTGCTTGGTCACGGCTACGGTCACATCGACGGCATCGCCAAGCTGATTCCGTTCACGCTGGGAATCACCCTGAAGCAGGCGCTCGAGCAGGAACCTGAGCTCAAACGACGCTACCGGGAGGAAGAAGATACGCGCGCGGTCCTGGATCTGGCCCTGTCATTGGAGGGCATCACTCGCAACGCCGGCAAGCACGCCGGGGGCGTAGTGATTGCGCCGTCGCCGCTCACCGACTTCATGCCACTATTCTGCGAGTCCGGCGGCAGCAGCACGGTCACCCAGTTCGACAAGGACGACGTCGAGGCGATCGGCCTGGTGAAGTTCGACTTCCTCGGCCTGCGCACGCTGACCATCATCAACCGGGCGTTGGAGACCATCAACGCAGCGCGCCGGCAGGCAAGCGAAACGGTGATCGTCCTCGAGGAACTTCCGATGTACGACGCCCAGACGTTCAAGCTGCTGCAGTCCACTCAAACCACCGCTGTGTTTCAACTCGAGTCGCGCGGCATGAAGGATCTCATGCGTCGGCTCGTGCCGGAGAATTTCGACGAAATCGTCGCCCTGGTGGCGCTGTTCCGCCCCGGCCCGCTGGAATCCGGCATGGTGGGCGATTACATCGACCGCAAGCACGGCCGCACCGTCGTGCGCTACCCGCACCCGAATCTCGAGCCCATCCTCAAGCCCACCTACGGCGTAATCCTTTACCAGGAGCAGGTGATGCAGATCGCCCAGGTGCTGGCCGGCTACTCGCTGGGCGCGGCCGACATTCTGCGCCGTGCGATGGGCAAGAAGAAACCCGCCGAAATGGCCAAGCAGCGACTGGTCTTCGTCGAAGGGGCCAAGGAGCGGGGGGTGGAAGATGCCCTGGCCAACATGATTTTCGACCAGATGGAGACCTTCGCGGGCTACGGTTTCAACAAGTCACACTCCGCAGCCTACGCCCTGATCGCCTATCAGACAGCCTGGCTGAAGGCCCATTATCCCTCGGCCTTCATGGCCGCGGTGCTGTCCGCCGATATGGACAACACCGACAAGATCGACGAGTTGATCCATGAATGCCGGGAGCTTGGAATCGCGGTTCTGCCGCCGGCCATCAACCGTTGCAACTACGCTTTCGTCCCCAGCGAAGGGACGTCCATCGGGTACGGACTGGGTGCCATCAAGGGCGTCGGCCAAAATGCCATCGACATCATTACCGCGGAACGCGATTCGAGGGGCCCGTTCAGCAACCTGGCGGACTTCTGCAACCGTATCGACCTGCGGCGGCTCAACCGGCGGACCATCGAAGTCCTGATCCGCTGCGGGGCGATGGACGAACTCGACCGGGACGGAAACCGGGCCCGGCTCGTGGCACAGCTTTCCGCCGCCGTGCAGGCCGCGGAACAGGCGCAACGCGACCGGGAAACCGGCCAGTCGGATTTGTTCGGCTCACCGGCGGAGGTGGCCATCGACCCGTCCAGCAGCGACGCCGAAGCCAGCGTACCGCCTTGGACGCCCCTGCAGTGCCTGCGGGCCGAACGCGAAACCCTGGGCCTTTATCTCACGGGCCACCCGGTAAAACTGCAAGCCCGGGATCTCGCTTCCTTCACCACCGGCTCGATTGACCGCATCCCCAAGCTGATGGCCGCCGAGTCGGGAGCCAACGGGCGGCGGCAACGCGGTATGCACATGGTGCTGGCCGGGATGGTGCAAGCCGTCAGGCGCCGAAACAACGGCGGCGGCTTTGTTTTGATCGAAGACGGTACGGGGAGGCTCGAGGTGTCACTGTTCGACGATGCCTGGACGCTTTATTCCGACTTGCTCTCGAAAGACGAGATCATCGTGGTCGAGGGCGAAGTCAGCCACGACGATTTCTCTGGCGGCTTTCGCATGAAGGCGCCTAAAGTGATGAAGCTCTCAGAGGCCAAGGACCGCTTCGCCACCGGCGTTGCCATTGCCCTGCGCGGCCCCGATTCCGGGCTGGTCGACGTGCTGGTCTCGACCTTCGCGCCCTACCGCGGCGGCCCCCACCGGGTGTTCGTCGACTACAGCAACGGCCGCGCCCGCGCCCAGTTCGAGCTGGGCGAAGAGTACCGGCTCAAGGCCTGCGACGAACTGGTCGCCGCCCTCAACCAGCTCGAACAGGTACAGGGCGCAAGACTGCTCTACTAAAGCAAAGGCTAACTTTTGGCGATGGCGCTCTGGTAGCGCTGGTGAAGGATCTTGACCCGCCGCACGTATTCCCGGGTTTCCTCGTAGGGCGGAACCCCGCCATGCTTTTTGACCGCACCGCTGCCCGCGTTGTAGGCGGCGGCAGCGAGAGAAATGTTACCGCCAAACTCCCTGAGCAGGGTCGACAGGTGGCGGACGCCACCGGCGATGTTGTGCGCCGGATCGAAGGGGTTGCTCACATTCAAAATCGCCTGGGTTGCGGGCATTAGCTGCATGAGCCCCTGCGCACCCTTGGGCGACACCGCATCGGGGTGATAGGCCGATTCGGCGTGGATGATGGCGCGGATCAGCGATTCGTCGACGGCGTTGTAGACCGCGGCCGAACGGATCTGGGAGGCGAAGGCCTCGGTGTTCAATGGAACCTTTTCCCACGGAATTTTCCGGCAGCTCGCGTCCGAGGCGTAGCACGGAAACTTCATGGTGATGTAATCGAAGTCCTTGGGCGGCTCAATGTTGGTGTAATTGAGCACGCCGTTCTCGTCGTAGAACTTGTAGACCTCTCCCTCAGCGAGGGCCGGAAGCGCCAGCGCGGCCACCATCGCCAACATCCCTGTCCTGATACCTCGCCTGGGCGCCTTGCCAGGTGCGTTCCTTTGCATGTCCACACTCCCCTGTTGACTCGATGCCGGGCCCATTTCCCCAAGTCCCTTAGACACGATTCTAAACCAAATCAAGTATTTGTTTAAACTACCGCGAATAAAGGGGCAGGATCGCTCACACCGAGCAGTGCGCACCCTGGTTTTTCTCCAGGTAGCGCTGGTGGTATTCCTCGGCACGCCAGAATTCGGTGGCGGGGGCGACCTCGGTGACGATGGGCTCGCGCCAGCGACCCGAGTGGCCGAGCTCGTCGATCTTCTTACGCGCGGCGCGCTGTTGCGCATCATCATGGTGGAAGACGACCGATCGGTACTGGGTGCCGCGGTCGGGGCCCTGGCGATTCAGCGTGGTGGGGTTATGCAAGTCGAAAAACGCGTCGAGCAAACCCTCGTAGCTGATCATATCGGGATCGTATTCGAGCTGGACCGCTTCTGCATGCCCGGTCGTCCCCGTGCACACCTCCTCGTAGCTCGGGTTCGAGGTCGTCCCGCCCATGTAGCCGACCGCAGCGTCGAGCACGCCGTCGAGTTCACGAAAACGGGCTTCCACGCCCCAGAAGCAGCCGGCCGCAAAGCTGGCGGTTTGCTTGTCTGTCATTGAATTATCTCCGTCTTTTGACTAGGTGTCTCGGGCCTCAGCCTGACCACGCCTTCCTGGGCGGTGCTGGCCACCAGCCTGCCCGCGGAGTCGAAAATCAAACCGCGGGCGAGGCCCCTGCCCCCGCTGGTGATCGGGCTGTCGCAATCGTACAGCAGCCATTCGTCGACCCGCACGTCGTGATGAAACCACATGGCGTGGTCGAGGCTCGCCACCATCAGACGCTCATTGAACCAGGAAATTCCGTGCGGAAGCATGGCCGTTCCGAACAGGTGAAAATCCGAGACGTAGGCCAGCAGCGCGCGATGGATTTGCTGGTCATCGCCGGGGCTGCCGACCAGGCGAAACCAGAGCCTGCGATAGGGCTTCGAGGGGCCCGAGAGATTCATCGGGTCGCCGTCCACCGTGCGGAATTCAAACGGGCCGAAACGGTCGCACCAGCGGCGCAGCATGTCGGGGGCGATCTGCAGTTTTTCCGCGGCGACTTCCGGGTCCGAATCGAGGTCTTCCGGGGGCGGCACGTCGGGCATCTCGAACTGGTGCTCCAACCCCTGCTCCTCGACTTGGAAGGAAGCCGCGAGGTTGAAAATGGGCCGGCCGTGCTGGATGGCGAGCACACGCCGCGAGCTGAAGCTACGGCCGTCCCGGTTGTGCTCCACGTTGTATACGATAGGCGCGTCGGGGTTGCCGGGCAGCAGAAAATAGGCATGCAAGGAGTGGACGAGCCTGTTTTCGACGGTGCGGCTGGCGGCCAGTACGGCCTGTGCGAGCACCTGGCCGCCGAACACCCGCGGCGTGCCAATGTCGCGGCTCGCACCACGGAACAGGTTGGCTTCCAATTGCTCCAGCCGGATGAGCCGCAAGAGCTCGGATAATGCACTTCGATCTTGGTCGTTCAATGGCTCGCCGGATCGTTGTGGGCAGGGTGTACCATGTTGGCATGTCGTCGACCATCGGCCAAGCCCTCGCGCCCCAGGCCGACGTCGTCGC
>Ga0299906_10004122_pt1 | contig 11928 bp, 9 predicted proteins | sample RVTome_14_FD_200259 | JGI IMG/M metagenome (GOLD analysis project Ga0299906, IMG submission 200259) | Soil microbial communities from uranium-contaminated site in the Upper Colorado River Basin, Wyoming, United States - RVT145D125 (version 2) ...
AGAGCCACACCATCGTGGATTAGCGCTCCGCATTGGCGGCGCCTGCGGGCGTTGCCGGGTGCGCGCGCTCGCTCAAGCACCTTGGGGTGCGCTCGCTCACGTGCTCCCCGACGCCTTCGCCGGCACCACCTCTGCGGCTCGCTCCGGCACGTTCGGCGGCGCCTTCGCCGCGGCCGCATCTCCGGCGGCGCGGTGGGTCTGGCGCGTGATGATCGGTGGCGCCTTCGCGGCGGCCGCATCTCCCGGCGGGCCGCGGTTCAGGTGCCGCGCTGCGTGCCACGCAATGTCTGGGGGTCGGTCGTGCTGGGCATCGGCGACGTACCCGCAGTTGGCGACGAATCGCCCATCCGAATGGTCCCTGGCTGTTGCGCACCACGCAGTTGGGACCGGGAACCGGGGCCGCCGGCGGGAACCCGGCCGACGCACGCGGTGTAGTTGGGTCACTCCGCCCGCACAGGTGACCGCCATGCTCCGCCGACTGTCACTCCGCCTGTCGCTCGCAGCACTCCTCACAACCCTAGCCGGCAGCAGCCCCGCGGCGGTGTCGGCCGGGGACCCGTGCTTCCACGACATGAGTCGGCCGCCGGTGACCGACGACGCCGCCACCACGGTCGCGATCGGCGACTGCTCGTTTCTTCCGACGATCGACCGCGTAGCCGCGGGCACCGAGGTGACGTTCGCCAACCGATCGGGCCAGGCGCACGAGGTGGTCGGCGCGAACCTCACCTGGGGCGCGCACGACAAGCTCCTCGAGCCCGGCGACGAGATTGGCTGGACGTTCGACGAGCCCGGCGTCTACCCGTACACGTGCATGATCCATCCGGGGATGACCGGCGCGATCGTGGTCGAGGGCGCGGCCGTCGCGGGCACGTCGGGCGGGTCTGGCGCCATGGCCGACTCCGCGGGCGGCGGAGCATCCGCAGACGAAGCCGCTGCTCCGGATCCGGGTCCGGCGGCTGCCGTCGCCCCGAAGGTCGGGCTCGCCTTCTTGGCCGTGCTCCTTGCCGCGTTCGGGGCCTCGGTCGTTGTGCGTCGGCTCCGAGCGCCGACGTCTGCCGGCTGATCCGGCCGCGCTGGCGTCAGACAGCGACGACCCGGTCGCGGCCGGCGCGCTTCGCGGCGAGCAGCCCGGAGTCGGCCGCCCGGAACAGCTCGTCTGCGTCACGCTCGTCGCCGAGCATCGAGGCTACGCCGGCCGAGAGCGCAATCGGCACGTGCAGCCCATCGATCGGTCGGGCGGACGTCTGGGCCACCGCCGCGCGAATCCGCTCGGCGATTTCGACCGCCTGGTCCCGTGTCGTGGCCGGCGCGATGATGACGAACTCCTCGCCGCCATAGCGAGCGACGACGTCGGCCTCGCGAACGTGGACCCGGAGCACATCGGCGACCCGGCGCAGGACCTCGTCGCCGACCGAGTGGCCGTGCTCGTTGTTGACAGCCGAGAACCGATCCAGGTCGAGGACGATGACGCTGAGCGGCGCCCCGCTTCGGCGAGCGGCCGCGAATGCGTGGCCGAGGGCGGCGTCGAAGTAGCGGCGGTTGAGCAGCCCGGTCAGTGGGTCGCGCACCGCCGCCTCGGCGACCTTCGCATGGAGGTCCGCGTTGCGGACCGCGATCGTGGCCTGCGCGGTCAGCAGGTCGGCGATCCGCAGCTCGAGATCGGTGTAGCGTCGGCTGCCGTCGACCCGCAAGACCGCCAGGACCCCGCCGACCCACCCGTCGATCTCGATCGGCACGACGAGGCCCAGGTGCGGCGCCACCCCACCCGGCCGAAGGTGACGGATCGCGGTCGGCCAATCGGTCTGGGGGCTCGGCGCGACGACGCGTTCCCGAGAGACGAGCGCCCGGCCGACGATCCCACCGTCCGCGTCGATCGATGCCCCGATTGCCTCCGATGGCAATCCCACGGCCTGGCCGATCCGGCCGGCACCGTCCTCCGTTCGTTCGACCCAGTACACGACGTCGGCGTGGAGCAGGTCGCGAGCGGCCTCGCAGATCGAGCCGATGACCCGCGCGCGGTCGAGGTCGGCCCCGAGATCGCGGCTGACGGCGAGCACTCGCTCGATCGAGTCGAGCCGCTCCTGGCGCTCCTCGTCGAATCGCGCCGTCCGGATGGCGGCGGCCATCGAGCGCGCGACCATCTCGGCGACCGCGACCTCACGAGGTCCGATCGGATCGGCCGCCGTGCCCTCGACGTTGACGACTCCGAGCAACTCGTCGTCGTGGAGGATCGGAACCGCGACCTCGCTCCGGATGTCGTCCCGCGCGGCCCGGTAGTCCGGATCGCTGGCGACGTCCGGGACGAACTCCGTCCGGCGTCGCGCGGCGGCGCGACCGATGACCCCCTCGCCGATCCGGGCCCGGTCGACCGGCCCCTCGTACCCGGCCACGCCGACGAGTTCCAGCTCGCCCGCGCCGCTTGGCAGGTAGAGCGCGACGAGCGGGATTCCGAAGCGGTCCGCGATGTCGCGGGCGACAGCGGCGATCACCTCGCGGATCGGGCGCGAACCGTCGAACCGGCGGAGGATCTCCTGGAGGGCGACGAGCCGGTCGACCTCGCGCCCGCGCGCCTCGCCGAGCCGGGCAACCCGGATGGCCGAGGCGATGGCGCCGCCGACCATCTCGGCGACGGCCACGTGCTCAGCGTTGATCGGACGGTCGGCGGTGCCCTCCACGTTGAGGACGCCGAGAACCTCGTCCGCGTGGATGAGCGGCACGGACAGCTCGCTCGTGACCGTCTCGTCGGCCGAGATGTAGTCGGGGTCCGCCGACACGTCGCGGATCCACTGCGTGCGGCGGGTCCGAGCGGTCCGGCCCATGACGCCGGTGCCAGGCGGGAAGCGGACGATCGGGACGTCGTAGTCGATCTGGCCGGCCATCGCCAGCGAGCCGTCCGGTTCGGTCAGGTAGATCGAGGCGTGGCGAAGGCCGAACCGCGCGCCCATGTCGGCGACGACGTCGGCGAGCACCCGGCCGAGCGGCGCACTTCCGTCGAAGCGGGCAAGGATCCCATGCAGCGCGCGAAGCTCCTCGACGCGCGCCTGCTGGTGGCCGGCCAACGCGTCAGCGCGCTGCCGCTCGCGCCGCAGCTGGCGAATGATGACGTGCATGCCGCCGGCGGCCAGTGCGGTGACGAGCGCGCGCATGAGCAGGGCGACCGTCTCCTCATCGAGCAGGGCGTGGCCCGGAAGCGCGGCATGGGCGGCGATGACGAATGCCGTGACAACCGTGAGGATGCCGATCGCGATGCCGAAACCCGGACCGACCGCCGCGTACGTGATCGACAGGATGAGCAGCGGCATCGTCGGCGGAGCGCCGAGCGTGTCCGGCGGCGGTGGCCCCACCGCGGCAAGGCCGACGAGCACGACGATCGGCCCCAGGAGGAGGTGCACGATCCGACGTCGGGCGAGCCACGCGCCGACGACCGGGGTCGCCGCGATGGCCAGCGCGAGCGCACCGGCGAGGGAGACGCCGAACGCGGTGCCGAAGCCGCCGCCGGGCCCGGCAGCGACAAGCGCGACCCCGGCGAGAGTCGCCATGATCGTGATGGTGAGCGCAGCCCAGCGCAGCTCGAGGAGTACCGGGTCCCCCGGCCAGACGGCGTCGAGCACGCGCGCTCGGGCCCCCCTGACAAACGACATGGTCGGACGCTACGCCCGATGGTGCGTCCCGGCACCCACCCGACCGGGCTATCGGGCCCGGACGATCGGCATACCGGCGCACGGGACCCTATACTCGGATTCACTATCCACTCTGCATAAATCGTATGCGTCGCCGGCCGTCATGCCGCCCCGCATCCGAGTCGAGGAAGCGCATCGTGACCCCCACCGCACCACGCTCCGCCGCGCGTCGATCCGTCCCTGACCTCGTCACCGAGATCCCCGGACCTCGCGCCCGCGCGCACATCGAGTACGACGAGACGTGGACGTCACGGAGCCTCCCGCGCGCCTACCCGATCGTCCCGGTCCGCGGCGACGGACTCGAGATCGAGGATATCGACGGCAACCTGTTTCTCGACTTCGCCGCCGGCATCGCGGTCAACTCGACCGGCCACGCTCATCCCGCCGTCGTCGGCGCAATCACGGAGCAGGCATCGGCGCTCATCCACTTCTCGGCGTCGGACTTCTACCTGCCGATCTACGCCGAGACCTGCGCGGCGCTGGCCCGCGTCGCGCCGATCCCGGGGCGCGTTCGGGCCTACCTCGGCAACTCCGGGACGGAGGTCGTCGAAGCCTCGATCAAGCTCGCCCGCTACGTCACGAAACGGCCGTACGTCGTGTCGTTCCTCGGCGCCTTCCACGGCCGGACGTACGGGTCCGTGTCGCTGACGGCGTCGAAGGCGAAGTACCACGCCGGGTTCGGTCCGCTTCTGCCCGGCGTGTTCCACGCGCCGTACGGTCGGGTCGAGGACCTGCGCTGGTTCGACGAGGTGCTGTTCGCCCGTCTCGCCCCGCCGGACGAGGTGGCGGCGATCATCGTCGAGCCGATCCAGGGCGAGGGCGGCTACATCGTCCCGGAGGACGGGTTCCTCGAGGGGCTACGGGCACTGTGTGATCGGCACGGGATCCTGCTCATCGCCGACGAGATCCAGTCGGGAGCCGGCCGGACGGGCCGGATGTGGGCGGTCGAGCACTGGGGCGTGGTGCCGGACATCCTGCTGACCGCCAAGGGGATCGCGTCGGGGATGCCCCTCGGCGGCCTCGTCGCCCGCGCCGAGCTGCTCGAGGCGTGGGGGCCGGGCGCCCACGGGTCCACGTTCGGCGGCAACCCGGTCGCCTGTGCCGCGGCCCTCGCCACGATCGAGTTGATCGAGGGTGGGCTGGTGGCGAACGCGGCCGCGCGGGGCGACCAGGCCCAGACCGGGCTCAGACCGCTCCTCGCCCGCCACCCGGCGCTCGTCCGCGACGTGCGCGGGCGGGGTCTCATGATCGGCATCGAGTTCGACACCGCCGAGCACGCCGAGGAGGTCCAGTGGGCGTGCTTCCAGCGCGGCCTGCTCGTCCTCGAGTGCGGCGCATCGAGCGTCCGGTTGTCCCCGCCGCTGACGGTGTCGGAGACCGAGATGGCGACCGCCCTCATGATCTTCGGGAAGGCGGTCGACGAGGTGGCGACCCGCGGGCTGGAGGTTTTCGAGGAGGCGGCCGCGGTGGGCGCCGTCCATCCGGTCGAAGCGGCCGGCTGAGCGGCAGGTCCGGCCCGGAGTGTCCGCCTCGAAGGTCGCCTCGATGCGTGAAGCCGTCGCGGCACTCGTGCGCGATGGTGACACGGTCGCGATCGAGGGCTTCACCCACCTCATCTCGTTCGCTGCGGGGCACGAGATCATCCGCCAGGGGCGGCGGGACCTGACCCTCGCCCGCCTGACCCCGGACGTCATTTACGACCAGATGGTCGCCGCCGGCGTCGCCCGCAAGCTCGTCTTCTCGTGGCTCGGCAATCCCGGGGTCGGCGGGCTCCATGCGATCCGGCGGGTGACGGAGGGCGACGGCGCCACGCTCGAACTCGAGGAGTACTCACATTTCGGGATGGTCGCCCGCTACACGGCCGGCGCGGCGAACCTGCCGTTCTTCCCGCTGCGCTCGTACTTCGAGACGGACCTGCCCGCGGCCAACCCGCTCATCCGGCCGATCGAGTCGCCCTACGGCGACGGGCTCGTGTACGCCGTGCCGCCACTCCGCCCGGACGTCACGATCGTCCATGCCCAGCGCGCGTCGGCGGCCGGCGACACGCAGGTGTGGGGCCTGCTCGGCTGCCAGAAGGAGGCGGCCTTCGCGGCCGACCGGGTGATCGTCGTCGTCGAGGAGCTCGTCGAGGAGGCCGTCATCCGGGCCGATCCCAACCGCACGATCCTCCCGGGACTCGTGGTCGATGCCGTGGTCGTGGAGCCGTGGGGCGCCCACCCCTCATACGTGCAGGGCGCGTACGACCGGGACAACCGCTTCTACCTCGACTGGGACCCGATCTCGCGCTCCGTCGAGGCGACCGACGCGTGGCTGCGCGAGTGGGTGTACGAGCTCGACGGCCGGGCCGCATACGTCGAAAAGCTCGGGGCGGAGCGGCTCGCGTCGCTGCGGCCCTCGGCCGCGGCGCCGTCCGGCTCGGTCGATTACGGGGAATACCGATGAGCGCAGGCGATGGCGTCAGCGGGGTCGAGGGCGGCGCTCCGGCCGCCTTCAGCCGGAGCGAGATGATGATCGTCGCGGCGGCGCGCGAGCTGGCCGGCCAGCGCGTCTGCTTCGTCGGCGTCGGCCTCCCGAACATCGCCGTCAACCTCGCCAAGCGGACGGTCGCGCCGGACCTCGAGCTCGTCTACGAGGCCGGCGTATTCGGCGCCCGGCCGGCCCGGCTGCCATTGAGCATCGGCGACCCGACCATCGTCACCGGCGCGACCGCCGTCACGAGCATGTTCGAGCTGTTCGCGTTCTACCTCCAGGGCGGACTCGTCGACGTCGGTTTCCTGGGAGCTGCCCAGATCGACCGGTTCGGCAACATCAACACGACCGTCATCGGGCCGTACGACCATCCGACGACGCGCCTACCGGGCAGCGGCGGGGCATGCGAGATCGCGATCAACGCGCGCCAGGTATTCGTGATCATGCGCCAGAGCCGGCGCAGCTTCGTGGAGCGGATCGACTTCCGGACGAGCCCCGGCAACCTCGGCGGCGGGGAGGCGTCCGCTCGCATCCGGCGCGAGCAGGGCTGGCTGGGCCGCGGCCCGTCGGTCGTCGTGACGGACCTCGGGATCTGGCACTTCGCCGACGACGGCGAGATGCGCCTCGACGCGCTCCATCCCGGCGCGACGCTCGACCAGGTTCGGGACACGATCGGCTGGCAGCCCCGGATCGCCGACGACCTGGCGACCACGCCGCCACCGACCGACGAGGAGCTTCGCCTCATCCGGGTCGAGCTCGACCCCGCGGGCGCCTACACGAAGTAGGGGCCGCGGTCTGGCTCCAGCCCGCCCGGACCCGTCAGTCGCGGGCGATACCGGAGCGGACGACGAGAACCGGACAGGGAGCGTTCCGGACGACGTAGTCCGACACGCTGCCGATGAGGAAGCGCCCCACGGCGCCGCGGCCATGACTGCCGACGACGATGAGGTCCGCCCGCTCGGACTGCGCCGCGTCGACGATCGACTCGCCCGGTTCGCCCTCCCAGATGAGGAACGTGACCCGGACGCCCATCCGCCGACCCCGGCTGACGAGTTCCTGGGCCACCGCCTCCCGCGCGCTCCGGACCTGGTCGACGCGCTGACCAAAGCGGCCGCCGGGCAGCCGGAGCTGTCCCGGGTCGATGACGCTCACGGCGAGGAGCGAGGCGTCGAGTCGGGAGGCCAGCTCGAGGGCCTCGTCGGCCGCCCCCGCGGATGCGGGGGACAGGTCGGTCGCGAGGAGGATCCGGCCGATCGGTCGCGGGATGTGACGATCGGCGACATCGACCGCCGGCATGGCCGACATCAGCCGACGTTGGGGATGCGACAGGTCAGCGCGGTCGAGCCGCCCGCGCGGGCGGCGGTGACGATCGGGCTCTCGCTCGTCGGGACGCGCGCGGTCGATGCCGGTTGGACGACGAGCGCGGTGACCATGCCGAACATTCCGTCGCGCCCCTCGGCGTGCTGGAGGATGTGGCAGTGGAACGCCCACGCCCCGGGCTCGTCGCATTCGATGATGACGTCCCATCGCTCGCCCGGATTGACGCCCAGCGTGTCGCACAAGAACGACGCAGATCCGAGCGGATACCCGTCCCGCGCGACGACCCGCATCGGCACCCCGTGGAGGTGCCACGGGTGCATCATGTTGCCCTCGTTCATGAACCGGATCGCGATCACGTCGCCCTGGGTGGCGACGATCGGAGCCGTGGCCGGGAAGCCGCGCCCGTTGATCGTGAAGCCGCCGAGGGCGTCGTTGCTGATCCAGACGATGTCCTGGCTCACGCCGTACAGCCGGTCGTAGCGCTGGGCCGAATCGCGCGGCTGGACGATGAACGCGCCGAGCAGCCCACGGCCCACCTGGTCGGTCGCGTTGTGATGCGAGTGATACATGTGCGAGCCCGTCGGCCGCGCGGTGAACTCGTAGCTGAACGTCTCGCCCGGCTGGATCGGCTCCTGGGTCACGTGCGGAACGCCGTCCATGTTGTTCGGAACGCGCTGGCCGTGGAAGTGGATGCCGGTCGTCTCGTCGAGGTTGTTCGTGAAGTTGACGCGAACAGCATCGCCCTCGACGACCTCGAGGCGGGGACCCGGCCACGTCCCGTTGAATCCGAGCGCGTCGAGCGGGTCCTTCATGGAGTCGATCCGGTGGCTGATCCGGTCGATCGTCATGTCCCAGACCTTCACGCCGTCCTCGACCCGGGTGGGTTCGAGCGGCTGGTTGCCGTAGCCTTCGACCGCCTGCCACTCGCCGCCGAGGAACCGCTCGACGCGGCTGAGCGCCTCGGCGTCGTGGTCATCCATCCCCGGCGAGCCGCTCGGGGCGGGCGTGTGGGACGTGTCCGGCGACGGCGATGCCGTCCCGGGTGAGGCCGACGGGGCACCGGGCGCGGCCGATGACGGGGGGCCGAAGGTCCAGCCGGGTGCGGCGGCACTCGGCGCGCACGCGGCCACGCCGACGGCGACGAGGCCGCCTCCGGTCAATGCCGCCGTGCGGAGGAAGCCGCGCCGGCTGAGGCTCGATCCGGGGACAGCCGGGTCGTCCGCGTGGACGGGTTCGGTCGGGACGCTGGGATCGGGTCGCAGGGGGACCTGCGGGCGGTCGGTATGCATGCCGGCCATCCTCCGCGCGCACCCCGGTGCCCGGAAGTGACCTCCGGCCCGTTCACGGTGGGCCGGGTGGACCGCAGCGATGCGGTGCTAGGCTGGGCGTCGTGGTCACACAGCCGACGGGGGGCACGGCGCGCCCATCGCGCGACACGACGTTTCCGGTCGTCGTTGCCCTCGAGGCGCTCGACGCGTGGCTGCAGGACCCGTCGCCGCGCCGCCGCGTCTGGCTCGGTGAGGCGCTCGCTGCAATCGTTCGGGCAGCGGGGGCGGTCGGCGCCTATCTCGAGGTCGACGCCCCGCCGATGCCGGCGTTCACGGTCGGGTTCGGCACGCTGTCGACCCGTCCGCCTGACGAGCGCCGCCCGGGCATCGGGCGTCATCCCCTGAGCGCCGACGAGGGTCGCGTCCCGATCGGGATCCTGTGGCTCGATACGGCGGCCGTAGACGGGGACTTCGCGGCGCGGGCCCTCGAGCTGGCGCTCGACGCGGCCTGGGCCCGGGCCTCCGTGCGGCGAACGGCGGAGCGCCTCGAGGCCCTCGATGCGGCGACCCGCGCCATCGCCGGCGTGCTCGACGTGGAACTGGTTCTCCAGCTCATCGTCGACCGAGTGCGCGACCTCGTCGGCGCCCGCTACGCGGCGCTCGGGATCGTCGACGACATCGGCCGGATCGAGCGGTTCATCACGAGCGGCGTGACGGCAGAGGAGCGCGCGAGGATCGGCGACCTTCCGCGCGGCCACGGGCTGCTGGGCCTCATCATCCGCGAGGGGCGGTCGATCCGGACGCCGGACATTGCCGCCCACCCCGCGTCGTACGGGTTCCCGCCGAATCACCCGCCGATGCGCTCGTTCCTCGGCGTGCCGGTCACCGTCAAGGGCGGCGCCATCGGGAACCTCTACCTGACCGACAAGCAGGGTTCGGCCGAGTTCGACGAGGCCGACCTGCACCTTGTCGAGATGTTCGCCCTCCACGCCGGGATCGCGATCGAGAACGCGCGGCTCCACGACCAGGTCCAGCGCCTGGCCGTGGTCGAGGAGCGCGAACGGATCGGCCAGGACCTCCACGACGGGATCATCCAGGGGATGTACGCGATCGCCCTGTCGCTCGAGGACGTGCCGGAACTCATGCGCGAGGACGCCGACGAGGCGACGGCCCGGATCGACCGCGCGATCGACGGACTCAACCTCACGATTCGCGACATCCGGAACTTCATCCTGGGCCTCCATTCCGAGTTGATCGGCGGCGGCGACCTCGTGGCCGGCCTGGCCGCGCTGGCCCACGAATTCCGGCTCAACTCGATGATCGAGATCGAGACGGACCTCGAGACCGGCGAGCCGGCCGCCGCCGGCCTGCCGATCGAGGCGCGCGTCCAGCTGCTCCAGATCGCCCGCGAGGCCCTGAGCAACGCGGCCCGTCACTCGCGGGCCAGCCGGGCACGGATCGAACTGGGTACCGACGACGAGTGGTTGACGCTCCGAATCGAGGACAACGGGGTCGGATTCGACCCGGACGCCACGCGCGACGGGCGCCACCTCGGCCTCGTAAACCTGCGCGGCCGGGCAGCCGCCCTCGGTGGCTCGCTGGCGGTTGATAGCCGCCCCGGCGATGGCGCGAGTATCATCGTCCGGCTGCCGCGACCGCGTCCCATCGCAGCACGCCCGTCCGAGGGATCGGGCGACCAGCCGCCACCCGTCTCGGCGGCCGAATAGGGAGAACCGTCACCCGTGACCGATTCAACGCCGGTCCGACCGCTCCGCCTGCTGGTCGTCGACGACCACGAGGTCGTCCGACAGGGGCTCGTGGCCCTGCTCGATCGGCGCGATGGCTTCCAGGTCGTCGCGGAGGCCGGCACGGCGACCGAGGCCGTCGAGCAGGCGCGCCGCTTCCAGCCCGAGATCGTGATCATGGACGTCCGGCTGCCGGACGGATCCGGGATCGAGGCGTGCCGCGAGATCCGGGCGGAACTGCCGGAAACGCGCGTCGTCATGCTCACCTCCTACCCGGACGAGGAAGCCGTGCTGTCGGCCATCGTGGCCGGCGCCTCCGGCTACCTGCTCAAGCAGATCCGGGCCCGTGACCTCGTGTCCGCGCTCGAATCCGTTGGGCGCGGCGAATCACTGCTCGATCCGGCGGTCACGGAGAAGGTCCTCGAGCGGGTCCGGCGGATCGCGTCCGGTGCATATACGGACGAGCTCGCCCAACTGACCGCCCAGGAGCAGAAGATCCTGCTCCTCGTCGCCGAGGGCAAGACGAACAAGGAGATCGCCGCGGACGTGTTCCTGTCCGACAAGACGGTCAAGAACTACGTCAGCTCGATCCTGTCCAAGCTGAACCTCGAGCGGCGCGCCCAGGCCGCCGCGTTTGTCGCCAAGCACCGGATCGATCACGGCGGTTAGGTCGGCCAACTCGGCTCGGTCGACCTTCGGCCCCCCTTCGTCGGGCCGCCCGGCCCGCGGATCGGCCGCCCCGTCGGCCTAGACTCCGGACATGCGCATCGTCGATCCGGCCGAGGCCGTCGCCGGCATCCGGTCCGGCGACCAGCTCTACCTCCAGTGCGCGGCCGCGACGCCGTCCGTGCTGCTCGACGCGCTCGTCGCCCGCGCGCCGGAGCTGTCCGATGTCAGCGTCGTCCACCTTCACTGCGAGGGCCCGGGTCCGCACCTCGCCCCGGCCATGGCCGGGCACTTCCGGCATCGGGCGCTGTTCATCGGGCCGAACGCGCGGGCAGCCGTCAACGACGGTCGGGCGGACTACGTGCCGGTCTTCCTGTCGGACGTGCCGCGCCTGTTCGACCGGGGACTCCTGCCGCTCGACGCCGTGTTCGTCAACGCGACCCCGCCCGATGCGCACGGGTTCTGCTCGCTCGGGACGTCGGTCGAGGCGATGCACGCCGCGATCCGGGCCGCCCGGACGGTCATCGTCCAGTTCAACCGGGCGATGCCGCGCACGCTCGGCGACAGCTTCATCCACGTCGACGAGATCGACCTCGCGGTCGAGGTCGACGTGCCGCCGTACGAGTACGAGATCGGCGAGATCGGGGCGGTCGAGCGGGAGATCGGGCGGTATGTCGCCGACCTCGTGCCGGACGGGGCGACGCTCCAGCTCGGGATCGGGGCGATCCCGGCGGCCACGGCGCTCGCGCTTCGCGACAAGGTCGATCTCGGGATCCATAC
>Ga0299906_10004124_pt1 | contig 11926 bp, 10 predicted proteins | sample RVTome_14_FD_200259 | JGI IMG/M metagenome (GOLD analysis project Ga0299906, IMG submission 200259) | Soil microbial communities from uranium-contaminated site in the Upper Colorado River Basin, Wyoming, United States - RVT145D125 (version 2) ...
CCAGGTCTTTATATCGTACCGGCCAATCTACTGCATATCCATCACGCGCCGGCCCATTGAAATCAAAGTCACTCCATCGCTGGGTCTGACGAGCCCATAGCAGGGATTTGCCACCCACGTGATACCCCCGAACCCATCGGAATGGTTTTTCCTGAACAAATGGTTGCTCATCATCCTTAAGCGCCCAATGCAATGTTTCCTCACGCATGAACCTGGCGAACTGAAAATCCTTCCTCTTGTCGAGTGGAACGGTACCTCTATACTCAAATTGCCACGGTGCCTTTCCGGCAGTAGGATAATCTTTAATATGTCTGACGTCACGGCCACGCTCTAACACCAATGTCCTGAGTCCTTTCTCACAAAGCTCTTTTGCGGCCCACCCTCCACTGGCTCCCGATCCAATGACGATGGCATCATAGCTTCTCTTTCGAACCGATCCACTGACTAAGTTTACCATCTTCAAACGTTTATGTCTATGCACCCAAAATAATGACCGGGTACAATCTTATAATCAAGGAAGTCCAGCATAACTTCCCTCGATGTCCTAAAGCCCCGGATCGTTTCGCCCTTTATAAGTTCAAAAAAGTCCTTTGCCTCCTTTGTTTCGGATACCGCCAATCCGGAGAGAAGCTCTTCGCGTTGAATTTGATCACAATCAGAAAATGATTTCGCATGACGTTCTTGTGTCACGTTCTCCAGAGCCGCGAGTTGCTCACTGATGTTACGACGAACATCCTCTTCATAACAGTCCGCAAACAATTTCTGCAGAAACTTGTCTACACCTACCGTAAGGGCACCAACAGAATCACCTGCTGGAATAATTGTATCAACAACACTGGAAAGTGTTACCTCCTCACTGGCGGAAAACAAAGATTGACTACCGATTAAATCAACGGTCGACCAACCGTTTGCCCAGGCGGGAAGGGTAATGAGCGCGCCCGATGCAGCCATTATCTTTTTTAATGACCTACGTCTGTTCATAATGATCTTTATCAAGTTGAAAATCAGAGTCGCCGGAAGGAATAAAACAAGGTATCAAACTGCCGGCAACAAAAAAAGGGATATTTTATGAGCGCAACTTCCCGCCTGCCAACAGTAACAAACAATACATCGGGATATTTTTGGATTTGCTGATAATACCGGCTAACACAATCGTTCCATCATAATATCCGCAGTTTTAAGCGGACTGTTCTTTAAGGTGACATAAGAAAACCCATAGCCTTCATACATCTTCAGCGCAACCGCATGCCTATGATTGGCTGGCAAGCCAAATGTATCCGCCTTCGGGTTCCGTGAGATTGTACTTATTCAGCCATTCCAGGTTTATAACACGGGAACGCCTCGCGGTGCACGTCGCGGTATTCAATGATTTTAAATGGATAGTTTATTAGATCATCAAATTCTACCCCTTCTTTAAGGGCAATTTAAGGATCGTATTTTTTAGACCGTTTCCTTTCGCCCATTTGCATAAATATTGATCTACAATAATTAATTACATAATTAATTATGTAATTAATTACATTACTTTTAATTTCAATTTTCCCTCCTAAGGAAGGGGGGTAGAATTTAGGAAAAAATGAATGTGACTGTCAAATAAATGCAGATTGATTGCTGGAATCAGGGAAGTTTGAGCGTTCCTTCGTAAGTGGCAAGGGTAAGAACCGTTACACAAGTAAGTGCGCAGACGGCGATTCTAATACAGTAACCCATCAAGGTTATTGAATAATGACCCGTATTATACTATTCCCGCGATCGGTAAAAAATAAATTACCACTTTCATCCACAGCGACAGACTGTGGTGAACTGAGTTTCGCTTCACCCGCCGGTCCGCCATCACCACTATACCCGGCGGAACCTGTGCCCCCCAGGGTATGGATGATACCCGTAGATTTGTCGACTTTCCGAATTACGTGGTTACCCTGATCGGCGATATAAACATTGCCGTTTATGTCGACCGCTACGTCACTCGGAGCGTACAATGTGGCGGCTGTTGCCGGACCACTATCGCCGGTGTAGCCAAATGTTCCCAAACCTGCCACTGTCGTAATAATACCGGTGTCATGATCAACCTTGCGAATAACATGATTGCCCGCATCGGCAATAAATACATCTCCATCGGCATCAACGGCAATGCCCTGCGGCGCATTTAGTTTTGCTGAAACCGCTGGTCCGTTATCTCCCAGGTATCCGGAATTCAATGGGCCCGCGCCGGCAACAATTGACAATATGCCCGTTGAATGAGAAATCCTGCAAGCAACATTGTTCTGCGAATCGACAAAGTAAATATCTCCGGAGGGACCGACGGTAATATCATAAGGTGTTGCCAGGATTGCCGAGTCTGCAGCCTCTCCAAAACCGCTGAAGCCCAAATTGTTTGGTGACCCGGCAACAGTTACAATATTACCGGTGGCGACCATAACACCCCTGATGGTGTTGTTTCCGGTATCGGTGATGTATAAATTTCCGGAAGCATCAACAGTTACGCCAAACGGTATGTTCAGATGAGCATCGGTAGCAGGACCTCCATCGCCCTGGGCCGGATTAGGGTCGGTTGCATTGAACCCAAGAAATGTACCCGCAATGGTGGAGATAATACCCGAGGGCTGGCTAATTTTCCGGACGACATTTGCAGCACCATCGGCGACATAAATATCTCCCAAAGGGGTTACGTGAATCCCCGAAATAAATCCGAGGGCGGCATCAGTTGCCAGACCACCGTCGCCGGAATAGTCAAAGCTCCCGGCCACCCCGGCCACTGTATAAATATTTCCGGGTTTCGAGGCGGCATCGCCCGGATCATCGGTTTCACAGGCTGATAATATTAACAAGATGGCGAGGATAACACGCCACATTGAGCATTTTGAAATGTCAACATTCATTTTTGATCGCATTATGATTACTATACCATAATGGGCGGTTTTTGAAAAAGATACGGATGCAAGGAAAATTTTTCTACCCGGGAATGGCAGGGCTTGACGTGATCGTTGAATGTTAGTATCCGGTATGCCTCGTTATGTTTTTAATGCAGATCAAAAGTTCGGATTAGATCTCGATTTGGCGTACCGCTATGGCAGCCAGCGCAGGCAGCACCTTTCGATTCGATACCTATGATTACATCACCATCTAAGGCATATTCGGCGAACAGATGTCCGGTCGGGGCATTGATATCACCCGGGGCCTTTTTAATCACCGCGAAAAGCACTAATTCTTCACTGGCATTATAAATCTCCTTTACAATAACTGCACCCGGTTTAAATACAGCGCTTTCGGGTAGCTCACCCGTGCCATCAAGAGACGTCTGTGCCACCGTATTGAAACGCAAGCGGAAGGAGCCATGTGGACTTGGTGATGCCGCGCTTAAGATGTTACCACTCTGATAATATTCATATCCGCTCTGATTGATTTCAGCGAAGAGGCTTTCATCGGTATTGTTGGCCGTCGTTATCTCGCTTAGATCGTGGTATACGCAAGCCTTCAGCGTGAAGAGCGCTGCAAGCGCAAAAATAAGTGCCAGGATTCTGTTTTTCATTTTCTAAAAATGTTTAATAACAACTTCAACAATGGTCGGCTACCAGACAATCCGTCCGTTTGCAGGTCATGACAGATTTAACTTCACCTTGAGCCTAAACTTATTTCAAACATTATTTTAATATACTTTTCGGAATAGATTTGATTTCTTCAACCCAAATATTTCGATAAAACAACTCAGCACCTTCCGACTGGAGTTGAATTTTACCACCTGTCAGGGGCACCTCGCCATTGGCTTCCCACTGCCTAAGGTTATGAAGGATCATCGTCACCATACCATTTACCATATGCACACTTTTATCCCCAACACAATAAAGGTCAATAGTGTTCCATTCGCCGGTAGGCTTCTCGGCATCGGGGTTCTTGACGCAGTTACGTCCGCTGGGGGCCTTTGCACTAAATGTTAGCAGCGGAGCCCCGGGAGTATATACGAAGCGCTTTGGGCTCTGTTCTACAGCTGGAATGTCGGCTACACCGCCAGCGACACCCCAATAATCTCCGCAGTCACCTTCCTGAATTTGAAATTCCTGGGAGCGCATCCAGAACCCTCCATCGGCACCATGCTCACCCACAGCGTGGTACAACAATCCACTATCGCGTTTGGAGTCTTGTTTCGGGCGCCACTTCAGTCGGCCCCATTTAAATTCCAATCGCAAATGATAGTTAGAAAAAGTTTCTTTGGTAGATATGCCCCCAAATTTCTCCCCCGAAACCCGGATCGCGGGCTGTCCGTCTTCCGTAACAACCTGAAATACACTGCGGCTGTCCTTATTCAGGCCTTCATGCGGTCCTTCAAATTTTTTGTGCAGGCTATCAAAGGTCGGACCAATGTATGTATCCCACCCATCCAGGCTGCTTCCGTTGAAAAGTGTTTTCTTGTCGCGCATTAAAACACCCGGGTTTGCGAAATTGCAAAAGATCAGTAGGACGACGGATAAATTAATCTGTAAACGGCGCGGCATAGATTTCCTTTGAAGCATTAATTTAGGCATTTACCATTGATTCATACAAAGACCACGTGAAATCGAATAATTTATGTGCAATATCTGCTGTTGACGCCGCTGAGAATGCGCTTTGAATCCATTTGCCCGAAGATTTTGTTACTTTTCTGTAGAAAAATATTTCGTTCCATGAAAACATTACCACTCGGATCACAAGGATTGTATACCTCCCGGCTCGGCTTGGGCTGCATGGGGATGTCGGAGTTTTATGGAGCCTTTGATGACGTCGAATCCATAAAAGTTATCCATCGTGCGATTGATTTGGGTGTGACGTTCCTGGACACCGCCGATGCCTATGGACCTTTCACCAACGAAGAATTGGTGGGGAAGGCTATCCGGGGGAAAAGAAACGCCGTAACACTGGCCACAAAATTTGGAATCGTACGCGACGGAAGTGATCCAACCCGGCGGACCATAAATGGTAAACCTGAATATGTGCGATCCGCCTGCGAGGCAAGCCTGAAGCGACTAGGTGTCGAGGCTATTGATCTGTATTACCTGCATCGCAAAGACCCGGATACGCCCATTGAGGTGACTGTGGGTACGATGTCAGAACTTGTTAAGGAAGGGAAGATAAAAGCAATTGGTTTGTCTGAAGTTTCGGCAGCCACGCTTCGCAAGGCACACGCTGTCCATCCCATTACCGCCCTGCAAACGGAATATTCGCTGTGGAGTCGCGAACCGGAAGGTGAGATATTTGATGCCTGCAAGGAATTAAACGTTGCTTTTGTTGCTTATTCGCCGCTTGGTCGCGGGTTTTTAACCGGACAAATCAAAAAATTCGAGGACTTCGAAGCCAACGATTATCGGAGAATTTCCCCGCGTTTTTTGGGAGACAATTTCAAAAAGAACTTAGCGCTGGTGGATAAACTAGCCGGGATGGCGCACTCCCGGGGGTGCACAGTTTCACAACTGGCCCTTGCCTGGGTGATGGCACAGGGAGATTTTATTTTTCCAATCCCTGGAACCAAAAGATTAAAGTACCTGGAAGAAAATGTGGGAGCTACTCATATTCAACTTACTACCGGCGATATGGAGGCGCTTGAAAGGATTTCTCCCAAAGACATCGCGGCGGGAATGCGCTATCCTGACAGAATGATGAAACTCGTCAATGCATAAAAAATCCGGGATTTAATCCACCTGAAACTTCAGTTCAAAAATATCCTTCGATGATTGCTGAATATCGCGCGTAAGGTCGCGATCGAATAGGCGATTAAGGTTGTTGCCGGCAAGATCTTCTAACCTTGATTCACATTGCAATATGTACTTGCCTTTTGCCCACGCCGCTTCGGGGGTGAATTCATATCTTGTTTCTTCAGACTCAAGGATAATTTTACCGCGTATCAATTTTCCATCCGGCCCTGTTATGTGAATCGCTTCGTGCAATAATACGGCATCCATCGACTCATAAAAATTGACGGCCAGGGGTTCCCGGGTCCCGGCCCTGGGTATCACAAGCGCCCACATTCCGAGGTCAGGAGAAAGGCTGTCGCGCGGGGCTACGCGGAAATCCTTGACGAAGATGTGCCCCAGCGTCCCACCCCGGGCATCTCGCCAGGCAGAATCGATAACCAAACTGTAGCTCGTGGCATCCTCCAACGGTATCCCTAAACGCTTGTTTGGCTGCAGATCGCGCTTGATGCGTCCGGGATCAAGCCAAAGGGTTAACAAAGTACGATCGTAGTTCCATAGTTCTGGTTTAAGGTCAAGGAACACCGATGAAACCGTGTCTTTCCCGCCCCGTAACAGCACGACATTAACCAATGCCTGACCCTCCATCATGGGTTCGGAGAACTCGAGATAAACTTTTAATAGATTCTGCGGTAATGTATCCTGCGTGGGGTAAACCCTCAGTAATGTCGGGGTGTCTTTACGATCCGGGGGTGGAATTAAAAGGGTTGCGACCCGCTCTCCTGAAATCCTGACGTCATAGACGAGTCCACGGGTAAATGGAATGAGGGGTTCAAACACAATATGATCATCGCGGAGGGCATGACTTCCGAGAATTGACGGCTGCCCCGACCTCCCGGCCAGATAAACCTGCAACACCAGCCCGATCGAATCTTCAGGAATCGTAGAAAAATAGCGCCGCGGGATAGAAATGCCTGTTGCCTGCTCATCATTCCACACAATCGCGATGGAAGACTTGTTATCGCCCGAGCACGCCGCAATGACAAAGAAAAGGATCAGGCTTTGAGGCCTGATCCAGCGAGAGATTAAAACCATCTGTCTCCGGTACTCCAGAGATCGAGGTCACCATTAGCCCTGCGTTGCAGAAGAACAACATGGCCATCATCAAGCTTGTCGAGTTGCATGACGTTTACCACTGGAAGCGTTACAAAATCCACGCCTGCCGTTGAGTAGCTTTCCTGAACGGGTTCGGTAAGCGATCCTTCATAAGTTTCCAAATTCTTATACCTGACACGCATGAGCGGACGACTTGAGTTTGCCATCAGTAACACCGACTCACCATCCTTTGACATGGTAATAATGTCTAATGGCGAATTCCCAGCTCCAAATTCACCGACCGTTCTACCCTTAACATGTGTCCCTGCCTTGAGTTCATCCAGTGGAAATAATACTAACGGTGTGCACGTATAGCTCGCCACCAGATAATTTTTTCCCTTCAGGTTGGCCGTCGTAAAGGTCTTGATCGGGGCATACGTTTCAAATCGACCATGCGCCGCATGGTAAATCTCTAACGAAGCATGATCCTGCTTGTTCATAAAAGGAAATGGAATTGTCCTGAATGTCGAACTAAACTCCTGGTTGGATAGTCCGCTTACCATCACTTTACCGTTGGCATAGGTCATGTCGGAGATAGCCCAAACACGCAACGACCGTCCGCGCTGGTCTTTGGCATCCCTGGCCGGCGCATTGTTTAATGACACAACACTATAGGATACATTCTTCAGGTCAACAGGCGAAATCTTATCGCCTTCAATCGTCAACAATACAGGAGTACCGGCTTCATTTTGAACGGCACAATAAATCTTTTTCGACACCGGGTTAACGGCAATATCCTCCACTGAAATGTTTTTCGCCTGAGTTCCCAGAAGCGAAGCAATCTTTTCATCAAAATTCTTCAATTCAACCTCGGCACCTTTTTCGGCCGCAGTCTTGTCCTTTGTATCAATCGCAAAAATTGAAGCACTCTTTGAATCACCGATGAACAAAATACCATCCGGACCAAACGCCAGTGCGCTGATAGACTCGATATCCGGTGTTCCATTTTCAAAACCCAATATCGGGGCATTACGGTTTGTGCTGGCTGTCAATAACAAAGCAAACAATGACATCGACAGGATGTAATACAATTTTTTCATTTTGAAAGGGTTTAATGTACGCTCTACGAACTAACGCATTGGTGAATCAAGATAACCAACCCGAAGTCCTGATCATAGCCTATTTATGTGAATGGATCACACCTTTTAAAGACCGTCATTTTTCAGACATAAGCTGATTAATGTGAGAGTCGCAATATACAAGGAACGGTAAAAGAAGGCCCTGACGTGAGCTCATCGGACTATTTTACGACAAAGAAATAAGTTAAGAGTATTTGTATATTTGTCGCATACAGAAACAATCTCCTCGTCCTATGAAACGAAAAATTCTTGTCGGGATCGTCGTTGTATTGTTATTGGTGGTTGGATATATCGGCTATGTGATGCTGACCCCACGCGCCAGCCCATCGCACACCACAGAACTAAGCTATGAGGGCGTCGACATTAAAATAGTCTATTGCCGGCCATTCAAAAAAGGGAGGCTCATCTTTGGCAGTAAAGAAGACGGAGCCCTCCAGCCATACGGACAATATTGGCGGCTGGGGGCAAACGAAGCAACGGAGATATCATTTAGTAAAGACGTTAACTTTGCCGGCCAACTTTTACCGGCAGGTACCTATCGAATGTACGCCGTTCCCGGAGCTTCTACGTGGACCGTTGCGCTAAACAGCGAACTTGGACAATCGGGCTCCGAGGAACCCAATTATAGTCTGGATGTACTGAAGGTTGAAATCCCCGCAGGATCAGCACCGGCCGAAACAGAACAATTTGTTATCAACCTGACGGACACTGGAGACGGGGTAAACATGGACTTCGTCTGGGATCAAACCCAGGTAAGAGTTCCTATAACACTCCCCTAGTTCCGTTGTTTTACTCGATAACAAACCATGTGTAACTCTCCGCGTCAAGGGTACATGGCAGCGTCATCTCATAGTTGCGATCGATAGAATATTGTTTTTGCTGCCCTCCTCTTTCGCTAACCATAGCGACAGCCGTTAGCCCGGTGTAATACAATGGTACGCGGATTTTCCGCTCGATTTTTTCCTTGGTTGGATTGAAGAGTAACAGGAATCCCTTTGTTTTAAGGGCTGTGCTCACGTGGAGTATCCCATCCCAATCTCTGCCGTCCGGTCTCCGCAAATGTATAATGTCTGAATTCAGGATATCACGATATTCCTTGTACCAATCGATCGTTCTGGCGACCAGTTGTCGTGTGGATTCCGTATCGTAAAGTCGTGGACCACGATAGCATGCCTGCACGCCGGCACCATAATATTGAATCATCAATTGTTCGTAATCCTGAAGATGTTCACTCAACGGCTCAAGCACTGCTTCTGGTCCACCACCCTGATACTTTGTTAAAGGAACAAATCCCCAGGACATTGACGGCGTCTTTTCCCAGGTTCCGTCATAAATGTTTTGTCGATTCAGGATTTTTTGCTGCTCTCTGGGTAATGAAAAGTTGACCTCCCGATACCCGATCCCGATTTTATGGGTCCCGTCCAGGAAATACCAATCCGGAGCATTGATATAGACTCCCCGCTCATTCAACGTGTGGTATAAGTCCTTCTGTATTTCCATTTGCCTCCATTGTGAATCTTCCAGCCCCCGGTGCCCCGGATGAGTTGTTGAAGCACAGACATCACCCGGATACGGACCGTCGTTTTCCCAAATATCAAATCCGGTGTTTGCATAAAAGTATTTGATCTTATCGCGGTAACGAAGGCCCCAGTTGCTTCCAAAGCAGGGAGCATTGACAAAGAAAGCACCTCCTGGCCGACCTGTGACGGGGTCGATCACGTCATCGTCATCACTGATTTTCCTGCTGCTGAATAGTGAGTAGCTCCCGATTAAAACGTTTTTCCCGTGAGCATAGTCCGCGAGCGCCTTCCACCGCTTTATATTTTGCGACGACGTGTCTTCGACATTGCAATGGCTTCCAAAACTCAGGATAACTCCTTCATACCCGGTAGCCGAACACTGATCGACAACATTTCTTACTTCTTCATCATTCTTGCTGATCAGGTGCATGAAAATTGGATTCTGCGTCGTCCAGGGTGCAACAGTACTGTACATTCGGCGTATCGCCAGACCGCGGCGTTCCCTATCATAACTATCCATGAGCAATTCGTGGGTACGCACGGATTTGAAATGTTCGCCGGATTTTAACTCGATCCCGGGAGCTTTTTCCGGATATATCTCCAACAGGCATGGCGTATTATAGTAATAGTTTACCTGAGACGTGTAGGTAGAATCTGCCTTCCAGTGTGTAGTCTGATCGCTGATGTCATACCGCATTGCATTATTAAATGCATAATTCGTTTCGACGTAAATGCCGTGCTGTTTCTTCAACTCCTCTGTTGTCCCTACGACAGCGCTTTCCTCCTCAACCAGCGCCAGGATTTCGTTGACCACACGATCAAGTTTAACGTGATGGGTGCTATTGTTCTCCAATAATACCCATTTAATCAGTAGAGGAATACCATCGAACAACTCATAGTGTACTTTAACCGACAAACCCTTCAACTCCTCCGACGGCGACTCAAAATTCAGGGTAAGCACAACACCGGTAGCTTGTTTTGTATTGGAAGCCCAGGTTTTACGTTGCCACTTCAGGAATGGAACGACGGGTGAAGTTGTATAACCGGTAAACATGAAGTCCTGTTCGCCAGCATCAAGACCGTCGACCCACGTTGGAATTAGGTAAGCATTCTCCTTTTGACCATATAATCCACCAATATTATAGGTAATGCCATCGACGACAATCCTTGCTTCGGGCTTAACAGCCCGCAGCAACTGCTGCCCATTGGACAAATTTCGAAAGTCCACACAAGCAACATTTGGTTTAAGCCGGAATGAGCGTTTCAGCAGTCCGTTACACAGAATAATGTCCCGGCCATCCGGAGACTGATAAACCGCTGCTCTTGCGGCAGGTGGTTTCAACAACCAATCGGGCGTGCCTGTGGTTGAACGGGACTCATTCCAAACGGGGAGCTGCCCCTGAGGCTGTCCGGTCGCGACACATGTTATACAACAGCCAAGAAGCACTACGATATATTTTATGTTTTTTATCATTTTTTTAAATGAATAGCATTTTTTTCTGGCGCAGCATACGGCAACTTGAATCAGATCGTTCCCCAATTTGGTGTGAAACACGTTATTCCCGGAAAAATAATCGAGAACGGTAAATCAAATGTCCGTTGCCTGATAACCAATAAGTTCGACATAACCTCAAGGTTGATCACCAATATAAACCGTTGCAAAATACTAAATACCAGCGCTAAAATTATTGTAGCACCAGCGGTTATTCGGGCTGAAATTGGTCGTACTAAAATTCAATTTGTGTTTTATTGATTTATGTGGACATCGGTTTACTGCATTAGATTAGAGAAGGCACAGTATATTTATATTTTTTCGTTACCCTATTGAAACCGAGGGAAAAATGTAATTTTGAGCATGATCATTAGCATATTCGACAACGAATTTCTAACCTGCGAACTTGATGATTCATTGCCGGTACTACGGCACCGCTGGAAGCGTTCTCCCGCTGGAGAAGCGTTTAGATCCAACTTATTAAAGGTGCTGGAAGAGTATAAGAAACTTAAGGGTTCGTACTTGCTACTAGCCTGGCTGGCCGATACGACACTACTGGGTGAATTAGACGAAGAGACCGAACAATGGCTGGTTGACGTTTGGGAGGATCTGCTTTTTGCACAACGGGAAGTAAAAATTCATGCCGTAATTCTTGGCAACAGTATCTTTGCAGATTATCCAATGGAGAATTTCAAACAGGATGCGGAGCGCAAGTTCCAGGACTTTGATGTCCATCTCGGGGTGTTCTCGAACCAGGATGAGGCCTATCATTGGATAAGGGAGCAACAACTAGCCATTCCCAAAGACAAGTAAAGGAGTCACAGACGATCACACTATCACTCCAACAACTAACCACATTTTCAAATTGTGCTTCAAATAGGAATTATCGGCCTGGGTGACATTGCCAACAAGGCTTATCTCCCGGTTGTCAGCAAGCACAAGGTCGAAGTCCATTTATTCACACGAAGCGAAGCTACACTGAAGGAAGTAAGCGATGTATACAGATTTACAAACCTCCAT